>Ga0187893_10001198_pt1 | contig 64089 bp, 57 predicted proteins | sample MA1701074metaG_FD_139574 | JGI IMG/M metagenome (GOLD analysis project Ga0187893, IMG submission 139574) | White microbial mat communities from a basaltic lava cave in the Kipuka Kanohina Cave System on the Island of Hawaii, USA - MA170107-4 metaG ... | reverse complement strand
CGCGTCATGACACGCCCCGAGAGGCTGCCGGTAAGCCGTGTGCGGGAAAACCGCACGCACGGTTTGAAAGGGGGTCTCACGGAAACCCGCCCGCAAGGCGGGAGAAAGTAGATCTACCAATGCTGAAGACCGAGGTCTTGAGCTGGCGCCTCGCAAGTCAGTCGCCATCCGGAAGAGCGGCCAGCTCAAGGTCGAGGAGCTTCGCAAGGTGCGCGGCCTCGACGTGGACACTTTCTTCGAGTGGCTCAGGTTCAGGATGCCGCGCGCGATCAGGCTGGCAGAATAGGGGGCAGCATGGCGAAAAACGAGGAAAGCACGTTCGGCGACCGGATGTCCGATATGTTCGACTACCACTGGACCCGCGACGGCGAGCCCGCGAACGAGGCGACCCGGCGCCTGCGGCGCGATCACCCCGACCACTACTACGCGATACGTCCGGCGCTTCACGTGACGCTCAGGGACGGGATGCAGGAGCGGATCCTCGTCGACGCCACGCTCGGCATCGCCCCGGTCGGCTACACGGCCGACGAGCTGCTGTTCCGGAAGCGGATCGACGAGGGTGTCAAGCGGATCCGGGACAAGGGCGGGATCGTGGACGGTCCCAGCGATCCCGGCGCACCCGAAGCGAAGGACTCGGGCGCGGCCGCCGACTACGATCACTCCCCCTACCACTGGACCCGCGACGGCGAGCCCGCGAACGAGGCGACCCGCAAGCTGCGCGACGCCGATCCCGAGCGGTACTTCGCGCTGCGCCCAGCACTGGACGTGAAGATCGACGCGGTTCGCAGGGATCGGATCATGCAGGATGTCGGCCTCCGCATCCCGGCCAAGGGCTACACGGCCGACGAGCTGCGCTTCCGGAAGAGGCTCGACGAGGAGTTCGCGCTGATCGTGAAGCAGGGCCTGACCTACGTCTGGAAAACCGACGTCGAGCTGCCCGACATGGAGCCGCCCGCCCCCTAGCGTGGCTCCGGCCATCGGCCCACTACCGGCGGTGGGTCGGTTTCGCCGACCCTCAAGGCGGCGCTGGAGGACGTGGCCCGCGCGCGGGGGATGAGCCTCTCCGCGCTCCTCGAGCACGCGGCCCGCGAGTGGCTCGCCAGAACGCGCCCGCGGACCCCGACGCCGAGGAGGAGCGTGCGCGGGCACGGGCGATGCGCTTCGTCGGAACGGTCGCCGGCGGATGGCCGGGGCGGGCCGCCGACGTGCGACGACGCATCCGCGCGCGGCTCAAGAGGCGTCGTGGCGGCTAGGGCAAGAGGTCTCGCCGACACCGGGGCGCTGCTCGCGCTGGTCCACCGCGAGGACGCGTGGCACCGTCCGTGCGCCGAGGCGTTCGCCTCTCTCCGCCTGCCGCTGGCCACGTCAGCCGCTGCCCTGGCCGAGCTCTTCCACATGGTAGGGGATGACCGGCGAGCGGTCACCGCGGCTTGGCGGATCGTGCGCTCGGGCGCCCTCGTCGTCTTTCCCGTCGAGGACCAGGACCTGCCGGCGCTCGAGGCGCTGATGAAGAAGTACGCCGGCCGGCCGATGGACTTCGCCGATGCGACGCTTGTGCACATGGCCGAGCGCGAGTCGCTGACGACGGTCTTCACGATCGATCACGACGACTTCGAGGCGTACCGCATCGGCGGCCGTCGGCGGTTCCGGATCGCGCCGGAAAGGCGCGCGCCGTAGCCGTTCCGCTTGCGGGATGCAGCGGCGGGAGTCGAGCCCCCACCGGCGAGACGCGCGGCTTCGAGTCGGGCCAGGGCGCGAGCGCCCGCGAAGCGGCCTACCGCGCGTGGGCCGAGGAGGAGTAGCTCACCGCCGCGGGCGGTGCCGGTCGATGTCGGGGACGAGTTCGAACGGCCCGCCACCCGGGAGCCGGTAGATCTCGAAGTCCGCGTCGAGCGTGAAGACGCGACGCGTGCCGAGATCCGCGGCGAGCACGACGAGCGTGGCGTCTGCGTAGTCCATCGGCACGTCGGCGTACTTGTGGAGGAGCTCCCGGCAGCGGCGGAGCGCCGCGGTGTCCGAGGGCACGAGCGCGACGCCCCCGGCGAGGAAGAAATCGACGCACGCCTCGCGCCCGCCCCGGAGGCGTGAGAGCAGGTGCGTCGCCTCCGTCAGCACCGCCTCCGTGCTCACGACCGGGCGGGTCCACCTGTCGTAGCACTCCACGCAAGCCGCGTGATGAGGCTCGGTGCGGTCGAGCAACGAGACCAGCGCTCCCGTGTCAAGCAGCAGCTCACCGGCCACGCTTGAGTGACTCCAGAATGTGCTCGCGGTGCCGCTCGGCAAGATCGGGGATGCCAGAGGCGAGTGAGCCGATGAGCCCGCGGACCCGGTCGGCGGGGCGCTCCCCCCGCTGCACCTCGATCCGGAGGTACTCGCCGAGTGCGAGCCGAACGATGTCCGATGTCCTGCGCCGAGTGCGGCGCTTCGCGCGCTCAAGCGCCTTGCCGAGCCGGTCCGGAAGCCTGACGGTGATCTGCAGCATTGCATTGCATTGTAGTGCATAGCACAACATGGGCAAGGACGAGGCTGCCGGCCGTGCCGGCGCCCGACGAGGTCCCTGCCGGACCGCGGGCCGCGCCGGGCGATGGGCTACAATCCGCGCCCTTGGCCGAACTGGTGGACTCCCCCGCCGCGCTCGAGCGGGCACTCGCCATCCTCCGCGACCAGCCGGCCCTCGCGCTCGACACAGAGACGGACGCCTTCTTCGCCTACCGCGGCAAGATCTGCCTCCTCCAGGTCTCGGCGCCGGGCCGCGACTTCCTCGTCGATCCGCTCCAGGGCCTCGACCTAGGGCCGTTCGGCGCGCTGCTCCGTGACCCCGCGCGCGAGGTCGTCCTCCACGCCGCCGAGAACGACGTGATCCTCATGCGGCACCAGTTCGGCTGGCGGATCGCGAGGCTCTTCGACACGCAGGTCGCCTGCTTCGTGCTGGGCTGGAAGCCCTACTCGCTCGCCGGCATCCTCGAGGCGCGGTTCGGGGTGAAGCTCGACAAGTCGCAGCAGCGAAGCGACTGGCGGGAGAGGCCGCTCACGCCGGCGCAGATCGCCTACGCCGCCGAGGACACCCGCCACCTGCTGGACCTCGCGCGCGATCTGAAGGAGGGGGCCTCGGGGGCCGGGCGCGCGGAAGAGATCGAGGCCGAGTGCGCGCGGATCGCCGCGCGCGAGTGGACGCCGGAGCCCTTCGATCCCGAGGGGTTCCGCAAGATCGACCGGGAGCTGCGCGGCGTGCCGCAGCGGATCCTCCGCGACGTCTTCCTCTTCCGCGAAAAGGAGGCGGAGCGGCGCGACCGCGCGCCCTACCGGATCGCGCCGGACTCCGCGCTGCTCGCGATCGCCCGCGGAGGAGGCGACCCGCCGCGCGGCGTCCCGCCGAGCTTCTGGCACCGGTACAAGGACGACATCCGCCGGATCATCGCGGACGCGCGCGGCGCCGGCCCCCTCCCCCCGCGCCCCCCTCCCCCGCGGGCCGAGGGAGGGCTTCTGCCGCCCGACGCGCGCGAGCGGTTCGAGCGGCTGCGACGCTGGCGGGCGGCTGCCGCCGAGACGCGCGGCGTCGAGACGTTCGTGGTCGCGAAGAACGAGCTCCTCCTGAAGATCGCGCTTGCGGCGCCGACCACGCTCGAGGCGCTGAAGGAGCACGCGGAGCCCTTCCGGCTGCGCGAGTACGGCGAGGCGATGCTCGCCGCGATGCGGGATTCCTCGGCAGGGGGCTAGAATGCGCCCATGGCGCACGAACTCCCTCCCCTCCCGTACGCGCTCGACGCGCTCGAGCCCACGATCGACGCGAAGACGATGGAGATCCACCACGGCAAGCACCACGCCGCGTACGTGACGAACCTCAACAAGGCGCTCGAGGGCCAGCCGAAGCTCGCGGCGAAGACGCTCGACCAGCTCATCGGCGACCTGAACGCCGTCCCCGACAACATCCGCGGCGCGGTCCGCAACAACGGCGGCGGCCACTGGAACCACTCGCTCTTCTGGACGCTGATGGGCCCGAAGAAGGGCGGCGCGCCGAAGGACCGCATCGCGGACGCGATCTCGTCGGCCTTCGGCAGCTTCGACAAGTTCAAGGAGCAGTTCGCGGCGGCCGCGATGGGCCGGTTCGGCTCGGGCTGGGCGTGGCTCGGCCAGAAGGACGACAAGAGCCTCTGCATCACATCGACGCCGAACCAGGACAACCCGCTCATGAAGGGGTTCGCGGACGTGCCGTGCAAGCCGCTCCTGGGCCTCGACGTGTGGGAGCACGCGTACTACCTGAAGTACCAGAACCGGCGCGCGGACTACGTCGCGGCGTTCTGGAACGTCGTCGACTGGGACGCGGTCGCGCAGCGTCTCGGCAAGTGAAGGCCTACGCCCGCGTCCTGGGGATCGCGCAGGACGCGGGCGTTCCGCACGTCGGCTGCGCGTGCCCGCGCTGCGAGCGGTTCCGCGGGGCGCCGCTCCACCCCGCGTGCCTCGGCCTCGTCGGTGCGCGCGCGTACCTGATCGACGCGACGCCCGCGCTGCCGGAGCAGATCCGGCTGCTGCCGTCGCTCCCCGCGGCGATCTTCCTCACGCACGCGCACATGGGGCACGTCGCCGGGCTCTGGCAGCTCGGCGAGGAGGCGTTGGGGGCGCGGGGGATCGCGGTGCACGCGCCGCCCGGCGTGTGCGCGTTCCTCCGCGCGAACGAGCCGTGGCGCCGGCTCTCGGAGCGGAACCTCGCCCTCTTCCCCGACGCGCCGGGGACCAGGGTGGAGCTCGAGGCGGGGCTCGCCGTGACCTCGTTCGCGGTGAACCACCGCGGCGGCGAGACCGTCGGCTACGTGGCCGAGGGGCCGGCGCGGCGGCTCCTCTATCTGCCCGACATCGACCGGTGGGACCTCGAGCTCCCGGCGCTCCTGTCGCGGTGCGATCTCGCGCTCCTCGACGGGACCTTCTTCCGCCGCGGCGAGATCGGGCGGCAGGCCGACGTGCCGCACCCGCCGATCGAGGAGACGCTCGATCTGCTGTCCCCGGAGGAAGCCGCGAAGGTGCGGTTCCTCCACCTGAACCACACGAACCCGGTGCTCGATCCGGACGGTCCCTCGGCGCTCGTGGCGGTGCAGGGCTCGACGATCCCGCTGTAGGCCCCCGGAACCCCCTCAGTTACACTCGCCCGGCATGTACGCCAACGCCGTGCGCGATCAGCTCAGGGACGAGCTCCAGGCCATCCGCGACGAGGGCCGTTACAAGGACGAGCGCGTGATCGTGACGCCGCAGGGGGCGCGGATCCGCGTGCAGGGCGGGCGCGAGGTCCTGAACTTCTGCGCGAACAACTACCTCGGCCTCTCGTCGCACCCGCGGATCGTCGCGGCGGCGAAGAAGGCGCTCGACGACCACGGCTACGGGATGAGCTCGGTGCGGTTCATCTGCGGGACGCAGGATCTGCACAAGGAGCTCGAGCGCGCGGCCGCGTCGTTCCTGGGGATGGAGGACTCGATCCTCTACGTCGCGTGCTGGGACGCGAACGGCGGGCTCTTCGAGACGCTGTGCGGCGAGGGGGACGCGATCGTCTCCGACGCGCTGAACCACGCGTCGATCATCGACGGGATCCGGCTCTCGAAGGCGGCGCGGTTCCGCTACGCGAACGCGGACGTCTCGGACCTCGAGAGCAAGCTCAAGGAGGCGCGCGCGGGCGGGGCGCGGCGGCTGCTGATCGCGACCGACGGCGTGTTCTCGATGGACGGGAACATCGCGCCCTTGAAGGAGATCTGCGAGCTCGCGGGGCGGTACGAGGCGATGGTGATGGTGGACGACTCGCACGCGACCGGCTTCATCGGGGCGACGGGGCGCGGCACGTGGGAGCACTGCGGAGTCGCGGGAAGGGTGGATATCCTCACGTCCACGCTGGGGAAGGCGCTCGGGGGGGCTGCGGGGGGGTTCACGGCGAGCCGGAAGGAGATCGTGGAGGTGCTGAGGAACCGTTCCCGGCCGTACCTCTTCTCGAACACGCTGCCGCCGCCGGTGGCCGCGGGCGCGCTCGAGGCGTTCAAGCTGCTCTCGACCTCCGGCGACCTCGTGCAGAAGCTCAAGGACAACACGAAGCGCTTCCGCGAGGGCATCACGAAGGCGGGGTTCGAGGTGAAACCCGGCGTGACGCCGATCGTGCCGATCATGCTCTACGACGAGCGGAGGGCGCACGACATGGCCCGCGCGCTGCTCGAGAAGGGCATCTACGTGATCGGCTTCTCGTACCCCGTCGTGCCCAAGGGCCAAGCGCGCATCCGCGTGCAGCTCTCCGCCGCGCACGAGCCGGCTGACATCGATCGCTGCATCGCCGCGTTCGCATCCCTTGCGCCATCGAACTGACGCAACCGCCTGTGGTGCAGTCAGTTACGTCGCCCGGTGCGGCACGACGGTCCGCACCCTCGACGGCTCGACTTGGAAGCACGCCGGCGCCCAGAGACGACGGCTCAAGACCGGCGGCGGCCATCAGCCGCTTGAGTTCGAGGCGACCGTCATCGGAGCAGAGGTCGAGCCTCGTCTTGGCGAAGATCTCCATCACGTCGTCGAGGCGCTTGTCCTGCTGGAACCGCAGGAGCTCCGCTCGGAGCGACTCGACGGTGAGTCCGAACGGGAGATCCGGACGAAGGCAGAGCGGCAGCGGCGCGGGGTCGCGGCGGAACCACCAGGCGGCGGAGCTGCGCGGGTAGTCCTCCGCGCGGGCAACCATCGCCTCGCGGACGGGGTTGCGGTGGTCATAGGCCATCATGACCACGAGCGTTTCCGCGTTGGGCACGCGCTTGCGGAAGTGCTTTCCGTCCCAGAAATGCCCATCCAGGCCGAGGGAGCGCTGGATCCGGTTCGCCACGTCAAGTTTGAACTGCCGCACGCACTGCCCCACGACCGTCGACTTCGAGTGTGACGGCGGATACGGACGCAAGTGACGGCACCGCGTCTTCCTGGACGTGAGCTGCACGAAGAGCGCTGCGGGCGGGCTGCGGAGCACCGCGTGATAGTGGTTGGACATCAGCACGAACGCCAACAAGTCCATCCCGAAGCGCTCGATGGCCCGCCCGAGGCACTCGGCGAACGCTCGGAAGGCTCCTTCGCCGACCAAGTGCCAGGTCCGCCAGTTCACGCGCGATCCGATGTGCCAAACGGTGTCGGGGTCGTCTTTTCGATCCAGGGTGTTTCGCATGGGGGTCTCCAAAGAAACGTCGGAGACCGGTGTCACGAAACGCGGACCCCCGTGCCGCATCCGGGCGTCCTAACCCTCTGCACAAAAATGGGTTAGGAAAAAACGGGGGCGCAAGGGGTACGTTCTAGGGCAGCGTCACCGTCGTCGAGAGCGCTGCGTTTTCCCTCACGTCCAGCACCGCTTCCCCGAAACGGTCGCCCAGCGACGCGCGCACGTACATGCGCCCCTCGAACACGCGCTCGATCTTCAGCTGCCCCGCCGCGTCGGTCTTGCCGCCGGCCTTGCGCGAGAAGCCGCTCTCCGTCGCGAGCGTGATCTCCGCGCCCGGGACCGGCGCGCCCGTGGGGTCGCGCACCTCGACCACGAGCGTCGACTCCTTGCCGCCGCGGAGGTCGAGATCCTTCGGCGGCGTCGTGGGGCCGAGCTCGATCTCCTTCACGACGACGAGCTCGCCCTCCGCGCGCGACACGAACCGGTAGAGGCCCGGGCCGAAGTCGGAGAGGGTCTGCGTCCCCCCCACGAGCTTCAGCGCGACGACGGGCGGCGCCTTGCCTCGCACGGCGAAGATCGCGACGGACGCGCCCTTTGATGCCACGAGCCTCAGCGTCCCGCCGCGCGAGAGGGCCGCGACGATCCGCGCGCCCGCAGCAGGCACGTCCACCACCTGCGAGGACTCGAGGAAGCCCGGCGCGCTCACGCGCACCTCGTACGATCCCGGGGCGAGCCCCTCGAACACGGCGGGCGCCGCGGACGCGCGGCGCGCGACCGGAGGGTCGGCGCGGGCCAGGACGTCGACGGTGAAGAGCGCGGCGCCCAAGACATCGACCTCGAGCCTCGCCTCGCCGAACCGCGATGTCGCGACCAGATCGAGCGGCGCCCCCGGCCTCGCCTCGACCGCGAGCGGGAAGTGGCGCTCGGCGGCCGCCTCGACGCGCAAGGGCTTCGCCGGGACGCGGTCGAAAGCGAACCGTCCCTCGCCGTCGGTCACGGCCTCGCGCCCGCCGCAGCGGACGCGCGCCCCCGCGAGCGGGAAACCGGCGTCGCTCCGCAGCGTCCCCGCGAGCGCCAGGTGGTCCTTCACCTCGAGGAGGTATGGCCCCCCACGCCCCCCCTCCTCGATCGGGCCGAGCGGCACGCCGAGCGACGCGCCGCTCGTGTCCGTCGCGGCGAGCCTCACGGCCTGCAGCGGCACTCCCGCGAGCAGGAAGCGCCCCTGCGTGTCGGTGTGTCCGAACGCGACCTCGGCCCCGCCCGCGTCGAGCGCGCTCACGCGGGCGCCCGTGACGGGGGCGCCTTCGCGGACCGCGCGCCCCGCCGCGGCGACGCCGCGCGAGAGCGAGAGCGTCATCTCGTCGCCGGCGGCGCCCGCGTCAAGCCGGACGGACGCGTCGAGGAAGCCGTTCGCCCGGGCGACGACGCGAACCAAACCAGCGGGCACGGCGTCGAATGCGAAGAGGCCGTCGCCGTCCGCGTTCGCGACGAAGGTGACGTCGCAGAGAAGCGTGACGACCGCGCCCGCGACGCCGCGGTCCGAAGCGTCGGCCACCCGGCCGCGCAGCGGCGCCGCCTTCGCGAGGCGCACGTCGAGCGTGTCCCCCTCGCCTGCCTGCGCGGGCTCGACGACGCATCCCGGGGCGACGACCGCGAGCGCGAGCGGCGGCGCGCGGGGGTCCACGGCGACGGCGAACGAGCCCGTCGCGTCCGATTCCGCGACGACGCGGTCGCGCCAGAAGATCCGCGCGCCCGCGACCGGCTGCTCGGTTCCGAGCGCAACGACGCGGCCCGGCACGAGCGCGGCGCGGGGCAGCACGAGGTCCATGCCCCGGCCCTCGGCGACGGCGTGCGCCGAGAGCCCGACGTGATCGCGGTACGCGAGCAGCTCCACGCGCCCGGCGCCGAACCGCTTGAGCACGAAGCTCGCGTCCTCGGCCGCGGTGGTTTCCTCGACGATGCCGCCCGCGGCGCCGCGCACGATCGCGCCCGGCACGGGCGCGCCGTCCGCGTCCCGGACCGAACCCCGGATCTCGCGCGCGGGCCCCGCGACCAACCGCGCCTCCCGCGCCCCCGCCGCGACATCCGCGGCCGCCGTGGCGAGCCCCGGCCCCCGCGCGACCAGCCGCAAGGGCCCGAACGCGTGGTCACGCCGCGCGAGGTCCGACCGACGCAGCGCGAGGAGGAACCGGCCGTCGGCCCCCGAGGCCCCCTCACCCAGGAACCGGGAGGGCTCGAGCGCGTCCCACGCCTCGACACGCACCCCGGAGAGCGCCTCGCCGCGCGCGCCGACGACGACGCCGTCCACGGTCAGCTCGATCGGGTCCTCGTCCTGCGCGGCGGCCACCCCGAGGAGCGCGAGCACGAGAAGGGACCGCATGGAACCGGGGATCGTACACTGAGGATGTGCTGCCGGCCTTCCTGCCCGCCTCCGCCGACGAGTTGCGCGCCCGCGGATGGACGCAACCGGACGTCGTCTTCGTGACCGGCGACGCGTACGTCGACCACCCGTCGTTCGCGATGGCGATCCTCGGCCGGGTCCTCGAGTCGCACGGGTTCAAGGTCGCGATCCTGCCGCAGCCGGACTGGCGGTCGGCGGACGCGTGGCGCGCGCTCGGGCCGCCGCGCCTCTTCTACGCCGTCTCCGCCGGCAACATGGACTCGATGATCAACCACTACACGGCGAACCGGAAGCGCCGCAACGACGACGCCTACTCGCCGGGCGGACGCGCGGGGCTCCGGCCCGACCGCGCGACCGCGGTCTACGCGCAGCGGTGTCGCGAGGCGTTCCCGGGCGTGCCGGTGGTGGCGGGCGGCGTCGAGGCGTCGCTCCGCCGGATCGCGCACTACGACTACTGGTCCGACACCGTGAAGCCGTCGATGCTCGTCCTGTCGAAGGCGGATCTGCTCGTGTACGGAATGGGCGAGCGCGCGATCGTCGAGCTCGCCCGGGAGGGTGTGAGGGGGTCCCGGGGGCAGAGGGGGGTCGCGTACCTGCTCGGCAGGAACGAGACCCCGCCCGACGACGCAATCGAGCTGCCGTCCTACGAGGAGGTGCGGGAGGACAAGCTCGCGTTCGCGAAGGCGACGCGCCTCCTCCACCACGAGACGAACCCGCTCAACGCGCGGCGGCTCGTCCAGCGCCACGGCGACCGCATGGTGGTCGTCAACCCGCCGTCGCTCCCGCTCACGCAGGCGGAGATGGACGCGGCGTACGACCTCCCGTACCTGCGCCGGCCGCACCCCCGCTACAAGGAGCCGATCCCGGCGCACGGGATGATCAAGGACTCGGTGACGATCATGCGCGGCTGCTTCGGCGGCTGCACGTTCTGCTCGATCACGATGCACGAGGGGCGGATCATCCAGAGCCGGAGCGAGGCGTCGGTGCTCCGCGAGGTGGCGCAGGTCGCTGCCGAGCCGGGCTTCAAAGGGACGATCAGCGATCTCGGCGGCCCGACCGCGAACATGTACGAGATGCGCTGCACGCGGCCGGACGTGGAGGCGATCTGCCGGCGGCTCTCGTGCGTCCACCCGACGGTGTGCAAGCTGCTCGGCACGAGCCACAAGCCGACGATCGACCTCCTGCGCAAGGCGCGGGCGGTCAAGGGCGTGAAGCGCGTGCTCGTGGCGAGCGGGATCCGGATGGACCTCGCGAACCGGGATCCGGAGTACGTGGAAGAGATCGCGAAGCACCACACGGGCGGCCACCTGAAGGTCGCGCCCGAGCACACGAGCGAGAAGGTGCTCGATCTCATGAAGAAGCCGTCGAAGGAGTCGTGCGACACGTTCGCGCGGACGTTCGCCGCGGCGTCGAAGCGCGCGGGGAAGGAGCAGTACCTCGTCCCCTACTTCATCGCGAGCCACCCGGGCTCGACGGTGGACGACATGATCGATCTCGCGATCTTCCTGAAGCAGCGCGGCTACCGGCCGCGCCAGGTGCAGGATTTCATCCCCGCGCCGATGGACGTGGCGACGTGCATGTTCCACACGGGGCTCGACCCGATGACGATGAAGCCGGTCGATACCGCGGTGAAGCTGCGCGACCGCAAGGTCCAGCGCGCGCTCCTCCAGTACTTCAAGCCGGAGAACTGGTTCGCGGTGCGCAAGGCGCTCCTCGACCGCGGGCGGAAGGACCTGATCGGAAGCGGGCCCCTCGCGCTCATCCCCGCGGAGCCGCCGAAGGAGGCCGTCGAGGCCCGGAGGAAGCAGGCGGGCGAGACCTACGTGCACGCCGAGGACGCGGGCGTCTCGCGGACGGTCGGCTACCGCCCCGGCCGCAAGGGCCACGCGCGGCGCGGCCGGCCGCGCCGATGAGGTGGTGGACGGTCCCCGCGCTGCTCCTGGCCTTTGTCGCGGGCTATCTCCTCGGGACGATGAGCGCCGGGCCCGAAGCCGGGCACGCCGCGCGGGCCCCGGTCGCGCGCGACATCCCGGCACTGCCCGCCGCACCCCCGCCGCTGCCGACCGGGGTCGGCGAGTCCGCTCAGGCCCACGACGCCGCTCCGCTCGAGGTCATCCTCCCCGACCGCGCGAGCACTGCGGGGGAGGACGCGGACCCCGAGCAGGGGACCCTGGTCGTGGACTTCAACGGCTTCGAAGGATCGGGCCTGGTGCGCCTCGAGTCGACCGACGTCGAGGGCAACTACAACTTCATGGAGCAGTACGCGGACGAGGACGTCCAGACGTTCTACCAGCTCGCTCCCGGCCAGGTCGTCGTGCGCTGGGAGAGCCGCGGCGCGATGCGGCGCTTCGCGGCACGCGCCCGGATCGAGGCGGGCCGCGTCACGCTCCTCCGCGCCGCGGATCCACGGCACGTCCCGCTCCCCGACCCGCCCGGCCTCGCCGTGCTCGACGTGAGGGTCGCGGGGCCGGACGGGCAGGCGCTCCCGGACACAGCCGTTCACCTCGGGGGCGCCGTCCTCGAGGGCCAGCACTGGGTCTCGGTCGCCGCGGATGCGGAGGGCCGCGTGCGCTTCCGTGTCCGTGGCGGCAGCTACGAGGTCCAGGCGGGAAGCCGGACCGAGAAGGTGTCGATCGAGGCCGGCGAGCGACGGACGCTCGAGCTCGGCCACGACACCTGCGGGATGGTCGTGGTCAATCCGCGGCTCGAGGGGATGTACTCGCTGCCCGCGCGCGACGGCGGGAGCTCGATGGAACCGGGCTACCACGACGGCTCCGTGCGCTTCCTCTTCGTCCCGGCGGGCAGCTACGAGTTGTGGTACGACTTCTCGAGTGCAGAGTTCGTCCGGTTCCCCGCGATGGGCAACGACCCAGGGACCGCGGGACCCGACAGGCGCCTCCTTGCGACGTTGGAGGTCCGGCCCGGGCGCGCCGAGCGCATCGAGCACCGTCCGGAGCCCGGCTTCCTCGAAGTCGAGGTGGACGCGCCCGCGCCCGCGCGGGTCACGCGGTGGCAGATGCGCGTCTCCCGCCAGGGGGACGAGGGCAGCGCGCTCGACTACGGGCTCGCGTCGGACGGCGGAGCGCTGCGCGCCCGCACGGGCGCGATGCCGAAGGGCAAGTACAACGTCGAGATCCTCGCGGATGGGAGAGTCGTCGGGAAGCGGAACGCCATCGTCGCGCACGGGCGCACGCAGCTCGACGTGAAGCTGCACTGAGCACCTTCAGGCCTCGGCCAGCGCCCGGTCCAGAAGATCCGTCACGGCCAGATCGGCGGCCCAACGGCGAAGGTACGTGAGATCGAGCGCGCCGCGATGGATGCGAAGGAGGCCGAGGACGTCGCCCCACTGCCTCTCCGAGACGCGTCCGCCACCCTGATACTTGAGCTTCGACAGGACCACGTCCTCCGGTGTCGCCGCGTCGATCCCGAGGTCCTCGATCCGCCCGCGCACGCGGCGGACGAGGGCGCTCGCGTCGTACGGCCGGGACTTCGCCACGAACACGTCGATCTTCACCATGGACCCCTAGTGGATTAGGTTGAAGGACGATCCGTGGCGGACGGCGTTGCGGATCATCTGCTCGTCCGCGTAGTAGGCTTCCCCGAGGGCCTCGACGAGGGGACGCGCGTGACGCTCCTCGATGCGCGCCACGAGGTCGGCGTCGAGGGTGGTCCTCGGAACCCCGTGCATCGACGAGGCAACGGAGCCGGCGACCATGTAGGGGACCCCCATGCGCTCCAGCGCCTCGACGACCGGGCGCAGCGCGACGCGGATCTCCCCCGGATCCGTCACGGGCGATCGAACACCCTCTTCGCCAAGTCCTCGCCGTAGTTCAGCGCAACCCAGAGCCTCTGGATCTCGCGTTCGGTAAAGTCCGGGTGCAAGCGGCGCAGGGCGGCGCGCGACGCGTCGATCGCCGTGCGCGACATCGCCATGGCGGCCGCGACGCGGCCCTCCGGGCCGGCGGCGCGCAAGAGCTCGATCTGCCGCTCCGCGATCGAGAGGTGCGTGTCGCTCGTCACGGGCGTCCTTGTAGGCCCCTCGCCCGCGGGCCCCCTCACCCCACGCCGTGGTACGATGGCCGAGAAGGTCGGCGGCGTGCCTCGCGCCGACGCCGCCGCCCGTTTCACGGAGGTGCAGCCATGCACACCGAAGCGGAAGCGAAACCCCGGATCGCCGCCGAAGCCTACCGGCCTGTCGTGGTGCTGCGCGACTCGCTCGTCACCGGGCTCCTCGGCGCCATGACGATCATGGTCTGGTTCCTGTTCCTCGACACCCTCGCCGGTCGGCCCCTCCACACGCCCACCGTGCTCGGGAGCGTCGTCCTCGGGACCGACGCGGGATCCCTTGGGAACCTCCCGGTCTCCATCCCCGTCGTCCTCTTCTACACGGTGGTCCACGGCCTCGCGTTCTGCGTCGTCGGGTACGTGGCGGCCTGGCTCTTCGCCTTGGCGGAGCACCACCCGCCCTGGATCTTCGGCCTGCTGCTCTTCTTCATCCTCTTCTTCTGCGGGTTCCTCGCCGTCCCCGTCGTGATCAAGCCCGCGGTGTTCGAGGTCGTCACGATCCCGAAGATCCTCGCCGGCAACCTGCTCGCGGCGGTCGCGATGGGCGGCTACCTGTGGCGGCACCACCCGCTGGACCTGCGGCAGCTCATGTAACCGCCGGCCCCGGGCCGAGGAACCGGGCCGCGAGGTCGCCAAGCGAGAATCCCAAGTGCTCGCGGCTCGCCGCCTCGCCCCCGTCCGATGCCCTTGCGGCGCGCACGAACGCCACGAACCGGCGCTGCGGCCCCCGCGCCCGGCCGAACCAGCGCGGCCGCGAGTCCTCGACCAGCAGACGGACGAGGATCTCCGCCAGCTCGTAGCTCAGCTGCTGCAGCCTGTCCGGCGCGGAGAAGCCGTCCCCGCTCCAGAACGCCTGGAGCCCGCGCTCCCGCCAGTACCGCCGGTGCCGCAGGGCCATCTCCTCGTCCACCTGGAGCTGCCGCCTGTCCCACGGCGAGAGGGCGGCGAGGTCGCGCTCCGCCAGCTGCGCCAGCCCCTCCTCGAGCCACTGCGGCATGGACAGGTGGTGGAGCCCCGCGTGCGTGAGCTCGTGGAGCAGCGTGTTCTCGAGCTCCCCCATGCTCCGGCCGTGGAGCGCGACGTGTGGATACCCCCCTCGGATGTGCATGCCGCGCGAGCCGCCGTACTCGCCCTCCGCGTCGTAGAGCGAGACGTACCGGTAGTACTCCCCTCGGCTCTTGAGGGCCAGCACCGCCGTCTTGCCGAAACTGTCGAAGTCGGCGATCCCGCCGAGGATCGACCGCAGGAACGCCCGGCACCGGTGCGCGACCGAAAGCAGCCGGCTCGCGAGCGCGTCCTCCATCGAGGCCATGACGAGGAAGCAGCCGGACTCGACGATCTCGTACCCGCCCCCAAGCGCGGCGGCGAGTTCCGCGAGCCACCGCCGCACGACGCCGGCAAGCGCGTCACGGCGCTCCTCGGGCTCGCACCGCGTCTCCGCCCACGTCCGGATGGCGTCCCATCGGGGGCGCGGCAACCCGTCCTCCCACGCGAGCGAGCCCGGGATGTCGAGTTCGTCGCTCAAGGATCACCGACCCTTGCGGGGTCCCGCCGGCGGATTGTAGCGAGGCCGCGCCTCCCCGCGAGCGTCCGCGGAGGATCGAGGGCCTTACGCCCCCCCGCCCCCTTACTTCCGCCGCCAGCGCGTGCCTTGGGACGTGTCGAGGAGCTCGATCCCTCGGCGCAGGAGCTCGTCGCGGATCGCGTCGGCCTTCTTGAAGTCCCGCGACTTGCGCGCGGCCTCGCGATCGGCCATCAGCCGCTCGATCTCCGCGTCCGACGCCTCCACCGCCTCGTCGAGGATCGCGAAGACCCTGTCCGCCTCGCGCAGGAACGCGACCGCCTCCTTGGCGCCCGCGCCCGTGCGGTTCACGGCCGTCATCAGCTCGTGGAGGACTGCCAAGGCCTCGGAGGTGTTCACGTCGTCCTCGAGCGCCGCGCGGAACCTCGCGCGCGCGCCCTCGACGGCTTTGGGATCAGGGGGGCCGGGGGGGCGGTCCTGCTGGACGAAGTTGTTGAACCGCTTCCGGATCTCCTTCGCCTCGTCGAGCAGCTCCGTGCGGAAGGGCAACGGCGCGCGGTAGTGCTGCTTCAACAGGAGGAGCCGGATGTCCCCGCCCGCATAGCCCTGCTCGACCAGCTCCGGAACCGTGTAGATCCTCCCGGCACGCTTGGCCATCTTCTCGCCGCCGAGCGTGAGCCAGCCGCAGTGCGCCCAGTGGCGCACGAACGGCTTCCCCGTCACCGACTCGCTCTGCGCGATCTCGCACTCGTGGTGCGGGAAGCTGTTGTCGCGGCCGCCCGTGTGCAGGTCGAACGTGTCGCCCAGGTACTTCCGCGACATCGCGGAGCACTCGATGTGCCAGCCGGGGAAGCCGCGCCCCCACGGCGAGTCCCACTGCATCAGATGCTTGGGATCGCGCTTCCAGAGGGCGAAGTCGTGCGGGCTCCTCTTCTCTGCGCGGTCCTCGACCCGGCCGCTGGCGCCGGCGTCGAGCTTCTCGACCGTGTTGCCGGAGAGCGCGCCGTAGCGCGGGAACGAGCCGACCGCGAAGTAGACGCTTCGCTCCGCGACGTAGGCGTGGCCGCTCTTCACCAGCGCCTCGATCATCGCGATCATCTCGGGGATGTGGTCGGTCGCCCGCGGGTAGCGGTGGGCGTCGAGGATCCGGAGCGTCCTCCGGTCCTCGTGGAACCACCCCTCGACCTCGCGCGCGATCTCCCACGGGTCGAGCTTGCGCGCTTGAGCCTCCTTCTGAAGCCTGTCCTCGCCGCGCCCGTCGGCCGCGTCGTCCTCCGTGAGGTGGCCGACGTCGGTGATGTTCATCACCTGGGTGACGCGCCAGCCGAGGAACTCGAACGTCCGACGGAGGAGGTCCGCGGTCGCGTAGGCGCGGTAGTTCCCGAGGTGGCTCCTGCGGTAGACCGTCGGGCCGCAGTTGTACATGCGCACGTGGCCCGGCTCGAGCGGGGCGAAATCCACGGTTCGCCGGCGCAGCGTGTCGTAGAGCCTCACGGCCCGCGTCCCCGAAGCCCCTTCTTCTCTACCGTCGGCCTCATCGGCCCCGCTTCTCGATGAGGCAGACCGCCTGGCAGGCGATCCCCTCCACGCGGCCGATTGCGCCGAGCCGCTCCGCGGTCGTGAACTTCACGCCGACATGGTCCGCCGAGATCCCGAGGACGCCCGCGATCCGGCGCCGCATCGCGTCGCGGTAGGGCGAGAGCCGCGGTTCCTCCGCGACCACCGCCGAATCGACGTTGACGACCCGGTAGCCGGCGCGCGCGATCAGGGAGGAGACTCGGGCGAGCAGGTCGGCCGAATCCGCGCCGCGGAATTCCGGGTCCGTGTCGGGGAAGTGCTGGCCGATGTCGCCGAGCCCCGCGGCCCCGAGGAGCGCGTCGCAGATCGCGTGGAGCAGGCAGTCGGCGTCGCTGTACCCGACGAGCCCCTCGCCCTCCGGGATTTCGACACCGCCCAATTTCAGGGCGCGGTCCGCACCGAACGGATGGATGTCGAAGCCGACGCCGACCCGCATGCGGAAATGCTACCCTCGGGCGCCATGGAAGCGGGCGTGGTCGTCGTCGCCGCGGGCGAGGGGCGCCGCTTCGGGGGCCCGAAGGCCCTCGTCGATCTCGAGGGGACCACGCTCCTCCAGCGGGCCGCGGCGCCGTTCGCTTCGTTCCGGGACCGGGTGGCCGTGCTGCGCCAGGAGGACCTGTCGCGGGCGCGCCTCCCAGGATGGAAGCTCGTCGCCGGCGGCGGGCGGAGGCGCGATTCCGTGGCCAACGGGATCGCGGCGCTTGATCCCCGGACGGAGGTCGTCCTCGTGCACGACGCCGCCCGTCCGCTCGTCACCTCGGCCTTGGTCGGGCGGGTCCTCGCCGCCGCCGCGCACCATCCCGCGGTGGTGCCGGTCGTCGCGGTTTCGGACACCGTCAAGAGGGTCCGCGGGGAGATCGTGGTCGAGACCCTCGACCGCGCGGCCCTTGTCCTGGTCCAGACCCCCCAGGCGTTCCAAGTGGACCTCCTCCGGCGGGCGTTCCGGCGGGACGACCTCGATGCGACGGACGAGGCCGCCCTTGTGGAGCGGCTCCCGGAGAGGGTCTTTACGATCCCCGGGGACCCCCTGAACCTGAAGGTAACTACCCCCTCGGAACTTGATCTGTTGCGCGCCCTCCTACGTGCCGGCGTCCGTTAGAATGGGCAGGGTCCGGGTCCGGTAGCGTCGTCCAAATGCCCGGGTGTATCGGCCGATTACCCGTCAGGGAGGTCCTGCATGCGTTCGACCGTGATGAGCCTGCTCGTGCTTGCCTTCGTGGCCCGTTGGACGGACGCGCAAGACAAGGGCGGGGCCAGCGACGCGAAGTGGAAGGAGGCGATGCAGCTCTACAAGGACGACTTCAAGAAGAAGTCGATCCGGTTCAAGAAGCGGGCGATCGAGGCCCTCCCGCCCGGCGATGCGCGCACGATCACGTTCATCATCGAGGAGGAGAAGCTCCTCTCGAGCAAGGACTGGTGGATCCGGTTCACGGCGGCCGAGCAGCTGAGCAAGATCCGGGATCCCGGGCTGCGGCAGAAACTGCTCTCCTACGCGAAGAACGCGGACGTCAAGGTGCGCGAAGGCGTCATCACCGCGCTCGCCATGAGCAACGACCGCCTCGACGCGCCCGTGATCGTCGAGGCGCTCAAGGACTCCGCGTGGCAGGTGCGCCGGATGGCGTGCTGGGCCGCGGGCCAGCAGCGCGTGAAGGAAGCGGTCGAGCCGATGATCTCGCTGATCCACTGGGTGGATCCGAGGAGCGGCGCCGAGAAGCAGAAAGGCGAGTCCCACCCGCGTGTCCACGGCGTCCTCGTCTTCAACCTCGAGGAGATCACCGGCCAGACGGAGTTCGGCACCGACGTGGAGCAGTGGCGCCAGTACTGGGAGGCGAACAAGGACAAGACGCTCCCCAAGGTGAAGCGCTTCGACGTCGGCGACTTCGGTGACGTGAAGAACATCCAGTTCAACGACACGTACGCGCGCAGGGGCACCGGACCGCTCACGATCGTGCTGCCGATCACGCACACGACGACGGTCTACTACATGCCCTACTTCAGCCAGTGGAACTTCGTCAAGTGGATGTACATCAACATGCCTCCCCTGTCGTCCTTCCCGGACCTCCAGAGGGACGACGGCGACGCGATCTACCCGGTCGATCTCCTGGTGGACGCGTTCGAGGACATGCGGAAGAAGAGGAATGCGGAGAAGATCGTCCTCCTCGCGCACGGGTTCACGACCTGGGTCGCGGCCAAGTACGCGCAGAAGTATCCCGAGCGGGTGCTCGGGCTCATCCTCCTCGACCCCTACGCGAGCAACGAGACCTTCAGCAAGGCGATCGACGCCGCGCTCCGGAGCGGCGACCCGGACGCGGAGTTCTGGGGCAAGGTCAGCCGCCGCGAGATCAAGATCGGCTCGCAGCTGGAAGGCGAGGTCTACGGCTACTGCCGGACCAGCTGGTACCTCGCCCCGAAGAACCGGGACGACGTGGAGATCGGCATGCTGAAGAGGGTGTGGGACGACCCGGACGGCGAGAGCATCCTCATCCCGCAGTTCGACATCCGCGGCGAGGAGGTCTCGCGCATCCCCGCGCTCATCTTCCTCCCCGGCAAGGATAACGAGCACATGGCGTTCGACGACCTCGGCCGCCTCCAGCGCTACTACCCGAAGAACGTCATCGTGAAGGGCGGAGACAAGTTCGCGTACATGCCCTTCATGGAGGCGCCGGACCTGTTCGAACAAGGCCTCCGCGCGTTCGTCGACAAGAAGGTGCTCGAGGAGCCGACGAAGGGGATTGCCGGCAAGTAGCCGCGGCGCGGAGCCGACCGGCGAGACCGACGCCCCCCCTTGGTAGAAGGGGGCGATGCTCATCCTGGGCCTCGACCCCGGGACCCGCCTCGTCGGGTACGGACTCGTGGAGTCCTCGGGATCGCGGCTCCGCCTCGTGGCCGCGGGGGTCCTGCGCGCGCCCGCGGCCTTGCCGATCGAGCAGCGCCTCGCGAGGATCGCAAAGGGCCTCGCGCAGGTCGTCCAAGACCACCGTCCCAAGGTCGCGGCCATGGAGGACGCGTTCGTAAGGGACGACCCCCGCGCGGCGCTTCTTGTGGGCGAGGGGCGGGGCGCGCTCCTCGCCGTCCTCGGAGAGCACGGCATCCCCGTGCGTTCCTATCCCCCCGCCTCGGTGAAGCGCGCCGTGGCAGGGAACGGGCGGGCCGGAAAGGAGCAGGTCGCCCGGATGGTGGCGGCGATCCTTCGAGCCTCCGGCCCCCCCGGCCCCCTCGATGCCACGGACGCGCTTGCGGTCGCCATCGCCCATAGCCTCAAGCCGGAATCCGCCGCCGAGAGCGCGCCGTCCGTGCGCCCCGACGCCGGCGCGGTCGGACCGTGACGCGACGCTTCCGCCGCTCCACGCTCTTCGAGACCGACGCGCTCTGCGTCCGCATCGGGGACTTCGCGGAGAGCTCGGCCGTCGTCGCGCTCGTGACCGCGGACCTCGGACTTGTCCGCGCAATGGCGCGAGGGGCGAGGCGCGTGCGGAACGGCTTCCGGGGCCCCCTCGACCGGGGCGTCCTCTACCGGGTCCGGCTCGGCCGGCGCGGCGAGGGGCTGCTCCACCTGAACGCCGCCGCCGTGCGCGAGCCCTTCGGCGCGCTGCGCCGCGACCCGGCGCGCTTCCACGCGGCCGAGCTGGTCCTCGAGGTCGCGGGCGACCTCATGCGGGAGGGCGAGCCGCAGCCCGAGCTCTTCCGGCTCGCCGCGTTCTCCCTGAAAGTGCTCGAGCGCGCGCCCGCGGACCGGGTCGCGCAGGCGGCCACCCTCTTCCTCGTCCGCGCCGCGGCCCTGTCGGGCCACCTCCCCGAGACCCTCACGTGCGTCGCCTGCGGCGGTCCGATCGGACAGGAGCACGCGTTCGTGAGCCCGTCCCGCGGCGGCGCGCTGCACGCCTCCTGCGCGCAGGGCGAGCCGGGGGCGAGGACCGTGCCGCGGACGGTCCTCGACGCGCTCGAGGAGTTCCGGCGCCGCCCAGCGGCCGAGCTCCTCGCGACCTCAGGGCCCGCGCGCACGCTCCGGGGGCTCCGGGTCGTGCTCGAGGGCTGGCTGGAACAGGCGCTGGAACGGCGGTTCCACGCGGCGGCGCCGATGGAGCGCGAGATCGCGCGGCGACCGTGATCGGGAGGGGCGGCGGGGAGGGCGAGCCCCCCTCGGGTACGATCTCCGCGATGCGGTTCGCGCTCCCGATCTTCTTGCTCGCGCTCGCGGCCTGCGCGAGCCTGCCGCAGGGGGAAGCGCCGGCCCTCCTCGCCGAGTCGAAGGCCTTCTACGCGAAGGACGACCTCTCGGACGCGAAGCGCTACGCGGAGGCGGTCACGAAGCGCCACCCGGAGTCCGACGAGGTCGAAGAGGCCATGTTCCTCACGGCCGAGTGCCAGCGGCGCCTGAAGATGGGCACGCGCGCCTTCGACACCTACAAGAAGTTCGTCGACAAGTACCCGAACAGCCGCTTCTCGGTCGGGATCGCGCAGGGCGAGTACGAGCTGGGCATGTCCTACCTCAAGGGCGAGATGCCGGGCTTCCTCTTCTTCGGGGCCGACCGCGCGTACGGCACGCGCGTCCTCGACCATATGCAGATCCACTTCCGCAACTACTCGCTCGCGGACGACGCGCTCGTGAGCGTCGCGGACTTCTACATCGACGACGAGGAGTACGAGGCGGCGACCGACGCGCTGAAGCGGCTTCTCGCCGAATACCCCCGGAGCGAGCACATGCTGTGGGCGCGCTTCCAGTTCGCGCGCACCCTCTGGCTCCAGAACCAGGGGCCGCTCTACGACGAGCGGCTGCTCATCCAGTCCCGACGCGGGTTCGAGGACTACGTGGGCACGGCACGCCTCCTCGGCGAGACGGAGCGGCAGCAGTCGCAGATCGAGACCGCCGAGCAGATGGTCGGGAAGATCAACGAGCGGCTCGCGGAGAAGGAGTACCTGATCGGGCGCTTCTACGAGCGCACGGAGGCGCCGCGCTCGGCCCTCTACTACTACCGCCACTGCGTGCGCACCTACCCCGAGACGAAGTTCGCCGAGGCGTCGAGGAAGCGCGCGGGCGAGCTCGAGCCCGAGGCCGGTGCGGAGACGCCCGCGCCGGAGGGGCCGAAGGGCGGATGATCCGGCCCCCGCGGCCCCCCGTCTTCCTGGCCATCGCGCTCGCCGGCTGCAGCTCGTGCGGCTACAGCTTCGACCGGGACCGCGGCGAAGCGCGCCTCGAGTCGGGAAACCTCCCGAAAGTCGCGGTGATCCCCTTCGACAACGCGACCTTCCGGCGCGGCCTCGAGATCGCGCTGACCCGGCTTCTTGACGACGAACTGCGCGCCCGCAGCCCGCGGGCCCCCTCCGCGCCGGCAGAGGCCGACTGGCTCCTGAAGGGGACGATCGTCCGGGCCGACGAGCGGATCTACACCGAGGACAAGGACGACGTGGTCACGGAATCGTCGATCGTGATCGAGGTGGAGGTCACGCTCGAGGACCGGGCGGCCGAAAAGATACTCTGTACGTATACCTTTAGGGAGAGAGTCCCCTTCTCGGCCTTCGCCGGGAGGATCTCGACCCTCGCGGAGGCCGAGACCGAGGCCCTGCGAGAGATCGCCGAGCGGATCGTCTACTGGCTCGAGGCAGGACATCCGGAACGGAGACCATGAACGAATCGATGCAGAAGGGCCCGCGCGAGAAGGAGCGGATGCGCCGCGTGCGCAATCTGCCGCTGGTCCTCATCCTGAGCGGCCTCGCGCTCGTCGTGCTGCTCCAGGCGCACGACTTCCAGAGCGGCAAGATGGCGGTCATCACCTACACCCAGTTCCGGCAGCTCGGCAGGGTCGGCGCGCTCGACGAGGTCGAGGTCCTGAGCTCGCCGGACCAGGTCGAGATCAAGGGCAAGTTCGACGTCGCGGCGGTCCAGGGGATCCTCCAGAAGGGGTTCTCGGAGGCGCAGCGCGACCGGCTCGGGCTCGGCCCCGCAGGCGCCACGGGCTTCAGCGACGACCAGCGCAAGGTCCTCGATGGCAAGGAGCGTTTCCGCGTGGACGGCCTCCTGCGCGGCGTGGTCGAGGACCCGGAGACCTACAAGGAGATGGGAACCTGGGTCGCGGTCGGGAAGCTCAAGGAGAGCCAGTCCTCGCAGCTCTGGCCGACCTTCCTCTTCACGATCGCGCCGTGGGTCCTGATCGCGGCGTTCTTCTGGTTCTTCATCTTCCGGCCGATGCGGCAGGCGGGGGGCGCGGGGGGCGTGCTCTCCTTCGGCCGCAGCCGCGCGCGCATGTACACGCCCGAGATGGCGAACGTGACCTTCGCCGACGTGGCCGGGATCGAGGAGGCCAAGGAGGAGGTCCGGGAGATCATCGAGTTCCTCCGGAACCCGCAGAAGTTCCAGAGGCTCGGCGGGCGCATCCCGCGGGGCGTGATGCTCGTGGGGCCGCCCGGATGCGGGAAGACGCTGCTCGCGAAGGCGATCGCCGGCGAGGCCGGCGTGCCCTTCTTCGCGATCTCGGGCAGCGACTTCGTCGAGATGTTCGTCGGCGTGGGCGCGTCGCGCGTGCGCGACCTCTTCCAGCAGGCGAAGGAGAAGTCGCCCTGCCTGATCTTCCTCGACGAGATCGACGCGGTCGGGCGCCGGCGCGGCTCGGGTCTCGGCGGCGGCCACGATGAGCGCGAGCAGACGCTCAACCAGATCCTCGTCGAGATGGACGGCTTCGAGACGGACAAGGGCATCATCGTCGTGGCGGCCACCAACCGGCCCGACGTCCTCGACCCGGCGCTCCTGCGCCCGGGCCGCTTCGACCGCACGGTCACGATCGACCTCCCGGACGTCAAGGGTCGCGAGGCGATCCTCAAGGTCCACGCGCGCAAGGTGAAGATGGCGCCCTCGGTTGACCTCATGGTGATCGCGCGCGGCACGCCCGGGTTCTCGGGCGCCGAGCTCGAGGCCGTGATCAACGAGGCGGCCATCGGCGCCGCGATGGGCAACCGCGACTGGGTGACGCAGGGCGACCTCGACGAGGCGCGCGACAAGGTGCGCTGGGGCCGCAGCCGCCGCTCGCGGGTCATCACCGAGGAGGAGAAGGAGGCGCTCGCCTACCACGAGGCCGGCCACGCGCTCGCCCACCTCCTCCTCCCCGACGCGGAACGCCTCCACAAGGTGACGATCATCCCGCGCGGCCAGGCGCTCGGCGCGACGATGTTCCTGCCGGAGCGCGACCGCTACATCTGGGGCCGCCGCCGCCTCGAGGCCGAGGTCACGACGCTCTACGCGGGCCGCATCGCGGAGAAGATGTGCACGGGCGACCTCTCCACGGGCGCCGCCGACGACATCAAGCGGGCGACCGACCTCGCCCGCCGGATGGTCACGCAGTTCGGCATGAGCGAGCTCGGCCCGATCACCTTCGCGGAGGAGGAAGAGCACGTCTTCCTCGGCCGCGAGATCACGCGCACGCACAACCAGAGCGACGAGACCCTCCGCCAGATCGACGCCGCGATCCGGGTGATCAGCGGCCGATGCTACGAGCGGGCCGAGAAGATCCTGACGGAGAACCGCACGAAGCTCGAGAAACTCGCGAAGGCGCTCATCCGCCACGAGACGCTCAGCGCCGAGGAGGTCGAGATCGTGCTCTCCGACGGCGACGTCGAGGCCTATCGCACCGCGCAGCGGCCCGCACCGCCCAAGGCGGGCCCCAAGGCGGCGACGAAGGAGCTGCCGGGCCTCGATCGCGGCCCCGCGACGGAGTTCGCGTAGGGGAGGACGCCGTGGGCCCGGGGGACGCGTTCTTCGCCGCCCTGGGCGAAGCAGGGGGGGCGCGGGGGCCGGCGCTCGTGATGGGCGTCCTCAACACGACGCCCGACTCCTTCTCGGACGGGGGCGCTTATGCCGACCCGGGAGCCGCCGCCGAGGCCGCCCGCCGGATGGTCGCGGAGGGGGCCGCCATCGTGGACGTGGGCGGGGAGTCGACGCGGCCCGGCGCGATCCCCTTGGACGAGGAGACCGAGATCCACCGGGTGGCGCCGGTCTTCGACCGGCTCCGGGGCGAGATGCCCCTCTCGATCGACACACGCCACGTGTCGGTCGCGAGGCGCGCGCTCGACCTCGGGGCGATCCTCGTCAACGACGTGTCCGCGGGCCGGGACCCCGGGATGCTCCCGCTCGTCGCCGCGCGAGGCGCGGGCATCGTGCTCATGCACATGCGCGGCGAGCCCGGCACGATGCAGGAGGCGCCCGCCTACGACGACGTCGTGGACGAGGTCGAAGCCTTCCTCCTCGCCCGCGCCGGGGAGGCCGCGGCCTCCGGGGTGCCCCGGGACCGGATCCTCGTGGACCCGGGCATCGGGTTCGGGAAACGGCTCGAGGACAACCTGGCGCTCCTCGCGGCGATGCCCCGCCTCGCGGCGCACGGCTGGCCGGTCGTCGTCGGGGTCTCGCGGAAGAGGTTCCTCGGCGACCTGACCGGTCGCTCGGTCGCGGACCGCCGCGACGGGACGACCGCCGCGGTCGCGCTCGCCGCGTTTCACGGTGCCGCGATGGTCCGCGTGCACGACGTTTCCGCCGCGCGCGACGCCGCGCTGGTCGCGCGGGCCTATCAGCGGCGTCTGCTAGAGTTGTGACGCTTGCGGGAGCCCGCGGACCTTTTCACCGTCCAGAACCTGGTCCAGATCGCCTTCCTCTGGTTCCTCGTCTACTGGCTCCTGCGCTACCTCGAGACGACGATCGCCGGCGCGTTCCTCCGCACGGTCGGCCTCATCGCGGTCTTCGGCATCTTCCTTGCCCTCCTGCTCTTCGAGACCTTCGGCCTCACGACGCTCCAGACGATCTTCCAGTACTTCATCATCTTCGCGTTCGTGTCGGTCCTGATCATCTTCCAACCCGAGCTGCGGCACGGCCTCACCCGCCTCGGCCGCTCCCGTCTCGCGCGCTGGCTCAAGCTGCGCGGGGTGCGAACGGACGAGCCCGGCTCCTCGATCGCGAGCGAGATCATGAAGGCCGCGCGCCGCTTCTCGAAGAACCGGATCGGGTCGATGGTCGTCTGCGAGCGCGAGGTCACGCTCCAGCCCTACATCGACCGGGCGGTGCGCGTGGACGCGGCCGTCCGCGCTGAGCTCCTGGACACGGTCTTCGCGACCCCGACGCTCCTCCACGACGGCGCGGTCATCGTCCGCGGCGAGCGGGTGGAGGCGGCGGGCGCCGTCCTGCCGCTCACGCAGAACCCCGACGTGCCCAAGCGGTATGGGACCCGCCACCGCGCCGCGATCGGGATCACCGAGGAGTCGGACTGCGTGGTCGTGGTCACGTCCGAGGAGACGGGCACGGTCTCCTTCTGCTGGAACGGGCAGATCCGGCCGCAGGAGGACCTCGTGAAGGCCGAGGAGACGCTCGACCTGCTGCTCGCGGGGCACGAGCCCGCGGAGGAGAAGCCCTGATGCGGTGGATCCGGGACATCCTCCTCGGCATCTTCACGAAGCACCTCGGGACGAAGCTCCTCGCGCTCCTGCTCTCCCTCGGCCTCTTCGGCTTCGTCCAGGCTTCGATCACCGCTTCGCGCGAGATCCGCCTGCTCACGCTGCATTTCAACCTGGTCGGGGACGTCCGGGAGAAATACGTCCTGCTCACGGAGGAGCTCGTCTTCCGCGGCCTGACGATCACGGGCGAGACGGCCAAGGTCGATCCGCTGGCAAGGCTCTATCGGGGCAACCCGGTCGTCAACCTCGCCATCGACCAGCGCTTCCTCAACGTCTACGGCGAGAACGTCCAAGGCGAGGACGACCAGGGCGGGAAGCGGATCCGGATCGACCACGACTTGTTCGCGGACGACGCGCTCTTCGGCAAGGACGTCACGGTCGGCCGTCTGCCGGATGGGATCTCGGTCGTGGCCGACAGGATCGCGACGAGGCCCGCCCGCGTCGAGGCCGCCTCCGACGTGGCGACGGCCATCACGGCGCCGGGCCACCAATACGAGGGCAAGATCACCCTCGAGTTCAACGTGAAGACCATCACCATCGAGGGGCCGGCGAGCGCGTTCACGGGGGAACCTCTCGTCCTCGCGTCCGTGCGGGACATCGTGAACGAGCTCGACAAGGTCCAGATCCGGGGCGAGCGCGGCGAAGCGAGGCTCTCGTCCGTCCAGGTCAGATGGAACGGCATCGCCGCGGAGCGACTCCCGCTTCTCCGGATCGCCGCGACGGAGCTGGGCGGCGGCTGGATGTCCGCGGCGGAGTTCCAGCAGCGACTCATCGCCACGTGCCCGGTGACCAAGCGAAAGGTGCCGAAAACGCTGAACGCGGTCCCGATCCAGATCCGCTACGCGACGCCACGCCCCTTCGACCTGGTCGAGCACTACGAGGCGTTCTCGCCGTTCCTCGATTCCGACCTCAAGGTGGGTCAGGCGCAGCGGCTGGATGTCCGGCTGCCGGTCTCGCTCGCCGGGAAAGATGCCTTCCTCAAGAACCTCGTCGTCGTCCTCGACGTCGCGGCCGCCGCGTCGGACGATGCGGGCATCCTGTTCGTTCCCTTCTACCTCGACCTGAACGACCGCAGCCGGGACGCGGAGGACGTCACGGGTCTCGCTCTCGTCGAGATCGCGACCACGACGGGCGAGTCCGACCCGCCGGGGCGCGCCCAGTTCCGCAAGCGATGAGCGCCGCGCCCCCGCTTGTCCTCGCGATCGACGTCTCGGGGCCGGGGGGCGGCGCCGCGCTTCTTGGCCCCTTCGGCCTCCGGACCGGCCGCGTCCCCCCCGCCGTCCGGCGCGGCCGGGACCTCGTCCCCCTGATCTCGCGCCTCCTCGCCGCGGAGGGGCTCACCCCGTCGGATCTCGACCTCGTCGCCTGCGGGGTGGGGCCGGGATCCTTCACCGGCATCCGGATCGGCATTGCGACCGCGGCCGCGCTCGCCTACGCCGCCGGAAAACCCGTCCTCGATCTGGGGTCGCTCGACGGGATCGCCGCGAACGCCCCCGAGGGCGCCGGAAGGGTGGTCGTCCTGCTCGACGCCCGGCAGGGCCGGGTCTTCCGCGGCCGCTTCCGCCGCGAGGCCGCGCGCCTCATCCCGGAACAGGCGTACGACGCGCCGGCGGCGGAGGACGCGCGGGCCGCCCTCCCCCCCGACGCGTTCGTGCTCGGCGACGCCCGCAGGAAGTACGAGGACCTCTTCGCCGCCTTCCCCGGCGAGACCGATGCGCCCGTGCGCCCCGACATCCTCGCGACGCTTGCGGCCACACGCTTCGACGCGGGGGAGAGGAAACGCCCCGAGGAGCTCCGGCCCCTCTACCTGCGCCTCTCGGACCCGGAGCTCCGCCGCGCGGGGCCGACGCCGGGCGCGCGACCCGACGGACCGGCGCCGGAGTCTCGGGTATGATCCCCGTGCCGCCACACGCTCCCTTGTCGTAGCCGCACCGTAGGGTCTTCTCGGGCGCCCTTGCCCGGAGAGGGCCCCGGACAGTCCGGAGGGACATGCAGAACCGTCGCGTGTGGGCGGAGATCGATCTCGACGCGCTCTCCTCGAACCTTCGTCGGGTCCGCGAGCTCGCCGGCGAGCGGAAGGGCGTGATGGCCATCGTCAAGGCGAACGCCTACGGCCACGGCGCCGTGCCCGTGGCCTGGCATCTCGCGTCGCAGGGCGTGAACGCGCTCGGCGTCGGCGACTCCGAGGAGGCGATGGAACTGCGCCGCGCGGGCATCTCGATCCCGATCCTCGTCCTCGGGACGATCATCCCGGGAGAGCTCGGCGACGTCGTGGACCACGACATCGCGGTGACCGTCCACTCGAGCGAGCGCGTCCGACGCCTCGGGCGCGAGGCGCGCCGCGCCGGGCGCCCGGTCTCGGTGCACCTGAAGGTCGACACGGGCATGGGCCGGCTCGGCTGCGCCCCGGGCATCGCGGTCGAGATCGCCCGGCTCATCCGCGCGACCGAGTTCCTGCGCTTCGACGGCCTCTGCACCCACTTCGCGTCCGCGACCGACGCGAACATGACCGCCATCCAGGTGCGCCGCTTCGAGGAGGTGTCGCGCGCGGTCGAGGCCGCGGGCATCCCGTTGCCGCCGCGCCACGCCTCCGCGTCCGGGGCGATCCTGGGCCGCGTCGCGCCGCACCTGGACGTCGTGCGCCCGGGCATCCTGCTCTACGGCCTCTCCCCCGGGCCCCCTCTCCGGGATCTGCTTCGGCCCGTGCTCACGCTCAAGACCCAGGTGATCTTCCTCAAGGACTTCGAGGCCCATGCGCCGCTCGGCTACGAGGGCACGTACGTGACGAGAAAGCGCACGCGCGTCGCGACGCTGCCGGTCGGCTACAACGACGGCTACCCGTGGAGCCTCTCGGACAAGGGCGAGGTGCTCGTGCGCGGTCGCCGCGTGCCCGTGGTCGGGCGCGTCTCGATGGACTACCTCATGGTGGACGTCGGGGACGTGCCCGGCGTGTCCGTCGGCGACGAGGCAGTGCTCGTGGGCGCGTCGGGCGACGAGCGCGTGACGGTCCGGGAACTCGCGGATCGCGCGGGGACGATCCCCTACGAGATCCTGACCCGCATCGGGAAGCGCGTCGTGCGGACGTTCCGCGGGGGGGCCTCGGGGGCCGCGCCGGAGACGGGGTTTACCGTCTTGAGACGGCCCGGCGTTTGGGAAACCCCGCCCGCGCACCGATAGAATCGGGTGGCTCCCCGAGGAGCACCACCCATGCCCCGCCGCCCCTTCACGTTCGGCCGCGCCGTCGCGCTCCTGATCCTGGGCGTCGGGCTCGGCGTCACGATCTTCGTGGCGGAGCGGCTGCGGCCCGAGGCGCTCAAGGTGCAGGTGGCCGCGGCGCTCAAGGAGCTGCTCGCGACGAAGCCCGACTTCGAGGAGGTCGTGGTCGGGCTCGACACCGGGGTCAAGGTCACGAAGCTCCGGATCTACTATCCGGGCGACACGCGCGTGCCCGCGGCCGAGATCGACGAGGTCGTGCTGACCGTGGACCACGGCGACCTCCTCGCCGGCCGCGTCACGATCCAGCGCGTGGACGTCCGCGGCATGACGCTGCGACTCAAGGCGGGCGAGGACGGGACGCCCTCGATGCCCGGCGTCTTCGCCCCCGCTGGCCCCCGGCCGACGTTCGAGATGCCCGACCGGCTCCCGGAGGTCAGCGTCCACGAGGGCCGCGTCGAGATCCACGGCTCGAAGCTGCTCGCGAACGGCGCGCCGCCGCTGGCGATGGACGTCCTCTCCGCCGAGGCGCACGCCGAGGGGCAGATCTACCGCGTGGTCGGGAGGTTCTCGGCGGCCCGTGTCTCCAGCGTCGACCTGACCCTCCAGTTCGACCGGCAGGCCCGCCGCGTGATCGCCAACCTGCAGGCCCACGGCCTCGCGTGGCAGCGCGACGACGTCTACCTCCTGTCGGAGTCCGTGCGCCGCGAGCTTCCGCCCGTCGAGTGCGGGGGCCGCGCGAACGTGGACGCCGACGCGGTGATCGCCCTCCCGCTCGCCCTGCGGTCGCTGACCGTCACCGCCGACCTCGAGGACATCCACGGCGTCTTCGGCAACGTGCACACGTCCGAGCGCGCCGGACTGCCGTTCGGCGTGCAGGACGGGAAGGGGAGGCTGATCTACCGGGACAGGCGCGTGCGGCTCGAGCGGTTCGACGCGGCCTACGTGAGCCCGTCCGGGGCCCACGGCCGCATCGAGGCGTCCGCCGCGGTGGCGTTCGACCGCGCCGGCCCGCACCTCGACCTCTGGCTGCGCGGCCGCGGTCTCGAGGGGACCACCGAGGACCTGCGGCACCTCCTCCCTCCCGACATCGTGGAGTCGATCGTCGAGAAGTTCCTTCCGGCGGGGACGTTCGACTTCGACCTGAGCGTCTCGCAGCGGCCCTGCATGGAGGAGAAGGTCGTCGCGTCGCTGGTCATGCGCGACGGGAGATTCGACTACGCCGGCGAGCTCGACAACCTGACCGGGAAGCGCTTCGGCTTCCGCTACCCGGTGGAGCGTTGCCTCGGCCGTTTCCGGATCGAGACGCACGTCCCGACCGCGCGGGGGCTCGCGGACATCATCGACATCGACGAACTGAAGGGGTTCAACCCGCTCACGCCGCAACCCGGCCTGCCGGCCGAGGTGGCGGTCGAGGCGCGGGGGCACGTGGTCACGTACGAGGGACCGGAGGAGCGCGAGGACCTGAGCATCTCGATCGACGTGCGCGACCTGCCGATCGACGGCAAGCTCGCCCGGGCATTCGCGTCCACACCGGGCGGGATGCCGTACCGGAGGTTCGACCTCTCCGGCTGGGCCCCCCACGTCACGATCCGCATCGAACGCGACGGCTTCCGCGAGCCCGAGGCGCGGGCCGCCTACGACGTGACGCTCCGGGACTGCCGGCTCGCCTACGACGGCTTCCCCTTCCCGATCCAGAAGGTCCAGGGCCGCATCGTGAGCCAGGACCTCCCCGCCGACGCGGAGGGGCGGTGCTGGCGCCTCCTGCGCCTCGAGGGGCTCAAGGGGGAGGCGCCCGAGGGGGGCACGCTCGAGGGGCACGGGGAGGTGAAGCAGGACGCGGCCGGCACGCAGCTCGTGGACCTCAAGATCTCCGCCGACGGGATCACGATCGGCGCGGACCTCGAGCGCGCGCTGCTCGCCTCCCGCGCGGCCGGGACCGGCGTCGCCGACGTGTGGCGCAGCCTGCGTCCGTACGGCTACCTGAGCGCGACGGCCACGCTCTCCGGGCCCCAGAGCTGCAGCATCACGATCGACCTCTCGCGACTCGCGCTTCGCGGCTACCAGGAGATCGAGTGTCCGATCACCCACCTCGACGGCTCGGTCTCCTACGACGACCTCGGCACGGTGAAGCTCGACCACGTGAGCGGCCGCATCTTCGACGCGCCGTTCCACATCTCCGGGGAGTTCCTCGACAGCGGCATCTTCGAGGTGACCGGCGCGGTCGACGGACTCGTCCTGCAGAAGGCCGTCCAGCGCATCCTCGAGGCGGTCGCCCCGCCTGCGGCGCATGCGATCGAGCGGATGCGGATCGAGGAGCGCTCCGCGTTCGACCTGATCCTCACCTGTACGCGCGCCGAAAAAGACGGCCCGGTGAACCTCGTTTTCGCCGTTGACAACCTCGACGCGAGGAGCCGCCTCATGGATCTCGACCTCGTGATCCAAGGCGGTCCCGTCGAGCTCTCGCTCGACCGGATCACCGCGCGGAACCTCCACCTGCGAGCGAAGGACGGCGAGGTGCACCTGCACGAGGCGGTGGTCCCCCTCGACGAGCGCGCGCAGACCTGGGCGCTGCTCGACGCGACGAACCTCGACCCCACGGATCACTTCGAGCATCTCTTCGGCCCCGGCATCCGCGAGGCGCTGGGCGCCAACGCGCGCCTCGACCTGACCAGCTTCCGCGCCGAGTTCCTCCGCCCCGAGAAGAAGCTCATCCTGTCCGGCGCGCTCGACCTCCGTCGCAACGAGGCGACCACGGGCGCGGCGCTGGAGCCGATCGGTCAGGTGGGCTTCTCCCCGCTGACCCTCACCCTGCCCCTGAACGAGGGGGACCCGCTCCGGTTCGCCGGCGTGATCGAGTTCCGCCAGCTCAACTGCAACGTGCCGCTCGCGATCCGCGATCTGGGCGGGGAGCTGCACGTGGCAGAGGGCACGCTCGCGCCCTCGTTCACGCTCGCGGGCGCGCTCCGCAACGCGCGGGCGACGCTCTTCGAGCGGGAGCTGACCGGCATGTCGCTCAACTTCACCTACCGGCCGGACTACCTCCACCTCGGCAACATGGACGGGCGCGCCTACGGCGGCGACTTCGAGGCCGACGCCGAGGTCTACCTCGAGGAGCCGCGCGCCTTCAAGGTGAAGTTCCAGGCGCGCCACGTGCTCATCGGCGAGCTGCTGAAGGAGGACCTGCCGCGCGGCGACGCGATGTCGGGCACCGTCGAGGCGCGCCTCGACTTCGAGTCCCCGAGCGGCGAGGTCAGGGACTTGCGCGGCCGCGGGCAGATCCGCGTGAAGGACGGCTCTCTCTTCCGCGTCCCCGGGCTGCGGCCGATCCTCGCCGTGCTCTCGCGCGTGACGCCCCTCGAAGACGAGCCCCGCTTCAACCGGGCCGAGGCCGACTTCACGGTGGACGGCGAGCAGATCGACCTCCACCACTGCCGCCTCTCCACGAACCTGAACGACGTCGACGCCGAGGGGAAGATCTCGATCTACGGCGACCTCGACCTCGTCGTCGAGCCCAAGGTGACGCGGCTGATCGACCTCCCGCGGATCATCAACATCCCGGTCCTCTCCACGCTCCGCGACCTCTGGCACAAGGTCGCGTACGAGATCCGCCTCGAGGGGACGCTCGACAGCCCGGCCATCCGCCTGCGCGCGCTGCCGTTCCTCAAGGCGAGCACGCGCCCCTTCACGCAGTCCCGGCACGCGGGACGCCCGGAGCGCGTGCGGCCGCGGCTGCTGCCGTAGGACGGGGAGGGCGGTCCGCCGTCGCGCCTCGGAGGGCGCTTCGGCGATCCGGCTTCGGGGGCTCGGTTAGAATCCCCGGCTTGGGCACGTTCGTCACGATCCTCGCCGGAGGCGCCGGCACGCGGTTCTGGCCGGCCGGCCGTCGGGCGCGGCCGAAGCAGCTCCTCTCGTTCACGAGCGAGCGCTCGATGCTCGCGGAGACGCTCGCGCGCTGCGCCCCCCTGGCCCCCCCCGAGAACACCTACGTCGTCACCAACCGCATCCAGCTCGACGCGACGCGACGCGAGTGCCCCTCGCTCGACGCGGACCACGTCATCGGGGAGCCCGAGATGCGCAACACGGCCGCCGCCATCGGCCTCGCGGCGCTGCACATCGCCCGGCGCGACGCGAACGGCGTGATGGTCGTCCTTCCCGCCGACCACTTCATCGACCCCCCGGAACGCTTCCTCGGCTGCTTCCGGGCGGCGGTCCGGCGCGCGGCGGAGAAGGACGTGCTCCTGACCGTGGGCGTCCGCCCCACCGGGCCCGCGACCGGGTACGGCTACATCGAGGCGGGCGAGCAGGCGGCGACCATCGACGGCCACCCGATCCTCGCGGTCAGGAGCTTCAAGGAGAAGCCGAGCGCCGCGACCGCGGCGGCGTTCATCGCGAAGGGGAACTACTTCTGGAACGCCGGCACGTTCGTCTGGCGGGTGCCGACGCTGCTCGACGCGTTCCGACGCCACCTCCCGGGCCACGCCGACGTGCTCGACCGCATCCGCGACCGGCTCGCGCGGGGCGAGGCGCCGCGGCCGGAGGACTACGCACGCTTCGAGAACGTCCCCATCGACATGGGGATCATGGAGCGGGCGCAAAACGTCGAGACCCTGCCCGCCGACTTCCTCTGGGACGACGTCGGCTCGTGGCTCGCGGTGGACCGGCTCAACGCGAAGGACGCGGACGGCAACGTCGTCCGCGGCATCCACGCCGGGACCGATGCGCACAACTGCATCGTCTTCGGAAGCAACGACCACGTGGTCGCGACGCTCGGGATCGACGACATGATCGTCGTCCACACGCCCGACGCGACCCTCATCTGCCCGAAGAGCCGGGCGGAGGAGGTGCGGCTGATCGTGAAGCAGCTCGAGCAGCGGGGGCTCGAGAGGTTCCTGTGACCGGGATGGGCGGGGGCGCGGGGGAGGGAAGACCCGCGACCGGAGTCCTCCTTGGCCTCGACTACGGGACGAAGCGGATCGGGATCGCGATCTCGACGCCGCTTCGGACGGTCCACCCGCGGCCGCGGCTCGAACGCACGACGCCGGGGGAGGACCTGGCCGCGCTGCACACGCTGGTCGAGGAGACGGGGGCGGAGGCGATCGTGATCGGGCTCCCCCACCACATCGACGGGACGACCTCCGACATGGAGCGCGAAGTGCGCGCGTTCGCGGCCGAGCTGGCGGCCGTGACGGGGCGTCCCGTTTTCGGCGCCGACGAGCGCCTCACCACGGAGGCTGCCGACTCGGCCTTGCGCCATACGAAGAAGCACTGGCGCGACCGGAAGGCGCGCCGCGACTCGGCGGCCGCCTGCATCGTGCTTCAGGACTACCTCGACGCGCAGGAGCGCGGGGAGAGGATCGCATGAGACGAGTCTTGGTGTTGGGCGCCCTCTTGTGCGCAGCCTTCGCGCAAGAGGACTCGCGGGCACGCGCCCGGGAACTGGAGCTCCAGGCGGAGAAGGCGCTCTCCGAGGGACGGCGCGCGGATGCCCTGAAGCTGCTCAAGGAGGCGGCGGCGCTGCGTAATGCGCGCGCGGAGGCGCCGCAGCCCGAGCTCGGGGGCGCCCCGGGCGACCGTGCGGCGGCAGCGGACATGGCGCTCGGAGCGGTGGACACGGCGCTCGAGAAGGGGGACGCGGCGGCCGCGCGCAAGGCGGCGCTCTCCGCACGCGGCATCCTCGCGGCGTGGGCGACCGACCTCGAGGCGCGCGAACGGAAGCTCGCGGAAGCCCGGACGCCGCTCGAACGCCGGGTCGAGGAGCTCGAGCAGAGGGTGCGCGAGCTGAAGAAGGTCGCGGATCGGCGGTGACCTCCCCCCCGCGCCCCCCCTCTTCACGCCTTAAGCCCTTTGGCAGCGCGCGGTTGTGTCGGAGCGGGGAACGCTAGTCGTGTCTGGTATCATACGCGTTTTCTCCCCCAGCCCGGTTCCCCGGTAGTGGTCGCGGCCGCAGGGACTAGGCAGGGCGGAATGCGAGGAAACACGCGACATGATGACGGCAGAACGCAAAACGGAAGTGATCGGCGAGTACCGGACCCACCAGGAAGACACCGGCTCGCCTGAAGTTCAGATCGCGGTCCTCAGCGAGAGGATCCGCCATCTGACCGAGCATCTGAAAGGCCACCCGAAGGACCACAACTCCCGGCGCGGCCTCCTGATGATGGTGGGAAAGCGCGGGGCGCTGCTCAAGTACCTGCAGAACAGGGACTGGGGCCGCTACCAGACGCTCATCCAGAAGCTCGGCATCCGGCGCTAGCCGTCGGCGGGGCCGGAATGGCCCCGAGGAGACAGAGTTGATCGTCAAGAAGAGCCGGCAGATCGGAGGCAAGACGCTCTCCATCGAGGTCGGCAGGCTGGCCCGCCTTTCGGCGGGTTCGGCCGTGGTGACCCTGGGCGAGACCATCGTGCTCTCGACCGCCGACGTGGCGGAGGCGCGCCCCGGGATCGATTTCTTCCCGCTGACCGTCGAGTACCGCGAGAAGACCTACGCCGCCGGCAAGATCCCGGGCGGCTTCTTCAAGCGGGAGGGACGGCCGACCACCAAGGAGACCCTCGGCTGCCGTCTCATCGACCGGCCGATCCGGCCGCTCTTCGCGGACGGGTTCATCAAGGAGGTCCAGGTCATCTGCTACGTGCTCAGCTACGACGGCGAGCACGACCCGGATGTCCTCGCGGGGATCGGGGCCTCGATGGCCCTCATGATGTCGGGCACCCCGCTCAAGGGCCCTGTCGGCTGGACGCGCGTGGGCTGCTTCGACGGCAAGCTCGAGCTCTGGCCGGCCGACAGCAAGCGCGCGCAGTCGCAGCTCGACCTCGTCGTCGCCGGGTCAAAGGACTCGGTCACGATGGTCGAGGCGGGCGCGAAGGAGCTGCCCGAGGCGAAGATGCTCGACGCGGTGGACATGGCGCACGCGGCGTGCCGGGAGATCTGCGCGATCCAGGACGAGATCCTGCGCGAGCTGGGCGTGACGCCGGGCCACACGACCTACGTCCCGCCGGCCGACGAGCGCGGCGAGCTCCGCAAGGCCCTCGCGCGCGACTGCAAGGAGCGCGTGCGGAAGGGCATCGTGCAGCCGACGAAGCCGCAGCGCCAGGACGCGCTCGAGCCGATCCGCGAGGAAATGATCGCGAAGTACGGCGACCCCGAGGACACGGGCGCCGACGGCAAGTGGCCGGTCGGCGCGGTCAAGGGCTGCTTCACGGAGCTCTGCGACGAGGTGCTGCGCGAGCTGATCGTCCAGGGCAAGCGCGTGGACGGCCGCGGCGCGACCGACATCCGCCCGATCTCCTGCGAGGTCTCCGTGCTGCCGCGCGCGCACGGGTCGGCGCTGTTCACCCGCGGCGAGACGCAGGCGCTCGTCACCTCCACGCTGGGGACCGGCCTCGACGAGCAGATCGTCGACGGGCTCCAAGAGGAGTACAAGAAGCGGTTCATGCTCCACTACAACTTCCCGCCGTTCAGCGTGGGCGAGGTGCGGCCGATCCGGGGCACCAGCCGGCGCGAGATCGGGCACGGGAACCTGGCGGAGCGGGCGCTCGAGCCCGTGGTGCCGCCGGAGGAGCCTTTCCCCTACACGCTGCGGCTCGTCTCCGAGGTGCTCATGAGCAACGGCTCGTCCTCGATGGCGACCGTATGCGGCGGCACGCTGGCGATGCTCGACGCCGGCGTGAAGATCAAGGCCCCGGTCGCGGGGATCGCGATGGGCCTCGTCAAGGAGGGCGACAAGGTCGTCGTCCTCTCGGACATCCTCGGCGACGAGGACCACAGCGGCGACATGGACTTCAAGGTGGCCGGCACCGACAGCGGCGTGACCGCGCTCCAGATGGACATCAAGGTCGCCGGCGTCTCCCGCGCGATCATGGAGAAGGCGCTCGAACAGGCGCGCGCAGGCCGCATCCACATCCTGAAGGAGATGGGGAAGGCGATCGGCGCGCCCCGGCAGGACTACTCGCCCTACGCGCCCCGGCTCCTCGCGATCAAGATCAACCCGGAGAAGATCGGCGCGGTCATCGGCCCCGGCGGCAAGGTGATCCGCCAGATCCAGGAGGAGACCGGCACGACCGTCGAGATCCAGGACGATGGCACCGTGAAGGTCTTCGCCGCCGACGGCGACAAGGCGCGGGCCGCGATCCAGATGATCGAGGGCATCACGGCCGAGGCCGAGGTCGGCAAGATCTACGAGGGCAAGGTCGTGCAGATGCGCGACTTCGGCGTCTTCGTCCAGATCCTCCCGAACCTCGACGGCCTGGTCCACGTCTCCGAGCTCTCCGACGGCTACGTCGAGCGGCCGGAGGACGTGGTGAAGATGGGCGACTCGCTGCGCGTCAAGTGCATCGACGTCGATCCGTCGGGCAAGGTCCGGCTCTCCCGCCGCGCGGTCATCCTCGAGGAGCGCGGCGAGGTCTTCGAGCCGACGCCGCGCGGCGGCGGAGGCGGAGGGGGCGGCGGGGGCCGCCACCGCGGCCGCGGACGGGGCGACCGGCACGGCGGCGAGCGCCGCGGCGGCGACCGCCACGGCGGGGAACGGCGGGGCGGCGATCGCCACGGCGGAGGCCCCGGGCACGGCGGCCACGGCGGCGGAGGCCACGGCGGCGAAGACCGCGGCGAGCACCACGGCCACCCCGGCGGCCCGGGCTAGACAGGTCTCCACGTACGACGCACGCCGCCGAGACGCCGCGGCAGGGCCAACGTCACAGGGGCCGAGGCTGGGGACTGGAGGCTGCAGGTCGGACGCTACGGCCTATAGCCTGTCGCGGCCCCCGAGGCCCCCTCATGCACGGGCTGGAGGCTTGGACCACGGCGTCCCCGTTCCCTCGGCCTCCAGCCTGTCCCTAGCTCTCGTCGTCCGACTTCGCGCTTTCGGCGTCCTTGAGCTTCCGGAGCCGTTCCTTCTCGCCCGGCGGCGCGAAGATCGACTTCGAAAGCCGCGTGCTGAGGATGTGCGGCGTGATGAAGAAGTCGAGCTCGGTCTTCACCTTGGTCTTCTTCGTCTTGCCGAAGAGGAAGTTGAGCACCGGGATGTCCACGAGGATCGGGATGCCCGACTTCGTGTCGATTTCGGAGATCGAGTAGAGGCCGCCGATCACGAGCGTCGCCTCGTCGCGGATCGTCACCACGGACTCCGCGCTGCGCTGGGCGATCACCGGGTTCTGCACCACGAAGTCGGAGCTCCTTGCCTCGACGAAGCCGGTGATCGATGACACCTCGACGCGGATCCGCAGGTTGACCTGGTCGCGGCCGACGTGGAGCGGGTGGAAGTCCAGCCGGATGCCCGTGTCCTTGTAGTTCGTGATGATCGTCTCGCTGCTCCCGGAGATGTTGATCTGCTGGATGGGGACCTGCTCGCCGGTGACGAGCGTCGCGAGCTGGCCCTCGGTCGCCACGATGCTCGGCTCGGACAGGATGTTCGCGCTGCCCCGCTCCTGGAGGGCCTCGATCGTGGCGATCAGCGTCCCCTCGTCGGTCGTGAGGTCGCTGAAGAGGAGCGACAGACCGGTGTTCGCCGCGCTCAGCGGCGTGCCCGTGAAGGAGGTGGGCCGGAATTGCGAGCGGCCGGCGCGGAAGAACGCGCTGTTGTTCGCCGAGCCGATCGGTCCGCCCGGCTGGCCGGGGGGGATGCTGGGGTCGCTCACGCCGCGATCGAAAAACCACGAGACGCCGTACTCGAGGTTGCTGTCGAGCGAGACCTCGACGACCTTCGCCTTGATGTGGACCTGCGGCATCGCGACGTCGAACCGGTCGAGGAACTCCTCGACGATGTCCTTGTAGGCCGCCGGGAACGTGAGCATGAGGATGTTCTCGTCGGAGACGACCTTGCGCTGCGGCGGGTTGTCCAGCTTCGATTCGCCGCCCTTGTCGCGCGGCTCGAAACCGAAATCGAACACGTCCCGCGTGCGCTGTGCCACGAGGAGCCCCGGGATCTTCAGCTCGTCAAGCGACTTCTTGAGCGCCGAGGCGCCGACGTGGTTCGTCTCGTAGAACCACGTGAGCGTGCCGTCCTTGTTCCGGATGAGGTCGTGGCTCATGAAGTAGTAGTCGCGCGCCACGACGTCGCTGGCGTCGTCCGGCGGGACCGGTTGTGCCCCGGGCGGGCTGGCCGGGTCCTGCGGCTTCGCAGGCGCCCCGGGCGCCTGCCCGCCCTCCTGGGCGAGCGCGCCGGCCGACACCGTGAGGAGGACCGCGCTCACGATCGGCCAGAGCGCCGGTCGCACGGTCGCACGAATGCCGCTCATCCCACGCTCCCTTCCCGTTCCTTCGGCCCGAGAACCCGACCCGTCGCGGCCGCTACTCCCGCGTCACGAGCTTGATCATCTCGGACGTCACGTCCGGGATCTTGCCGCCACCCTTGGCCACGATGGATCCGGTCTCGCCGAGCATGTCGTGGGAGTCGCGCTTCGCCAGCGACTTGAGCGCCTGGTTGAACCGCTCCGTCGCCTTCAGCATCAGGAGGTGGTACTCGGGGTCATCCTCGTCCAGCTCGTCGTCGAGGATCTTCTTGTACTCGGCGATCTCCTTCCACACGTCGTCGGCGACCAGCACGCCCGGTCCCTTGGGGTGCGTCCCGCTGCCGTAGTAGATCCCGTCCGCGTCGACCACCTCGAACGAGGCTTCCGTGTCCTCCCCGAGCGCAGCCTCAGGGGTGCCCGTCAGGCAAAAGGCGGCGACGAGGGTGAGCCAGAACCGCAACGAACCCGTCCTGAGCATAGGCGTCCTCCAACGGCCCCCCAATACAAGGCCCATGCCTAGGACGTGATGCCTTCTTCCCGCCAACACCACACCGTGCATAAGCCGAGATCAGACCGCGACTTATACCTTCGTCCTCGGGTGGCGGGGGACTGAAGCTATTCCGCCTTTTTCCGCCTCTTTCGGCATCAGCCACGGATATCCGCCATCTGCGCTCAGGCCGGTGGAAACGACGCGGCCGGCCCCCTGAGTGGGACCGGCCGCGACTGGAAGGCGAGGTTGGTAGCTGGACCGGCGTCCCCTAGTGCGCGAACCGATCCTGCCTGTCGACCTAGTTCTCCTTCAGGTTTTTGTTTTGAAAGCGATTTCTTGTTCCGGACCAGGCCAACCTGCGTCCACGACGTGAGCCTAGCTGGATTAACTAATCAGTCAATCAAATTCCGGCGCGGAATTTACCGATTGGTCAATACTCCTGGGCTAGAATCCTCGGGACCCACTCGATCGATGGAAGACTTCGCCACCCTTCTGGTCGCGGCCCGCGACCGCCGGGGCCTCACGCAGCAGCAGCTCGCGATCTCCGCGGGCCTGACCCCCTCCTACGTGTGCCTCCTCGAGAATCGGAAGAAGCCCCCCCCCTCCGACACCGTGTGCGAGCGGCTTGCCGCCGTGCTGGGCATCCCCGCACGCGAACTCCTCGATGTGGCTCACCTGCAGCGTTCGCCGACCACCGTACAGCGACGCGTGCGCGCCCTGAGCGGCAAGCTCTCCCGCGAACAGCGGTCTCGCCACCGGCTGCTCGAGTCGCTCCTCTCCCCGCTCTTCGGCACCCCCACGAATTGGATGGAAGGCGCCATGGAGTGGCTCGGGGGAAGCCCTTCGCGCAACCGCCGCCTGCGCGAGGTGCTCCAGGCTCTCGGCCGACGCCACCGGGATCGCGCGACGGAGGTCTCCCGCCTCGTGGATGATCTGCCCGAGCGCGATCGCCGCCTCCTGCTCGACGCCCTGCCGCGGATCCTCGGCGAGCGGGACCGCCGGGGCCCCTCCGCGACGCCGCCGCTCCACTACGCCCTCCCCGCGGCGGACACCCCGCTGCGCCGACCCTTCCTCCTTGTATGGGGCGGGGCGCAGGCCGAGGGCGGCGAGGTGCGGGACGGCGACCAGCTGCTCGTGGATCCGGCTCTCGAGCCCCGGGCCCACGACCTCGTCGTCCTGCGCGGCCCCGATGGCGCCGCGATCCTACGACGTGTCCCGGAGGGCCCCGAGGACCGCACGGTGCTCGCGCGGGAGCGGGCGGGCGTGGTCGTCGAGATCCGGCGTTCGCTCCGGCCGGGCGGATGATGCTTCGGTGACCGCGACCACGTAGGATTCCTGGCGGCTCGTGCGCTCCCTCTGGCGCGTCTTCTGGCCCGGCGTCCCGCTCGGCCTCCTGCTCCTGCCGACCGCTACGGCATGGCTCGATGCGGTGCGGACGACGGCCGGGCGTGAGTACGCCTACGACCGGGCCACGCGCCGCGTGGTCGTGCTCGGCTTCGACGGCGTCGACCCCGGGATCCTCGACGAGTACCTGGACCGGCTCCCCGCGCTTGCGGAGCTGGCTCGGGAGGGGGCGTTCCTGCCCTGCCGGACGACGAATCCCCCCGAGTCGCCGGTCGCCTGGGCGACGTTCGCGACCGGAAGGAACCCCGGTGACCACGGGATCTTCGACTTCGTGCGCCGCGACCTCGGGGCCGAGAACTGCTATCGGCCGGAGAACGGCCTCGTGCAGCGCTTCGCTCCCGAGCTTGGGCCGCTCGGGTTCCCGCTGCGCCCCCCGCGGGCCGTGAACCTGGTGAGCGGCGAGGGATTCTGGGAGCCCGTCGCGCGGCTCGGCTACAAGGTCTCGGCTCTTCGCATGCCGCTTACCTTCCCCGCGCGGCTGGAACGGGGAGGCGAGCTGCTCTGCGGCCTCGGCGTCCCCGACCTCCGGGCAACGCAGGGGTCCTACACGCTCTTCTCCGCGAGCCGCGACGCCCGGGAGGAGTACACGGAGTTCGGCGGCCGCCACGTCAAGATCTACCCGCGGGAGGGGGTCGCCGCCGCGGATCTCGAGGGCCCGCCGGACCCGCGCGCGCCGCAGGCGCGCCGCCTCACGGTGCCCGTGCGTTTCACCTTCGCGGGCGAGACGGCGGCGGTCGTCGTCGACGACCAGCCTGCCGTCGCGCTCGCGCCGGGGCTCCTCAGCCGGTGGACGCCGGTCACGTTCCGCGCCGGGCCGTTCCTCGCGGTCCACGGTCTCGTACGCTTCCTGCTGCTCAAGGGGGGCGACGAGCCCGCGATCTACGCGTCGCCGATCCAGATCGCGCCCCACGCGCCGCCGATCCCGATCTCCGCCCCGCCCTCCTTCGCCGGCGAGCTGGCGGATCGGTTGGGCGTCTTCAAGACGGCCGGCTGGCCCGAGGACACGTTCGCGGCGAACGAGCAGGTGCTCAGCGACGTGCAGCTCTTCGAGGACATCCGCGACACCTACCGCACCGACGAGCGCCTTTGCCTCGACCGGCTCGACCGCTCGGGGGCCGCGCTCGTGACCATGGTCTTCACGGCGCAGGACCGTGTGTCGCACATGTACTACCGCTACCGAGACCCGCGCCACCCCGCCCATGACCCGGAAGCCATCGCGAACTTCTGGGAGGCGACCGGCGTCGACGACCCGATCTTCGAGTGCTATCGCTGGATGAACGACACGGTGGCAGAGGTCCGGCGCCGCCTCGGCAGGAACGACGTGCTCCTGATCGTCTCCGACCACGGGTTCCACTCGTTCCGCTACGGCATGAACCTGAACACGTGGCTCCTCCAGGAGGGCTACCTCGCCCTCGCGGACGAGGCGGGCGCGCGCGGCCACCGCGACCTCGACGCCCTCTTCCGGCGAGGCGTGGACACGACCGGCATCGACTGGACCCGCACGCGCGCCTACGCGCTCGGCCTCGGCCAGATCTACCTGAACCTCAAGGGCCGCGAGCGCGACGGCGTCGTGCCGCCCGAGTCGCGCGACGCGTTGCTCGACGAGATCGCGACGAAGCTCAAGGCGGTCAAGGGCCCGGACGGCGAGCGCGCGGTGCGCGAGGTCTACCGGGCGGATCTCATCTGGGCCGGCCGCCGCATGGCGGAGGCGCCCGAGCTCCAAGTCGCCTTCGCGGAGGGCTACCGCGTCTCCTGGCAGACCGCGCTCCTGGCCGTCCCGCCCGATCTTTTCGAGCCCAACCTGCGCCCGTGGTCCGGCGACCACTGCAGCAACGACCAGGCCGAGACACCCGGCATCTTCCTCTCGAGCTGCCCTCTCGCGCCGGACGAGGACCCGAGCCTCGAACGGATCGCGCCGACCGTCACGTGGCTCTTCGGCGCGCCGCCTCCGGAGGGGGCGACCGAGCCGCCGCTCAAGCTCCTCCTGCAGTAGAGAGGAGGGGGCCTGGGGGGCCGTGCCAGGCTGGAAGCTGGAGAGCGAACGGGACGCGGAGTCCCTTGTCCGACGCGCAGCCTACGGCCGGCAGCCTGCCGTCCGCCTGCTACTGCCCGCCGCGTTCCTTCAGGCGCCGCTCGTGCTCCTCGTGGACCGCGCGGAAGGCCGCCTTGAGCCTCTCGTGCGCGAGATCGAGCAGCTTCCTGCCGGCCGAATCGCGGAGACCTTCCGCCTCGACATAGCCGCGGAGCGCTTCGGCGTCCTTGTCCACGAGCATCTCCACGTTCAGCTCGAGGTCCGCGGTCACCGCCCGTTCCTGCGCGCGCGTGCGCGCGTCCTCCCGCTCGAGCGCGCGCCGGTGCGCGCCCTCGTCGCCGATCACGACGGACCGGCTCCCGCCGCACGCGAGGCACCGCTTGTCGCCGCGGCAGGCGGGGCAGTCCACCTCCTTCCCCCCGTCCATGACCTTGCCCACGCCACCGCAGCCGGTGCACTCGCCGACCGCAATCGCCCCGAAGTACGGTTCGTAGGCCGCGAGCGACGCGGGCAGCGGTCCGTCCGCGGCCAGCTCCCGGTAGAGGCCGAGGAGGTGGTCGACGTCGGTGCGGTCGAGGCACCAGCGGCACTCCTCCTTGTTCGAGCGCCAGTCGAGGGACCGGTCGCACTCCCGGCAGACGACCGCGTGGTAGGCAAGCTCGGCGCGGCAGTAGCCGCAGAGCGCCTTCCGTCCCTCCCAGATGACGTCACGCTCATCGACGGCGAGAAGCCCGAGCGCGATCAGCACGACCACCGATGCGGAGGTGAAGAGGAGCCACTTCATGGAAGTCGCGAATTATACGCCCGCCCCGCAGCCCCCGCCGCCTGGCGTCCGGATCTTGAGCCGGTCGCCCGGGCGGGCGTCGAAGCTCGCGCGTCCGGGCAGCGGCTCGGTCTCCCCGGCGCGCGTGAGCGCCTCGCGGCCGCAGGCCCCCGCGGCCCCCCCAGACAGCCCGTAGGGCCCGCGTTTCCTCCGCTCGGCGAGGAGGTTCACGACGCAGGGCGCGAGGAACTCGATCTCCTTCTCGAGGCCGTCGCCGCCGCGGAAAAGCCCTGCGCCGCCCGTGCCGCGCGCGACCGCGAGCCGGCGGACGATCACGGGTGCCACGTTTTCGAGCGCCTCGATCGGAGTGTTGCGCGTGTTGGTCAGATGGGTGTGGACGGCCGAAACCCCGGCCCCCGAAGGCGCGCCCCCCGCGCCCCCCGCGATGGTCTCGTAATAGGTAGACGAACCCCAACCGAACGTGACGTTGTTCATCGTGCCCTGCGACGCAGCCGGGAGCCTCCCCGGCAGCGCCCGGTCGAGCGCGCCGATCACCACGTCCACGATCCGCTGGCTCGTCTCGACGTTCCCGCCGGCCACGGCCGCAGGGTAGAGCGCGTTCGCGAGCGTGCCCTCGGGGGCGTGGACGTGGATCGCATCGCGCACCCCCTCGTTGAGCGGGGTGCCCTTGGGCAGGAGCAGCGCGAAGGCGTAGAGCACCGCGGAGACCGTGACGGCGAAGTTTGCGTTGAGCGGCGCCTCGACCTGCGCGTGGGTGCCCGTGAAATCGACCTGGAGCCCGTTGTCGCGCGCCTCGAGAGCGACGCGCACGGGCCAGCCGTCGTCCATCGAATCCTCGAACCGGTGGACGCCGGCTGCGAGCGTTGCGACGACGGCCAGCGCGGCCTCGCGGACGCCCTCCGGAGCGCCGACGCGGCCGCGAGCATCGCGTCCGCCCCCACGCGCGCCTCGATCTCCGCGAGGCGGCGCGCGCCGAGCCCCAGCGTCTCCACCTGCGCGACGAGGTCCTCGCGTCGCTCGAGCGGGTTCCGCACGTTGGCGCAGAAGAGGTCGAGGAGATCCCGGTCGATCTCGCCCCGCTTCACGATGCGCACGGGCGGGATGCGGAGCCCCTCGCCGTGCACGTCGCGCGCGAGGCCGAGCGACCCCGGCCACGCGCCGCCGACGTCCGCGTGGTGCGCGCGGTTCGCGACAAGGAACCGCCCGGCCCGCGCGACGGCAGTGAGGTCCGGAAGGTGCGTCCCGCCGCACCACGGGTCGTTGAGGAGGACCACGTCGCCCTCGCCCGGCGGCCTCCGCTCAAGCGCCGCGCGCACCGAGAGCGGCATCGCGCCCAGGTGCACCGGGATGTGCGCCGCCTGCGCGACCAGCGCGCCCTCGCCGTCGAACACCGCGCACGAGAGGTCGCGGCGCTCCTTGATGTTCACCGAGGTCGCCGCGCGTTCCAGTGCCGCGCCCATCTCCTCCGCGACGGACGAGAAGAGCGCGTCGAAGACCGCGAGATCGGCGGCGTTCATGCGCCCCTCGTCAGGTGAAGCGTCCCGTCGGCCAGCGCGCGCGCCTGCCAGCCCTCGGGAACGACGGTGGTCGCGGTCATCTCCGTGATGACCGTGGGCCCCTTGAGCGCGCCCTCGAGTTCCGCGCGCCGGATCCGCTTCGGGCCCCGCCGCGCCGGGGGGCAAGGGGGCGCGGGGGGAAGGGGGGCGGGCTTGGGCGTCGGATCGATCGCCGCGAGCCTGAGGTTTGTGACCTCGACGCGGCGGGTGCGGTCGCAATAGCCGAACGCGCGCTCGTGCGCCTCGTGGAAGCTCTCGACGAGCCGCGCGTCCGCCTCTACCGCGATCTCGTGCGACTGGCCGGCGTAGCGGGCGTCCGCGGTCCGGATCTCGAGCTTCGCCTCGTGCCGTAGCGGCTTGAACAGCTCGTCGAGCCTTGCCGCCACCTCGCGCGCGTCGAGGAGGACGGTGCGGACGAAGTCGCGCCGGCGGTCGGCGCTTCGCATCCCGTGGGCGCTGAAGGCCCCCGGATCGACCGGGACGAGCACGTCGCGCATCCCGAGCGCGTCGGCCAAGGCGCAGGCGTGGAGCGGCCCGGCGCCGCCGAACGCGACCAGCGTGCACGGCCGCGGATCGACGCCGCGCCGCACGGTCACGGCCCGGATCGCGCGCTCCATCGTCGCGTCGGCGACGCGGAGGATGTCCGTGGCCACCTCGCCGACCGCGCTTCGGGCCCGCGCCGGGTGGATCCGGAGCGTCCCGGCGAGGAGATCCTCCTCCGCGAGGTTGCCGAGCACGACGTGCGCGTCGGTGACCGTCGGCTCCTCGCCGACTCCGTAGCACGCGGGGCCGGGATCGGCCCCCGCGCTCTCGGGCCCGACGCGCAGCGCGCCGAGCGCGTCGATCCGGGCGAGCGACCCGCCTCCCGCGCCCACCGTGTGGACGTCGAGGACCGGCACCCGGAGCGGGAGGCCGTCGAGGTCGAACTGCGGCAGCACGCCCCCGACGCCCCCCCGGATCAGCGACACGTCGGTGGACGTGCCGCCCATGTCGAAGCTCACGCCTTCCTCGATCGCGTGCCTCTTGAGCAGATCCGCCGCCGCGAGGCAGCCGCCCGCGGGACCGGAGAGGATCGTGCGCACGGGAAGCTCGGCCGCCTCCCCGGCGGTCGCGGTGCCGCCGCTCGACTGGAGCACCTCGAGCCGGTGCGACGTGAGCTCGCGCTCGAGCCGGCGGAGGTAGGGGCCGAGGACCGGCATCAGCGCGGCGTTCGCGACCGTCGTCGCCGCGCGCTCGAACTCCCGGAACTCGTTCGCGACGACGTGCGAGAGCGCGATCGGGATGCCGAGCTCCTTCAGCGCCTCGCCGACGGCGCGCTCGTGCGCGGGGTTGCGGTAGGCGTGGAGGAGGCAGACGGCCACGGCCTTGGCGCCGCTCGCGCGGACGCGGGCCGCGAGGTCGCGGGCGTCGAGCGGCGTGTCCACGGCGCCGTTCGCGCGCAGCCGCTCGCGGACGCCGAAGCGGTCCTTCGCGATCGGGTCGTGGCGCGTGGGCAGGATCGCGTAGAGATCGCGGCGGTCCTGCCGGCCGATCTCGATCAGGTCCTCGAGCCCCTCGGTCGCGACGAACGCGGTCCGCGCGTAGGACTTCGTGAGCAGCGCGTTCGTGCCGACCGTCGTTCCGTGGACGAGGCGGAGGGGGCCTTGGAGCCCGAGCGCCGCGAGCCCGTCGAGGAACGCCTGCGCGGGATCGCGGGGGGTCGAGCGCACTTTGAGGACCCGCCCCTCCGCCGCGAAGTCGGTGAACGTCCCTCCCGTGTCGATCCCGACGACCTGCACGCCCGAGATGGTAATCGGGGGCGTCTCGGGAGGAGACCATCCGTCCGCGGGCTGTCCGGCCCGTTCGCCGCGTTCACGTCCGTCGCCGCGCTCGCCGCGGCCCTCGGCGGTGCCGCGCCCTGCGGCCGACGCCGCTCGCACGGAAACGAGCGCGCGCGGACGGGACGCACCCGGTGAGCCGCGGGACGCGGATCGCGCGCCGCTTGGCGCTTCGCGCCCCGCCTGCGAACATGGGCGCATGAGAGCCGCCGTGATCGGCGCCGGCGCCTGGGGCACCGCGATGGCGATCCACCTCGCCCGCAAGGGGCACGAGGTGGCGCTCCGCACCCGCAGCGGCGAGCGGGCGCGGCGGCTCGCGGAGGCGCGCGAGAACGAGATCTACCTCCCGGGCGTGAAGTTCCCCGACCGGCTCACGGTGACCGACGGTTCCCCGGGCCCCTCCGACTTCACGGTCGGCGCGGTGCCGACCCAGCACATCCGCGAGTTCTTCACGGAGGTCAAGAGCGAGATCCGGGATGTGCCGTTCGTCTCGCTCGCGAAGGGCATCGAGGTCGGGACCGGCATGCTCCCGACGGCGATCGTGCGCGACGTCGTCGGGAAGGAGCTGCGGCTCGCCGTCCTGACGGGCCCCTGCATAGGCCGCGAGGTCGCGCGCGGGCTCCCGACCGCGGTCCTGCTCGCGGGCGACCAGGCCGAGATGCTCCAGGCCGCGTTCAACTCCGACCGGTTCCGCGTCTACACGTCCACGGACCGCGTCGGCGCGGAGCTCGCGGGCGCGCTCAAGAACGTCCTCGCGATCGCGGCCGGGATCGTGGACGGCTTGAAGCTCGGCGACAACGCGAAGGCGGCGCTCCTCACGCGCGGCATCGCCGAGATGACGCGGCTCGGCGTCGCGCTCGGCGCGAAGGCGCAGACGTTCACGGGCCTCGCCGGCTTCGCAGACCTCTTCGTCACGTGCGTGAGCCCCTTCAGCCGCAACCGCACGGTCGGCGAGCGGATGGGGCGCGGCGAGAAGCTCGCGGAGATCCTCGGCAGCACGCCGTCCGAGGTCGAGGGCGTCCCGACCACGCGCGCCGTGCTCGCGCTCGCGCGGCGCGAAGGCGTCGAGATGCCGATCACCGAGGCGCTCAACGACGTCCTCTTCGGCGGCGTCACGCTCGAGCAGGCCGTGACCACGCTCATGGCCCGCACGATGGGACCGGAACACCAGCCCCGCCGCTCGCGCGCCGCGAGGTGAATCGGGGGGCTTGGGGGGGCGCCCCTTGACACCCGCGTTCTAATATGTACAGTGTTCCTGTACATGGCAACCGAGACGACCTACACACGCGCCCGCGCCAATCTGGCGCGTCTCTGCGACAGCGCCGCCGCCGACCGGGAGGTCGTGATCATCCACCGCCGGGGAGCCGAGGACGTGGCGCTCCTCGCGGCATCGGAGCTGCGGAGCCTCATGGAGTGCGCCTACCTGCTGCGCTCGCCGCGGAACGCAAGGCGTCTCCTCTCCGCCCTCGCGCGGGCCCAACGGCGCGGCGGCGTGGCGAAGAAGATGGGGCAGCTCCGCGCGGAGTTGAAGCTTGGGCGCGGCGCCTGAGAAGCGGCGCCTCGCCGTCTTCCAGAGGGAGTTTCTCGAGGATCTGCGCTACTGGGTGAGGGCCGACCGGCGCCTCGCTTTGCGTGCGTTGGATCTGGTGGAAGCGGTGCTCCGAGATCCGTTCCGTGGCGTCGGGAAGCCGGAACCGCTGAAGCACCTCGCGGCGGGCGCGTGGTCGCGACGGCTCACGGAGGAACATCGCATCGTGTACCTCGTGCAGGCCGATCGGATCGATTTCCTGCAAGCGCGCTACCACTACTGACGCGACGCCGGCCCCCCGCGTCATGGCCCGACGGCAGGACGAACGCGGACAGCGGGACCAACGGACCGGGCACGACGACACGCCTCAGGGTCGCGAGCACGACGTCCTCATCCCGCCAACGGGAGCGTCACCGCACGGTGAACGTGAGGCGTGCGAAGTAGAGCAGGTCCGCGTCGCGGCGCTCGCGGTAGTCGTCGAGCAACGCGCCGATGTCGCCGCGGAAGACGCGCGCCTCGGGCACCTGCCCGTTGACGCCCACACGCACGACGCTGCCGGGCTCGAGCAGCTCGGGGTCGAGGTAGAGGTCGAAGGCGGCGACGCGCTCCGCCTTCACGTCGATCCGGTCCTTCGCGCTGAACTCCGCCTCGATCGTCGCGTCCTGCGCGAGCCCGCGCTGCGTCCACGCGCGACCGACGGGCTCCTGCTTGAGCGACGGCACCCGCGGCGCGACCCGCAGCCAGTACGCGCGCACGGGCATCCCCCTGTCGTCCGCGATCCGGATCCGCGACGGCGCCAAGGGACGCACGCATTCCTGACGCCACCGGTCGATCGCGGGCGCGAGGAGGAGCCGGTTCTGCGCGGGGTCGCCCGTCGCCTCGAGACGCCGGTGGCGCGCGTTCCACCGCTGGAGCTCGTCGAGGAAGGCCTCGTGGGAACGGTCGCCCTTGTGGCTCACGATCGCAAGGCCCGAGAAGAGCGCGGCGTTGCACGCGAGCGGCACCCCCTCCTTCCACCCCCCCGGCCCCGCGAGGACGCCGGCGAACCGGTCCGGGTTGTGGAGCGCGATGCACCACGCGAGCGCGGCCTCGTCCCGCTCGCCCGCGAACAGGAAGACGCGGCGCGGATCGACGTGCACAAGCTCCACGACGTGCGAGAGGAGGCTCATCACGAGGAGCTCGGCCGCCTCCGCGCTCTCGCGCGCCTGCGGGTGAAGGGACAATTGGACGCGGAGGAGCACCGTGCCCTCGGGCGCCGGGAGCCCCAAGGGCGCGAGCTCGACCAGAAGAGGGTGGGCGCGGGAGGGAGAGTAGCCCTCAGGGAGAACGAGCTCCGCGAAGTCGCCCGCGCACTCCTCCACCGACGCCATCCGCGGCCGCCGCAGGTCGAAGACCGGGGGCTTCCCGCCCTTCCGGAGGACGGGGCGCCCCCCGTGCTCGAAGTGCTCGCCGTTGCGGATCGCGTCGGCGACCGGCCGCGGGTCGCCCCCCGCGAGCTTCTCGATCGCCTCGAGCAGGTCCTGCCGGCGCGCGGGCGACTCCTCGCGCAGATACCAGCGGATGAGGCTCCCGAGCCGGCTCTCCTCGTCGGCCGCGGCGGCGCTCGCAACGACGAGCGAGGCGAGGAGGAAGCGCGCGGCCCCCAAGGCCCCCCCCTACTCCTCGTCCGCGAGCCGCTTCTGCCGGACGAAGGTCGTGATGAACCGGAAGATCGTCTGGTCGCGCGTCTGCCTCACCGCGGTCGGCTGCTTCAGGAAGACGTTCTTGTCGCGCAATGCGCGCAGCTCGGCATAGTCGTAGCCGAGATGGTCCATCGCGAACGCCATCCGCTCCTTCTCGTCGCCGACCTTCGCGCGGACCAAGCCCTGGTGGTCGAAGTGGTTCACGCTGTCGAGGATGAGGCCGTGGCCGATCGTGAACCAGCCGGCGAGGTTGCCCTCGCCCCACTCGTTCGCCGTGTCCGGGCTGTCGATCAGCACCTCGAACCGCTCCGGGTCGAGGACCTCGATCAGGTGCGCGCCCTCGAGCGTGTAGAGGGGCTGGCACCCTTCGGTGAAGACGCCCTCGGTGAAGGGGCTCTCGAGGGGCACCCGCTCGGCGAGGACGTCGTCCACGATCTGCCGGCGGTTCTCGTACTTCCGCACGACGTCGGGGAAGCAGCGCTGCACCGTGTGGGTGAGCGCCCAGCACGAGGCGAAGAGGTAGCCTCCCGCGTGGACGTAGAACTGGATCACCGCGACGTCGTCGTCCACGATCTCGCCGGGGCAGTTGGCGACGAAGAGGGCGTACGGGTGGAGCCCGCACTTCTGGACTCCCGCGGCGCGGATCGTGCGGTGCTCGATGCCGTACATCATGAGGAGGTCCTGGATGTTGTCGCCGCCTGCGCGCGTGAGCAGGACGACGATGTCGAGATCCTCGTAGACCTTCCCGGGCTGCACCGCGTAGCCGTACTTCTTCGCGTCCTTCGCCTCGGCGTCCCGGTCCCGGAAGCTGAAGTTGGGCCCCCACTTGGCCCACCACTCGCGCCAGGACTTCGTGGCCTCGTCGAGCTTCTCGCCCGAGACGTGCCGCAGGAACTCGACGGCGGTGCGCCCGACGACGATCTCCTTGTCGCGCGTCATCTCGATCAGGTGCGGAATCGCCTCCTTCTGCCGGATCCAACCGAGCCCCACGACCGCGCCGCCGCGCCGACGCCAGTCCTTGTCGGCAAGGAGCTGGACGAGCGACGCCATCGCTCGAGCGTCGCGGATCCTGCCGAGCGAGACCGCGCACGCGACGCACACCTCCCACTGCCTGTCCTTGAGCCCTTCGAGGAGCGCGGGCACGGCCTCAGGAAGCTCGCGCCTGCCGAGCGTGGCGGCCGCCTCCTCGCGCACGCTCGCGTCGACGTCCTTCGCCAGCCGGTCGATGAGGAGCACCTGCGCGCCGTCCCCCTTGAGCGTGACCGCCGCCCGGAGCGCGTGGAACCGGACGCGGGCCGAAGCGTCGCCGGCCGCGATCGCCGCGACCCGGTCGTAGGCCTCGGGCTTGCCGATCCGCGCGAGCGCGTGGACCGCCGCCCGCCGCACGGTCTCGTCCGAGTGGCCGACGCCGGACGACGAGAGCAGCTTCACGTACTCGTCCACGGGTCCCACGGGCGTCTTCTTGTCGCCGAGGACGCCGAGCAGTCGCGCCATCCGGGCCGCGGCCACCGGCGTCCCGCCCATCCCGAAGGAGCTGACGATCATCTGCGCGGCGAAATCCCGCTTCTTCGCGTCGGTCTGTGCGAGGAGCAGCGCGCGGATGGCCGCCGCGTGGCGCCGCGCGAGCACGTCCGTGATGACCGCCTCGTTGAGCCCGTCCCGGAGCGGCGCGATCGCGCCCGTGTCCCTCGTCGCGGCGAGCGCCTTGACCGCGGCCGCGCGGACCATGAGGTTCTCGTCCTTCAGGTACTCGGTGAAGAACAGGATCCGCCCGGCGTCGGAGAGCGCACCCAGGGCGTCGAGCGCCGCGATCCGCTCGAGATCGACGTCCTTTCCTTTCTTCTTCGCGACGCGCTCGAGGTCCTTCGCGGCCGAGGGGTCGGCGACGACGGCCAGCGCCTCGGCGGCGCGCACGGTCTCGTCCCCCTTCAGCCGCCGCGCCAGCGCCGCCGCCGCCGCGCCGGAGTCGAGCTTCCTCGCGGACGCCGCTGCGGCGAGCCGGATCGAGCGCGTCGGCCCGGTGATCGCGAAGTCCGCGAGCAGATCGGCCGTCTCGCGCGTCCCCCGGACCCCCAGCGCCTCCACCGCGCGGTGGACGACCTCCCAGTCGCGGTCGCGCATCGCCCTCTTGAGCAGCTCGTCCGCTTCGGGACCGCCCGCTTCCGCGATCACCTTGACCGCGGCGAGCCGCCGTTGCACGTCCTTGCTCTGGAGGTCGACCGGGGTCGGCGCCTCGTCGGCCGCGACGGTCGCGACGACGAGAAGACCGGCGATCCGGCGCATCGCCAGATTGTAACGGCCCCCTCCTTCCCCTTGCCCCAACCACCTCCCCATGCACCGGTTCGGGGCGCCTCGTCCCGCGCCCGAACGTTCCATGAGGCGCCCGTGTCCGGGCCGTGACCCGATGGAGATATACGGGGAAGGGCGACTGGTTTCGCCCTCGCGGTGCGGTAGGCAAGTCTGTGGAAGGAGTTTCTCTCATGAGAGCGATTCTGGTTTGCGCGCTCGCGCTTGCCGTCGGTTGCGGCGGCGGCGGGAGCGGCACGATGGCGACAGCTCAGCTATCGGGCACCGTGTACGAGATCGACGGGCAGAGTGTCAATCTCGCCGGTGTGCCGGTGGTCCTCAAGGAGACGGGGGAGTGGGCCTGGACGGATGCCGCGGGCTCATTCGAGTTCGATGGGCTCGAGGGCGGCACGTACACGCTCGACTTCATGGGTGATGGGGAGGGGGCCGCGGGGGAGGGGGACGAGTTCGAGGACGGCGACGGGGATCCGAAGGTGGACGTGCCCGACGGCGGCCACGTCGACTGCGACGTCGCGCTCGAGGACGGCAAGGTCAAGGACTTCACGACCGACCACGAGGACGGGCAGTTCGCGATGGCGCGCCTCTTCCTCACGGATGCCGCGGAGATCGCGGGCTACCACGTCGCGGGCGGCATCAAGATCGCCGCGATCGGCGACGGCACGCTCTTCAAGGTGTGCGTCGAGGGCCTCGAGGGCGGCGACGTCATCGAGATCTTCGTCCACGAGGAGTCGATCGGGACCGCGACGGCGGACGGCGAGGGCCGCGCCTGCCTCGTGCTCGAGAACGACCTCCCGCTCGGCGCGCCGCATCTCGGCGAGCTCGCGGGCCTGCGCGTGGACGTGTTCCTCGCCGGGACGGACCTGAGGCTGCTCGTGGGCGAGGTGCCCGCGCTCAAGGACGAGCCCGACGGCGACAACGGCGAGCACGACGGGGAAAAGCCGGACGAGCCGGGCGATGAGCCCGACGAGGGCGACGGGGACAACTGCGAGTGCGAGGACGGCGACAAGCCGGACGGGAGCGGTGACGGCGAGGAGCCGAACGACGATGGCGCCGGAGACGGCGAGGGTGACGGCAAGGGCGAGGAGGAGTGCGACGAGCCCGGCGAGGGCGACCAGCCCGGCGAGGGCGGCGATGGGACACCCGACGGTGACGGCGACGGCAACGAAGGGGGCGAGGACGGCGTCGTCTAGCGAACTGTTTTCCGGCGCGCCTTACGGCGCGTTGCGTACCGTTTCCTGCCGCCCGCGGCCTCACCGTCGTGGGCGGCGCTTTTTCCGGCGCCGGCCCCCAGATGCTCGCGCGCTAGAATCGGCGCCGTGGCCCGGGAGGAGACGATCCGGAGGCTCCGGGAGCTCGCGGGCGGCAATCGCGACGCGGTCGACGAGCTTCTGCCGGAGGAACGGATCGATCGCGAAGGGGAAGATCGACCCGCAGCTTCGCTCGCTCCAGACGGACGGCCTCGGGCGCGCTTGCCGCCGCGCGCGCGGTGTACCAGGGGTTGACGCGCGGTCTCACGGCGGACGCGAACTGGCGCGTGGCCTCGCTTCGCGACGGCTTCGGCCCGTAGGCGCGCGGGGCCGACGTGCCGCACCGCGGCGCCTTGCGACCGAATGCCTCCCGGTTACACTCTCTGGCCGAAACATCGCCGGGGTGTAGCGCAGCCTGGTCTAGCGCGCTTGACTGGGGGTCAAGAGGTCGCTGGTTCGAATCCAGTCACCCCGACCACGTAAGTACGGCTGAAAGCGGGACTTACGCTTACCTGCCCTCCGCGGCAGCGCGGCCGATCTGCCCGGTAATCCGGTCATTTGACCGGATTGCCGGGATTCCCTTCGGGAGATCGACTGCATGCCGCGTATCGGAAGGGTCCCCAAGTACCGCCTCCACAAGACGTCCGGGAGGGCCGTCGTCACGATCGACGGCAAGGACATCTACCTCGGCCCGTACAACTCGCCCGAGAGCCGCGCGAAGTACGACGAGATCATCGGCGCCTGGATCCGCGACGGCCGGCGCCTCCTGAAGCCCGCGGGGGAGAAGGGGATGCTGCTCGGGGATCTCGCGATCGCCTACCTGGCCCACGCGAAGACCTACTACCGGAAGGAGGGCCGCCCTACCGGCGAGCAGGGCGCCGTCAAGGCGGCGCTCCGGTTCGCGACGAAGCTGTACGGCAGCCGACCGGTGTCCGGGTTCGGACCGCTCGCGCTGAAGGAGTGCCGCGACGATATGGTGCGGAAGGGCCTCGTCCGCACGAGCATCAACGTCCACGTCGGACGGATCAAGCGCATGATCGCCTGGGGGGTCGAGAACGAACTCGTCCCCGGCAGCACTCTCCACGCCCTGCATGCGGTCAGGGGACTCCGGCGCGACCGCTCCGACGCGAAGGAGGGCGAGCCGACGAAGCCGGCGCCGGACGCAGACGTAGATGCGGCGCTCCCCCAGCTGCCGCCGGCCGTCGCGGACATGGTGCGGGTCCAGCGGCTCCCGGGAATGCGGCCCGGGGAGGTCCTGATCATGCGCCCCTGCGACATCGACCGAAGCGGGACGAGCTGGGTCTACCTGCCGCAGTCGCACAAGACGCAGCATCACGGGCACCGGCGCGAGGTGATCCTCGGGCCCCGCGCCCGGGCCATCCTCCAGCCGTACCTCGAGAAGCGTGGCGACGCCGAGTACGTCTTCTCGCCGTCCCGCGCCGAGGAGGCCCGCAACGCCCGCCGCAGGCTCGCCAGGAAGTCGCCGCGCACGCCGAGCCAAGAGGCGCGCGGGAGGAAGGCGGACCGGAAGCGCGCGTGGGGGAACCGGTACGACGCGGGGTCCTACCGTCGCGCGGTCACGCGCGCATGCGCGAGCGCCGGCGTCGCGACGTGGACGCCGCGCCAGCTGCGCCACGCGATGGCGCACGAGATCCTTCGCGCGGACGAGATCGAGACAGTCCGCACGGTCCTCGGGCACCGGAGCGCCGGGATCAGCGAGGTGTACGCCGAACGCGACCGGGAGCGCGCGGCGAGGATCATCGAGCAGGTCGGGTAGCAGCGATATCGCTCATGGCAGCTTCGGCGGGCCTACACGTCGCCAGCGCCCGGACTCGTCTTCGTCGAAGCCCTGCTCCCGCAGGGTCCGTCGGATCGAGCGGGAGTCGCTGCTGCGGCAGCTCGCGAGCAGGCTGAGCATGAGGATGCGGACGCAGACCGGAAGGAGGTCCTTCCAACGGTCGGCCTTTCGCTCCGCAACGTCGCGGCGGGCCGCGGCGTCGTCGAGGGTCTCCGGGGGCTTCGCGAGCCGCGGGAACTGATGCCGCTGGCGACGGAGATAGCCGGCAATTCGCCGGCGCGCCTTCGCGACATGTGCTCCGAGCGCGCGAGCGTTCTCGCGCACCCGACGCTCGAGTTGGGGCGGGCCCGCGGCGACCGCGCCGTCCGGGCCGATCCCGAGGTCTCCACGGACGCTGGCGAGGACGCCATCCTCGAAGTCCGCCCCGCTGAATCCCTCGAGGCCGGCAACGCGGGCCATCAGCTCGTCGTCGTTGGACGCGTACGCGCGATCGACGAGCTTGTCGATGTCGTGGATCGTGAGGGGCTCCTCCGGAAGCAGGAACGGCAAGAGCCTCGCTTCTGGGGCACAGCCCCGGCCGTTGGGAGGGACCGCGATTGCAAGGCTCTTGAGCAACTCGTCGAACGACCGGTGGTGCTTCACTGCGGGATCGTCGAGCTCCAGGAGCACTTCCGGAAGCTCTAGGCCCGCGCCCCAGGACACGAAAGTGCAGGGCTTGCCGGGCTGCCGCTCCCTGATGCGGATGCGCCCGACGGCCTGGACAAGCGCGCCCTTCATGAGGTCCGTCCAGACGCTTTGGTCGGGCGTTCGAGGACCGAACGGCGCCTCCACGACGATCATCCAGTCGACGCCGATGAACTCGTTGCTTCCCTCAAGACCCTGTGTGTACTCCACATGGAGCGAGTCGTCTTGAGCGTCGGGATGGAGCCCGATCGCGGCGCGAAGGGCTCGCTTGGCGCACGCCTTCGGCTCCGGCCAGGCCGACCGCCGCTGAACCGCCCACGGGAGGCCGTCCACCCACTCCGGGGGTACGCCGTAGCGGCGGCGGAAGAAGTCATGGGACGACGCGACCAGCATGACCGCGCTCCGATCCGTGCTCCGGATCCACTGAAGTAGGCGACCGATCCTTCGGCGGGCCTGGACGCGGCCGGTCTTCCCGAGACGACTGTCCTTCTTCCGGGTGTACGTGTCGCTCGGGCAATCCTCCCAACCCTCCTTCGGAGCCTTCACCGCGTGGACGACCGTTGGAGCCTGCCGCCTGCCCTTCCTCTCCCCGACTCGCACTCGAACCTCGGCTCGGCAGAACAGCGAGTAGGGATCGTCGACGGGCGCAGCCGGCATACGACCGGCCTTGAGGTAGTGTCGCTCGTCGATCGTCGCCCCAGCAACTACGAACAGCGCATTTGTCGCGAGCTGCTGCCGGAACGCCCTGAGATCCCGGCCGACCTGGGCGAGCAGGAGACTCGGGCGCAGCGGCGCAAGATGCACTGCGCGTCCCTCGAGAATGCGGAGCAGCACAAGGCGGAGCGCCGTTCTCTCCGAGTCCGTCGCGTGCCGAGCGAAGGGCCTTGCGCGTTCTGCCCCACGTCGCGTGGTCGAGGCCGCCGACTTCTCCCCGCTCGCGGAGCTACGGGATCTTCGTCGCGAGCCGCTTCCCGTTGGAGCCGCTCACGTCGCTGCACGTGCCGTGGCCGGAGAAGGTGGTCTCGGTCCTCGTCCGCGCCGGCGATCTCGATCTCGAGCTGCATGCAGTACACGTCCCGCCGGGGTCGAGCAACGGATGGGTGAAGGTCGAGACGCTCGAGGGGATCTGCGGCGGGCTTGCCCGCGCGTCAGCCCGGCCCCGCGTCCTCTGCGGGGACTTCAACACGCCGCAGTGCGAGCTCGCGTCCGGCCGGGTCGTCACGTGGGCCGAGGAGGCGACGGCGGATGGTGTTCGGCGAGCGTCGAGGATCGAGGGGGGTTCCGGAGAACGTTGGGACGCTGCCGAGCGTGCGGTGTTGACCGGTCTCGCGGGTCACGACCTTCCGGACGTCTTCAGGCTCCTCCACGGCTACGGGGTAGAAGGGTTCAGCTGGGTGCTCACGCGCAAGGGCCGGCAGGTGAAGCGCCGCTTCGACCACGTCTTCGCGTCCCGCTCCCTTCGCCCGCAGGAGTGCAGCTATTTGCATGCGTGGCGGGAGGAGAGGTGCTCACGAGGGAGCAGGGGTGGCACCGCGGTAGAGACGGCACGCACCTGCGGAATCGACTCCTGGCGGAGCTGAGCATCGACAAGAAGAGGATCGAGGAGCGCGCCCGTCGCGATCAGAGCGAGATGCCTTCGTCGTAGAGTGCATCCCCGAGTTCGTCCTTCGCTCGCTTGGCGGCTTCAACGTTCCCTGAGTCCAGCTCTCGTCGTAGCTGCGCGAGAAGCTCACGGCTGCGCGGAGCCTTGGCAGAGCCGATCGCGGCGGTAACTCGAGACTCGTACGCGCGCAGGCCTTCCGTGCGCGTGTCAAGGAGTCGATCGACCTTGGCCTGAGTTTCAGCGCGAGAAGTCTCGAGGCGATGGAGGAACTTGAGCTTCCAGTTCTCTCGCGTCCCGTGCTCGGGAACCGAGACGGTGGCTTCCAGAACCTGCTCCGTGTTGTAGTCGAACGTGATGTCAATCCTGAACGAACCAGCGGCCGCTTGAGGCACCTTGAACTCCTTGGAATCGACGGGCTCCAGGCCCGTCACGGTCTCCTGCTCGGTCTCATAGACCTCGACCTCGATGGACTCCTGGTTGTCGGTTAGCGTGACGAAGCTCTCCGTGCGTCGCGCGGGGAGCTTGTCCGTTGCACGGAGGATCGGCGTGAAAATGTCCCCGCGGCGAACACCCCGACTGTCGTAGCCGACCGAGCGTACGCCCATACTGGTTGCCAAGCTGTGCACCACGACGGTAGGGCCCGTCTCGCGAGCATGGAGCGCTTGGTAGGCCGCCCCAAGCGCCACAACCTCCATCGGGTTGAGATCGATACGACCCCTTCGGCCGAACGTCCGCTCGACTTCCTGCTGAAGCAGCGGGATCAGGCACGAGCCGCCGACCAAGATGACGTCCGAGACGTCACGCGGCCTTAGCGAACCGTCCGGCGCCTTGGCGAGACACCGTGTGGCAGCCGCAAGCACACGTTCGACCAGCGGCCTCAGGATCGCCTCAAGCTCCGACCGCCGGACCTCGACTTCGACAACGATGGGAGGGCCGTTCTTCCGCTTGAAAACGAGCGGGTCGTCCCAGTCCTGTGCGCTGCTCAGGTGGATCTTCATCTTCTCGCACTCGCGCACGAGACGGTGGCGGATGGCAGGGTCTTGAACCGCATCTTGGAGCTTCGTGCCCCCTTTCTGCAGGACCATCTGGTAGAGGAGCTGATCCACGTCCGTGCCCCCGCAACGCACATCGCCGTCATTCGACTTGATGTCGAGTACCTGCTCGACTGCGTCAACGAGCGAGACGTCGAGCGTCCCGCCGCCCCAGTCGATTACGAGCACGTTCTCGCCCAAGGCCTGGCCGGTGACGGTGTACGCAATGGCGGCAGCGCTCGGCTCATTGATCAGGCGGAGGACCTCCAAGCCGGCAAGTCGGCCTGCCTCCTTGGCGGCGAGGCGCTTCTTCGTCGGGAAGTTCGCGGGGACGGTGACGACCGCTCCTTCGATCTCGCCGACACTCCGCACGAACCCGTCTGCCAACGTCTTCAGGACGAGCGCAGAGAGCTCCATGGCGTTATAGCCGGTGCCCCCGAGCTGCCATGTCTTCTCGGTCCCGATGTCGAGCTTGAACGTCTGAACGACGCGCTCGGGGTCGAACACGTTCCTAGCGGGGGTTCCGACGACGAGCCTCCCATCAGGCGCAAGGCCGACGCACGAGGGCATGATGGCGGCCGTGAACTGGTTCTCTTCCACCCTCACGCAGCGCTGCCGTCCGAGGTCGGTGTGGGCGACCGCCGAGTTCGTCGTCCCAAGATCGATCCCGATTCGATGCGCCATCTCGCCCTCCTACTCTGCCACGATGACGCGAGCCGGCCGGAGAACGAAGTCGCCCCGTCGGAACCCCGCGCTCACCTCCCGCGTGATCTGTCCGCGACTGAAACCCGCTGCTCCCTCACTCTCTACGGCCTCATGTAGTCTGGGGTCGAACTCGACGCCCGCCGTCTGGATCCGCTCGAAGCCGTACGTTCCGAAGAGTCGCTCGAGCCGTCGCGTCAGTGCTCGTCCCGCGGCGGGATCAGGAATGCACCCGACGACGGCATCTACGGTATCGCAGAGATCCGCGAGCGAGGAGAGGACCCGGAACTGACCTTCCTCTCGGGCACTTCTCTCCCGAGACTCAACCTTCTCTGCGACCGCGGCTTCGAGCGCTTGTTGCCGGTGGACCAAGAATGCGTCCACAACCTCGAGCATGCCGGCGAGTAGGGCCCGGCGGTTCACGACCCGGATAGTCGCTCGTCCGGACCGCAGAAAATCTGCGACGGGCACTTCGCGCACGCAGCGGTCCAGGGCATGCGCGACAACCTCTGCCTCTCGCGGAGACGGAAAGGGCTTGGCGGGAAGATTGGCGTTGTTCAGGTTGTTCATCAGCAGTTCTTCATGAGCGCGAGGATCGCGCCGATGACGATCATCCACACGCACCCAGCCAAGCCTGACCCGTCGGACGTCGATGCGGTCGCCCGGGCCCTTGCCGACTGTGCCGCTTGCAGCATGTTCTGGAACGGTTCGTCGAGCGCCGAAGCCAGATCGGGGTACTTCCGCTTGGCGAACCACCAGTGCGACACCGCGGCGCTACGGTTGCCGGCGATCTCCAGCATCACGTTCTGTAGCACCGTGTCCTTCTTCTCCTGCTCGATGTCGTCATCCCAAAGCGCATAGACGTAGGCCTTGAGCCACTCCTGGATCTCCGGGTCGCCCATGAGCTGCTCGACCTGGAGATGCACGGCCGCCGCCTTGGCGATCGACTTCGCTCCGTCCCGGATCTCGTTTCGCGAGGGATCGAGCGCGTACGCGGCGTCCAACGCGAACTTCGTCAGGTGCGGGACCTTGCACTCGTTGAACACATGGGCCAGCTGCGTCAGCTGCCAGGCGGCGTAGGACCGCGCATCGGCATCGTCGGCAGGGACAACCGCGCGCAGGGTCTGCACGACGTCCTTCATCGCTTCCCAGCGTCGGAGCTTCGCGAGTATCAGGAGCTTCTCCATGAAGAGCGGGAGGTCCTGCACGTCGGTGCTTCCGTCGGCATGGATGCCGCGGTCGAGGACGGCGAGCGCCTGGTCGTCGGAGTCCTTGGACATCCAGTGACGGGACAAGGCGATGTAGGCGCTGCGGTCGTCCTTGTCCAAAGTGATCGCATGCTTCAGGCAGCGCACGCCGCGCTGCTCCTGGCCAGCCGCTAGGAGGGCGTCGCCGAGCAGCTTCATGTAGCGGGGGTTGGCCGGCTCAAGCTCAGATAACTCTTCCAGCTCGCCGACGGCATCGGCGGGTTCTTCGCACTTCAGGAGCGTCAGCGCGTACGCCAGGCGAACCGCGCGGAGATCGGCCCACTGATAGCGAAGGCTCTCCGCAACGTCCTTCGCCTCGTGCGGGTCGCTCTCCATCAGACGGAAGACGCTGTCGAGTTCTGCTTGGACAGCCGGCGGAAGGCGCTCTTCGGAGTCGTACTCCGACCGCCTCTCTGGGTTGGAGAGGACTCGGTATGCCTCCGAGATCTCGCGGAATCGATCAGGCGCTGACTCTGGCGTGTGCTCGCGGATGAGCCGCAGATACGCACGCTTGATCGTGCCCCCGTCGGCGTCCTGAGGGACTCCGAGGAGTTGATAGTAGTCCCGCCCGGTGGCCTCCATCCGGATCTGCCCGCCTCGGGAGGATACCGACGCGGCACCACGCGAAACAAGACCCATCCCCATCACCGAGCCGGGGATCGAGTCCGACCCCTCGCCCGCCGAGCGCACGGTCGCGATCTGCGTGACGTCCGGCGCCTTCCGCGCCGCGCGCCGCTCGTCGGCGACGCCGCCCTGCGCGAGCACCTTCGCGAACCCCCAGTCCACGACCTGCACCTCGCGAAGGGCCCGATCATCACGTTGCTCGGCTTCAGGTCGCGGTGGACGACGCCGCGCGTGTGCGCGTACGCAAGCGTCTGGCACACCCGCTCGAAGATCGCTAGGAACTTGCGCCGGTCCGCCGCCGGCTCCTTCCGCTCCGCGAGGAGCGCGGCGAGCGTCCGGCCCTTGACGAGCTTCATCGCGAAGAACGGCCGCCGGTCGCGACCGAGGCCCAGCTCGTACACGGGCACGATCCCGGGATGCTGGAGCTGCCCGCCGATCTGCGCCTCCTCGACGAACCGCTGCAGGAGCTCGGGGTTGTCGACGTGCCCGGGACGCAGCACCTTGAGCGCGACGTCGCGCCCGAGATCGACGTCGCGACCCTTGAGAACGATGCCGACGCCGCCCTGCGCGATCTCGCCGAGGATCTCGTATCGTCCGCTCTCCTTGAGGCGAGGCAGAGGGGGTTCGGGGGCCGCGTCCCCCGCCGCGGAGCGCAGGTTGAGCCGCGGCGCGCAGTGGCCCCGTTCTTCGAGGGACCGGAGGATGCTCTCGTCGGCCATCGCTACTTCCCCCAAGCCTTCCTGAGGACTTCCTCCACTTCGCCCCAGAAGGCCCGACAGGCTTCGCGGTCCGCCTCGGGCAGCTTCTCCAGGGCGTCGGCATCGCGAATGGGCGCAAGCTGCCGATGGTGCCGCCACCCGACCAACTCCAATAGGGCGGTGCGCACAGAGCCCGCGACGTCGAGTTGCTTCGCGCGGAGCGCGAGGTCGGCCTTCAGCCAAGCGACCGCCTGCTGGACCTCCCCCGCAAGGGCCGCGGCGCAGGCCGCCCGGAACCGGTGCCCCCCCTCAAGGTCGTCCGCGGTCGCTGGATCCTCGACGAAGGCAGCCTGGAAGAGCCGGATCGCATCCTTCCCGTGGCCGCGGACGGAACAGACCCGGGCGAATGCGAGCTGTTCGTTGGCGTCGGCCGGCTGCGTGTCTCCTCGAAGGATGGCCGGAAGCCGGGGCTCGACCGCGAGCGCCAGTCGGATCCCCTCTAGCGAGCGTGCGTACGACGCGGGCGGAGCGCTGTCGAGGAACTGTGCCCCATCCCCAATATCGTCTGGATTCACTGCTGAATCGGTGATCGCCCTCTCGAGGCACTTCACCGCCTCGTCCCATCGGCCGAGATCCGCAAGCGCACGGGTCAGCACGGCCAGCGACTCGCGCCCGACCTGAGGAGACCCGGCGATCCCCTCAAGCACCTCGACGGCACGCTCGGGCTCGCCCTGCCGCAGGAACAACTCGGCAAGCATGGCTTCGCGGAGCCCGACCCACGCCACGTCGTGGTTGTTGACCACGTCGGCGCTCTCGTACGCGGCGATGGCCTCGGGGAGGCGGTCGATCTTGTGCAGGGCCAGCGACAGCGCGAGGTGAGCTTCAAGCAACGCAGGCTCGAGGCGGATGGCCACCCGGTAGGAGTCCAAGGCGGCTTCATAGTCGTGCGCCGACTCTAGCGCCTGCCCCAGCCGAACGTGGACCACGCCCCGCGGCACCAGGCGGATCGCCGCGCGGAACGCCTGGATGGCATCGTTGACGTCACCCTTCTGCTTCATTCCGTTGCCGAGGCCCCAGTGGAACCAGCTTTCCATCTCGGGCGATCTCTCCGGAACAAGTTGCCCATACCGGGCGCACGCATCGTTGTACGGTAAGCGTTCGGCCAACCCCATCTGGCGCGTAGCGTGAGCGCGGGGACGATGGCGCCCGAAAGGAGGCGCCGTCGATGCGCAGACAGAGGCAGCGGCCGCGGCCGCGTGCGGAGTGG
>Ga0187893_10001197_pt1 | contig 64125 bp, 62 predicted proteins | sample MA1701074metaG_FD_139574 | JGI IMG/M metagenome (GOLD analysis project Ga0187893, IMG submission 139574) | White microbial mat communities from a basaltic lava cave in the Kipuka Kanohina Cave System on the Island of Hawaii, USA - MA170107-4 metaG ... | reverse complement strand
TGCCGCTGCCGCCACGACCCTCCCAAGTTGCACGGCCCCTACATCCAGTGGACCCGCACGGTCGAGGGCAAGACCGTCACCAAGCTGCTCACCCCCGACCAACTGGACCGCTACCAGCCCTGGCTCGAAAACGCCCGGCGGCTACGCCAACTCGCCGCCGAACTCGAAACACTCACCATCCAAGCCATCCAACAGGCCGAAGGATGGGGGAGCTAAACGCCGCCGAGAAGTGCGGAAAGCAAGAAAGAGGGCGCCGAAGATAAGGTTGCCGCCTCACTGCGGGAGTACACACCGCTGACCCAGGCCGAACCCGGCTGCGTGGCCTTCGCGGCGAGCCAGTCGCGCGAGGACCCCCGGGACTTCATCCTGTACGAGCGCTACCTCGACCAAGCCGCACTCGACGCGCACATCTCGTCGCCACACTACAAATCCATCGCGCGAGACCGCATCCAACCCCTCCTCGACCACCGCCACGTCGCCTTCCTGGACCCCATCGAGCCGTAGCTTTGTCCTGCACTGAAACGAGAATCGGCCGCGCGCTGGTCCATTTGGCGGATTTTCGCCTCCGAAGAGGCGGCATCAGCCGGCCTTGTCCCGCACTGAGATGAGAATCAGCCGTACGCCGTCCGGTTCGCCGGATTTTTACCTTTGGGGCGGCGCCGCGCGCCAGCCTAATCCTCTGCACAGTACGGCGGAGGACCTCACAAGAAGCCCCATACTGCCCCGGTTTGCCCGATTCTCATCCTCCCGGGGTGATGGCGCCAGCCGGCATGAGCTGCTGTGCAGAGTCAGTCCCAATGCCGCCAAGCTAAGGCTCGTGGAGCGCCGGAAGGGCGTGGCGTGGTAAGTGTGCGTTTGCGGGCGCATGTGCGTACTGACGGTACCGCCGTGGCGTCGCTGTGGAAGACGGCGAGTTGTCGACGGTGTCCGGCGGCATCCCCTGTGAGCGCCGGTGTGTCGACTACGTCGTCATATGGACGACGCAGTCGACACACCTACCGATCATGCGCTGTGCCCGCACGAGGACACGTGCGGCTGCCGGCGTATACGCCCGTGCACGCACAGCCCGACCTGAGATGTACGACTGGCCCCAACTTCAACCAGGCTATTCACGCCCAACGGCTAAGCGCTTCCCGTGCATATGCCCCCCGCAGCCGCACGGAGCAGCCCGGTCGGGCGCCAGCCCATCCCCATGCCAGTAGGGCAGGACGCCATGCGGCTAAAACGGTGGCATTAGACCTAGTCCGGTATACCGGACTAGGTCTGCACGATGGCGTCGGTATCAGCCCGACGGTGGCCAGGTGAGGGTGGCCAGGTGACCGTGCGCGACGGCATGGAGGTACCCGCCACGCACACGCCCACCAGGAAGGGCACGAGGTACCAGTCCTGGAAGTTGATCCTGAAGCGGTGGCCGAGGAGGAAGGTCGCGAGGAGGGGGAGAGCGAGGGCGAGGCTGGTGGTGGCGAGGTCGGGGGGGGTGCGGCGGAGGCGTGTCGCGGCCCAGAGGGAGGTGCCCGAGCCGGCCGCGATGGCGAGGAGGGTGACGGCTCGCAAGACCAGTCCGGAGGGCGGTGCGGCGAGGTAGAGCGGCCACCAAGAGGAGTACTGCAAGACGTTCCAGGGGTCGCCGCGTGTGGCGGGCTCGGCCATGGCGGCCAGGCCGTGAAGGCCCGGTGAGGGGAGGAGCAGGAACGGGAGCTGAAGCGCGCCAGGGACGGCGACGGACAGCGCTCCCGCGCTCCAGCCGGCGACGAGGGCCACCAGTGGGACGAGCACCAGCGCGGACGGTTTCACGCTGATCGCCAAGCCGACCAGCGCCGCGCACCACAACGATCGGCGGCACGCCAGCGCGACCGCGGCGCCGGCGACCAGGAGGCCGAGGAGCACGTCGTTCGCCACCACCATCCCCGACTCGCGCACCAACGTTGGATGGAGCGCGAGCACGAGCCCGACGGCGAGCGAGGCTCGCCTCCCCACGGCGGCGCTGGCCGCCCAGCCCAGCGCGAAGACGGCTGCCGCGCTCGCCACCCACAACACCATCCGAGCGGGAATCCACCGCTCCCCCAGCACCTCGGCGGGGAGCAGCGCGACGAACGGGACGTGAGCCAGGACGCTGCCAGCGGGGTACTGGTAGGCCCCGACCACGGTATGCGGGTTGGCTTCGACATACGGGTTCAGGCCCGCCAGCAGTTGGCCAGCCGCGAACTCGGACGCACGGGGGATGTCGGAGATTCCTGGGTCTAACCAGGCGAGCGGCGCGCGCACGGCAACCGCCAGGGCGGCGAGCCCCACGAGCGCCAACCAAGGCGCGCGTTCGGCGCCCCTCGCCGCCGTAGGCGGCGTCCCACGCAGACTCCGTACGACCCACCACACGAACCCCAGCAGCACGACCTCCAACGCGACCCATCGGGCAAGGTATGGCAGGCGGAGAGGTGGGTTGTGCAGGAAGAACGTGGGAAGCGTCGTCGCCACGACCATGGCCACCGCGCGGGGGCGCACGCGCAGGATGAGCAGGCCCCCAACCAGAGCCGGCATGAGCGGAAGCCACAACGCGATATAGCGGGGGATGCCGTCGCCATAGGTCAGGAACGCGCGCACGCGGTGAGGCTATTCGTGATGCCGGGTACCCCGGTAATCCGCTCCGACGTACGCGCATCGCTGCCAGCCGATAGTCTGTCATCGCGATGAGCGACGAGTACGACGAGAACGACGAGAACGAATACGACGACGAGCCGGACCAGGAGTTCGAGGACGGCGAGCATCTCCCACGGCGCCTTGACCGGCGTGAGGCGGCGATGGTGCGGCGAGACCTCGAGGATCTCGCCGCGTTCCGCAACACGTTCGAGTCGGGGGGATTCAAAGGCGTCAGCCTGTTCTGCGAGGACTGCGCCGAGGACCATTTCTACGGCTGGGAGATGCTGGAGCACAACCTGCGATCGCTGCTCGACTCTGGCGAGGCTCCGATGCACGAGCCGGCGTACGATCCCCGGCCCGAGGAGTACGTCGACTGGGACTACGCGCAGGGCTACCTCGACGGCCTCGCGGACGCTGGTGCGCCCGTCCTGCCCTTGCCGAACAGCGCGATCTCGGGCTGCTCATTCTGTGGCAGCGACCTGCCCGAGGACGGCGAGCGAGCCATCTACTGCCCCACCTGCGGTCGGCATCTCGGTCCCGCCCGGATCGCGCGTGCGCTCATCGACCACGGTTGGGACACTACTGAGGTCGTCGAGCTGTTCCGCGCCGCCCGCATCCCGCCGCTCCGGGGCCTGCCGAAGTAACCGATGGTCGACGCGAGCCGCGCGGTAGGCGACGCCATCGTCCTCGCCGTGCAAGGCGACCTCGCGGCACAGGATGTCGACGCGGTCGTCAATGCCGCGAACGAGCGGCTCGCTCACGGGGGCGGGGTCGCGGCTGCCCTCTCGCGGGCCGGAGGTCCCGAGGTCCAACGCCAGTCGGACGCGTGGGTACGCACGTATGGCTTCCTCCGCCCGGGCGACGCAGCGGTCACGACCGCCGGGCACATGCCCGCCCAGTGGATCATCCACGTCGTCGGCCCACGCTGGCACACGGACCAGGACAACGAGAGGCTTCTCCGGATCGCGGTCCTCGCGGCCTTGGACAAGGCCGCGGAGCTGGGAGCGTCATCCATCGCCCTCCCCGCGATCTCCGCCGGCATCTTCGGCTATCCCGAAGCCGAGGCGACCGCTGTCATCGCCAGTGAGGCAGTCTCATGGCTGGAGCGTCATCCCGGCGGCCTCACCGAGGTGCGGCTCATGGGTTACGACCCCGCGACCGCCGAGAACTTCGCACGCGGTCTCTAGAGCCAGGTTGTCGGGACGGCCCGCAGTGCGTCGAGCAGCGGGCGGGCGTCCGCGGCGTGGCTGGTGACCCGGCCGATGTCACCACGGACGCGGAGCCGCCCGAGCATGACCGCGAGCGGGACGTCCAAGGTGCCCGAGATCATCTGGCGCCAGCGCTCGTAGTCAGCGATCAGCTCGATCGTAGGGGCGACGCTGTCACCCGAGCTCCAGCCCACCACCGGTGTACCATTTGCCCCTTTCGCGATGCTCACATCGTAGGCATGTCCTTCGCTGAGGGGCCCGCCCGGCTGGACGACGAAGCGGTAGGTGCCCGCCAACGACTCCGCCACGCGTTCTACGCCCTGCCGCGAGGCCAGAGCCGTGCAGAAGGCCCCCATCCACTCCCCGCTAGGAAAGACCGGCATAGCCACCACCTTGTCTCCGTTCGCGCTCCGGCGATCCCACAGCGCCTACCGCGCGTAGCATTCCACAGATGACGGGGACCGAGATGGATGTGGGAAGCGGCTCGCCCAGCGTGTGACCGACCGGGGCGGCTAGCGGGCGAAGAGCCGTTGGAGGTCGGTGATGGCGGTGCGCGCCTTCTGCTCGACGCCCGCTACGGGGGAGTTCTCGAGCCAGCAGGCGCGATCCGCGGCGTCCATCGCGAGGCGGTCCTCCCCGTAAGGCAACGGACGGTACTGTTCCCGTAACGAGTCGTACTCGATGCCGGTGGACGGACCGATGAGCTCGGCCAACCGGGTAGTGCGCGCTTCGAGGAGCACGCCCCAGCGGACACGGCTGTCGCGCTGTGCCGAGCAGGCGCTCGGCACCGGTTGTACCCCTCCCGCCGCCTCGGTCAGGTCGTTGGCCTCGATGGCCAGATTACGGAAGGCGGTCCGTAGCTGTGTCACGGATCCCCCCTGATCCCAACCGGCCACCACGGCGTCCATCGCGACGTCGATGTCAGCGAGCCGGTCGTAGGCGGCGGTCTCGGTCTGAGCGTCCGCGGAGACGGTGTTCGCCAAGGCGACCATGTTGCCGACGATCTCGGCGGCTTGGCGGACGACCGGGTTTTGCGTATCGAAGTCCTGAGTCACCATCGAGACCTGAGTGGTCGAGGCCCTCAGCTGCGCGATCACGCCGGCATACTCGCCGAGCGCCGCCTTCGTGGACGCGCCACGCGGCGTCTGGTGGCGGATCCCGTCGAGCTGGCGCTCGCTTTGGACCAAACCCTCGGCCAGCCCGACGATGGAGAACGTCAACGCCGTTCGGGCGTCCTCTACCGGATCGCCACCTACACCCGCGCCGTCTGAGCGGGAAGACCCCGCACACGCGGCAGCGAGCGAGAGCATGAGCACTAGCGCGATCAGTCGCATGAACCCTCCGCCTCGGCCTGGATCCTACACACGAGGGGGAGAAAGGTGAAAGGCGGCCCGCAAGGGGCCGCCTTTCGGACGAAAGAGGACTTCTAGAAGTCCATCCCGCCCATGCCGCCCATGCCGTGGTCGTGGCCACCGCCACCGCCACCGCTGGCGTCCTTGGGCTCGGGCTTGTCGGCGACCAGGGTCTCGGTGGTCAGCAGCAGCGCGACGATGGAGGCCGCGTTCTGCAGCGCCGACCGGGTGACCTTGGCCGGGTCGATGACGCCGAACTTGATCATGTCACCGTACTCGCCGGTCAGGGCGTTGAGGCCCTCACCTGCCTTGAGGGTGCGGACCTTCTCCACGACGACGGAGCCCTCAAGACCCGCGTTGTTCGCGATCCAACGCAGGGGCTCGGCGAGCGACTTGCGAACGATGTTCGCGCCAGTGGCGTAGTCGCCCTCGAGCTCGAGCTTGTCGAGCGCGGTCGCGGCCTGCAGCAGCACGGTGCCGCCGCCGCCGACGATGCCCTCCTCGACCGCCGCGCGAGTCGCGGACAGCGCGTCCTCGATGCGGTGCTTCTTCTCCTTGAGCTCGACCTCGGTAGCCGCGCCGACCTTGACGACCGCGACACCGCCGGCCAGCTTGGCCAGCCGCTCTTGCAGCTTCTCGCGGTCCCAATCGGAGTCGGTCTTCTCGATCTCGTTACGGATCTGGGCGATCCGTCCCTTGATGTCGTCCTCGGCGCCAGCGCCCTCGACGATCGTGGTGTTGTCCTTGGTGATCGTGACCTTGCGGGCCTTACCCAACAGGTCGATGGTCACGCTGTCCAGCTTGAGGCCAAGCTCCTCGGAGATGACCTGGCCACCGGTGAGAATCGCCATGTCTCCGAGCATCGCCTTGCGGCGGTCGCCGAAGCCGGGCGCCTTGACCGCGGCGGACTGGAACGTCCCGCGGATCTTGTTCACCACGAGCGTGGCCAAGGCCTCGCCCTCGACGTCCTCGGCGATGATCACCAGCGGGCGACCCGCCTGCATGACCTTCTCCAAGACGGGGAGCAGGTCGTGGACGGCCGAGATCTTCTGGTTGGCGACCAGGATGTAGGGCTCGTCGAAGACGACCTCCATCCGCTCGGTGTCGGTCACCATGTACGGGGAGACATAGCCTTTGTCGAACTGCATGCCCTCGACGAAGTCGAGCTCCAGGCCGAAGGTCTGGGACTCCTCGACGGTGATCACGCCGTCCTTGCCGACCTTGTCCATCGCCTCGGCGATGATCTCGCCGACGCCCGGGTCGTTGTTGGCCGAGATCGTCGCGACGTGGGCGATCTCCTCCTGGGTCTCGATGTCGCGCGACATCTGACCGATCGCCTCGACGACACGCTCGACCGCCTGCTCGATCCCGCGCTTCAGGAGCATGGGGTTCGCGCCCGCGGCGACGTTGCGCATGCCCTCGTGAACCATGGCCTGTGCGAGCACGGTCGCGGTGGTGGTGCCGTCACCCGCGACGTCGTTCGTCTTGGTGGCGACCTCTTTGGCGAGCTGAGCACCCATGTTCTCGTACGGGTCCTCCAGCTCGATCTCCCGGGCGATCGTCACACCGTCGTTCGTGATGGTGGGAGATCCCCACTTCTTCTCGAGCACGACGTTGCGGCCTTTGGGGCCCAACGTGATCTTGACCGCATCGGCGAGCTTATTTACGCCCGTCTCGAGCTTGCGGCGAGCGTCCTCGCGGAACTTGAGTTGTTTTGCCATCGTGATGCGCTCCTACCTACTTCTCGACGATCGCGAGAATGTCACGGGCGGACAGGATCAGGTACTCATCACCAGACACCTTGATCTCGGTGCCGCCATACTTCGAATAGACGACGGTGTCACCCTCGTGCACGTCCAGCGGGATTCGCTCCCCTTGGTCGGAGATGCGGCCGGGGCCCACGGCGATAACCGTGCCCTCCTGCGGCTTCTCCTTGGCGGTATCGGGGATGACAAGCCCACTGGCGGTGGTCTGTTCCGCCTCGTTCGCCTTGACCACGACCCGGTCTTCCAGCGGCTTCAGCGCAACCTTTGTGGCGGTCGCCATGCCGTGTCTCCTTTTGGGTTCTGGGACTCCTTGGCCTTTCACGCGCGAAGGCATGGCAAGGCCCACGGCAAAGCGACAGGGGCCACCTGACTACGCGCAGTAAGCTGGCACTCGCAACGGCCGAGTGCCAGCCCGAAACCTAGCAGTCGCGTGGGCAGAGTGCAAGATCTAGGCGACGAACCTGCGTCCAGCTCACTCATATTCTAGGAACAGATTCCTTGTTTCGGACTTCCCGTCTCGACAACCTCACGTTCCGTGTTACGCTCAACGCTGCGAGGTGAATCCCCGGTGGGAGCGGCCCTCGTTCTATCCAGGTTTACGAGCCCCGGACGTGCTATGGGGGGTTGGGCGTGTCGGACTACCAAAGGCGGCTGGGCAGTCGGCTGCGCGCTATCCGCCAACAGCAGGGCCTGACCCTGCAACAGGTCGAAGAGCTCTCGGACGGTCGCTGGAAGGCGGTGGTCGTCGGCTCCTACGAGCGTGGTGACCGGGCGGTATCTGTCGCCAAACTCGCTGAACTGAGCGAGTTTTACAACGTGCCAGTCTCCGAGCTCCTCCCCAAGGAGGAGGTCACGGCCATCTCGCTCTCTTCCGGTCCCGCAAGGGTCATGCTCGACCTCCGGCGTCTCGCTCGCCCCGACCTGGACCCCGACCTTCGCCCGGTCTCACGCTTTGCCCACACGATCCAACTTCAACGCGGCGACTTCAACGGCAGCGTCCTCACGATCCGAGGCGAGGACCTTCGCGCACTCTCCGTCATCTACGGCACCGACCCTGAGGAGCTGGTGCTGCGGTTGGACGACGAAGGAGTGCTCGCGCATGTGTGAGGGTTCTGGGTGTCTCTGGTTGTCCGGCCTACGGGCCGCCATCGCGTCTTCGGACCGCTGACCCACCCACCCTCCAAGGTCCTCAGCCGCGACGGCGGCCCTACGGCCTATGTTTGTTGGCACCTCCCCCTTGCGCTGGTTAAAGGCTGAAAGGCGCTCACGTCGTGGTTTTTGTTGCCCTGCCGCCTCTTATCGTTTTTTCGTTATTTCTCTAACGCAATGCGAGGAGCCAAGGGCGGTCGTCGTAGAAGCCCGCCCTGTTGTAGGCGGCCAGGGCGGAGATGTTGTCCGAGCGGACGTGCAGTGACACCACCGGGAGACCCTGGGCGAACAGCTCACGAGTCAAGGCGCTCACCGCCGCCGTGGCGATGCCCTTGTTGCGCCACTCGGGTTGAACGAACACGCCGGCAAGCTGCGCGCCACGCGTGCGACTATGCAACGACACGTCGATCTTCGCGACCGCGAGCCCTCCGCGGTCGACAACCCACGTGGACTTCGAGGAGATGCTCTCCGCCATCCGAGAGCGGACCGCCACCCGTCCCGAGCGGGAGATCGGTGGCCCCATCCGATCCTCGACGTGCAGCTGGCAGGCGAACTCGGTGAGGCGGTCCAAGTCCGATCCAACCGCCATCCGGAAACCCGGCGGGTTACCGTCCGAGGGCGAGCCCGTGGCGATCATGAACCGCTGCTGCCTCGCCGACATTCGCCTGCGGAACACGGCTTTCGTGGACTGCTCCAGGATCGCTTGCGCGATGGGCAGGTCACCGATAAGGATCCGCCATCCGGTCTGCTCCGAGGTCTCGGCGAATGCCGGTGCGGCCGATGCGTCGCCGGCCGGCACCAACGTGCCGGTCGTCCCGACGTACAACACCGCGATGGGATCATGGCTCGGCCAGATGACGAACCGGTTGTGTTCTCCCCGGTCAAGCGCGTCTAACAGATAGTGGTTGGCATAGGCCCACTGCCCGTCCCGCAGGTGGCCGAAGTCCCGCTCGAGCAGCTGCACCACTCGAGCGACGTCAACCCGGGCCAACCGGGTCGCCTTCGCGGGAGCGGGAGTCGATGTCATGGCAGCGTTCCCGTAGGGGCCGGAGGAATCACCGAGGCGTCGAGCGGAAGGTTGGGATCGGCGTCGACGTCCATGCTCATCCGCTGGCCGGCGATCAAACGGTTGAAGCCTGCCGCGGCGATCATCGCCCCGTTGTCTGTGCAAAGGCCGGGTGAGGGAACCATCAGCCGCAGCCCGGCTTGCCCACAGGCGCCCGACATCCGCTCCCGCAGCCGCGAGTTGGCGGCGACACCGCCGACAAGCGCGACATTCTCAACATCGTGCCGCGCGGCCGCCGCGATGGTCTTGCGGACCGCGACGTCGACCACCGCCTCTTGAAACGATGCGGCCACGTCGGGGATGGAGATCTCCTCGCCGGCCGCTTCGCGCCTGCGCATCTCGCGGATCACCGCGGTCTTCAGCCCCGACAGCGAGAAGTCCAGCGTCGATCCCGGCATCGGCCGTGGGAAGGCGATCGCGGAGCCGTTGCCTTCCCGCGCGAGCCGGTCGATCTCCGGGCCGCCCGGGTAGGGCAAGCCCAAGAACCGCGCCACCTTGTCGAACGCCTCGCCGGCCGCGTCGTCGATCGTCGCTCCCACGGTCGCGAAGCGACCGCCCTCGTCGAGCAGCACCAGGCTGGTATGGCCGCCGCTGACAATCAGCGCGATCAGCGGCGTCGGGAGGGCACCGAACTCCAGCTGCACGGCGCAGACGTGTCCCTCCAGGTGGTTGACCCCGATCAAGGGAAGCCCATGCGCGAGCGCCAGGCCCTTCGCCGCCGCCACGCCGACCAGCAACGCCCCCACCAGCCCAGGCCCGCGCGTGACCGCGACACCTTCGACGTCGGCGTAGGTACACCCCGCCTCTACCAGTGCCCGGTCGATGGTCGGGAGCAGCAGCTCGAGATGCGCCCTCGCGGCGATCTCGGGAACCACGCCCCCGTACGGCCGGTGGCGGTCCACCTGCGAGCCGATCACGTTCGACCGCACCCGGGTCCCGTTCTCGACCAGCGCGATCGCCGTCTCGTCGCACGACGTCTCAATGCCGAGTACGAGCACTACGTGAACCCCTCACCCAAGCCGACACGCCCTTTCACCCACGGCACCTCCAAGTCGGGCGCGCCGCTGGACCCACCCGGAGCGTTCAGGCGAGCTTCCTGGCCGGCGAGTCGGTCGGCGAACTCCTGTGACTGGAGCTGGAACGCCCACATGATGAGCGCGTCCTCTCCGGTTTCCGCATAGTAGCCAGGTCGTGTCCCGACCGGCGCGAACCCGAAGCCGCCGTACAGGCGTTGCGCGCCTCGGTTCGCCACGCGAACCTCGAGGGTAGCGGAGGCGGCTCCCAGCGCGCGCGCCTCCCTGAGCAGCGCGCAGAGGAGGCGGCTCGCGATCTTCCTCCGATGATGCGCGGGGTGCACCGCTACCGTCGTGATATGCGCCTCGTCCACCGCGAGCATCAGTCCGGCATACCCCACGACGGGTCGGTACCGCCACCAGCCCGTCGCCTGACCGAGCGCGACGACGTAACGGCGGGAGTCGCCTTGCGCGAGCTCAGAGAGAAACACGGATCTGGACCAGGGCTTCGGGTAGACCGAGCGCTCGATCGCCAATATCTGGCCAAGGTGACGCGGGCGCATCGGAGCGGTCTGGACGCCCGCCATCACGGGGCGCGTCAGCTCGGCCACCATCAGCTCGCTACTCCTCTCGAATCGCCGCCGAAGAGCGCGCCTCTATTGCGCCAGTTGATCCGCGCATCCGCGTTGCGGACATAGATTGGCAGCAGGTCCTCCGGTCGCTGAGTCTCCTCACGAATGAACCGCGGGAGCGCGAGCTCGACCAGGGCGTGCGCGGTCGGGTACGCGCTCGAGAAGGACCCGACCTCGGCGCCGGTCGACTCGAGCAGCGGCCGGTTGGCGATCGCGCCGTCACCGACGCAGAGCACGTCGTCCACGACCGCTTCGATCTCGCCGGCAATCTTGCCTCCAGGCCCAACTCGATACTCCGTCATCCGCTGCACACCGCCTGGAACGGGGCGGTAGAACGCCCAGAACAGCTCACCGCGCCGCGCGTCGAGCACGCTGCAGATGAGCCGCCGGACATGCCGAACCCTATACGCCAGCAGGTCAAGGGACGCGAAGCCAACCACCGGGAGCCGCCGGGCGTGGGCGATCGTCTGCGCGGTGGCGATGCCGACTCGCAGGCCGGTGAACAGCCCGGGACCGAGACTTACGGCCACCCCGTTGACGGCGTCGAGGTCGAGCTCCGCATGGTCCAGGCAGAACGCGATCGCTGGCGTCAAGAATCGCGCGTGGGCGCGCCCACGTGCCAGCGTGGCGCTCGCCACCAAGCCCTGCTCACTCCCGATGCACACACTGGACTGCGAGGTCGCGGTCTCTATCCCGAGCACCATCATTCAGGTGGTCCCTTCCGCTTCCTTGCGCCAGCGTTGGAGATCTGCCGAGAGACCTGCCATGCGCCGGGCCCAGTCATGCCCATGCGCACGGACATGCAAAACCCGTGGTTCTGCGCCGGCATCATCGAGGCTCGGGCCAGGCCAGGCTGGCTCGGGCAGCCGGAACTCGACCTCGAGATGGTCCACGGGAAGGAGCGGGCTCATCGCGTCGCCCCACTCGATGAACGTCACCCGAGTGCGGTCGAGCGCATCCTCGTACCCGATGTCGAGTACCTCCTGCAGGGTCGATAACCGGTATACGTCGAGGTGCAGGACACAGACGTCCCCGTGATACTCCCGCCGAAGGATGAACGACGGGCTCGTCACCCGACCCTGCACCCCAAGCGCTTGGGCCGCCCCCTGCACGAAGCAGGTCTTTCCTGCCCCCAGCTCACCCGTCAGCGCCACCACATCTCCAAGGCGTAGAGCCCCCGCTACCGTAGCGGCGATCTTGCGGGTCTCGGCCGGTGACAGGCTAACCAGCTGCAGTTCCCGCGTCATCTCCCTACTCCTCGCGTGAGAAGCGTCACCCCAGCGGCTCCTTTGGGCCAAGCGAGTCTAGACCCGTCGGCTACCCTCGGGCGCATGACCAAAGTTCGGATAGACACCCTCGAAGGGGGCGTACGGGTACTCACCCTCAGCGACCCGGCGAAGCGTAACGCCATGGGCCACCAGATGAGCCGCGAGATCATCGCCGTGTGTGAGGCGCTTCGCGACGACGGCCTGACAAGAGCGCTGGTCGTGACGGGCGAGGGGAACGCGTTCTGCGGCGGCGGGGACCTTCCTGACCTGTTCGGCGACACCGACCGGTCCGTGGTCGACACCCATGCGACCATGCAGGCGTACTACCAGGTGTTCCTCAAGCTCTTCGAGCTGCCGTTCCCCACCGTGGCCGCGGTCAACGGCCCGGCGGTCGGCGCCGGGCTGAACCTCGCGCTGGCCTGTGACGTGCGCGTCGCCTCGCCGACCGCCTCGTTCGGGGCGACCTTCGCCCGCATCGGCATGCATCCTGGCGGCGGCTGCACGTGGTTCCTCGTCCGGGCGCTCGGCGCCAGCCGCGCCCTGCGCACCTTGCTGCTCGGCGACACGCTCGATGCCGGGCGTGCGGTCGCATGGGGCCTCGCCGACGGACCCGAGGACGACTGCGTCGCCGCCGCGATCGATCTTGCCTCCCGGTTCGCCGCCCTCGACCCTGGCCTGGCCCGCAACATCAAGCGCTCGGTGGGACTCGCCGTCGAGACCGGCGACCTCGGCGCGGTGACCGAGTACGAAGCCTGGGCCCAAGCCGCCTCCGCCTCCTCCCCAGTGTTACAAGCGTGGGTCGACCGCTTCCGCAGGTGAGCGCTAAAGGCCCCGCACCGCCTGATCAAAATCCCGTCGGTCGACGATGCGGGCAACCAAGATCCCCTTCTTGGATGCGGTTCCCAGCGCGACGATCTCGTCGGGCTCCAGCGGACAGAACACAATTCGATACGAGCCCACCCGCATCCTCAACCATGGCGTTGCGCCCTTCAGGGCTTTAATGTCGAAGTTCGCAGGAGGAGGATCATCCGACAGATCACGAAGAGCAGCACTGATTCTGCGCCTGACTGTTACAGGCACACCTTTGAGATCCCGCTTTGCCCGGGGAGCGATCTCGACGTGAGTCTCCATAGGGCGGACAGCATGACATGAACGAGGTGCCGAAGAAACTTTGCGGGCCGCCACTCGGGCTAGGGCGCTTCGTCTCCAAGCTCGCGGAGTACTGCGTCCAACGATTGCGTCTCGCCCCGGCGCAGCGCGTCCTTCGCCTCCGCGCGATCACGGACGAATTCCGGTGCGTGCGATAGGACGAAGTCCTCCAAGTCGTCCGCATCGATGGCGTAATCGATGGCGTAGAGCACCACGACCGGCTGTCCGTCCCGGGTCACGAGGACAGGCCGACCGGTGCGCTCGACCTCGGCTATCACCTCGCTGATATCACGCGACAGCTCGCGAATACCGATCGTCGGCACGCTCACCCTCCCTCTTGACAACTGTCCGGTGCGCGAGACACCAGCACTGTAAGCGTCACACTCCGGGAGGCTTTTTGCAATCTTGGCCGGGGCGGACGGTGCTCGCGCGGACCGCGGCGCGGATGGCGGCGGCGACGGCGCGGGCGGCGAGATGGGCGACGAGGTCGGTGGTGGCTTCGACCCGCTGAGCGCACAGCAGGAAGAGCGCGTCGCCGTCGTGCGTGGTATGGGCGGGCTCGACACTGCGGGCGATGCCGGTATGCGCCAGGTCGGCGGCGCGGCAGGCCTCGGCCTTGGACAACCGCCCGTCGGTGACGATGCAGCCGATCACCGTCTCCTCGACCTCTCCAGGGCCGTTCTCGGGGAAAGGCACGTATGGGAAGCGGGGAGCGCCCTCCGGAGCGCTGCTCCCGGCCAGCACGCCGCCCCGCTCGTCGAGGACGTCGCCGAGCGCGTTCACCGCCATGAGCGCGCCCACCGTCACTCCCCCTCCGCGCACGACGGCCCATCCCTGACCGCCTGGCGCGGCCCATTGGATACCGGCGGTCTTGCCGACCGTGCAGCCGGCGCCAGCGCCGACCTTGCCCATCGGTGGGTCGCCGGGCGAGGAGGCCTCGCAGGCCGCCCACCCCGCGTCGCGGTCCGGTCGGGAGGCGCCGGGAACGCGCAGATCGAAGAGGATCGCCGCACCCACGATCGGGACGCGCGCCACCGCCTTGTCGTAGCCGATCCCGTGGGCCTCGCACCACGCACTCACGCCGTCGGCCGTGGCGAGACCGAAGGCGCTGCCGCCGGACAAGACCACCGCGTGGCACTCGCGGATCGCGCCGGTAAGGCCGAGGGCGGCCACCTCGCGCGTCCCCGGCGCTCCGCCGCGCACGGCCGCGGCGCCGAGCGCTCCCCGCGGGGCGAGCACCACGGTGCACCCGGTATGGCCGTCCGGATGGGTCCAGCAACCCACGCGGACGCCCTCGACCCCGAGCGCCATCAGGCAACCCTGGGCATGAACTGGCGGATCTGCTCGGTCACGGTCTCGTGACGCCCCTCCCCAGTTCGAAGCGGTAACGAGCTGCTCGGCGAATGTGACATGCACCCTTGGGTCGAGCGAGACGCCTGAGACCATGCACCTGGTTCATAAGAAATAATTCCTTAACTCCTGATCCACGGCGGGCTATTCTCGGCCACCCCTGCCCTAGGATCGGGCGTTCGTCACCGCCAGGCGACTACTAGCATTCTTCGGCTATCCGGCCGTAGACGCTCGCCATGGGACCCATACCCTTCGATCCGGCTAAACCCGGTAGCACACAGCCAATCCCGAAGCTCGGGAAAACTGGGAAGGCGGATTGAGAACTCTATATTCCGGCTCCTACCTCCTCGAATAAAGGTACGAGTAGTCCAAGACCTCCCCGTAAGCGCATCATAGTCATAACGGTCAATCAGCCAAGCACCGTTCCGCTCGACTATTAATGGTTTTTCGAATTCACGGATCAGCCATGCAGGGTGCATGGTTTCGATGAGTACAGCTCCACCCGGTCGGAGGACCTTGTAGAACTGGGCGAGCACCCGGCGGTTCCCCTCGTCGCTGAAGTACCCGAAGCTCGTAAACCAGTTTACTACGCGATCGAATCGCTCGACCCATTGAAGATCGCGTATATCACTCTGTACGTACTTGATGTCAAGGCGTTGCCTATCCGCATCGCGGCGCGCATGAGTGAGGAACCCCGAAGACACATCGACTCCAGTGACCTTTGCCCCCCGCGCAGCCAAACGATTTCCGATACGGCCATGTCCGCATGGGGCATCGAGCACGTCGATATTCGGCCGGAGATCGAGCAACCGGCAGATCAGGTCCACTTCAGCATCCGCCCGCTCGGTGAGCATGTCTTCGTGAAAGTACAGATAATCGTCGTCGAAGACATCAGCAGTGTCGAATAAGGGCTCCAAGATGTCCCCTTTCGCGAGCCTCGATCACCTTGTTGCACAAGGTACGTCAATCATCGATTATCCTGGCTTTCGATCCTCCTCGCCCTGAGCAACTCGAGCCCGAAGGGAGGGAGCATATGTGCGGAGGATCTCGGCTCTGTCAGGTTTTCCCACTGGGGTACGCGGAACTTTCGATGTCACGTACACTTCACCCACAACATTGTGCTTCGACAACATCGTGGTAAGGCAGTCGTTCACTTCTTGGTAATCACGGCTCCGCGATGGCACCGCCAGGACGAGCACTGCATCTGCTCGGTGGTGATCGAAGCGGGTCAGCACGATCACCTCTTCGGCTGGACAGCTCGACCGCAACGTCTCTTCGAACTGCGAGGCGAATATGAGGCCGCCGGCCGTCATAATGGCATCAATACGCCTGCCAACTATGTGATACTCGCCGAGCTCATCACGCTGTGCGACGTCACCTGTGTAGTACCAGCCGTCTCGGAATCCGGATGCTCGAGCGTCCTCTCCGTAGTAGCCAGAGCCGGAGTGCGATGACTTGGCAGCGATCTCACCCACCTGCGAGCTGTTCGGGCTCAGTGGCTCCAAGCGGACCTGAACGCCGGGCACAGGACGCATCCCGCGGCAAGCCTGATCCGTATCTGACATGTTTCCCAACACCATACCAAACTCGGTGGACCCGTAGATTCGCCGGATCCTGAGTCCGAGACTTCGTGACGCCTCCTGTGCCGTTCTTGCGCTGAGAAAGGCCCCGCCGCACATGGGCAAGCGCAGGCTGGGCACGCGCGTGATATCAGCGACAGGAGCGGCGCGTGCAAGCGACTCGTACTGGTGTGGCAGCAGACTGAGCACCGTAGCGCGGCAGCGGACCAGCGCACGAAGGGTCTCGACCGGATCTCGGAAATCGGAGAGGACGAGGGTTGCACCAGCGAGGAGGGCAGGAAGCACGTGGATGTCGACCGCATGCCCACCATCCAAAGTATGCACGTTGAATATCACATCGTGTTCGGTTGTGCCAGTGTATGATATCCAATTCTCAATTTCGCTTTTCAACGCATCCTGGCGCCATACGACCAGACGAGGATCACCTGTGGAGCCGGAGGTTTGCAGTAGCCGGCATATGCCTGCGTGGGATGACCGATAGGGAAGCAGGTGTGAACAGCCCTGTAACTCATCTAGGGACAGGCACGGTGATATGCCCTTAAGAGACTCACCGTCTGCGGTGATGAGGAGCCGCGGGACAACGAGACTTAGCAACCACGCAGCCTGGCTCTGGTCAGCTCTCCGGCTGATGGGGAGGTGCACAGCACCGACACCAGCGAGCGCCAAGATCGTAGCCACATATGAACTGCCATTATCGAGCCATGTGGCCACTATCTGACCCGGCTGTACACCCGCACCTCGGAGCCCGTTGACCAGTCGTCTGACTTTAGTTGCCAAGTCGTCGTATGTGAGCCGATCCTCGTTGGCTGCCTGGACGGCTACCCCATCCCCCCGTCGCTGAGCAACACCCAAAAAGGACTCGAGAAGCATGGACGTCTCTCTTCAACTCACGGACGTGTCACTACTGTCCTTACCGTGGCAAGGTGCCTCTCCAAAATATAGCTTCAGATGATTTCCCACGGGCTCGAAGCCGAGTGTCAATAGACGATTGGCGAGCGGTCCGTGCGCTTCGGTGAAGGCGATTGGCAAGTGTCCCCGCCGGTGTACTCCCTCACATAGATCGGCCAGCAACCGGTCGGAGACACCTTGCAGCCGATGCTGCGGCTCAACGTACACGAAGCCCACTTGCTCATACCGGTCATCGCTCGTCGTGATTGCGGCGCAACCGGCTACATGGCCGGCGACCTCCACGACTCTCAAGGCCTTGCGCCCAACCAAATCGCGTGTGATCGCCGTAGCCTCTGCCATTGTCGAGACGATCGTAGTGCCCGAATCATGCTCCATCCTGATCCGAAACTGAGACAGCAGGGAGACGTCCGCCTCGTCGGCCAATCGCGTCGGAAGGTCTGCCCGGACCGGAGTGGGACAGGCGACCGACTGTCGCAGGAGGGTCTCCGGCCGTCGACCAACACAAGGCAGCCATCCCGGCGGCCAGCAATCGGCGAGGGTACTGCTCGCTCGCGCCGGACCCAGGGCCATTCTGGGGCTGGGTTCGCGAGCTGCCACAAACGCGAGCAACTCTCGGGTTGTGCTTCCTGCAGGCAGCACAACCGGAAAAGCAAACGGTGGTAACCGGGGCAGGAGAACAACAATCCCGTAGAGGTTGTCGTATTCTCCAACACCATACGCTCGCAAGCCCGCTGGCGGATCTCGAAGCGCGCCCGAGCAGAACAGCGCAGCATCGGCGTCCGAGCTTGCCATCACAAGTTTGAGCGCTACGTCGTAGTCGCGTAAGGAACAGAGCGTTGTGATGCGTATCACGTCGTGTAGTCCGCGTTGATACGAATGTAGCCATCGGACAAGTCACAACCCCAAATGGTGGCAGCGGCGGTTCCTGTACCCAAGGAAATATTGACCTCGATCTGGTCATCCATGAGTAAGGACGCGAGTTTGGCCAGGTCGCCCTCGCCACACTTCCGGGGATATACCTCCATGTCACCGAAGCTGCAGCGAACACGTTCTGGAATAATGTCGATATCGTCCGAGCACTTCCCGATCGCCATCACCAGCCGACCCCAGTTCGGGTCGGCGCCATGCATGGCTGTCTTCACGAGGGGCGAGTTCACCACTGCCTTGCCCACTCGCTTGGCTTGCGCGAAGTCCCTCGCCTCGGTTGTGTTCACTTGCAGCAACTTCGTCGCGCCCTCCCCGTCACGGGCCAGCTGGAGCGTGAGCGACAAGGCGACGGCATAGAGCGCCCCTTCCAGCTCTGTCGCGGTTACGGGGCCGGCGGCACCGTTCGCCAGGACCAGCGCAGTGTCTGACGTCGACGTATCCGTGTCGATCGACAGGCAGTTGAACGTTAAATCCATCACACGGCTGAACATCGGACGAAGCACGGCGCCAGGGACCTCGGCGTCGGTGACGAGATAGACCAAGAGGGTCGCCATGTCCGGTTCCATCATGCCGACGCCCTTGGCGACACCGCTGACCGTGACTTCTCCAAGCCGGACCCCAGCCAGCTTCGGCACCTTGTCGGTGGTCATGATCGCGCGGGCCACAGCGAGGAGGTCGGATGACTCGAGCGGTGACAGCGTGTCGAGATGGGAGCGCAGCCGAGCCATCGGATAGGGCCGGCCGATGACCCCGGTAGAGCCCACCAAGACGTCTACGGATTCGCCGCCGACAATCCGCGCTGTCCTGGCCGCCAACTCCTCAGCGTTCCGGATGCCCTCCTCACCTGTCGCGACGTTGGCGTTCTTCGACACTGTAACGATAGCCCTCGGTTGGCCGGAAGCGAGGTGGCGTCTGGAGAGTGTGACGCTGGGTCCTGCGAACAATGACCTAGTAAAGACCCCGGCGGCGCTGCACGGTCGAGTGCTCGCCAGAATGCTAAAGTCGAGCGTATCGTCCTTGATACCAATATTTGCCGCATGTGTAACGAAGCAGCTTGGGGTGGGCACCGCCGCTCCAGTGAGCACGCGGTTCAGCCCAGGCGCGGCATCCGGCATTCCGTAGGGCCTCCATAGCATCTCAAAATCCTTTGGTGGTCGCCCCGGGTGCTTCCGTCGCTGCGGTCAAGGTGACCTGACCACGAAGAAGTTTCCGAGTGGCCGTGTCGGTCAACCCGTCCCGCCCGTGTAGTGTTTGCTGGTTGTCGATAACGAGAAGGTCACCTTGCTCCCAGCGATGCTGGTACAAGTAACGCTCGTGAGAAAGATGATGGTGGAGCGCCGTGAAGAACGACCGAGAGTCGGCGTTCGAAGCACCAGGCACCCGGGCATCCCAACTCGCGGGGACGTTCTCCGCGAATGGGAGGGCGATATTGAGAGACTTCACGCGACCGTAGTCACGAAATGTCGGAATCGAGTACCAGTCAGTAGGCACGCTGGTGAAGTACCCCAACTCGATGGCTTTGTACTCGAGGTAGCCTCTCGCCAAGACCGAACGGAGTTCTGCTGGCATGTCATGCCATGCGGAAATCTGGTCGCACACGAGTGTTGCACCGTCGCCTTGAAGGCGATCCGCCTCCACGGCGTAGAGCACGATGAGATCCACCTGTGTGCCGAGCAGCACTCCATCAGTATGGAGCGGAAGCGGACCGCGACCGGTGATGACCTTACCCGAGTCCCGAGTGCCGTCCAGGTGCAGGAGATCACTAAACCCATACCCTACCGCAGCATCGTCGTCTTCATAGCTGACCTTGTCCCCCAGCGCGGACACGAACGCGCGGAATGATTCCTCGTTGAACTCCATGCCTTTGGCGAGGACTACACCGGCGCCTAACGCCGCCTCACGAACGGCCGAGGGCGAAACGTTGGTACTTGTGGTGATCTGCGCACCGAAACCCGACTTAGCCAGCGGAGGCAACGTATGCGATCTTGAACGGATCATATTTCTCACCTTCGGCATAATTAAACTCGGCGCAGGTTTGTGCTGCGCTGCGCAACAGCAGTAACTGCCCGCTCATAAAGCGCGGACCCGGAAACCGATCGTCCAGGATGGGCACAGGTAGCGGCCAACAGCTCCCCGAGTATCGCGCGATACATCGAGGGCCTGCCGCCAGATAGCCCGGTATCGGCGTCGATGCGCTGTCCGATATTGGCGCTCACACCATTTCCATGGTGAATAGCCGTCTTCTGGCGCCAGGCGACGGTCTCTGGCAGCAAAGTCTCCGCTGCCATGCGAAGATGACCTTTTTCTCGTTTTCCCGCCGCTTTGGCTGACGGGCTTGTGCGTAGCGCGACATCGATTACATGGTGATTCCAGTAGGGATGTGCCAGCGTGTACCCGTGCTCACGTGCGATTGACCCGGAGAATTCAGCCGAGCACCGAGCGCGATGCACGGCAGCGAGAATCCGACTCTGAATATTCGGATGGATGCCTCCGCCTGTCGCCATACCTGAATTGAGCAGATCCGAGCCGTACCCAGTCAATAAAAGACGGTCGGTAGCCCGATGCTGTTCAAAGAACGCAGACAGCGCGACTCCGATGTCGACAACCTCCGGCTCCGCATGGCCGAGCGCTCGGATCGTCGCGGGGAGAGCAGCCATGACGTCGTCAGTGGTAAGCGTGACCGTCCGCAACTCCAAGCCAAGCGCGTCGGTCAGTTCTCGGGCATTGTCGAACTCGTCTCCCCATTGCGTGCCCACGCTGAACGGAGTTATTTCAAGACCAACTTCTCGCGCAAGCGCGGTAACCAGACCGGAGTCCACGCCACCGGAGACAAGTACAGATGCTCGGCAGCGTCCAGCAGCAACATCGACGATGGCATCTCGTAACACGCCAATCTGGGCGAGTCCCGCGGCCAGCGGCTCTTCGATCACCGGTCGAGCGACATGCAACACGTCGGCGTCCCTGCGGACACGACTCACCCATCCTTCCGACTCGTGCCGCAGGGTTAGCTCGGTGCCGTACGGCAGACGCTCGACACCCTCCACCGCGGTTCCGGACCTTAACCGCAGACCAGCGTCGGCATGGAGCTGGGGTGATTCTCCCGTCAACGCGGCCAGGCCCGCCGCCGTCGCCGGGAAATCCGTTCCGACTACGAACCGCATCCTACGAGGGATGGCGGCAAAGTATACAGGGGTCACGTTCATTGCAGAAGTACGGATGTCGATACGGTCAGCCGCGACCTGGATTGTGGTCTCCCTAATGAGCGGCTCGCAGCGCTCTTCGCCCATGCTCAGCCGACCGCTTTCGACTCCGATCCGTAGCAGCGCCGCAGCCGGAGGTGCGGCACAACCGTGGATGTAGACGCATGTTGAGCCCAGTACTACCTTGCTCATCTGACTCTCGAACGAAGGCAGCACGCCATTCGAAATTACAACCCAGTTCATGGCTTAAGTAAGAACTAAGTGGAGGAAACGTCAGCTACACTCATGCCGAGCATCTTTCGCATTTTCTGCTGCGGTGCTCCTGCCGCGAAAGCGCAACGATGCGCGTACTTCCCAGCGATCCTCACTTGCTCTAAGCCTTCGATATAATCCGCGTTCAAGTGCGGCTTTGTGTTTCGAAAACCGGCTGGGGCAAAGTCGGCGCAGCGGCGTGCGCGGCGCAAGGCCTGTGACAATAGATTGTCGACAGGCACGACTTCCTGCAGCAAGTTGTCCCGAAGTGCTCGGTCTGCTGACCATTCCTCGCAAGACATAAGCATGTTCTGCATGACCCCCCGACCAACACTTCTCGCCAGCATAAAACCACCGAATGTGCAGGCAATGCCCAATTCGAACTCGGGCATCTTGAGCGCACATCGGTCGCTACCAATTCGGTAGTCGGTCGTAAGGGCGATCTGAAGGCCAATACCAATCGCGTAGCCGTCGATGGCCGCGATAACCGGGCGGTCCAGGCGCAAACAGGCGACGTACAGGTTCGCGATGTGGTCAATCCATTCATCGATTTCCTCGCCCCCTGTGAAGGTCGAGGTCTCATGAAAGTCGCCTCCGACACCGAAGGAACGACCCACGCCGCTAAATAGCACTACCGCGCGGACCATCTCGTCTTCATCAAACATGGCTACAAGCCGCGTAAGCTCTCTCATCCGCGGAATCGACCACATGTTGTGTCGGTGCCCCTCGGAAAACTCGACTACAGCGATTCGTTCAGAGATCTCGACCGGGAAATACTCATTTTTATAGGCCTTAGTCACTGTTGTCACTCGACTTTCGCGCTTTGGGGGGTGTGCCGGGTGCGTGACTTTTGGGAGTAGACGAGGAAGCATCAACGGTTGACAAGACCCGACTCTCGAGGAGCGAGGTTCCCATTGATGCTTCCAGGCGTGAGTGTACCGGCGAGTCTGTGGACGTTGCTGTCGGCCTTCCGGTCGTGTTTCCGCGCCCCGACGTTTACGACCTTTGTCGCGCTGGTGGTGGGATTCATCGCCCAGACCGGGCAACGCACGGTGTGTGGGATGCTCGTCGGCGCCGGCCTGGAGCGGGTATGGGCGCACGATCGAGCGCACCGCTTCTTCGCTACCGCCCGGTGGTGCGCCGACGAGGTCGGGCTGGCGTTGGCCGCCCTGATCGTCCAGGTGCTGCTGCCCCCCGACGCGCCGCTGGTGGTAGCCGTGGACGACACGCTGTTCCGCCGCTCGGGCAAAAGGTCCACGCCGCCTATTGGCATCACGACGCGAGCGCCAAGAAAGGCCGCACGTTCGCGCGTGGCAACTGTTGGGTCCTCGCCGGGCTGGTCGTCGACCTGCCGTGTGTATCCCGGCCGGTGTGCCTGCCGGTCCTGGTGCGGCTGTGGACGCCCAAGGCGACGACCAAGATCGTCCACGCCCGCCAACTCCTCACCCTCCTCGCCGACCATTTCCCGGACCGCCTGGTGCATGTGGTAGCCGATGCCGCCTACTCCAGCAAGGATCTGCGCGGCCTGCCCGCACGAATCAGTTGGACCACCAGACCCAGGCGCAACGCCGTCTTCCACGACCTTGGCCCCGCCCCGACGGGCAAACGCGGTCGGCCCCGCCAACGCGGGAACCGTATCGGCACCCTGGACGAGTTGGCCGCCACCGGTGGATGGACCGACGTAACAGTGTCCCGCTACGGGCGCACCGAGACGATCAGCATCTGCCAGCGGCGCTGCCTGTGGTGGACGGTGTTCCACACCCGCCCGGTGCGCGTGATCCTGGTCCGCGAACCCGGCCACAACGGCAACAGCGGGTATGACATCGCGTTGGTCACCACCGACCTCGACAACTCCACCGCACAGATCGTGGCCAGGTATGCGTCGCGGTGGTCGATCGAGGTCGTCTTCTTCGACGCCAAACACGTCTTTGGGGTCGGCCACGCCCGCAATCGGGTCGAGCTTGCGATCGCGCGTACGGTGCCCTTCGGGTTCCTCTGCCTGAACCTCGTGATCATCTGGTACGCCCAGACCGCCCACACCCCAGACGTCGTGTCCGAGCGGCGGCATCACGCGCCCTGGTATGACACCAAGACCGAAGCGTCCACCGCAGACATGCTCACCTGGTGCCGTCGAGTCCTCATCGCCGAGAAATATCGCCCACAACACCCCCACCACCCCACACCAGAAGAAATCACCGCCGTCCAGCACGCCTGGGCCCAAGCCGCCGCCTAACCACAAAAGTCGAGTTGTCACTGTTTATCCGAATCGCAGTGAACGAGGTATCAAGGTTGCCGTATCCCTCTGCACGTGTCAAGGGCTAGCTGCTTGAGCTTACGACCAGGGCATGGAAGGAAGGCGCTCAAGTCCTGCTTGCGCGAGAAGCGATCCTGCGAAGCAGTGCTTGGGTTATCTGGGTCTATAACGGGTACACCGGTTAAACTATACAAAGACACCCAACCAGCTCGGTGGGTGGAAGGTTGTTGACTTTTCCACGCGTCCCAGCTAGGTTTTTACGTCTGCGCCCGAGGGGAAGGTGCTGACTTCTACATATATATGCCGTCACACGGCGTATGTCTGATCGCCCGCTAGACCGGCGGAGACTCGGCTGCAGCTTTGGCCTCCTTCGCTGGCGAGCACGACGAAATAAAATAATCGACGATCACGGATATTGAGACGGTTGTCTTAACGAGGCATTGAGATGGGGATGAAGGTGGTTGCCTTGCCCCGCGTCGGCGCTTGCGAGATCATCACAAAACCGCTGCCGCGGATTCAGCGCGACTACGTGATGATCAAGGTACTCGTGGCGCCAATGTGCAACGAGCACCTGGCGTATTCGCAGTGGGACTTTCGTGATCGGAACCGGCCAGACTCGCTCGGGCACGAGGCCGCGGGCGAGGTTGTTGAAGTCGGTCTTAACAGTAGGTTTCGCCCGGGTGACCGCGTCGTAGCGTTGAGCGGCTACCCGTGTGGAAGGTGCGCAATGTGCGTCTCCGGAGCCTATGCGCACTGTGCCGATACCGAAGATCCACGCACAGTGTGTGGGAGCAAGTCAGGCGAATGCGGGTTCGCACAATACATCATCAAGGCCGAGTGGCTACTCCTGCCGATCCCCGAAAGTATGTCTTACGCGCACGCCAGTATGGCCTGTTGCGGACTCGGCGCCACGTTCACCGCCATGGAGAACATGGGGGTGCGGGAAGGCGATGCGGTCTTGGTAACCGGTCTAGGCCCAGTAGGTCTCGGCGCGGTCATCAATGGTGTCGCCCGAGGTGCTCGAGTACTCGCGGGCGGCAGCAGCCCTTACCGCCAGGATCTCGCTTTGGAGCTTGGCGCCGAGTCCGTAGTTAATCCTCGTTCAACCGGAAGCCTCGCCGCGGTCCTCGAACTGACGGACGGCGTGGGGCCGGACTTCGTGATCGATTGCTCGGCACTGGCGCTCTATCAGCGCTTTGGTTTAGATGCGGTCCGTCGAGGCGGGTCAGTGACGTTTCTCGGCGAGTCCGGTGTGCTCCCGATCCATATCGACCAGGATCTCATCCAGAAGGGGGTGACTCTGCGCGGAAGCCTCGACCTCTATCTACCGCATGTGGGAAAAATCTTCGACGTGATCGCACGAAATGGGGAGTTGATCGACAAGTTTATTACACATGAGTTTCCGCTCGAGGGGGTCGAGCCAGCATGGCAATTGCAGCTACAGAGGAAGTGCGGAAAAATTATTCTGCGGCCATGGGATTAGCCGTTCGAACTTTGTTTGTGAAAAGCGATGGGGAGAGCATGACTGGGGATGCAAAGTCTCGTACACCGATATACATCGGCACGAGGAACTTTTTGGGAAGACGAGATCTCGTCGTATCATTCTATACTACAAAGTGTCAATTCCAATGCACATATTGTGCACTGCCGCTGCGCTCGGCGGTGCACGAAGTTCCCGCATCCGACTTGAATTTACAAATTGACCGCGTCTTCGACGACTATTCCGACCGCCTTGGCGAGTTTCGCCAGTTCTCCTTTGGCAACGAGGGCTCCGCGCTCGACCAAAAGCGGTTTCATATCGCTTCGCTGCATCACCTGCTCACGCGAGTTAAAGGCATGGGGGCGCTTGAAGTCCTGTCAATCGAGACGCGTCCGGAGTATGTAAAACGGGAGCGGCTGGAAGACATCAGAACACGAACGTCTGCATCTATAATCGATCTAACCGTTGGTTTTGAGACTCAAGATGATTATATTCGGCAAACCGTGCTCCGGAAGAGCACTCCGCGCAAAGTGATGGAGTCCAGAGTAGCACTTCTCGGCGATCTCGGGATGCGGTTGACATCGTATGTTCTCATAAGGCCCGCACCGCGGATGACCGAAGAGCACGGCGTTCGTGAGGCTATCGCGACGATGGAATATCTTGGCGAATTATGCGCACGCCATGGTGTGGAGCTGGTCATCTATCTTACGCCAACCTATATCGCAGAGGGTTCTCATCTTCAGCAGACTACGCAACCCGGCGATTGGATGCCACCAACTATACAAAGCATATTCGAGGTTGTGGTCGCTGGCCATCGAATGGGCTTGCCCGTTTATATTGGCCTATGGAGCGAGGACCTCGCCGACGAACGGACCGATTTCCGTGGGAGAGAGGGCTACGACCCCGACTTGCGGACCGCACTAGTGCGATTTAATCGTACGAGTGATTTTCGTCATCTTGAGCCATTCCTCGGAATGCCGAGGCTGAGTGGATGGGCCTCCTAACCGCCTGACTGCAACTCATGCTCGTTCGCGCTGAAGACACTAAAGCCCGCACCAGCGAATGGCGCATCTTAGGAGAATCTGGAGTCGTGCGTGCGTACCGGAACCTTCTCAAGATACTAGCAGAGCAGTCGCCGGGACGACTCGGAAGCCTGCCACGATGGTTTTTGACTGACCAAGCGGCACAATTGTTGAGATGCAACGAGATCTATGTGCTGGAGCAGGTTGACAAGCATGTTCCAGTGGTCGACGCGCTGGATCATGCGGAACTCGTTCGCGCGGCAGAAGCGGCCTTGGGCGGCGGCCATGTCGACGACTTCTGTTTTCTCTATCATAGACTGCAGGTTGCCGACAGGCCCTCGAAAGAGCGCATTATGGCGGCATGCGTGAAACTGGCTCGGCGAGGTAACGTGGCGGGAATCGAGCAAATTGCCAAGCTGACCGGCGTGCAGCCGGTACTCGATGAGCAAACGGCGGTGCGGGCGTACCACGTCCTCATTGCGGCTGGCCGGCTTGGAGCGGTGGACTATATCCGCCAACTGTCAGGGGTGGCCGTTGTGTTCGATCCGGTGGCCGTGCGCGCGGGTGTGCGAGCGCTGCTGTTCGCAGGAAAGTACTCCGCGATGGCGAGACTTCTCGGGACGAGCGGCGCGGAGGCGTCCATCGAGCCGGGCGATGTCCGCGACGCGGTCGATCGGGCATTCAACGACGCCAGTCTTGGCGAGCTCGCTTGGGCGCTAGCACAGGTTGGCTGCCCGGCGCCCGTATCTGGATATCCTGATTATTTCGCCCGGCTAGTACGGGAGGAGAGGTTCGCGGAGATCCCAGCGTTGTTCACGCTGTGTTCAGACGCTGAATGGAAGTCCTTGACCGACCCGATATGGGAACGGCTGGTCGAGACCGGGTGCGCCAGCGCACTCCGATTCGTCTACGAGCAGCATCCCGACGATCGCTTCTTGAACAAGTACGTGAATGCCGTCTATCGCGTCGGCGTCGACGCCAGGGACCGGGTGCTGGTTCGATTAGCATGTGATAGGGGTGGGGCTCCACTCGCTCCTGTCGATGCGCACCTGCTACTGGAGGAAGCGCTCGATGACACCGATCTGTCGTGGATCATGTTCGCGTACGGTCGACTCGGCTTTCTGCCATATGCCGATCCAGATCTCGTGCAACTGTTTCTCGCCAAGCTGCGCTACCAGTGGGCCGATGCTGACGTCGATGCAGCGGCGAGCATGTTTGGCACGGCCATTGACGAATCCCTTGGCCGGTGGCTGTACGAACTGGCCGAAGGCCGATTCGAGCAGGCTACCCGCGCGGCGGCCGGTCTTGGAGATCACGAGATTGCGACGGTAGCGTGCCCGCAGGACAACGGGTCAGCCGGAAGATGAGCATTAAATCCGGCGAGGCCACTGGCGACCTTTATCGATGAGAAATCGCGCAGTCCTGCTCGCATTGATCGCAATGGCATGCGTTCAGACCGGCGCGGGGGTGTCAACTTGGCTGTTCGATCGGTTCTCGCCGGTTGGTACGGCCTGGTTGCGGTTGTGCTGGGCGGCGGTCGGGCTCGTAATCGTCGCTCGCCCCCGTGTTCGAGGCCGAACCCGGACGGAGTGGCTGGGCGCAATCTCGCTCGGGACCGCCAGTGGAATGCTTACCGCGCTGTACTTCCAAGCGGTGGCGAGGATTCCACTGGGGACCGCGACCGCATTGGAATTTCTCGGCCCACTCAGCGTTGCCTTCATGGGGTTGAGGCGTCGGTGGGACGCGATCTGGCCGCTCGCCGCTGTCGGCGGGGTGATCATCCTGACCCGTCCATGGACCGGCACAGTCAATATGTCAGGAGTGGCCTATGCGCTCGGGGCTGCCGCTGGCTGGGCCTGCTACATCGTTCTCACCCAACGGGTCGGCGACCGCTTCACCGGCTTTAGCGGGCTGGCCGTATCGATGGTGTCGGCCGCCGTCGTCACTGCGCCGTTTGCGGATGTCCCCACGGTGATGTCCAACCTGGATGGTCCGGCTCTCATTGTGTCGGCCGGTGCGGCGTTGTTGCTGCCGGTCGTGCCGTACGCCTGCGAGATGGTCGCTCTCCGCAGCCTGACCACCGCGTCTTTCGGAACCCTTATGAGCTTGGAGCCGGCGATCGGCACAATGGTCGGGCTTGTGCTGCTCGCGCAGCAACTGACCTGGTCGCAGCTGGTAGGGATCGCACTGGTGACTGTGGCCGGTATAGGAGCCATCCACAACGGTGCCCGTAGCGTGTCGAGGGTCGCGCAGCCGTAGCCCTGTTCGATATCAGCAAGGCCAGAGTGACGGACCCGAGGATGCTGAGCGCCATCAGAGCTGGCGACTCGCCACTCTGCGCGTGAACTGGCGGATCTGCTCGGTCACGGTCTCGTGCGCCTCCAGGATCGACATGTGGCCCACCCCTGGCAGCTCCACAAGGGTGGCGTCGGGAAGCGCGTCGGCCAGCCAGCGCGCCTGCCTGCCAGGCGTGAGCCCGTCCGCGGACCCACAGATCACCAAGGTCGGCACGGTCAGCCGGCCAGCGGCGCCAGCCAGATCCAGGCCAGACAGGGCGGGCCCGAGCGCTGCCTTCACGCTGATCGGCGCGGCGATGAAGAGCCGCTCGGCGAACGCGACGTGCGCCAGAGACGCCCGCGGGCCGAGCGAGACGCCCCAGACCATACGATGCGCCTGTTGCGTCAGCCGCGCACGGAGTGACGCGTCCAGCCCCTGGCCTGGCCGCGCTTCTCGCAAGAGGGCACTGGCAATCGCCGGGACCGCCGCGGAGAATACGCCGCTTCCCGCGGTGTTCAACAAGATCGCCCCCGCGAGGCACCGCTCGACCCGCTCCGGGTACCGCCGCGCGAAGGCCAGCACGCTCGTCCCACCCAGCGAGTGCCCGACCACGACGGCGCGTTGCCCGGGGGGAACCGTCGCGGAGATCACCGCCGCAAGGTCGCGCCCGAGCGCCTCCGACGAGTAGTTGCCCGATGCGGCCTTCGCGCTGCCAGCGTGCCCACGCTGGTCGTAGCAGACCAGCCGGAACTCACCCGCGAGATCGCGCCGCTGGTAGTACCACGAGTGCTGTGAGAGCGCGTACCCGTGCACGAGCACGATGGTCGGCAACGAGTCACCGAGAACCTCCACGCGCAGCGGGGTGCCGTCGAAGGACCTCACGGTGCGCACCACCCCCGCGATCGGGCGTTGCAGCTCTGCCCACTCGGGGTCGCCCTCCAGCGCCGCAGCGGCGTCGCGCTGCCGCGCCATCCAGCCGAGCGCCACTCCCCCCACCGCGGCGCAGGAGAACGCGAGCAACCCAAACGTCCGACGGGCCACCATAGAGCTCAGGACTCCTCCAACCCCGTGTAGACCCTCGGCACCCGCTTGCCGATCCCGCAGACGACCTCGTAGTTGATCGTGCCGAGCCAGCCCGCCCAGTCGTCGGCGGTCACCGCGGTGCCGTTCTGCGCTCCTATCAACGTCACGTCGTCGCCCGGATGCGCATCGACCTCGGTGATATCGACGAAGAACTGGTCCATGCAGACGGTGCCGGCGATCGGCACCCGATGGCCGCGCAGCACGACCTCACCGCGGTTCGACAGCGCGCGCACGACCCCATCCGCATAGCCCGCCGGCACGATGCCGACCCGTGTGTCCTCCTTGGCGGTCCACCGTAACCCGTAGCTGACCGCCTCACCCGCGGCCACGTGCTTGACCAGCGACAACCGCGACCGGAGCGACAGCGCGGGCCGCAACGGGCACCCATGAGCCACCCCCGGCGCCGGCTCCAAGCCGTAGACCGCGATGCCGGGGCGGACCATGTCGTGGTGCTCGGAGTGCAGGAAGAGCGTGCCGCCTGAGTTGCACAGGTGGACCAGCTCAGGCCGCGGGCCTTCGCGGGCCGCCATCGCCAGGCCGCGGCGGAACAGTCTCGCCTGATGCGCGGTGAACGGATGGCCCGGCTCGTCCGACACGGCGAGGTGGCTCCACAGCCCTTCCAAGCGGAGGCCCGCGGCCCGCCGGACAAGGCGGAGCGCCTCCTGCCACGAGGCCTCGGGAACGCCGCCACGGCGCATGCCCGTGTCGAGCTTCAGGTGAACGGCGACTGGCTCGCCACCGCGCTCGATCGCCGCCCGATCGAGCGCCTCGGCGAAGGTCGAGGTGTAGACCGCCGGGGTCAGCGCCGCGTCTAGGACGGTCGGGATCGCCTCCCTGGGTGGCTCGGCCATGACGAGCACCCTCGCGTCTATCCCCGCGGCACGGAGCTCGAGCCCCTCCTCGACGAGCGCGACCGCCAACCAGTCCGCGCCGCCAGCCAGCGCCGCACGCGCGACCGGCACCATGCCGTGGCCGTACCCGTCGGCCTTTACCACGGCCATGAGAAGCGGCGCGGCGGCCTGCCGCTTCAACGCCGCGACGTTCGCGGCGATCGCGCCGAGATCGACCTCCGCCCAGGTCGGCCGCACCGTCATCCCTCCCCGCCCATTTGGGAGAGCACCTCCGGCACGGCGGCGGCGACGTCGAGCGCTGTCACGGGCCTGGCCGTGAGCTTGCCTTGCGCTGCCTCCCCCGCGGCGCCATGCAGCCAGACGGCGGCGGCGACGGACTCGGGCTCGGGGCGCTGCGCGATCAGGGTGGCGGTCATCCCCGTGAGCACGTCGCCCGTGCCGCCGGTCGCGAGCGCGACGCTGCCCGTGGAGTTCACCCAGACACGGCCGTCTGGCGCGCCGATCATCGTCCCGGGCCCCTTGGCGACCAGCACGACGCCCCACGCCTTCGCCTTCTCCGGCACCACGGTGACCCGCTGTCCCCATACGCCAGGGGGTCCGGGGGAGTCCCCCGAATCTCGCCCACTGGACCCGATGAGGCGCGCGAACTCACGCGCGTGAGGGGTCAACGCGAGCAGCGGGGCCGCGTGGTCCGCCAGCGCGTCGCCGTCGTGGCGGAACACGTTGATCCCATCGGCGTCCAGGACGGTCGGCACGTCGACCTCACGGACGATCCGGCGCACCAGGCTGGCGGTATGCTCGCCATGCCCGAGACCCGGCCCCACCGCGAGCGCGTCGGCGCCCTCCAGCCGGCTGGCGAGCACCTCGAACGCGGCGCCGGGGTCATCGGGGTCGATCCTGGCGGTAAGGGCCTCCGGGACAGCCGCGGTGACCAAGTTAGGGGCCCCGGTCACGACCGTCACCAGCCCTGCTCCCAGCGCGAACGCCCCCCGCGCGGCCAGGATGGCCGCCCCCGCCATTCCAGGCGAGCCGGCAAGCACGACCACGACCCCCCGGGTCCGCTTATGTCCCTCGGGCGGTGCTGGAGGGACGAGCGTCGCGATGTCGGCGCCCTCCAGCACCCGCGCCGCCGGCTCGTCCTCCCCGGCGTCGTAGGTATCCAGCTCGCCCAGCACGAGCTCACCGCAGTACGACCGGGCTGGCGACAGCCACAGCCCACGCTTATGCGCACCGAGTGTCACGGTCAGGTCCGCCCGCACCGCGATGCCAGGTACCCGCCCCGTGTCGGCGTCTACCCCGCTCGGGATATCACAGGCGACGACGGGCAGCCCCGCCCGCGCGCGCAAGGTCTCGATCACCTCACGATAGGGAGCGCGCGGCTCGCCGCTCGCCCCCGTTCCGAGTAGGCAGTCGACCGCGACGTCCGCACCGTCGAGGGCGGCGTTGGCGCTGCCTACCAGCCTGCCGCCGGCGGCCCGGTACGCGCGCAGCTCGCGGGTCCCGTCCTCTCCCAGCGCCCCCTCTCCTCGCGCGAGAAAGACGACCGGCGCGACCCCCGCATCGAGCAGCCGGCGACCCGCCGCGATCCCGTCCCCGCCGTTGTTCCCCTTGCCCGCGAGGATGCCCACGCGCAGCCCGTACCCGCGCCCCGCCAACCGCAGGACCCCGCGCGCCACGTGCCCCGCCGCGCGGTCCATCAACGCCTCGGGCGCCACCCCCCGCCGGTAGGCGCGGTCGTCCATCTCACGGACCTGAGACGGCCTGAAGAGCGGGATCACGCCCGGAATCCTAGGCGAGCGTGCTGGATCGCGGCGATATATCGCCGCGATCCAGCACGCCACAGGGTTACTCGGTGATGATCTCGGCGCCCGTTGCGTCTTCGACGCGGAACAGCTTCACGTAGACGGCCTCCTGGCACCGTTCGGCAGGGTCGAACACGCTGACCAGCGCACCCGTGAAGATGCCCATCGCCTTGGAGTCGTCGAACACGGGCGCGCCGCTGTCTCCGGGGACACCGCACATCCCATCGTCGACCAGGACGACGTCACGAAGGCCGTTGAGGACGTCGGTGTAGGAGCCGTCGAGGATCTGCCCGCACTTGAAGCCGCTGAAGAACCCAGCGATGCAGGATCGGCTGCCCTCCTCGTAGCCGGAGCGAGGCTCGCGGCTCGTGATCTCGTGCCTCGGTTCCGCGCTGCTGAGGTAGATCCAGCCGCGTGACTCGCTGGGGTAAGAGGCGGCTTTCTCGGCGAACAGGGCGTCCGTGTCGAACCTCCGCACGCTGCGCTCGACCGTGCCGTAGAACGTGGCGTCCTCCGGCGGGTCCCCGATCGGGTCTCCGATGAACACGTCGGCGCCGGTGGGAGCGCAGTGGCCGGCGCTGAGGAACCCGTCTTCGCCGTTCCGTGTGGCACCGAACCCGGTCGTGCACTGCCCCCTGGCCGAGAACCAGCTCAAACCCCCGCGCATCGGTTCCTCGACGCAATCCGCTGGTGTGCACACGAGCGGCTTGAAGTGATGCTCCCGGGCTGGCGCGAACTCGATCTTGCCGAGGTCGACGCCCACGCGGCTCAGCTCCGCCCGCGCTTGGTCCGCCGAGTCGACGTACGCGACAAGGCGATCCGCCCGCAACGACCACGCGTGCACGCTCGTCCGCGCGGGCTGCGCGGTGGCCAGCTCATAGAGCTTCTGATCGACCGCCAACAGCTCGTCGAGGCGAGACGCCTGAGGGGCGGGTGCCGCCCGTCCCGGCGTACCGAGCAACGCGAGCATCATCAGCATTCCCGCACACGCGACCACGCTTCGGGAGAACGCGCCGACCCCGACGCGTCGACAGCGCCCCGGCTTGGATCCGCGGATCCCAGCTCGCAGCGCGAAACCAGACCGCACCATTGATTACCGCCCTTTACCTCGAGTCCCCAACGAGGGGACTTCATTGCCCAATAGGGGCCAAGCTAGGCGTTTCTGGGTGAAACGGTCAAGCGTTTTTTTCACGACCCTCGGCCACGGCGTTCGCGACGGCAACGTGACGGCTCGTCGACAACGACACATGGACACGGTCGATACCGAGACGAGCGGCGCATTCTGCCGCATCGCGATGGAGGAGCGCCACTGGACGCCCGGACGGCTGGCGCGTCACCTCGATATCACGGAACGCGAAGCCCCTCACCCCACTCCCTAACGCCTTCGCCACCGCCTCTTTCGCCGCGAACCGCGCGGCCCAACCCAGGCATGCGCATCCGGCCATCGCTCAAGCGGCAGTCGGCGAGCTCCCGCGCGGTGAACTCACCGCTCGACCAGGCGTGGCGTGCGGGCGGGCGCCACCTCCATCCGCTCGATCTCGACGGCGTCGACGCCGATCCCGAGGCTGGCCATGGGGATGACTACTCGACCGTGACCGTCTTGGCCAGGTTGCGTGGCTGGTCGACGTCCCGGCCCAACGCGACAGCGACGTGGTAGGCGAGCAGCTGCAGGGGGACGACGGTGAGGACCGGGTAGAGCAGCTCGTGCACCTCGGGAACGTAGACCACGTGGTCTGCCAGCTCCTTGATGTCGGTGTCGCTCTCGGTGGCGACCGCCAGGACGACCGCCCCGCGCGCCTTCACCTCCTGGATGTTGGACAGCACTTTCTCGCGAACGTGGCCATGGGTCGCCAGGGCGACGACCGGGCCGCCGTTGCCGATCAGCGCGATGGGGCCGTGCTTCATCTCCCCCGCCGGGAAGCCCTCGGCATGCAGGTAGCTGATCTCCTTGAGCTTGAGCGCGCCCTCCAGCGCGATCGGCAGCCCCACGTGGCGGCCGAAGAACATGACGTAGCTTGCTCGTGCGAACAAGGGAGCGAGATCGGCGAGGGCATGCTCTTGCGCGAACACAGTACGCATCAGGTCAGGCAAGGCCTCCATCCGCGCGAGATGGTCGCGGCACTCGTCCGGGAAGAGCTTGCGCCGGCACTGGGCCAGGTAGAGCGCGAGGACGTCGAGCGCGATGATCTGGGTGGTGAACGCCTTGGTCGACGCAACGGCGACCTCGGGTCCCGCGCGGGTGTAGACGACACCGTCCGCGTCACGGGCCAGCGACGACCCGACGACGTTCGTGACCGTGATGACCCTCGCGCTCTGCGCGCGGGCGTGCGAGGTGGCGGCCAGCGTGTCGATCGTCTCACCCGACTGGCTGATGGCGACGACCAAGGTGTGCGGCGTGAGGATCGGGTCGCGGTAGCGGAACTCGCTCGCGATCTCGACCTCGACCCCGATGCCTGCCCAGTGCTCGATAGCGTACTTCGCCACCATCCCCGCGTGGTAGGAGGTACCGCACGCGACGATGTAGACCTTGTCGACGAAGCGGAGCTCCTCGTCGTCACAACGCAGCTCGTCGAGGATCACGCGACCAGTGGCGTCGACCCGTCCCATCAGCGTCTCGCGGACCGCGAGCGGTTGCTCGTGGATCTCCTTGAGCATGAAGTGCTCGAACCCGTGCTTCTCGGCAGAGGCGATGTCCCAGTCCACCGTAAAGCGGTGTCCCTGGGCAGGGCGGCCGTCCAGATCGGTCACCTCAAGACCCCCAGGCGTGAGCGTCGCCACCTGGCCGTCGAGCAGCGCCTCCATGTCCCGGGTGTGCGCGATCAGCCCCGCGACGTCCGAGGACAGCAGCGTCGCGCCGTCACACCGGCCGAGGATCAGCGGTGTCTCGCGCCTCGCCGCGACGATCGTGCCCGGCTCTCGCCGGTCGACGACGGCGATCGCGAACGCGCCTTTGATCCGGCCGAGCGTCTCGCGGACCGCGGTCGCGAGGTCCGGCGCCCCGTTGCGCCGCTCGGCCGCGATGAGGTGGACGACCACCTCCGTGTCGGTCTCGGACGAGAACCGGCTGCCTTCAGCGACGAGCGCGGCCTTCAGCTCCGCATGGTTCTCGATGATCCCGTTGTGGATGATCGCGATGTCGCCCGACGGGTCGACGTGCGGATGGGCATTCCCGTCCGTGGGCTCCCCGTGAGTGGCCCACCGGGTATGCCCGAGGCCCGTCGACCCCCCTAACTGCCCGCCCAGGTCGAGCGCTACGCGGAGCATCTCGAGCTTGCCCGCTCGCTTGACGACCGTCAGGTCGCCGTCTACTACCGCCACCCCCGCCGAGTCGTACCCCCGGTACTCGAGCTTCGCGAGCCCCTCCATCAGGATCGGCAACGCGTGACCCGGACCCGTGTACCCGATGATCCCGCACATGGATTGATCGTATCTGTGTGGAGGATCCGCGCGGTATACCGCGCGGATCCTCCACAAGAAGCAGGCTAAGCGCCCAGCTGCTGGTCGAGCGGTGGGAACAACACGTTCTCGTTGGTTGGGTCCAAGACCCCCGTCTGCGCGTTCCCGTGCGGGAGCAGGCTACTCTCGGGAGCGCGGCTGTTGTTCCCCGAATGCGCTTGCGCGAAGACGCCGGCCACCTGGGGATCGAAGTCCGCGCACATCTGGCGGAAGTTCCAGGCGGTGTAGGCGAACCGCGCGCCCTCGGGCAGCGAGTCGCCGGTCCACGGCGCGACGATCAGCTTGGGGAAGTCGCCCTCGATCCGCGCGGTGCCCCACTCCTTCAGCGCGCTCACCTGGTCAGCGGGAGCGTCCTGCGCGTAGTAGGCGATGACGTAGCCATGCTCCAGGTTGTGGACCAGCAGGCGCTCGTCGATCAGTGTGTCGTAGACGCCCGACTTGACGACCGAGCTGAGATGAGGACCCGAGGTGGCCGGGCGGTCCGGGTAGACCGCCTCAGGGGGATTGGCCACGACGTTCTCAGGTCCCTGGATGTCGAGATGGTTCCCACCACCGAGGTCGGCATGCGCAGTGTCCGGCGTGCACCCCAGCGTGACGAGCTTCGCCGCGGCCGCCGCGCGCTCCGCCTCCACCGCCGCACGGGCCGCGAGCTGGCGCTGCACCAAGACGCCGACACCGGCGAGCACGAGCAGCGCGACCGCGGCGAACGCGAGGATCCGGTTACGGCGGGCGCGGGCCTGCCTCGCCCGCTCCTGGGCGCGCTGCGCGTCGCGATGGGCCTTCTGGCGAGCGCGTTTACTGAGCTGGTCCTGGGACACGCGGTGACTCCTGAGTGTTACGACCGATGTACGAAGCAGTCTAACGGTCGACGTCCACGACCGTTGCCGCGCCATCCACAGGGCGCCAGCGCGCCGTGTACCCAAGGTCGAGCAACGCCGCGACCACGGCGCCCGTGGCCACGCCAACGGCCACCCCCGCCTCCGCGGACTCCCCGAGCGGCCGGACCGTCACGGTCGAGCCGCGCTCGACAATCTGAGCGAGGCCGCGACACGCGCCGTGACCGGCGGCGATCGCCCGTTCCATATCGGTCATCCCGGCCGTGCCATCCGCCGCGAGCGCGTCCGCCAACCACCCGCGGCCGTGCGGGAACAGATCCTCGTCCGCGGGGCGCACGAGTGACCTCGCCCCGGCGCGGTCGTCGGTCTCACGCTCGAACCCCCGCACCACGACCACGGGCAGACCGCTCGCCTTGCGCCGGACAAGGTCTGCGGCAGTGGCGAGCTCGTCGGCCACGGCGACCACGGTGTGCTCGAGCGGCATCCCGTGACGGTCGGCCCCACCACGCTCGTCGCGGATGGGGCGCAGGCCGCTCGCGCCGATCGCTACGTCGGTCTGGCCCAGGCGCCACGGCCGGCCGAACGTGTCGGACACGATGACGGCGACGTCCGCGCCCGTCAGCTCGGCCAAGCGGGCGCGCAGCCGGCGCGCGCTGGCGTCCGGGTCGGCCGGGAGCAGCGCGAGCTGCCCCCCCGGCACGTTCGTGGCGTCGATTCCGGCGTTCGCGCAGACCAGCCCATGACGGGTCTGGACGATCAGCGCGAACGGCGAGTCGCATACCACCCGGACGGCCTCGGTACGGGCGATCCGGCGCCGCGCGGCGGCGCGGTCCTCACCGGGCTCGGGGTCGACGAGGGCGCCTTCCGCCTTGCTCACGACCGTCTGCGCGACGACCACGACGTCGCCGTCGCGCAGCTCGGTGGCCGAGGCGATCAGCTTCCCAAGGTCGTCGCCCGGGACCACCTCCGGCAAGCCTTCGACGGCGAGGATCTCGATCACGCCGGCACCCCCGCCAGGTTCAGGGCCACCCGAGCCAGTTCCTCCGCGACCTCGACCGAGGCCATGATCGTGTCGGTGACGGCGACCTGGACGCCGAGAGCGGCGATCGCGGACTTTGAGTCCACGTCGGCCTGGTCGATGACCCAGCCGTCGAGGAAGTCGGCGTAGCTCCCCGCGACGCCCAACGCCGAGACCGGCGTGCCCGCGACCGGGAGCAGCTTGTCGGCCATCCCCCGCACCACCTGGCCCGCCACAATCGGGGAGATCCCCACCACGACCCGCGGTCGCAGCGCCTCACGGATACCGGGCACCTCAAGGATCGTCCCGATCGACACCACCGGGTTCGAGGGGCACAGCACCACGGCGTCGGCCGCCTCGATCGCCTCTCGCACGCCCGGCGCCGGCCGCGCGGCCGCCGCTCCTTCCAGCCACACCTCGGCGACGGCCGGACCCGCGTGCTCGCCGACCCACCACTCCTGGAAGTGCAGCCGGCGCCCGTCCTCCGTCCGGATCCGCGTCGCGACGGGATCGTCGGTCATCGGGAGCAGCCGGAACCCCAGCCCCCACGCCTTCGCGATGACGCTCGCCGCCTCGGACAACGTGCCACCCCGGCTCAGCACCCCCAGCCGCGCGAGATGAGTCGCGATGTCACGATCGCCGAGCGCGAACCATGGCGGGATCCCATACCGATCCCTCAGCTCCTCCGAGACCGCGAACGTCTCGCCCGCGCGCCCCCACCCTTGCTCGCGATGCACGCCACCCCCCAGCGTGTAGACGATCGTGTCCAGATCGGGGCTGACATGCAACCCATGCAACCGCAGATCGTCCCCAGTGTTCGCGACCACGGTCAGCTCGCCGGGGTCCACCACCCGCACGAGCCCGCGCAAGAACCGCGCCGCCCCGATCCCTCCCGCCAACGCCACAATCGACATGCGCCACAGCCTACGACCCCACGATCACGCCGGAGCCGGCCCCAACCCGAGCCGCGCACCGCAATTCCGTGCGGCCGCCCGCCATTTCAGTGCGTTACTTCTCGTGTGCTCACGGCCAGGGTTTCTCACGTATGCGTGAGAAACCCTGGCCGTAAGGGCGAACGGCTTAGGCGGCCAGGCGCAGCCGCTCGTCCAACTCGCGGACAGCACTGGCGCCCGCCAGTGGCGCCGGGAACCCCGCCCGTGCGGTGCGGACGCGGAGCGGGACGCTGCCCAGGTCGTACGCCGTGGCGATGTCCAGCGCGGTGTGGGCCGCGCCGCACGCTTGGTCGGCATCACCCAGCGCCGCGCATGCCTCCATCACATGCACATGCCGAGTGGCATACCCACCGGGACGTCCGCGGCCGGGCAGCGCGTCGAAGCCTTCCAGCGCCTCGGCGGGACGGCCGAGCCGCAAGGCTCGTAAGGCGGCGAACACCTCGGGCTTAGCGCCGTCCCATCCTCCGAGCTCCGCGCGGGTGGACCACCACCCCCAACCGGGCTGCTGATAGTGAAGCCGGGCCACCGAGGTTTGCGCGTGCTCGAGGAACCGGCCCGAGGCGACATCGTCCCCGGCTGCGGCGGTCTCGATCGCCAACTCCCCGAACATCCACGCTCGTTCGGCTGGCGGGAGGAAGGGGTACAGCTCCGCCCCGGACCTGAACGCGGCGATGGCGGCTGCGGGATCGGGCGCGACGCCGTAGTCAGACACGAATACCCACCCACGCGAGGCGAGCGCGAGTGCCTCGAGCCGCCGGTCGCCGGCCTCGCGAGCCAGGTCAAGCGCGTAGGTGAACCATGCGTCGGCGATGTCGAGCCGTCCGGCGTTGAGGTGGCCGTAGCCCGCTAACGCCGCCGCATCCGAGGCGACGGACTGCAACTGGGTCCGGATGGAAGGGCCCATCTGCGCCCGGTTCGGCTTGAGCAGGTCGAGCAGCGTGTACGCGTGAGCCTCCGCGGCGCGGACCGCGACCTCGCCGGGGTTCGCGCGGTAGGCGATCGCGAGATTGGTCGCGGTGTCCTGGGCGGTGATCACTTGGCCGGCACCGATGCCGCGGTTGCGTCCGCCCACTACTCCCAGCGCCTGCGCGGAGGCGACAAGGGGTGGGACCGGTAGCAGCTTACCGGCCACCGCCGCCGCGCCCGCGACGCCCATGCGTTGCAGCAGCTGACGTCGGTGCATGATTTCGGCCATGATCTGCTCCTCGGTCATCCAGGTCCAGAACTCAACGGAGCCGCTGTCTTTCCCGATACCGAGCATAGCGACCGAACCAACCTTGAACTGTGTACACAACGCCGACGCAAAAAGGTCAAATATACCGGTGAGACGGTGCTCGTAGCGACGCAAGGTATCGGCGCACATCCCACCGCCTTCAGCCGCGCACGCCTCTATGGCGGCGGCCATCCTCGGCCGCTTGAACCCTAGGGCCAGCCGGTATATCTCAAGCCGGGTCACGAGCCGAACGGTCTCTGTCCCGATCGGGATAGCGCTTGACAGTTCGCGCACTTCTCTTTCCCCCCTTAACGTCCCTATTGCACCCTCGCTTTCTTAGGAAAGGGAAGAGTACGCCGCGGGTGCGCGCGCCCGAAAGGGGGTTTCGTAAACCTGTCGTGATCCGCGTCACAAGAGGAACGTGATCCACGCGCGGTCCGCTGGAGAAGATGTGTCAACGTCGGCTCATGGGCGAACCCAATGGCAAGCACCCGGACTCGGACCGGGTCGAGGCGGTCCCTGAGGGCGACGCGATCCTTGTGTGCACCCCCTGCCATGGTCATCGAGTGCTCTTTCCTATCGATGAGGCGGTGGCTGGCGCGAGGTTGGATGTGATCTGCCTGGTTGGCGCGGAGGTATGGCTGGTCGATCTTGTCGCCGACGGGCAGGCTGAGACGGGGTTGCGTCCGGTGTGGACGCAGGCGAAGCCGGAGGCTGGCCAGTGAGCGCCCAGCCGGAGGCCGGCTCCGCGGGGGCCTCGGAAGGCCGGTGGGTGGCCGTCGTCCGGGTTGACGATGCGTTGTGGGCGGTGGGCCCGCTGCCCGCCCACAGCGCGGCGTTGGCGATGGCCGCGCTGACCGAGGGCTGGCCCGACGCCGAGCGCATCGGCCTCGCCGAGCTCCTCGCGCCAAGCGAGGCGCACGATCGGCTCTCACATCGGTCGCGAGCGAGGCAGGAGCGCGGCGGAGGTGGCGTGTTGCGCCCGTTGCCCAGACACGGGGAGCAGACGCCGTGAGCGGGCATGGGATCGGGCACGAGCCGCCCAACCCGTACAAGGTGGTGATCTCCTCGACCGGCTTTACGGTGCATCCGCCCTGTTGCACGAGCCCGATCGTCCTTGCCCGTGACGGCATTGACCTCACCTCTGGTCGAGCAGCGCAGCGACTGCGATGCCGCAAGTGTCACCTGCGGTGGCGAGCGGACCTTCGCGTCGGCCCGGAGGGGATCTCCGCCAGTTGGGCGCGAACGGAGCGATCATCATGATCGCGTTGACCTCTGTGGCGAACGCCTGCCAGGGCTGCGGGCAGCGTCCCGCCGCGCAGCCCACCGAGCCCGCGGTGGACAGCGACGCGGCGGCCCTCGGTCAGATCCTGGCGGCCACGGCTGCGCTCGTGACGCAAGCCTTAAACCTGTGCGAGCGCGCTGGCCGGGACCTGCACGCCGACCTTGAGCTGCCCGTCTTGCTGCTACGCGACGCTCTGGACTGCCTGACCAGCGGAGACTTCGGCAAGCCTGCCGCCACGCATGCGGTGGCAGCGGGGGAAGGGCCGGCTCACCCCTACCCGTCGCACCGTCATCCCCCTTCCCGTGACGACCGCGACGAGGTCGGCCCTTCCCTCACACCAGAGGGCGGCGACGACCAGTAAGGGCGTACATTCCCCGAGATCTCTCTAGAGAAGGAAGGCGGGGATGACGACCAGCGGTACGCGGGAGGGGGTGTTCGAGCGGGTGTTCCGGCTCCAGGGGAGGGGCACGGACGTCAGGACGGAGGTGGTGGCGGGGGTCACGACGTTCATGACCATGGCGTACATCCTGTTCGTGAACCCGGCGATCCTGTCCCTCGGCGGCGCGGGGTTGCCGTTCTCACAGGTCCTTACGGTCACCGCCCTGGTCGCAGGAGTGATGACCATCGCGATGGGGCTCGTCGCCAACTATCCCTTCGCGATCGCCAGCGGGTTGGGCCTCAACGCGGTGGTCGCGTTCCAGCTGGTCGGTGCGCAGGGACTCACCTTTCCAGAGGCCATGGGCGTGGTCGTGACTGGACCAGCTCGGCCCGCACAGCCTTGAACTGGTCGCGGACCCACGCTCCAGCGCCTCCGACCGGCCCGCGACCTCGGCCGCCGCCGCCCGCAACGCTCGAGCGCGGGTCAGGACCGCCCGCGCCGGCTTGCCCGGCCCGACCTCCCCCACGCCGCGGCTCAACGCCTCGAGCCATGCGCCGTCACTGGCTTCAGTCCTCGAACTCGTGCGTGTCGAACCGCAGGGTCCGAGCGTTCTCGCTGACCGTGCGGCGGACGTCGTCGTCGAAGCCCTTCGGGGCGCTGGCCTCCACCTCTACGGTGATCACGACGTCAGCGTCAGCCCGTCCGAGCTGGGCAACAATCGCTTCGGCGATATTTCCGAGGTCTCGGAGCATGCGCACCGCCTCTAGCGAAACCCGCCCGTAGAAGCGGGTCGGCACGACCGGGCCAAGAGGTGCACTGGTTTCGGCGCGTGCCACCAGGCCCGTCGAGTCGGTCGCCTCAGCTGCGTCGCCGCCGATCTCCGCTGGTGGCTGCTCCTGCGCGATCTGGTGAGCAGCGACGTCCGATTTGACAAGGACCGAGGTGGCATCGATGACGACGGTCGCGTTCTCACCGGCGACAAGACCCGTGTACCGGCCGGTCGCGTCATCGGCGGCGCCTGCGTAGGCGAACGTGTCCGGGTTCCACGTGAGCAGACCCACGCCTTGACGGATCGCGTCGAGGAGGACAGCCTGATCCCGGAGGCGGGGCAAGTACAGGTACTGGCTGTAGTCGCTCCACAGCTGCCTCAAGCCGACGTGGTTGCCGCGCCATAGGGGAACGCCGTCGAGGTCCATGCGCAGGCGGACACCCGAGTACTCGGTGATGAGGCTTTCCTCGTTGCACAGCTTCCTGGCCACCCGCACGGCGAGCGGGTCGGGACCGCTGACTCGCGTCTCATCCCAACCCACCGTGGACTCTTGTAGACCTTGAGAAGGGACGAGGACCCAGACGAAGGTCTCGCTGATCCGCTGGTCGACAGCGTCGTCAGAATGCTTTCGCTTGGTCTCGGCTTGTCTGCGCTGGAAGGTGTCGAGGTTCAGCGTCTCATTACAGCCGGTAGGCCAGCTCCCGCGCTGTCTCGCCGATCCCGCCGACACGCCGGAGCAGGTCCGCCGCCTTCTCCTCCCCGCCGGTCTCAAGCGAATGGATAAGGTACTGGGTGACCTCCCACACCGTTAGCCGCGTGTCCTCGCTTGGGTCCCATGATTCGGACAGCTCGGCTCGACCGAGCAGGCGGACCTTGCCGCCCATTGACTCGAGGAACCCCGCCTGGACAAGGCCGGCGGTCGACGTGTTTTTCGCCTTGGACAGTGTCTCAGCCTTGCCGAACGGCCCCGGATTCATGCCACAGTCCTCGAACCACGCCACCGCCCACCGCGTATCCCCGTCGAAGTCGCCCTCCTGCTCGGAGAGCGTTTCGTCCAGGACTTGGTTGATCAGCCCGAGCGCGGTGCGAACCGTCATCGCTCGGCCGTCAGCTTCTACAACCTTCGCGTACCGCGAGAACACCCCTATGCCCGGGCCAATGGCGGACTGCGCCAAGTCGACGGGCGCGATGTTGCCTTGCTGGAGCTCGCGAAGGGCTTTGGGTAGCTCGGCCTTGAGCGCGGAGAGGAACTCCTTACGGGTAGCCATCGGGGCGTCGTCGGGCCGAGGCCGGCAGACGAGCGCGATCGACGAGGCGAGCGCGTTACTGCCAATATCCCTCATCCGTCCACCCCGTTCGCTTCGCAACGGCCACGTGCCGTGAATGGAGAGCCTGGCCCGGATGAGCCCGTCCAGCATGGTCTCCCACCCGGTGGATGCGGTCGCCTCGCCGTTATGCTCTGCCTGCTTGAAGGCATAGATGACCGTCATCGGAAACGCGCCTATCTGCGTTGCACGCATCCGCTCGAACGCGATACCCATGCCGGACTCGAAGTGCTTTTCCGCCGCGCTCTTATCGCCATCGTGGCGGTACGGGTCGGCGACGAGTTCCTGGGCTTTCGGAACGAGTAGCGTGCTGAACAAGTCGGGATAGATGCTCTCGAGCGAACGACGCAACCATAGGTAGAAGAAATCAGATAGATCGGCGTAGCCAATGTTGTCATAATAGGGCGGATCAGTGATGTAGATGGATCGATGTTTAGACGCAAGGGCAGCCCCATCACCTTGATGCGCAAACGCCGCCAACTTTACATTTCGGCACGAGATAGCTTGGACGACGCTGCCCAAACTGACCTTGAGGTCACCCGCCGCGCCCCCGAACGGGTTGTTTTCTACGTAGTCCCAAATCATAGGGATGGCCTGACGGGCAAACAGATTCCGGGTCTGATCGCGGGAGGACGACCATGAACACAGTGCGTTGTTAGCATCTGCGATTCTGCTCAACCCAAGCCCCACATATGTGGCTGCGGCATCCCCATAGGCCTCACCGCCCTCATCTGCCAGCACCCGCTCCCGCGCTTCCATCACCAGATCAGAAAACGTACACAGCGCCACAAGCTGGCGGTCGGTGAACAGATGGCGGTGTTTGGTCATGCCGTAGTTCGACGTCGTGAGGTATCGCGGGTTGTACGGGATGTCTGTGTCTGGCACGTCTTGTGGTGGCATTGCCGAGCGGGCGATGCGCTCGTGTTCCTCGTTCGGCGGCAGGTAGATGCGACGGCGATGTCCTTCTGCCACGATTGCCATCAGCTGGGCACCCATGCGGCCCGCCTTGCCCTCCTCGCGGATGTAACTCAACGGCACCGGTGTGCCGGTCGCGAGGCATACCGCGCCGCCCCGTGCCACCGTCCCCTCTGGGTAGCCTGGCCCCGTCCTGATCTCGAAGCGGATCTGCTTGTTCTCGCGGTCGACGATGGGCTGGGCCCACGTCTCCTTGCCCTTCTTTGTCGAGAGCGCGAACGAGCGCACGAGCGGCATTGGGCCGTCCCAGGCGGGGTTCGGCGACTTGACCGTCCTGGCCCAAATCCAGGCGATGACGGTTGCCTCGTACCCACCGTGCTCGGCTGGGAGTGTGACCTTGGGGTAGAGGTGGCCGATACGGCCTTCGGCCTCGTCGCGCATCCACTTGCCGTAGTAGCGGACGTCCTCGGCGAGGCCTTGGGCGCCCTTCCATGTGGTTGTCGACTTCATCCGCCCGTCGTCCGGGTGCACCGGTGGCTGACCGGCGAACTTCGGGGGGATCTCGATCAGTGCCTTGGTGATCAGCACCGCGACTGGGTTGAGGTCGCTCGCGTGCGCCTCCAGCCCCAAGCGCTGCGCCTCCAGCGGGATCGAGCCGCCACCGCAGAACGGGTCATAGATCGGCGGCGGGTTGCCGTCGCATGAGCGCATGATCTCGGCCCGGGCCTCTTCGAGGACGTCCTCGTTCGTGGTGTTCTCCCACTTCACGAGCCTTTCGATGATCTCGAATAGCCGCTTACGCTCGACCTCTTGCGCCTCCTCCGTTGGGAATTGATCCGGGTGAGCGGACGGGTCGTCGACGAGTGAAGCGAAGAGCACCGCTCTACAGGCTGCCAGCGGTCGCCGGGCCCACCACAGGTGCAGGGTCGAAGGGTGGCCGTGGCGGATCGATTTCTCGCGGGCCGACTCCTTGTTGATCGCCTCCAGCGGCAGAGCGACCTCGATCAGCTTGCGTTTGTACGTTGCCTCGGCCATCGTCAACCCACCGCCTCTGCAAGCTCGGGCTCAAGAGGCAGGGCGTCCGAGGGGCGCAGGCTGACCCAGCCGAGCAGGTTCAGACCTCGTACGGCTACTGCGACGTCGTCACGCTCAAGAGGCGGTTTGCGGCGGACCTTCCAAGCAAGCACCTCATCGACGGCCTCTTGCTCCGTTGGCTTGCCCGCGCCATGTGAACGGTTACGAGCGACGAGCCGGGTGGCGGCGTAGTGCGCCGAGGCGAGCACCTCTGCGCGCGCGGTGTCGGCACGCAACAGCAGGTCGGCCACTCGCTCGATCGCCGGTCGCCACTTTTCGAGCTGGGTTCGATAGCGTTCGACCGCGTCGGCGTACGTGGGACCCGTGTGGACCTCGAACATGTTGCCCAGCCGCCTCTCCGCGATCAGTCCGTTGTTCACCAGCCTGGTCTGCAGGCGCTTCAGCTGGTCAGAGAACGGACCATAGCTGCCGCGCCGATACTCGAGTCCTGTCGGGATGCCGGCTTGGGTGGCGAAGTACGCGAGCTTCTGGAACGTCGTGCGACCGACCGGCCAGTGATACGGCTCACGCTCGACCAGGCGCAAGACGACCGCTAACGCGACCGCAGCGGCATCCAGCCTGACCGGAGCGTCACCAGGGCCGCTGGACTCAGAGCCGCGCGAGAGAAAGTCGACGGCAAGCTCCGATTCAGGGACGTCATAGGGGGCATACAGCTCGACGTCGATGTCAAGGTTCGCCAACTTGCGATAGAGCGTCGGGCCGACCACCCTCCAGTCGAGTTGGCCCTCACCGCACCCTAGTGGAGGGACAGCTAACGACTCGATTCCCCACTCCTGGTAGCGTTCGGCCAGGTAGTCGAGCCCCTCAATAATGTCCGAAAGCTTGGCAACGGAGCGCCAGTGGTCCTTGGTCGGGAAATTAAGGACCCACGGAGGGATCAGCGTCTTGTAGAGGTACGGTCGACCCAGACGCACATCCCCAGACGCGCAACGCCGTACGTAATCCTCGTACATATCAGGAAATCGCTTCCGGAACCCAAGCGCGATTCCCTTTCCCATCACGCCGACGCAGTTCACGGTGTTGACGAGCGTCTGCGCCTCGGACTCGAAAAGATCACCCTTGACCACGTTGATCATCTTCCGTCACATCCCCTCGCGGAAGAACTTGTACGGATCGAGTATGACTGCCAGGGATGGAGCTGCCGAGGACATCCGTCGCCGTGCTCCTTCCGAACCGACGTAAGCGCCGACGATGAAGGTGGATTCAACGACGGCGGGTACTAACACCTCGGCGCACATCGCCGACTGGTGGCGCCACTCCGCGATCTGATCATCCGGGTGCTTCCACGAGACCGAGAAGACTACAGATTGATCAATTCGTCGCAAACCGGTCGAGGTATCAGCGAACCGGACGTAATCGCTGGCCGCGTTCTGATCTGCGACGACGACGTCTGGCAGATCGAGAACACCCTGGCGATACTTGCAGTAGGCAGACGGCGTCGATCGATGTCTCGTGCAGGACCTTCGACAGCATGATGTTGCGGCCGTTGATGTACAGGTTGACGTACTCGTGAAGTCGACGGCCGCCAGGCACGCTCTTCCTCGCGCGGCGGGCTTGAATCGCATCCATAGCTACCGATGTATGCATCACACTCTCAGCGCTAACGTGGCAGAGCAACCCGAGCTTCAACATTGAAGAGACGTTGTCGATCGCGGTGATGTAGTGCAGTTCTGCGAGCTGGCTGCGGTCCACCTATGGCTCTCCACGGCCGGTCACGCCGGGGTTTCACCTCGGGCGAAGTAACGCTTCCAGTCAAGGTGGACGCTGATGGTATCGAAGGGGAGTTCGCCGACTTCCTCGAAGGCGCGACGTAGGTAACGGACGGACGGCCCGATGGCGTGTTCGATCTCGACGAGGGCGAGGACGTGTTGGTCGGGTTTGTTCCGGCCGACGGTGACCTCGCTGCGGGTGACCGTGAAGGACTCGGCGCCCGCCATGCGACCTTTGACCTCGATGAACCACAGAGTGCCATCAAGACCCTTGGATTCTATGTCGTAGCCCTTGTTGTTGGGTGGCATCTCGACGGCGACGCGGCCACGGTCTTTTTCCGTTGCGAGCACCGCATCGATGGCCACCCGCTCTGCGGCGAACCGCTCGCGCGTGCGTTTCGCGATCTCAGCAACTGGCGTCCCGCGCAGCGCGGCGAGAAGACCAGCGGGAACGATAAGCGCACCGCCGACCGGGACCGGAGGCAGAGGAGCGAGCTGGCGCTCGGCGTCGAGCTCTTCGAGCCGGCGCCTGAGCCGGGCTTCGAGCTCGTCCGCGCGCTGGCGGGCTTTGCCGGAGTTCATGCCGCTGCGCGGCAGCTTGCCGGCCAACTCCTTCTGTTTGAGCTGGTTGGCCCGGTGGTCCCAGTGCTGGATCTCCGACTGGAGCCGGTCTTTGACCGCGGCGGCGGTCCGATCGACACGGTCGAGGGTGCGGCGCCGCACCTCGTCCACATGGCCGCGCGCAAGCTGGACACCGTGCTCGAGTGCTTTCGCCTCAAGCTCGTCCCGCACCCAGCCGCCCTCGATCACCGGCGCAAGCAGGATCAGCTCGTCGGGAGTCGGCGGACGGTAGTCAAGGTATGGCGCCCACCCCGCGGACCGGGCATCGCCGACCTGGTCGACCTCGACGAACTCGAACCGTTGCGACACGATCCGGCGGTCACCGGCCGCAGTGCTGCGCCCGTCGACCACCGCGTGCTGGAGATAGAGAAGCACGCGGGCCCTGTCGCTGGGGTCGGTCTCGTCGATAAGGACCGCCCCTTGACGGAGCAGGATGTCGTACCGCTCGACGACAAGGTCGATCGTGCCGTCGAGCAGGGGATGGCTCGGGGTGACATACTCCGCCAGGGGCCGGCCTTCGACGGTGATGAGATGCTTCTCGAAGGTGATCCGCTCATAGCGGCGGAGCAGGGGGGCGCCCATGCCGATCTGACGGTCGCGCCGCCGCAGCTCCGCGGGGACGTGGGCAATCTCGAACCGGCCTGGCTCCCGCTCACGGATAGTGCCCCCAAGCAAGCGGAACGCCTCGAGAAAGACCGAGCGGATGAAGTGAGGCTGTAGTTTGCGGACCTCGGCGCGCTCCATCTCGTCGCGGATGCGCTGGACGTCGGCCGCGGTCATGACCTCGGGCACTTGAGCGCGCTCGGAGACGACCTCGCGCAGGGACTCCGCGACCGTGGCATCGACGATCTCCCGCAACCGTGCCTTCACCTCCGGCTGATCGCCGTAGCGAACAGCTTCGATGAGGAGGTCACGCAGGCTCTGCTCCCGGAAGGCCTCGCCGAGCACGTCGAAGACCTGGTCGCCCAAGGCCTTGCGCTGCTCGTCGAGCTTCTCGAACAGCCTATGGAAGACGTAGCCCTCACGGGTGTCCTCAGCCACGAGGTTCCATAGGTGGCAGACCTCTTTCTGGCCGATCCGGTGCACCCGCCCGAATCGTTGCTCGATACGGTTGGGATTCCAGGGCAGGTCGTAATTGACCATCAGGTGAGTACGTTGGAGGTTGATGCCCTCTCCCGCTGCGTCTGTCGCAACGAGGACGAGCACGTCCTTGTCCTGAGTGAAGGCCTCCTGGATCTTGCGACGCTCTTCGCGGGGAACACCGCCGTGGATACTGACCACGGCTTCGGCGCGGCCTAGCAACCCTTGCAGTTTGCTGACCAAGTAATTCAAAGTGTCACGATGCTCGCTGAAGATGATCAGTTTCCGGCGACGCCCGTGCCTGTCGAACATCTCGGGGGTGTCCTGTAAGAGGCTGGACAGCTCCTCCCACTTGCGGTCAGCGCCGGAGTCGCGCACCTCGCGCGCTCGATGCTCAAGATCGGCAAGCGTGGCGATCTCGCGCTCGAGCTCGGCAATCGTGCGAGCCGCGGAGGCCTGGTCGACCAACTCCTCCTCGAGTTCCTCCCGCTCGCCCTCCGGAAGGTCGTCGACGTCGAAGCCCCCGTCGACGCCGCGGAACTCGTCCGGGATCCGTGGCGTGCCGAGCGCGGCCTGGAGATCCGTGCCGCACTTTCGCATACGCTCCTCGGCCACGCGGTTCTCCAGCCGTTTGCGGCGGCGGCTCAGCGACTGGTAGATGGCTTCGGGTGACGAGGCCAGCCGGCGCTGGAGCGCGGTGAGGGCGAACCCGACGACGGCACCCCGGCGGCCCTCACCCTCGGCCTTGAGCCGGTCGGCCCGGTTCATCTCCAGTTGCACATACTCGGTGACGAGCTTGTACAGCAGCGCCTCAGCGTCTGACAGCGGGTAGGTAAGACTGTAGGCTCGCCGCTCGGGGAACAGCGGCGTCCCGTCGAACTTGAGCAGCTTCTCCTCGACCAGCCCGCGCATCAGGCCGGACGTGTCGGTCGTGTGAGCCCCGTCGCGCGGCTTGCCCTCGAACCGGTCGCTGTCGAGCAACGCGAGAAATAGCTGGAAGTCCGCCTCGATGCCGGCGTGCGGCGTCGCGGTCATGAGGAGCAGATGACGGGTGACCGAACCGGCCAGCCGGCCCAGCTTGTAACGCTTGGACTCCTTGACCTCGCCGCCAAGGTAGTGCGCCGACATCTTGTGAGCCTCGTCGACGATGACGAGGTCCCAGTCGGCGGCCTGCAGCTTGGCCTGCAGGTCTTCACGCCGCGACAGGTGATCGAGGCGGGCGATCAGCTGCGGCTTCTCGGCGAACGGGTTCCCGCTTCGCGCGGCCTCGATCATGTCTTTGGTGAGGATCTCGAAGTTGAGCGTGGACTTCTGCCATAGCTCGTCCTGCCACTGCTCGACGAGGCTGCCGGGTGCGATGACCAGGCAGCGCTCGACGTCACCCCGGATCATCAGCTCCTTGCAGAACAGCCCGGCCATGACCGTCTTGCCGGCGCCTGGGTCGTCGGCCAGGAGGAAACGCAGCGGCTGGCGGGGGAGCATCTCGCGATACACGGCGTCGATCTGGTGCGGGAGCGGCTCCAGGTTCGATGTCTGGACGGCGAGGAACGGGTCGAACAGATAGGCCAGCGAGATTCTCTTCGCTTCCGAGGCCAGGCAGAAAAGCCGACCGTCCGCGTCCATCGACCACGCCCGACCCGCACGCTCGACCGCCAGGCGAGGCTCGTCATCACGGTAGAGGAGCTCCTGGCCGGGCTTGCCGGTGGAATCGTCGACATAAGGAAGCGTGACGACGCTCGAGCCGTGCCAAGCCACATCGACGACCTTCACGACGCGATCGGGAAGGACGCCCCGAACGAGCGCGCCCTTGGTGAGATCCTCTAGCCGGGCCATTTCGTGCCGTTCACCTCTTTAGCTGATCGAACTACCCTACGAGAGAGGTGCGACAGGATCGTCAGCAACCCGGACCGATCGTCCATACTTTCCCTAGAAAGAGACGGGGCCATGGCGACCGAAGCCATGTCGGCGGGGGTGTTCGAGCGGGTGTTCCGGCTCCAGGGGAGGGGCACGGACGTCAGGACGGAGGTGGTGGCGGGACTCACGACGTTCATGACCATGGCGTACATCCTGTTCGTGAACCCGGCGATCCTGTCCCTCGGCGGCGCGGGGCTGCCGTTCTCACAGGTGCTCACAGTCACCGCCCTGGTCGCCGGAGTGATGACCATCGCGATGGGGCTCGTCGCCAACTATCCCTTCGCGATCGCCAGCGGGTTGGGCCTCAACGCGGTGGTCGCCTTCCAGCTGGTCGGTGGGCAGGGACTCACCTTTCCAGAGGCCATGGGCGTGGTGGTGACCGAGGGCATCCTCATCACGATCCTCGTGATCACTGGGCTCCGGCAGGCCATCCTCGACGCGATCCCGGTCGAGCTGAAGAAGGCCATCGCCGGCGGTATCGGACTGTTCATCGCCCTGATCGGGTTTGCGAACTCAGGGCTAGTCGTGCGCGGGCCGGAGGGCGGGCCGCTGCTCGCCCGCGCGGACGTCGGCAGCGCGCGCATCGCGATCTTCGTCGTCGGGCTGCTGTTCACGGCCGTCCTGGTCGCGCACCGGACGAAAGGCGCGTTGCTGCTCGGTATCGCCGGCACGACCGTGCTCGCGATCGTGGTCAACAGCGGCGCCGGTGGTGGCCTGTATGACACGCCGAGCACCGCGCTGATCCCTACCCGCGTCTTCGCGGCGCCTGACTTCACGCTGCTCGGAGACTTCTCGTTCGGCTACGTGGCAAAGCTCGGCGTGATCGCCGGGGCGCTGGCGGTCTTCACGCTGATGCTCGCCGACTTCTTCGACACGATGGGAACGGCCATCGCGCTCGCGAACGAGGGTGGCTTCCTCGACGCGCAGGGCCGCCTGCCCGGCATGAACCGGGTGCTTCTCGTCGACTCGGTCGCCGCCGCGGTAGGTGGCGCCGCCTCCGCCTCTAGCGCGACGACGTACATCGAGTCGGCCAGCGGCATCGCGGAAGGCGGCCGGACTGGGCTGGCCAGCGTCGTGACCGGACTGCTGTTCCTCGCCGCGCTGTTCGTGTCCCCGCTCGCGGCGGTGATCCCACCGGAGGCGACGGCGCCAGCGCTGATCTTGGTGGGCTTCCTCATGATGTCGGTGATCCGCGAGATGCCGTGGGACGACTACGCGGTGGCGATACCCGCGTTCCTCACGGTGGTCGTCATGCCGTTTACCTACTCGATCACCGACGGCATCGGGTGGGGATTCGTCTCGTACACCGCCATCATGCTGCTGACCGGTCGGATCCGCGAGACGCGGCCGATGATGGTCCTGTCGAGCGTCCTGTTCGCCCTCTACTTCGCCGCCGGCCCTCTCGGCCGCCTGTTGAGCGGCCCCACCCCCTGAGCCGCGGTCAGACGACGTCGGTCCGGGATTCAGTGACCAACTCGGCGAGCTCGGTCAGGACCGCGGTCGCCTCTTGGTAGCTGGTGGGAGCGGCCGTGCGCCACGTTCCCAGCTGCCCCGCCTGGACGGCGGGAAGGCTGAGCCAGGTGGGCCTCTGCGCGTACTCGTCGGGCTGCGCTCGCGCGTCGACGAGGATGAGGCCGGCCGGGTACCTGTCGGCCTCCTCCCAGCTCAGGAGCTCGAAGTAGGGGTCCGGCCCGCCAGGCTCGACGATGTTGACGCCCAGCCGCTGCCAATACGCGAGGTCCCACGCGTCGGCTGGCTTGGTGACGTAGAACCCCTCTGCGAAGGGAGCGGCGACCAGCACGTCGAGCCCCGCCTTCCCCGCCGCTGCCTGACGCAGCGCCTCCGACGCGGCCTCGAACTCCTGACGAGCTTGGACTACCTCCGCGGCGGCCAGGTCGGCGCCGAGCGCCTCGGCCAGCTCACCAAACCGCTCGATCGTCTCGGGCAGCGGCACGCCTTGCAGGTTGATGCCCACGTCCGTGAAGCGCCAGCCGGCCTCAGCCGCACCGGCGGGCACCGCGCGAGCGAACGCCAGCAACGCGGCAAGTGACACGCCGCCGGCCAGTAGATCGCGGCGAGTGACACCGCCGCCCGCATGTGAACCCAGCCCCATCGCCCGCTTCCCGCGATCCCGCGCACCGCCTCGGTATTCGCTTTACCTAAGTTAACTGAAGCGCCGCTTGCCGTAAAGAGCGTCCTACTCGGCTACTCTTTGGGCATGAGGGCCATCATGCTTGACGTTCCCGAGTCGGTGCTGGCCGAGCGGCGCCAGCGGGGGGCCGACCTGTTCGACGAGGTATGGGACGGAGTACTCCACATGGTTCCGCCGCCGGGCGCTGCCCATCAATACGTCGCGGCCCGGTTGTTCGTCGTGCTGGAGCCGATCGCCACGGCCCTGGGGCTGTGTTCGTTCTTCGAGACCGGCCTGTTCCGCGCGACAGACGACTATCGCGTACCCGATCAGCTGTACTGCCGCCCCAATTCCCTCTCTGACCGGGGTGCCGAAGGGGCCGAGCTGGTGATAGAGATCCGCTCATCGGGTGACGAGACCTATGAGAAGGTCGATTGGTACGCGGCACGCGGGGTGTGCGAGCTGATCATCGTGCACGCCGAAGGCCGGCAGGTCGAGCTGTTACGAGCGGTCGGCGGCCGGCTGCTTCCGGTCACCGCTGATGTCGATGGCGCCGTCCGCTCCAACGTGCTCGGAGTGCAGTTCCGGACCGTAGGCGACCGGCTCGCGCTGACCTGGGACGGCGGTTCAGCCGAGATCTGAGCCGTCTAGGCCTTACCGTGCAGGAAAATGCCGGCCGCGAGGGGCGGCAGTCGGTGCCACAGGTCAGGTGGGGCGGAGGTCTTGCGCGGCGATGACGCCGAGGCGCTCGGCGACGTTGGTCGCCCGCTCTTGGAGGTCGGCCTCGACCATGATGCGCAGGACCGGCTCGGTGCCGGAGGGGCGGACGAGGACGCGGCCCACGACGCCTAGGGCCTCCTCTTCCTCGGCGACGGCCTTCCACAGGCGGTTCGCGTCGCCGAGCCGGTGGAGATCGACCCCGCCGACGTTCACCAGAGCCTGCGGGAGGCGTTGCATCACCTGGGCAAGCTGGGCGAGCGGCCGGTCCTCCTCGACCACGGCGGCCAGCAGCTGGACGGCGGTGAGGACGCCGTCACCGGTGGTCGCGTGCTCCGCGAAGATCAGGTGACCGGATTGCTCGCCTCCGAGTGGGTAGCCACCGGCGCGCATCGCCTCTAGGACATAGCGGTCCCCAACCTTCGTTTGGACCACATTGATCCCTAGGGTCTCCATCGCCAGCCGGAATCCCAGGTTCGTCATGACGGTCGTCACGACGCCCGGAAGGCCGCGCCGGCGGTGCATGCGCGCCGCCAGGATCGCGAGGATGGCGTCGCCGTCGACCACCGCTCCGGCGTGGTCGACGGCGATCAGGCGGTCCGCGTCGCCGTCGTGCGCCAGCCCCATGTCGGCGCTTGCCTCCCTCACCGCGGCGGCGACGACCTCGGGGTGCGTCGATCCGCACCCCTCGTTGATGTTCGTGCCGTCGGGAATCGCGTGGATTGCGGTGACCTCACAGCCCAGGCGCCGCAGCACGGTGGGGGCCACCTCGGAGGCCGCACCGTTCGCGCAGTCGACCACGACCCGCAAGCTGGCCAGCTCGACGCCGCGGGCACTGGCGACTAGGTGTGCCTCGTAGGCCTCGACCGCCCCGTGAGCCTGCCGGACCCGGCCGACCAACGCGCCAGTGGGACGTTGATCGTCGGTCCGGTCCACAAGCTCCGCGACCCGGTCTTCTTCGTCGTCCGAGAGCTTCAAGCCCTCCCGCCCGAAGAACTTGATGCCGTTGTCCTCGACCGGGTTGTGGCTGCCAGAGATCATGACACCGCTGTCGGCGCCCAAGCAGGTGGTGAGAAACGCGATTCCCGGCGTGGGGACTACGCCGATGACCACGGCCTCTCCCCCGGCGGAGCAGATGCCGGCGACCAAGGCCGCCTCCAGCATCTCACCCGACGCGCGTGGGTCCCGGCCGACTACCAGGCGCGGGTGGGTGACTCCCTCCTCGCGCAGGGTACGAACCACGGCTCTGCCGAGGCCGACAGCCAGCTCAGGGGAAAGCTCGGTGTTCGCGACGCCGCGGACGCCGTCGGTTCCAAACAGCCTGCCCATGGCCGGGCCGGCGCGTTACCGCTTGCTGTACTGTGGCGCCTTACGGGCCTTTTTGAGGCCGTACTTCTTCCGCTCGACCTCGCGGGCGTCGCGCGTCAGCAAGCCCGCCTTTTTCAGCAGTGGACGCCAGTCGGGGTCCTCACCCTCCAGCGCGCGTGCGATGCCGTGCTGGAGAGCTCCCGCCTGCCCCGACACTCCGCCACCGTGGATCCGGGCGATGACGTCGAACTGACCCAGGGACTCGGTCACACGGAAGGGCTCGAGGATGGCGGCCCGCAGCGTCTCGATCGTGAAGTAGTTCTCGAGAGGGCGGCCGTTCAGTTGGAACTCGCCGGTGCCCGCCCGTAGACGCACCCGAGCGACCGACGTCTTGCGGCGACCGGTGTAGATCTTCTCAGCCATTAGGATTCCCCCTGACGTTTGGGGCGTTCCCCGTGACGTTCAGCGGTGTGGGCTGCTGAGCCACATGCGGATGGTCGGGACCCGCGTAGACCCTCAGCTTCCGAAGCTGCGCCCGTCCCACGGTGTTCTTCGGGAGCATGCCCTTGACCGCATCCTCCACGAGCTTCTCCGGCCGCTCCTGGAGAAGGCGCATCCACGGCACGGACTTCAACCCCCCGGGGTAGCCCGAGTGCCGGTACGCCACCTTCTGCTCGGCCTTGGTTCCCGTGAGCCGCACTTTCGCGGCGTTCACGACGATCACATGGTCGCCCACGTCCATATGGGGCGCGAAGATGGGCTTGTGCTTGCCACGCAGGACATGCGCGACCCGTGTGGCGAGCCGGCCGAGGACGACATCCTGTGCGTCCACGACGAACCACTCCTGGTCGACGTCCTTTGGCTTAGGGGAATACGTGCGCATAAACGCTCTCGTCATATTGAAAACATCTGAGCGGCACGGCGAACATACGAACAAGCCCCGGCCGCGGGAGGTCAAGCGTACGTGGCCAACCCGCCGTGGTCAACCTGGGTACGAGACCCCCACAAGCGTGAGACCGTGCGGCGGCGCGAGCTGCCCCGCCGCATGGCGGTCGCGGGCCACGAGGACGTCGTCGATCCACGCTGCCGGCCTCCTTCCGCGCCCGACCGCCAAGAGGCAGCCGACCAGCGAGCGCACCATCTGATGGCAGAACGCCTTGCCGGCAACGCTGACGATGACGAGCCCCGCACGCTCGCGGCGGACGGTGAGCGCGTCGATCCGGCGGACCAGGGTCTGACCGGGCTCAGCGCGGCGGCAGAACGAGCTGAAGTCGTGCTCCCCGAGCAGGTGCCGCCCCCCAGCCTCCATCGCCTCGATATCGAGAAGCGGCGGCCCGGCATGCCAGGTGTCATGCCGCCACAACGGGCTCATGACCGGCGCGTCGCACACGCGATACCGGTACCGCCGCTGTGTCGCGGAAAACCGGGCGTCGAAGGTTGGTGACGCCCTCCGCATCCGCCAGATCGCGATCTCGGGACCGCAGATCGCATCGAGCGCCGCACGGGCGGCGCCAAGATCGGCCAACAACCGCGCACTCGACGGGGCATCGGAAGGAACATCACAGTGCACCGTCTGGGCCGTGGCATGCACGCCTCGGTCAGTACGGCCCGCGGCGGTGGTGGACAGCGGGGCGCCGGCAAGGCGGTGCAGGGCATCCTCGAGGACGCCTTGCACCGTGCGCAACCCTGGTTGCCGGGCGAACCCCGCGAACTGGGCCCCGTCATAGGCGAGGTCGATCCTGATCCTCACCACCATGTGGCTATACCACCCTACTGAGATGAGAATCGGCCGTCCGCCGACGGGTTTGCCCCAATTCCGCTTCCGGGACGGCGCCGCGGCCGGCATTTCCCTGCACTGTGCAGGATTGGTCCGGTATCTTGGACTAACTCTGCACAGTGCAGGATGAGGGGCTACTTACCGTCGTCGTCGGGAGCGGGGAGCTCGACATCGTCGGTCTCGGTGTCCGTCGTGCCGGCGTCGGCGGCGGCCATGCGCTGTTCCTCACGCTTCAGCGCGCGAGAAGAGAGCGAACCGCCACGGCCCCGGCGCAGGGACCATCGGCGACGGGGGGCGGCGTCGAGCTCGCCCCCACGGTTCGCGGAGACACCCTCGACCAGCTCGATGAGCGCCATCGGCGCGGCGTCACCCTTGCGCGGGCCGAGCTTCAGCACGCGGGTGTAGCCACCGTTCCGCTCGGCGAAGACGGGTCCGACGTCGGCGAACAGCTTGTGCACGACGTCCTTGTCGCGGATGACTCGAAGGACCTGCCTGCGGGAGTGGACGTCGCCCCGCTTGGCGAAGGTGATCATGCGGTCGGCGAGCGGCTGGACGGCTTTCGCCTTGGCGTGGGTGGTCCGGATCCGGCCGTGCCGGAACAGCTCGGTCACCAGGTTGGCGAGCAGCAGGTGGTGATGGCCGGGCGTCCCGCCGAAGCGGGCGGCCTTCCTCGGCTGTGGCATGTGCGGCCTCCTAACCCGAATACCCGCCGTAGTCGGCGAGCGACAACCCCATCTCGACGAGCTTCTGCTTGACCTCTTCGATCGACTTCTGACCGAAGTTTCGGATGTCGAGAAGGTCCTGCTCGGTCTTTTGCACCAGCTCACCGACCGTCGAGACGCCCTCTCGCTTGAGGCAGTTGTAGGAGCGGACCGACAGGTCCATGTCCTCGATCGGCAGCTGCAGGTTCGGCGACAGCGGCGACGGCGTCCCGCTGTCGGGGCCGATCGACAGGCCGCCAGGGCCACCCTCTTCGAAGTCGCTGAACAGCTCGAACAGGTCGCGCAAGGTCTGCCCGGCGGACGCCAACGCTTCGGCGGGGGACACAGAGCTATCGGTCTCCACATCGAGGATCAACCGGTCGTAGTTCGTCATCTGCTCGACACGAGTGGCCTCGACCCGGTACGTGACCCGGCGGACCGGCGAGTAGATCGAGTCGATCGGGATCACGCCGATCGGCTGGTCGGCACGCTTGTTACGCTCGGCGGACACGTACCCTCGGCCGCGCTCTACGGTCAGGTACATCTCGACGCGCCCCTTACGGTTCAGCGTCGCGATGTGCAGGTCGCGGTTGAGGATCTCGACCTCGCTTGGCGCGGTGATGAAGTCGGCGGTGATCTCACCGGGGCCCTCGCCGCCAAGGAAGATCTCGACAGGGTCGTCGCTGTGGCAGCGCAGGACGAGATCCTTGAGGTTCAGGATGATGTCGGTGACGTCTTCTTTGACGCCCTCCACGGAGCTGAACTCGTGGAGGACGCCCTCGATGCGCACGCTCGTCACCGCCGCACCCGGAATGGACGACAGAAGCGTGCGCCTGAGGCTGTTCCCGAGCGTGTAACCGAACCCCGGCTCCAGCGGTTCGATGCTGAACGCGGAGCGGGTCTGTTCGGTGATGACCTCTTCGGCAATGGTGGGACGTTGGACGATCAACAACTGTGTCGCCTCCTAGGGCGGCTTTGGCTGCGCGGTGTGCGAGGCCAAGCCTCGCGTGCCTTCCGCGCGCGACTACTGCTTCGAGTAGAGCTCGACGATGAGTTGCTCCTGGACCGGAACGTCGATCTGGCCACGGCTCGGCATGTCGAGCACACTGATGGAGAACTCTCCTGGGTTGGTCGACAGCCAGGCCGGGATCCGGCGGCCGTCGAGAAGCTCCAGGGAGCCGAGGATCGGCACGATGTTGCGCGAGCGCTCCCGTACCGTGATCACATCACCCACGCGTACCTGGTAGCTGGGAATGTTCACGGTGCGCCCGTTCACCCGGAAGTGACGGTGGAGCACCAGCTGGCGTGCCTCGTCGCGCGAACGGGCGAGCCCGCCGCGGTACACGACATTGTCGAGGCGGATCTCCAGCTGCTGGAGGAGGTTCTCGCCCGTGAGGCCAGCGCGCCGCGTCGCCTTGTCGTAGTAGTTGCGGAACTGGGTCTCGAGTACTCCGTAGATCCGGCGCGCTTTCTGCTTCTCGCGGAGCTGAAGCAGGTACTCGCTCTCGCGGATACGGCCACGCCCGTGCTCACCGGGGGGGTATGGACGCTTCTCGATGGCGCACTTGGGGCCCTCACAGCGGGTGCCCTTCAAGTACAGCTTTTGCCGCTCGCGTCGGCACAGCTTGCAGTCAGGTCCGGTATACCGAGCCATATCGTATCTCCTGCTCTTCAGACCCGACGGCGCTTCGGGGGTCGGCAACCGTTGTGGGGAATCGGGGTGACGTCCTTGATCGCGGCGACCTCGAGGCCGTGGGCCTGCAGGGAACGGATCGCCGTCTCGCGTCCCGAGCCGGGGCCTTTGACGTAGACGTCGACCTTTCGCACCCCGTGCTCAGCCGCACCTCGCGCGGCCTTCTCGGCGGCCATCTGCGCGGCGTACGGCGTGGACTTGCGGGAGCCCTTGAAGCCCACGTTGCCAGAGGACGCCCACGAGAGGACGTTGCCCTGCGGATCCGTGATCGTCACGATCGTGTTGTTGAAGGAGCTCTTGATGTGCGCCACGCCGTGGGAGACCTGGCGCCGCTCCTTCTTCCGAGCCCTCTGTTTCGCCTTGGGACCGGACTGCTTCCTCTGCTGGGCCAATGCTCACTCTCTCAATCGGTTTCGAGGACGGTTGCGGATCAGTGCTTGCGGATCCGCTTCTTGATGCCGCCGACCGTGCGCCGCGGGCCCTTGCGCGTACGGGCGTTGGTGTGCGTACGCTGGCCGCGAACCGGGAGGCCACGCCGGTGACGGATCCCCTGGTAGCAGTTGATCTCTACCTTGCGCTTGATGTTCTGAGCGACTTCCCGCCGCAGGTCACCCTCGACCTGGAAGTTCGCGTCGATGTAGTCGCGGAGCCGCTTGACCTCATCCTCGGACAGGTCGCGGATCCGCCGGTTCGGGTCAAGTCCCACCGCCGCCAGCGTTTGCCGGCTGCGTGTACGGCCGATCCCGAAGATGTACGTGAGGCCGATCTCCGCCCGCTTCTCCCGAGGTAGATCGACGCCTGCGATCCGTGCCATTCAGTTCATCCCTTCATTAACCCTGGCGCTGCTTGTGCCGCGGGTTGCTGCAAATCACCATGACGCGACCGTGCCGGCGGATGATCCGGCACTTCTCGCAGATGCGCTTGACCGAGGGTTGTACCTTCATTTGTCGACTCCACTCGAGAACTCACACCACCCAGGCAACGCACGCCAGAAGTCGTCATTAGGGGAGGCGGGGGACTGCCCCCAACCCCCTGCCTGGGGGCAGCACAGAAGGCCCCACACACGGCGGGGCCGAGCTGCCAGGTTACACCCCACGCTCACCGGCGTCCACCCATCCAGGATTGAGCGGTGAAGCCCGGCACTCGCTCCGGCTGGAGCAGCGGCCATTCAGGCTCATCTGACCGAGCCGTGAGGATCCACGGGCCGTCGTCGGTGACGGCCACCGTGTGCTCCCAGTGTGCCGAGAGCGCGCCGTCCGCGGTCACGACCGTCCAGTCGTCGTCGAGCACGCGGGTCTCTTGTGTCCCGAGATTGAACATCGGCTCGACCGCGAGCACCAAGCCGGATACCAGCCGTGGCCCGCGTCCCGGTCGGCCGTAGTTCGGCACATGAGGGTCCTCGTGAAGGGATCGACCGATACCGTGACCGACATATTCTTGCACGATCCCATACGAGTGAGATCGCGCGTACACCTCGACGGCAGCCGAGATGTCCGACAACCGGTTCCCGGTCCGCGCCTGGAGAAGACCGGCCCACAGCCCATGACGCGTCCGCTCGACGAGCACGCGCACTTCCTCAGGGACCGTGTCGTCACCACCGACGATCCACGTCACGGCCGAGTCCCCGTGATAGCCATTCAGGATCGCGCCCGCGTCGATCTTGATAAGGTCGCCCTCTTTGAGGACGACGTGTTTCGACGGGATGCCGTGCACGATCTCAGCATTCACCGACGTGCAGAGCGAGGCGGGGAAGTCGCGATAGCCCTTGAACGAGGGAGTTCCCCCAAGGCCGCGAATGAACGCTTCCGCGAGCTGGTCCAGCCGTAGCGTCGACACACCGGGCTGGATCTCCTCACGCAGCATCTCATGGAGCCTGGCCACGACCTTCCCGGCCTGGGCCATCAGCTCGAGCTCGGCTGGCGACTTTCGAACGATCATGCGTGCGTCATCGGGGCGGCATCCTTGAGCTGACCTCTTGGAGGACAGCGAAGGCTCGTCCTGTGACCTCATCCACCGAGCCCACCGCGTCGATGTCATGCAACAGCCCCTGCTCCCGGTAGAAGTCCGTCAGCTGAGCGGTCTTCTGGAAGTACTCGTCAAGCCGCCTCCGCACGGCCCTTTCTTGGTCGTCTGGACGGCCTTCTTGTTCGGCTCGCCCGGCGATCCGCTTGGTCAGCTCGTCGGTTGAAACGTCGAAGTACAAGGCCGCGTCCAAAGGTTCGCCGCGTCGCCCGAGCAGGTCGTCAAGGCGCTCAGCTTGCTTCACCGTCCGGGGGAAGCCATCGAGCAGCCAGCCACCTTCTGTATCGTCGGCGGCAAGGCGGTCCACCATCATCTCGTTCACGAGCCCGTCGGGAACCAGGTCCCCGCGCTCCATATAATCCTGCGCCTGAAGGCCAAGCTCGGTACCGCCCTCGATATTGGCTCGAAGGATGTCGCCAGTCGAGATATGGGGGATGGAGTATCTCGTCGCGATTCGGGTCGCTTGCGTGCCCTTACCAGCGCCGGGGGGGCCAAGGAGGATCAGTCGCAGCACTTCCCTAGGCCCTCAAGAAGCCTTCGTAATGCCGTTGCATCAGCTGGCTCTCCAACTGCTTCATCGTCTCCAAAGCCACCCCCACCACGATCAGTAGCGTCGAACCTCCCAACGGGAATTGGACACCCGCCGCTGCCGCTCCAAGCATCGGAAGGATCGCCAGCGTCGCGAGGTACAGCGAGCCCGGCAAGGTGATCCGCGTCAGCACCCTCTCCAGGTACTCCGCGGTCGGCCGGCCCGGCCGGATGCCGGGGATAAACCCTCCGTACTTCTTCATGTTGTCCGCGACATCGATCGGGTTGAACGTGATCGACGTGTAGAAGTACGCGAAGAATATGGTGAGCAGGAAGAACGAGCCGATGAAGACCGGGTGCACGCGGCCGGTGCTGCCGAAGTACTGGTTGACAAGGTTCTGCAACGTCAGGTTGCCCGCGATGCCCGCCACAAGCTGTGGCAAGAACAGCAGCGACGACGCGAAGATGATGGGGATCACACCCGCTTGGTTCACCTTCAACGGGATGTACGTGGACGTCCCACCGTACGTGCGCCGCCCGATCTGTCGCTTGGCGTACTGCACGGGAATGCGGCGCTGCCCTTGCTCGATGTAGACCACGCCAACAATGAGGATGAGCCCGACGATCATGAACCCGGCGAAGATCAGCGTATCGCGTTGGTAGATCTGCAGCGCCGTGCCCGGGAGCTCGGAGATGATCGCGGCGAAGATGAGCAGCGACATCCCGTTCCCGACACCACGCTGGGTGATCAGCTCACCAAGCCACATGATGAACGCCGTGCCGGCGGTCAGCGTGACGACCATCAACGCCCTGATGCCGATGGACTGGTTGGGGATCAGGCCCTCCGAGGAGATGCCCGGGAACAGCTGGCCGGAGGTCGCCAAGGCGATCACTCCAGTCGACTGCAGGATGGCGAGTGCTACGGTCAGGTAGCGGGTGTACTGCGTGATCCGCTTGGTCCCCGACTCACCTTCCTTCTGCCACTGCTCCAGCTTTGGAATCACCACGGTCAGCAGCTGCATGATGATGCTCGCCGTGATATAGGGCATGATTCCCAGCGCGAACACCGCGATCTGCGTCAGCGCGCCACCAGAGAGCAGGTTCAGGAGCGGCGCGAATCCCGACTGGTTCGCCGCCGCGACCTGGTCGAGAATCTCGCGCAGCCGTCCGTAGTCGACCCCCGGCGTCGGCACCACCGCCCCTAGGCGGTAGACCGCAAGGATCGCGAGCGTGAAGAGGATCTTGCCCCGCAGCTCGGGGATCTTGAAGGCGTTCGTGAATGCGCGCAGCATCTCGCTCTCCTACCGGCCTTTTCCTGCACTGAGATGAGAATCAGCCGTACGCCGTCCGGTTCGCCGGATTTTTTCCTTTGGGGCGGTGCCGCGCGCCGGCCTAACTCTGCACAGTACGGCGGAGGACCTCAAAAGAAGCCCCATACTGCCCCGTTTTGCCCGATTCTCATCCTCCGGGGTGACGGCGCCAGCCGGCATGAACTGCTGTGCAGGAAAAGGCCGGCTGCTGCCGCCTCTTCGGAGGTGAAAATCCGGCAAATGGACCAGCGCGCGGCCGATTCTCGTTTCAGTACGGCGAAGTGCGCGCTCATTGCGCGCGAGCCGTTTTTTGGCGGGGAAGAACGCTCGCCGAGCCGCCCGCCGCGGTGATCTTCATCGTCGCGCTAGAGGAGAACGCGTGCGCGGAAATGCGCAACGGCCTCGTCATCTCACCGGTGCCGAGGATCTTCACTGGGGCGGAGCCTCGCCGGATAAGCCCCTTTGCCCGCAAGCTCGCGGGAGTGACCTCCTCGCCAGCGGCAAACGCGTGGTCCAGCCGCCCCACGTTGACGGTGGCGAACTCGACACGATTGCGTGACGTAAAGCCGGGCCGGAGCGGGAGACGTCGTTGAAGCGGCATCTGCCCACCCTCGAACGCAGCCGGCACGGTGCCCCGCGCGCCCGTGCCCTTTTGGCCGCGGCCGGAGGTCTTGCCCTTCCCTGCCGCCTCGCCACGCCCCTTACGCTTCTTGGGCTTATGCGCTCCCGGAGCGGGCTTCAGATGGTGAATCTTCATTGAGCACCCAACCTAGCCTTCGAAGCTCGAATTCCCAGCTTTTCCCGGCCCGGCGCCGGCACCTTCGCGGCCTCGTCACCCCGCGCCATGAGCGTCCACCTCCCGTACCTCCACGAGGTGGGACACCTTCCGGATCATCCCTCGGATCTCGGGGCGATCCGGCTGTACCACGGTGTGGCGGATCCGGCGGAGGCCAAGCGAGCGCATCGTCCGCCGCTGATCTTGCTTCGATCCGATGAGGCTCCGGACCTGAGTGATGGACAGCTCGCTCTGGCCAGGTTCACCGCTGACGCTCTGGCCAGGTTCACCGCTGACGCTCTGGCCAGGTTCACCGCTGACGCTCTGGCCAGGTTCACCGCTGACGCTCTGGCCAGGTTCACCGCTGACGC
>Ga0187893_10001196_pt1 | contig 64150 bp, 100 predicted proteins | sample MA1701074metaG_FD_139574 | JGI IMG/M metagenome (GOLD analysis project Ga0187893, IMG submission 139574) | White microbial mat communities from a basaltic lava cave in the Kipuka Kanohina Cave System on the Island of Hawaii, USA - MA170107-4 metaG ... | reverse complement strand
TCACGGCTAAGATGAGAGAAAACCTAATCAACGCGCATTGGAGCATACTCACCGCCCTCTTACCGCTCACTTGGAGTTACGCCTGATTATCCACAAGGACGACTCATTCTCTATCCATAACGCCCACCGATACAGTTTCGCCGCGAAGATGAACAATACCCAACTAACAGAGAGCCATTTCAAGACTCGGTAGATCAAGACTTCACCGCCCGCACCGCCTCGTGCTTACCTGATCGTGATATCGCTGGCATGAACAGTATGATATGGAACATCGAGCAAGCACGCCTCGTGTAGATGATCCGTTAATGTCTCAACAACCCGCTCCTGTTCGACACGTGTGAGACTCCGACGAGATACGATTTCAACTGTAATCTTTACATCCAACTGACTTTTGCCGTTGATACGGATTGTTCGTAAACGCCTCATGGTGAACCTCCCTTGGTTTGAACTACTGCTCTCACCACCTCGTGCTGGAGGGCGTCCCGCCATGATTCCCTTGCTTCGCTCACGCGCGCAACTGAATTGCAAGTGCATGCTGCTTTTCCGACACGAAGAAATTGACAAGACGGAATATGTCCGTGTGATTCAACTAACCTCTGCCCCGCTAAAATAAGCACCCGGATCGCCTCGTCCTTGGGGTCGGTCATGGCATGGGCTCCTCAACGCAATACCGATGTTTCGGGGGGATCACGATGATTTTCCCGTCTGTGGTAAACAAGATGTAACACCCGGTTTTCATGGCCTGCACGGTCTTTACGTTGTCGAACGCACAAAATGTTCCATCATCGTAGTAGTACGTGAACCGATACGGGCGCGAAAACGTAATCTCACCAAGAGTGTTGTTAAAGAAAGTGTGCTTGAACTCGCTCATGGTGTCACCTTTTCGCTCACATCACCATCCTGCGTCGGCGCGCTGGACTCGCCGTAGAATTTCTCAGCAAGCAACTTCACCTGACGCTCGAACATATTGGAATAGGCCAAGTCTCTATAAATCGCGTCGTCGTGCGCCTCGATAGACACCGATTCATGGCCTCTCGTCAGCGTAATAAGCATCGTCACTCCTTCCCCGTGGGCTCTGGTAACATGGCAAACCATCTGTTCGTCGGCCTGTCTCTGTCCCATAATTCGTGAATGCCTGACCCGTGATTCTTTCCGTTTACGAAATCGCTGCACTGAAAGCAGGCGCCCATTCGCAAGTCCTCACGAAAACCGCATCGCTTACAGAGTCCCATGCCGCCGATTGGGGTATAGACGACACCGGCCTCAACGGTCACACCAAGTAGCTTCCACACCTTTCGGCAGTCCTCGCATGGGCAATCGCTACTTGGGTGCATCATTCACCCTTTCGGCTCGCTAGTCACTCTCGCCTGCTGTTTTTGGATAATAACCTTCAAAGACTATAAAATACCGTGGGTCTGCTGTTGTACGCGGAGGTACAATTCCAAAATTGCGAATATGTTGCCCGTTACGACCGAGACGATTAGCTAGTAACACTAAGGCATTCCACGATTCCAGTTCAGTACGCATGGTTCACCCATTCGGTTCGCGAGAGAGATAGTCGTCGCAAGCCTTTGCTAAACACTCTACAATATCAGGAGACCAATCCTTCCAGCCGTAATCCTTAAGTCTGCGTCTAATTGTGTTCCTCACATGCTCTAACCCTTCCTCCAACCACTTTACCCGCTCCACCATCGCGGAGCCGGGGTGGGGTGGTAAATGCTCAAGAAATGTCTCGATAGTCACGGCGGTATATAACTGCTCATCCGATGGCGCAGATAAATCTCCTTCAATCTCCGCCGCGGCTGAATCTTTCCGTAGTTGTTGTGCTTTGGCAGTTAATAATTCCCGCATCTTCTCATTGTCGGCGTGGGCGACGGTGAGTTGGTCGTTTAGTTCTCCAAGCTGACGTTCGGTAGATTCCAAATCTTCTTGGCTTTCGTCAAGCAGTCTTTTGTTGATAGCCTTCGTCTCGCTCAATTCGCGCTGTGCCATTTCCAGTTGTTCCCGCAACCCCTGAACCACGCCCTTGACTTCTTGGTGGTTCTCCAAGAGATCAATCGTCTCTTCGGTGCGAATCAGGTCACGCTCTTGTCGTTCAATTACCTCAGCCGCACGGCTCAGTTCACGCTGGAGGGTGGCGATGTGATTGACGAGACAACAAATATCCTCTAGAGCTTTTGTCTCATCGAACCCAGGTGACAGGTCAGCAAAGGTGCGTTGATACCCCACGCGAATTCGATTTTGTATCTGTTCAATAATGACACTCATCGTCCACCTCGTTTGGCAATGCGTCGTCCACGGAATTGAATCCTCACGAACCAGCCACGCTTAATTAACCTGAAATCCAACGCATGAACGAGTCCGCAATCGCAACACTTTATATAGTAATTCTTCCATCTTGGTTGCACCCATTCACCGTCCTTTACGATGTGATACCTCATCACCCTCGCGCCGTGCGGGTTAGGGGTTTCATGGTGCGGCAAGCATACTTCTTGACCATCGCAAGGTGTCCCTTATAGGCTTTCCCGGCATCGTTGTATCCAGCAGAGTCTATTTCGCTTGTGTCGGCCATTTTGTACGGACAGCATGTTTGTTTTGATTTCATGGCCGTGAAAACCATTGTTTCGTATAGACGGTTGCATCCAATCATTTCAAATCCAAACTTCTTCATGTACGCGTAGTCGAAGTCGTCGCCGCGCAGGTGCTTGTTTTCTTCTAACCACGCTAGATCATGAACCCGTGCATGAATCTCACGTACTGCACGGCATGGCCAGTATTCACCGACCGTCGAAATAATGTAGCCGTTGACAAATGTGTTGAGGTGAAATTGGCAATCCCGCGAGACAATGAGGTGTCCTGCGTGCGGCATCCAAATCATCATTTCGCGTTTCAAGGCTGACATCTACCCCTCCATCTCCTGCCGTAGTTTGAGAAGCGCGGCGAGGGCGTTGGCTTCGGTGTTTGTTAAGCTTCTGGCAAACACCTGATAGTCGCCTTCCGTTCCAAAGCAGACTGATAACCACGGGTCACGCGACTGCTCGCGGCATGACCAAATTTTCCCTTCTAATAAAGGCAATGCCTTCACCGCCTCGGCCAGACGGTCGTAGTCGGCTTGAAGCGCCCGAATATGCCCATCAAGCTCGTCATACAGGGTTGGTCGACTGTCCGCTTCCAAGCTGCAACTACCCAATTCACGGCGAATTTGTCGCAACCGCTCATCTGGCAAACGCTTCATGCTCATGGCATCACCACCCATTAGACATAAACGCCTTAGACTGTTTGCAGATGCAGCATCGGTCAATAAACCCAATGGTACGCGGACCTTTAATACCATGGCATTCTGGTCGAATCCATTTCGTTAGACCTGTATAATGCCAACAATGCAAGCCGAATACGTTGTGAAAAAACACCTTCACGCTCATCGCGGCCTCCCCACCGGTTTGATTTCCCACACTTTTACCGTCCGACACCGCTCAACCTCGTAGGGCACCGTCACGGCTGCGAGTTGCCGCAAGAGTTTTGTCCGTTGAATCCGACATTCCTCTATAGACCCAAACGGGCCAATGGCTAGCTGGATCGAAAGAATCGTGACCTGAAACGCCCACCATACCACTGTTAGACCCCCTTGACCGTCAACCAACCGAGGCGTAACGCCGCATGCGCGGCTTCAGCCATCGTGTCCACCTTGAACTTGTGCTTGGTATTCCGCCGGTACAACTCAATAGTTTTCCGGTTGAGGTGTAAGCGGTCGGCGGTATCGGTGATACTCTCACCGCGCCAGAACGCCTCTAATATCTGTTGCTGACGTTTTGAGAGAGCCTTCACCGCTCGTTTCTTTTTCACAGGACCTCCGTATACCACCACTCCGACAAGTTACCCTATAGACGTAACTCTATAACCTCGTTTACATGAAGTCAAGGGTTTTTTTGTTGGACCTCATTTTCCTCCACCACCCCACGGGGTACACCACGTCGTACAGTCATTCGGGTTACGGACGTTGCAGCAGGTGGTACAGAGTTGGGTTCCCCCAGGACCCTGCCAGATTTGCGTCGTACAGCCCCCTGGCGACATTCCGCTGCCCCCGTCGTGGTGGCAGTCCCCTGATTGGGGTATCACCACCGCACAAGCGAATACCAGGAGTGTTAATAGGCCGCGCACGCGGGCCTTTGTGGTCAGTCGTAGAGTAGTATCCATGATTTTCTCCTTTCTAGCCTCCAGCACCATATTACTAATCCTTTGTACGAGTACGTTGTGGGTACTGTTTGTTCCGCCAACGACGTCGCTGCATAAACCCGATGATGTCCAGTAGTAGCATGAACCCAACTACCACCGTCAACCACACCCACCCGCCAAGCATGTCTAGTAAATCACGCATCGTGCCTCCCTTCTACCTGAGCTGACCACGCCCAACGTAAACACACCACAACACGTTGTAGCGTACCGTAGCATTTTGACTGTTCGTTTAAGCGAAGGACGAACCATAAAAAAATATATGTGTCCCTAGTTATCCACAGACTGCGTTATCTAAAATTATTTCTCATAACCTATTGAAATCAGGCTAAATTATTTTTTTACGTGAATCCAGCTTTTCCGTTTTTACTTTGTGTATCAATATGTTACAGCAGAGTTATCTGTTTTCTGAATTATCAGGGTACCCATGCTCTATCTCTCTCACAATCTCTCTACTACTAACAAACACACCACAACACGTTGTCAGGTGGCCTTGTGTGTTTTTTCATTAACTATTTGATTTTATTATATATACTACCAACCACAACACCCCCACACCACCATCCCTACACGACCGAGAGAGATAGGGTACCCAGATAATCCAGTTTTAGATAACTCGGCTCGTAACATTTTGAAAACACTAATGAATTCCAGATTTTTGGATTCACGTAAAATAATAATTGGGCCTTATATCAATAGGTTACACGATGTAATTCCAGATAATCCATCAATCTACAGTACGTTCTCGTTTGTTTGGTAGTGTAATACCGCGTAAGGCACACTTCACTCTGAATACCTGAGCCTCACGATTAGTCCACGTAAAAAAACATCCTTTAACATCATTGAACGGGAAATTACAGGAAAGTTCATCGTGCTCTCCGAACGACTGTCCGCACAACCGGCAAACATAGTGATAATGACGCTTATTAAGGGGGTCTAGTTTTGGTCTGGCCATGTTCTTATACTCCCTACAACGTCTTGGTATGTGAGATTAAACTCTGCGCACGGCGGCGATCAATTCTTGTCTAGTCATGGTCAACCCCCTTTACCCCCTTAACTGTTTACGCACTTCGCACTTGTAGTATTTTGCCAGCATCTGGTGTCCGTCCACGACCTTGCCCGTAAAGTCAGATAAACGACGTCGAACCGCGCCACGTACGAGAGTTTCCCCTGTCGGCGCGACATGGCTGGCAGTTACCATAAACGATACCGTACTGTCTGACAACGAGACACGGGCCTCAACGTCAGACACTTTATAATAGAAGGCACCCCGCGCAATCTTTGGCTTTCGCCCATAGTGCAGAGATTTGACGGAATATAGTAAGTCTCCGCACGTCACTGGCGCAAACTGGCGAGCGGTATACTCAGCTTCATGAATCTCCGCGTTAATTCGCCTAGATGTTTGTATAAATGGACGTTTTGCATCGTCCGCCGAAGTCTGAATCTTGTGTACCTCCTCGTCCGCCGCGTCAGCCTCACCTTTTAACTTCCTGATGTGGTCAAAAAAGGCCGACACGTCTGGTCGTGCATCAGACTTTATCACCGACGGAACCGACTCAGTAAATGGGAGCAGGGGGGTTAAAGTTTCCATCGCGTGTTTATCCTCCTTAGTTTTGCCTCGTCCCTAACGCGCTCGCGTGAGACAGCAAGTATTCGGCCACGGTTTTCGTTCAAAAATTGAGTGGCTAGGATTATCCACTCAAGCCGCGACTCAACGGGGTAAACACTCCGAGTGTCAAACGGGAAAGTTCTGACTATATCAGGCGGAGTCAAACACTCCCCATGACGGTCGGCTATTCGAACGTACGCTTGTTCCGTGGGATAATAGACGTAGTAAGTCTCGGTGCTTACCCCCCTAAAAAACTGAAGGTGCATCGCCAGTATCCTCCCTAGCTGTCAAACCAAAAAATTAGCCGAACCGTGTGTCCTCCATCCTGTAACGTCCGCATCGCTGCCAGCATCGCTCGCCATTCAACGTCTAATTCGAACTCATACCCTTCTAGTTGGTAGCTCGTCAACACAGACTCAAATTCTTCTAGAGTCAGCCAACTGTGAGAGTGACCGCGGGCCCACTCTTTAGCTAATATGCCCATCGCCACCAATCCCACGTCGTTAGGTACTCCGCGCTGCTTAAACATTGGTTTGACTGTCTCTGACCTACGAACACCGGCCATTTTTGCAAACAGGACGTAGTTACGATCAACACTAATAACTCCCCCGAAGTTAAGCCACCAATGCGTTACAACCTCTCCCTTACCTTTCTCTGTGGAATGAAGGAGATACTCGACCATACAGTGTATGTCGCAACCCATAGCCCTCTGTCCCTTCACCGTAAATCTAACTTGACTGTTTGCCCAAATGGAGCCTTCGTGTCCGTCGTGGCAATCCACAGACACGGGTACGGCGGCGGCGTGGTCGGGAACGGCCCTTGCATGTCAGTCAAGTAGATATGACACGCTATATCCAGGCGGTGTTTCTGAATATAATCAAAGGGGGGCCGGAAATCCGTTCCACCACGTCCGTAGGTTTTCCACTTTCCGTCTTTGAACAAACTCTCGCCTCGCTCAAACACGCGACACTTATGTACCGTCGCGTCACAGTCGAGGATAAACGTCCGTTCTGGCCGCATCGTTTCGACCAGATTGTTTAGCTCAGACAGGAACGCGGTCAACTCTTGCTCGGACACGCTGCCTGAGGTATCAATCGTCACTGCCAAGGACGGACACGCCTCCCCGTGCATGGTCGGAAGGAACAGGTCGTACCCGATGTACCGTGAGTTGGGTCGGTTGTATGTATAGTCGTCTTGGTTTGTCACTGTTTCAACGAACTCCCATAGGAGCCCCTTCCAGTCCACCACCGGTTCTACTAATTTGTCAATCCAGCCAGCTAAGTTAGCCGGTAGTTTGCCCTGCATCTTTGCGGACAAGGCGGCTTGTCGCACGGCCACCGTCCAATCCTCGCCGTCCTGCTTTTTTTGTTCCTCGGTGCCCGATACCGGCAACACTTCCCCACAGGACGGGACAATTGGCGTTCCGTCTTTGTTCACAGCGGTACCACCTGCGACTGAACTATCCCCCTGTTCACTTTCACCAGACTGTCCATCGCCTTGCCCACCGGAGACGGTCACAGTGATAATTTTCACCTTACCACTATTAAGTAAGTCATCGTAAATCCGTTCCGCTGCCCATCCCTTATACTTTTGATCGAGTAGGCAATCCTTCGGGAGCTTGAAGTTATTCTCTTCGATGGTCGGGTTAATGGCGTAGTCACAGGCGAGGTTCCACACAACCGGATGCCTACGTCCGACCCGTAAATGATGCAGGTTCGCACAGTGTAAAACTTCGTGACAAATTACGCCGATCAATTCCTCTTGGGTCAGAGTATCCACAAACTTCGCGTTGTAAAACAGATTGCGGCCCTCCGTGCCCATTGTAGAAGTCACAGCGGGGTTTTCCATCACTTCCATCCGACACGCGAGGTTGCCGAAAAACGGTTGAGTGAGCAATAACCGGATACGTGCCCGTTTAATTTTATCGGCGGGGGTCATTCCCATTTGTACCTCCCTACTGCCCCATCATGGTTTGCATTTTTTTCTGCAACTCAACCGCCTTGTCAGCTACTTGTTTCCTTAACACCTTGTCCGTTCGCAAGTCTTTTGGGGAGTGTCCAAGCAAGTGCTGCGTGACTTCCTTGTGTAGATCGTGTAAACGAACATCGTTTGTGAGATTCAGCTTTGGCAACACCTTACAAACCCGTACAAGATTGTCCACTAGACTGTCTCGAAAGATTTTATCCGCATCACTGAGACAGTCGGCCATATGCGCGACGGTATCAAACAACCGTTGGTATAGCTCTTGCATAGCGTCCTTGACCGCCTCTTGCACGTTCGCCGTGATACTGTCGCGTATGTCCTGCACTTCCTCGACGTTCAACCCGACTCGAAAATCCCCAGCGTCCGGTAATGGAAAGATGGACACCTTAAAACCGAACCTGTCCGCAATATCGGCGGGGTAGTCCTGCGGCTTGAACAAGGTGCCTAAGTTGTGCTGTGCGTTCGTAACCATCATTGGAAATTCCTGAATGAATTGTGCCACGGCTGGACTAAACGCTGCTTCGTGCTTGTTCATACTGTCCGTGAAGTCCATGAACGCAGTGGCCGGTAGAATCCTGGCCCCGTCCTGCGTCCAGGGGAGCGTATAGTGATAAAATGCGTTTCGCGCTTCACCCATAATCGTCAAGATCACTTCGTACTGCTTGCTGCCTTGCGGGAGAAGGTTTTTATTGTACCGGCCCGCCTTTGTCGTGACACTGTAGACAGTGGCCACTGCATCACTCGCGGCCTTATCGTACTTCCTCGCAGTCCACACTTTGAGGTTGAGACTGGCAAGCATGGCGTGGTCTTTGATGTTCATTCGTCCCTCCCGTCAAATACTGCCTTGATTGTTTCGACTGGACTATAAACAAACTTACAGCACCCGCACTTCATACCACCGTCAGACCATAACCCTTTACCAAAACATCCACCAAACGGAGCGTGTACGTACACCAGCCGTCTTCATAGTCTACCTGTCTCATATTTCCCCACGTAGAGCGGCCTTTACCGTGTTGAAGCGAGAGTAGCGAAACTTCTTGCAAACACAGCCAAAGCTCCTGGTAATGGATTGACCGACACACCATCTAAGCACAACTTGTGCCCCACCTTCCGATACGGCTTTATGGTGAAAGAGGTAGGAGTGACCGCATTGGCAAACACCCTCACGCTCAACCGTGTCTAAAAGTCTACCTACGATCAAGTTACTCTCCGCTCGGCGTGATAAGTTTTCCTATCCTGGAACTCGCCAGCTTGGAAAACTCCGCCGCTCGTTCGATTTCCTTGCAACGGGTATACGCGCCCTTGAACAAATAGACTGCTTGTTCTTCTTTGTTAGCCTTCGCCAACCGGTCAATATACGTGGCGATAGACGGGAAGGTTTTACGGCTCGCACGGTACGCGAACGCCGTGGTAAACGCCCACAAGATAGACGCATTGGTTGGAATCGGGGCCTTGTCGGGGTTGGCCAGGGCTTCGTCCACATCGGGGATTTCACGGTAAATTTTCAGGTAGGCGAAAAACTCCGTGCCTGCCCCCTCGCCCACGGCTCCGCAGTAGGCTGTCTTTTCGAGGGATGCAGGAAGGTCGGCGGCCAGCCAATCGCCTACGGCCTCCCACGTACGGAAACACGGGAAATTATACATCGCATGTTTTTTGTCCGTGCTGTAGAGGAATTCGGGGCGGAACTTGAGGAACCCGATCACTTCCTGGGGTTTATTCTCCCGCATCCACCACGCCGCAAAGGAGTCGGTATCCGGCACAATGTCGAAGACGCCATGACACCTGGACAGCAACGGCTCAATAATCCCCTCAACGCCTGCCTTGTCCTCCCGCCGGTTGGAAGCAAAGCCGAACCGGACACACTCAGGGATAACGTGGCCGTTCAACGTCCGCTTGTGTACCGGTTGCATGAGCGTCCCTTGTACGGCTTTGGTAGCATGGCCCAAGTCGTCAAAAAACGCCAGTGTCGGTTCCGTCGCGGATAGTAACCGCCCAAACTCTCCGAACGGCACGAAGTCCGCGCTTTGTTTGTCCTCACTAATCCAGGGAAAGCCTTTGAAGTCTGTGGGGTCACTTGTGACCGGATGGAATACTAGACAGTGATACCCCAGCTTTTTTGCCACCTGCATGAAAAGCGCGGTTTTCGCGCATCCGGCGGGGCCGAGCAACGTGACCGGCTTCCCCCGTTTCATACAGGACGTTATCAACACCTCCGCTTGTTCAACTGTGACTTTCATGGCCCCTCCCTTGTGAGTGTGAGTGATATAGACTTTTTCCTATAGGGTGATAGTGTGTTATACCCTGCCCGCGTATTTGTGTCAAGATATTTTTAGAGGATTTTTTCTTCTGTCTACATGCAAGCCCCGTGCCGCTCGATTAAACGCCTGTATCTCTTTCGACACGACCCGCCAGTAGGCGAGATTGTTTTGCAAGGTGTCCTCTAGGGTTTCCTCCCTAAACTTGATATAAGAGAACTTCAAAATGTCTGGTTTGTCGAGGCGCTCGGCCCACGTATGCTTATACTCTCGCTTGTTTAAACGAAAAGGCTTCCCGCGTGATAGATCAATCGCGTCGTAGGTCGTGAGGTGAAGGCGTCGGCCCGATGCAACCAGAATACTGCGTGTAAACGGGGTCATCGCATTCATGGGTTTTACTCCCCTTCTAAGGCACGGGTGAATCGAGCAATAAATTCTCTCGATGGATTAAACTCCATCCGGCCTTTGTCGTTGACGGTCACTTTGCCAACCATGATACTCGCGCTTCTATAGTTGCTCCCTCCCGTGGCCGTGATCGTAAACACATCGCGCCCATCCTCCCCGACTCTCCCCTGAACATGCACACCCGACTGCCACCCGTTGCACTCCGTGACTATTCCACTAGTTTCGTGGCCTATCCTAGATACTAAATTCCGATTGCCCTGGACGGTGCCCTTAAATCGTGCCATGACGGCCCCCTTTTCCCTTGAGTTAGTTACCCCTACTTTTCCTTGGTATCCTCCACGGCGTTCAACACATACCAAGCTATGAGAACCGCGAATGTCCTCCGACTCTGTGCAAGTGTCAGCGTTTCGCTGGTCAAGTAGACCGCCAGCCCTCCAACCACGCTCGCAAGCGCGAGCAATACCGCGCCTATGAAAACGAACGGAGCCTTAACCAATGCTTCAACGATCTTGACCATGTTCCCCTCCCTTCGTGCTCGGCACCGCATCGGGCTTGAACGCGGGAACGGTGCCACCCGTACAGTGAACGCAGACCTCCCCTTGTCGCTGAACGCGACTTAGCCAGCACTTCTCGCAGAACGGACTCGGTGTCTTGCCTCCCTTGCGCCGGTATGGTGGCGCATCGTTCGCAAAGTAGATAGGCGCGGGAGGGCCGATGCCGGTGTCTGGTGGTATCAGGTGGTCGGGTTTGTGCGTTGTCATAGTATTCCAGCCTTCCTCGCCTTCAATGTCCGACAATAAATGGCCTGAGCAACGTCCGCCATACCTTGCCTATATCCTTCACCATACGCGCCCCCCTCAAGGCGGGACACATCAAAGAACCTTTCAAGCACGGAGGCATCTAAGCGAGCGTTAGCCCTTCCTTCGTTGAATCTCTCAGCGTATTGTGTCGCGGGGCTTTTCACGGCTTGCCTTCCTTCGCCAGCGCGAGGGCGGCCTTAAGGAACTCAAGAGTGTTCTCGTCGGCAACTGTCCAAGAATTTCCGTAGACTCTTTTGCGTTCAATCTTGTTTTTATGTTCTAGGTTATCGAGAGCCTTCTTCAATGCCTCCACCAGCTTGTCATGCGCGTTGTGCTCGCGGACGATCTGTTCGGCACGCTCCTGCTGGTCACATCGAGCGATGGGGTCTGCCCCGAAAGTCTTGTTCCCTTCGAAAATGAGCCAATAGTCAGGCCCGTTATCCTGAAACGCCCGCACTACCCTCCACTCACCAGGTCTCGGTGTCGTGATCATGGTATCCCTCCATTGAGGGTAGGCTACGGTATCACCTACCCCCTGGGTTAAACGTGAACTACGCATTCCCTGACGTGATCGGCTTGAGAAACAAGGCGTGGCATCGGTTACACGTCGCCTCGAACGTATCAGACGCGACTCTCACCTTAACCGGCTCCGCACACCGGCACTCATACAGCCGGAGCCTTGACCCTGAGCCTTTCCCGCGTGAGGTTCCGCCACGGGTACCGATACCAAGCGGACACGCTCTACCTGGGCCTGTGGGAAGGCCGACAAATGGAATACCAGACCCGACACTGGACGTGTTCGGTTGTCCATCCTTTGGTTCCCCCAACGTGACGATGGACTCCCACAGGCCATGTTCGAAGTGATCGGGAGTGTATCCTTGCCCCGCGGCCTCAATGGTGAGTAAGCCCAGCAACCGGCCTGCCTCTTTCCACGCCACACCATGCCCAGCCCCATGACCGGCCAGGACGTGCGCCATTTCATGGATGGTTGTACCGGCCAGCTGACACACACTCTCTTCTGACGCAGCGGCAACCTCGACAAAGTCTACCGGCGCTCCGTCCGCCCCGCGCCACGCACCATAGAAGCACCGGCCCCGCGTGTTTCCGTTCCCCATGCCGTAGGTCAGCTTAAACATCTGTAACCGCTCCCGTACCGATGGAGCGGCCCGTTGAATGACGATCTCCTTGACACCATTGAGAAAGTCCTCATGTCTCATTATATCACCCTCCCTGGTTGACTCGGCCTGATCGCCGCGCCTGCCTACCCCCTAAGATGCACACCGCATGCCACTGGAGCCCCAACCTACAACCCCTTGACACATAACAGGAAGTATCTGTTTAGATACGCCCAAAAAGGATTCACGGTGTCACCGTGAGGTAACACGTCTTTCACGAAGGTAACACAATGTTACGAAAAGGTAACGTTCTCAAGGGGTTGTGGACGTGGTCGTTGGATCAGTGAGGAGACCTAAGTAGTTGTACGTATGATACGTATATATACTTGCATATGCAATTCCACCGAGGCGTAGTTGTATGATACCAGGTTCTACGTACGCATGGCGACGTACACGTACAAATGCCTATGCAGTTCTACGTACAAGTGTATATACGTATGTATATCTACGTATACGTAGTTGTGTGTATGTGCGCGTGCACATGTGCATTCGGCCCCCTGGTTCACAAGGTGCCCACTATGCGAGAGGCGCGCTGGACCCCTCATGAAAAATTTAAAAATTTTTGGATAAAAAGTTCACAATATGGTATAAATAAACGTCACAAAAAATGGGGGTATTAAGTATGATTATCCCGGATTTACCAGAGTCACTATATCGCTTGGTGGGGAGAGTAAAATTTCCTGATGGAGTGAGTGGATGTTGGATTTGGCAGGGCAGCACGACAGGTCATCACACCACAGAGACAAAACGAGCGAGACCATTTTATGGTTGTCTTGTTGTAAATAAGAAGTGCGTGAAATCTCATAGATTCTTCTATGAACAGATGAAAGGACCAATTCCAGATGGTTTAGTATTGGATCATTTATGTTCGACAACATTATGTGTTAATCCAGATCATTTAGAACCGGTTACATCTCAAGAGAACGTGAGAAGATATTTTGCTGGTATTTCTCAAAAACCATATGGTGTTTGGCGTTCGTTATTTTGTCGAAATGGTCATCGTAGAACTACGGAAACTATAAAAATTTTGAGTAATGGAAGAATACGTTGCCGTGTGTGTATTAGAGAGAAAGTTAAGAGGAAACTAATGCGTCGAAAGGAACGTACTATTAAAACTGTTTGTGTTCATGGACATCCGTATGAAGGAAATCGACGAATCATTCCCAAGACCGGTGATTCGTACTGTATTGTTTGTAATAATGAACAGTCGAAACGCTACAAGAGAAAGAATAAATGAACGAATCAACTAATAAGACATTGTCAGGTGTATGGGTTAATGTAGTTCATATACACGACAATGACGTGGGACATGAGGACATGTTACGAATCCTAAACTTCTTGATTTGGGCCTTGACGTTCGGCAACTCGTGGAGATGTTTCTATTTACTTGACAGTCGAGGGAGATACGAGGTACGTTAAAATTACGTAGTATTCCTACAGGGATTTTGGCGTGTATACGACCATCGCAGAACTCCGTATCCTCACAGGGAGATCACGTCTATGGATTGTCAAAACACTGGAAGCGTACCAGGACCCTCGCTTCCTGAAACAGATCGACCGGTGGCATCAACGGAGAACGCAAGTCCACAACCAGGGGATGATCGCGGGGATCGGGTATCCCCCGCGAAAACGAGTGGGACTCTACCTGGCCCAGCAGGGGGTCCCGCCTCGACTGGCGGACCATCTTCTGTGGGACAGCCTACGGGCCAACTGGGATCGACTCTCGTCGCCGACGCAATCCCGTTTAGTACCGTGGGAGACAGTGTCCGATCCATCCTACAGCGGACCGCTCCTCATACCGCCAACATCGTGTTCGAGAACATCAACCGCCTCAAGAACGTCGCCACCCAAGCCGAGTACACCGGGGACTTCGATGCCTGCATCAAAGCCTCGCAAGCCAGTGGCACGCTCGCGCTCAAGACGCTCGAACTCACGGTCGGCAAGCAAGTCAACGTCAGCGGCACCATTCGTTCCCAAGCCGATATACCTCAATGGGATCGAATTCCAGTTCACGTAAGACAACGCTACCTGGAAGCGCTTGAACATGCCACGGTCGTCGAAGGGGAGGCCGTCCCGCAAACCGACGAAGAGTATTTCAAGCCGCCGACCGAACACGACGATCCTCCCGCAGTGGATGAGCACCCTGATGAATAACGAAAAAAGTACATTGAGGGTTGAGGCTGCCAAGCCCGTTAGTGGATTATCCTTAAAAGATTTTCGTTGGGTGGCTGGTTTCTTGGAAGGTGAAGGATCGTTTCGCATGTCTGCTGGAACAGGATCAAGTCCGAGTGTGGAGGCTTGCCAAGTACAAAAATGGCCTCTAGACATACTTCACTCAACCTTCGGTGGGTATCTTTATCTTCGTCCACGAAGTGGAAGTGAAAGAGATAGAGGACAACCAATATGGAGATGGACCTTGGTTGGTTCGCACGCGGCTGCCCTTATGTTGACCATTTTTACTTTGATGTCTCCTCGCAGAAAAGGACAAATCACAAACGCGCTGACTATTTGGAAATCTCGCCAGCCAAGAAATAAAAATAAAACTCACTGTAAACGAGGACATGTGTTCGATTCTGTTAATACATATGTAAGTAAAACAGGTGGGCGATTGTGTCGTGCCTGTCGTCGTGAGGTTTATCGTGGGTAATTTTTTAGAAAACCCTCTAGTCGAGATGCTAATAAAACATGAAGGGTTGAGAACGTTTCCTTATGATGACCTCACAGGAGAGCAAGTTACTGCTGGGAGTACTATTAAAGGGAAAATTTCAATAGGAATCGGCAGGAATCTCACCGACATCGGTCTCTCGCACGACGAGGCGATGATGTTATTGACCAACGACATTGAACGCACCCGGAACGACCTCACCCGCGCTATTCCATGGTGGACCAAGCTCGATGAAGTGAGACAAGCAGTCGTGCTCAGTATGGCATTCAATCTGGGAATCGACCGCCTCCTGACGTTTGTCAACACCCTGACGTTCATTCGAAACGGTCAGTATGACAAAGCCGCCGACAACATGCTCCTGAGTCTCTGGGCCAAACAGGTCGGCCCACGTGCGAAGGAACTCAGCATGATGCTACGGACCGGCAAGTGGGCCTGGGAAGACCTTCCCAATGAGAAGCGTTCATAGATCGGACGGCAGTTTATGGGTCGAGTGCCGCGCCGACCAGTTCGGTCTTGCGCTCAAGCAGGCGAGCAATCACGAGAAGACCGTCCTCCCGGATGGACGTCCCGCCGTGCGGAAAACAACGGAGGTGGGGATAATGTATTTGACCATCCACCCCCATGCGTGGGATATTATTAAAAGACGGCCACGCGGTCCTCAATCAGTCCCCAGCCGTGTGCGTCTCTGTGAGTGGTGCCGTAGTATCATGAAAGTGGCCCGTGAATTTGAGGGATGTTGGACATTTGTGTGTCCGAAGTGTAAATCCACCGAAATCCACGATAAACGCTTCGTAGGCGGGTCGATAGGAGCAGGACAAAAGGAGAAAAAATGAGCATATGGCATACGCGAAGACGAATGTCTCCAGTGGAACGTTTTTGGTCGTATGTAATTAAACAAGACACTGGATGTTGGGAATGGACGGGATCGACGATTTCTGGAAAATACGGTAAATTAAAAGTAAAAGGCAAAAGGATAGGCACTCATCGTTTTTCTTATCAACTTCATTTTGGTGAGATTCCTCGTGGAATATTCGTTTGTCATCATTGTGATAATATGCGCTGCGTGAATCCTAGTCACCTATTTATCGGGACAGCGAAGGACAATAATCGTGATGCCTCCATGAAAGGAAGAACGGCGGTAGGCGAACGAAATGGTATGTACACTCACCCAGAATCACGAGCATGGGGAGTCACTCCCACCAATGCCAAACTTACTCGACAACATGTTGATGCCATACGATCTTTGTACGCTACTGGTAATGTCCGATATATCGACCTTTCTAGACAATTTGGAGTATCTTTTCAGCAGATAGGTAGAATTATAAAAGGAAAACACTGGACCTATGGCGCAGGCGAGAAAGAAAAACGATAACCATTCCTGGTGGACACGATGGTTCGGGTCCATTCCAGCGAAAACCTCCGCTCGTACAGGCACCAAGCGCCCCACGCTCGCCGTCCGTTTTCTGGAGAACGGGGAGAATGCCAACATTAAACAGCGGGACCCCGATGTCCTTGTCACGATGGGGCGTGAATTGGCGGAACACATCTTCGCGCATCCTGAACCTTACATGCGAACCATTCATGGGATGCCCGCCTTGGTCGTGGGGGAGGCCGAATACGAGGCGTTATTCTATCTTTTCAGTGGCAAGACTCCACAGAGCTACCGGGAACAGAACAGTGCCAAAATTGTCTCCTTGTTCTTGGGGCCGTACCCCGTATTGAGCCAGACCTTGGCGAAGGAAGTGGAACAGGGGTGGTAAGTGGCTCAGATTAACGTCCCGGCCTCCAACGAGTTTACGTTTCCACCCGGTTTCACACCGAGTGTTACTGGACCGGAGAAACCGCCATACTACGGATTCCAACCGCCTCCACCTCCGGCGACGATCAGTCCCTACCAGCCCACGCTGGGTACACGGTTGATGGAAACCCTCTGGCAAGCCGCCACCGGGAACTTCCCCGGCGTGGAAGCCACCGGCATGATGATGAACGTCAGGGGCCTGCCTGGTCGAATCGAAGGTACCCCGTGGTATTCCAAATTAGAGGAAGCCCTCATACAGCGCACCCCTAAGACCGCGCCAATTGAACAGGTCCGTGGTGCGATGAGAGGAGCGCAAGTCAAACAGGAGGAACTCGACTGGAGCGGCGTGGAGGACTATCTGGCGAAGCATCCCCAAGTGAACCGCGATGAGTTCATTCAACACATTCAAAAGACGCGGCCTCAGGTTGGGGTGGATGTTCGTGGTGAAGACCAACAACTTGACTCAGAAACAACCGAGGCATACCGACAGGCACGACTCTCATATCGTAAATTTCATGATGCTATGGATAAATGGATGGAGGATAGAGCTAATTCAGCCCTCTCAAGAGAAATGGACACAGCCGAAGCAGAGTATGACCAATTACGTAACAGGGCAGCAGATTTAGAAGAAGCGCGAAAACGAAAAGAACCCAAATACCGTCAATATACCGAACCCGGTGGCGAGAACTATCGAGAGATTATTTTGACCGTGCCAAAGACCGCGTCAAAGGGAAGGCCGTCTTATGAATCCCCTCACTTCTCAGACGTCAACAATCCCCTCGTCCACCTGCGCGTCAAGGATCGTGTCACCCAGGAGGGGCAGCAAGCCTTATTTGTAGAGGAACTACAAAGTGACTGGCACCAGGCTGGACGTAAAAGCGGATATGGGAAAGAATACAGTGGTGTCCCTGACGCCCCCTTCAAGAAAACCTGGCCGGTCTTGGGCATGAAGTACGCCCTCTACGACGCGGCCAAGAATAACAAGGACCTCCTGGCGTGGACGACCGGACGTCAGCAAGGGGAGCGGTATAAGTTGAGTAATCATATTACATCGCTTGATTCACACTATAATGGAATGCTTGGTAACTATACTATAAAAGCAGTGAGTAATGATGGTGCGCCGGTCTTTCTTGGCACATTAAGACGATCTGAGTTAGAAAGTGCCGTTGGAAAGGAGATGGCGAATAAAATTGTTGAGGATTCACGGACCAACCCAGACTTAATCTATTCTGGCCTCGACCTCGATGTTGGCGGGCAGGAAATGAATACCTTCTACGACCGGGAACTCGTCAACGAGATGAACAAGTACCTGAAACGATACGGGGCAAAAGTGGAGCAAATGGAGATGCCGTTTAGTGACTCTCTAGGTTCTGCATTCAATGCCGCGTTTCCAGAAAAAAATAACGTTCAAAAAGTCTGGGCCGTCCGTCTCACCCCCAATATGAAAGCCTCCATTTTGGGTGAGGGACAGCCCTTGTTCCAGACCGCTCCCGTCGCTGCGACCGGCCTCGCCGGAGGTGCCTTGGCCGAGCAACTTGCTGGTCGTAAATCCGACGACACGACCGACCGTGAACGTCAATACCACTTGACCCGATTCGGGAGGGAGCAACCATGACCATGTTTGACTGGATCGTCATCGGCCTGCTGGGATGTATCCTCCTGGCCGTAGCCGCGTTATTGTTCGTCAGTATCCGTATATATCGCTACGTTCTGTACATTCTCGACCTGTTGACATCGACGGACGAGACACCGGTGCTTCAGTCCTCCATCTCCGTGGAACAGCCAGAACTGGAACAACCGCCGTCCCTCGTCGATGTCTTACTTGGACGAAAAGGTAAGGCATCATACGATCCGGCGGACACTGGAACGTTTAAGGGGAGACAAGGATGGCTCTAACCCCTCAACAAGTCCGCTGGGCGCATATCAAGAAACTGTGCGAGGACGACTTCGATTACCTCGCCCGTAATTACCTGCGGTTCAAGTCCAAGCATGTCATCGGCTTTCCGACGTTAAAGTTCAACAACGTCCAGCAATATCTTCATGCGGCTATTCAGGACCAACTCCGGCGTACGGGAAAGGTTAGACAGGTCTGGGGAAAAAGCCGACAAGTCGGCAGCAGTACTTACTGTCGCGCCCTCTCGTTCCACCGCACGGCATTCCGCGATCACACCAACGCGCTCGTGGTTGCTCATGATGAGCCCGACGCGATGGAAATGTTCCAAATGGACACCGGGTTTTACGATGCGTTGCCGTCGGAACTACGCCCGTTGACCAAATACCGCAGTAAGTCCAAGATGGAGTTCACCAACCGCAACAGCAAAATCCTGGTGAACCACGCCCGGAACATGCACGTCGGCGCGTCTCAGATGAACCACATCGTCCATCTCACGGAAGTCGCTCGGTACCCCAACGGCAGCGAAATCCAGGGATCACTATTCCCGTCCATCTCGTCTGCGACTGGACGTGACTGTAGTGTTGTCATCATCGAGTCGACCTCCAGATTCGGTGGAGATTGGTTCAAGGACTTTGCCGAGGAAGCGATGAAGGAACGAAATGAGTATGAATTCCATTTCGTCCCCTGGTTCATGCACCAGGATTATCGCTTACCGGTGCCCAAAGGATTTGAGTTGACGGAATTCGAGAAGGACCTATTACGTCAATACCGTGGTCTCACCCTCGAAAATATGGTGTGGTATCGATTGACGCGCTCGACCTTTTCCACCAACTTGGCACTTTTTGGGCAGGAATATGCATTTTCGTGGGGAGAGTCGTGGATACTTCCGCAAGGCACGATGCAAACATTCCAGGAGGAGCATCTCACCTACATTCACGCGCACCTCAAGCCAGGCGTGCGGCATGTGGTCACCGCCAACGGCTTACAAGAGAACATCGGCGGGGAGATTGAAGTCTGGCAACTTCCGAAGGAGGGAGTGTACTACGATATCGGCGTCGACGTGGCGGGTGGCGCGACCGAACGAGCCGACTGGACGGTGATTATCGTGTTGCGGCGCGATACCCTGGAACAAGTGGCGGAAGTGCGTCTCCATATGGACCCGTCCAGCGAGGAATTCCTCAATCTCACCTATTGGCTGGGCCGTGCGTACAACTCCGGGCAAATGACCCCGGATATCACCGGCGGGTGGGGTCATGCCCTTCTCTCAGACTTGCAAAAACGTAATTACCCGAACATCTGGCAATGGCGTCGCCGTGATGACGCCCAGGAAAAGGTCTCGTCCAGGCTAGGCTTCTATTACACTAAACGGGATAAAACGTGGCTCGTCCACAATGCAGTAAAGGCCCTCATTCGCGAACGCCCCATTATTCGTTCACGGGAACTCCTCAAGGAAATGCGGTCGTTCCTGACGATTGGGATTGATGAATGGGGGGCGGCCCCAGGAACCCACGACGACGTCATCACTGCGTGGATGTTGGCGGTCTTGAGTGCCACCGACGAACGCGCCCCCATTTTCGCTCCTCTGCCGCCCACCCAGCCGAAAACCGGGCGGGAGTGGCTGATCCACGATATTGACGCTGATCTACTTGACGGCGTCTCCTCAAATACGCTAGGGTCGTATGTAGACCGGGTGCTATCTACGCAGTAATACGAATGGGAGGACTCACCATGTCTGAACCTGCTGGTCGTGAACTGGTCATGTTGGAAGTACCGGAGTCGTGGGTCAGGATTGCCCGTGAACGGATGGAGGCGCTGCCGGGGAAAAGCCCCAAACGGCACTTCGCGACTATCGTACAGCAACTAATGGAGGAGGCGGCAGCCAATGTCGCGCTGACTCCACCGATCCCAGTATCCCCCACCAACATCGAAGACGCCTGCCGAATGATTGTGAGTTGTCTCGACCCTGAACACCGTGATCTGATTCACCAACTTGCGAAGGATACGCAACGCCCAGTCACCTCATTCATCATGTCCGCAATCCTTCGAGCCCGCGAGCAGGGGGCCGTCGCAGATACCTTGGGGCCGTGGACAGATGCCACGGTCGCCGCACTGGAAAGTCCTCCGCCGGACCAATCTGAGTGTCAGTATTGTCATCGCTACTTCGTGCCGGTCACGAAAGGACAGCAATTTTGTCCGCCCCCAGCAGATGGGTCCGACTCATGCGGACGGAAACATCTTGTAGCCCAGATGCGGGCGACCCGTCCTCAGGAGGTACAGCTTCCCCGTAACCCGGACCTGACGCCACCGATGCCGAAACAATATCCTCGCGTGCCTAGAGCCATGATAGGTCGCTGATGTCGCTCCCTGGGGCGATTGATACAAAAACCTCAACCGGGAATTCCAAGGACGAGCAATACGTCCTGGATTATTTGAACGAACTCAAGGAGGAGTCTGAGGACGCCAAGAAAAAGTTCTGTCCAGTTGAGGATGATAAGGACGCCCTGAAACTCTACCGGGGTCAGTATAAACCCGGTGACCGCAACCAATATTATTCCTGCGATTTCGTGCAAATGTTCATCGACCGCATGGTCGCCGGGCTCACCGACAACCGTCCCGTCCTACGAGTCGAGAACCGTAAGCAGGGCCTTAAGAAAATGGCGTCGGCACTGGAGAAATCCATGACCGCCGTCTGGCAGGAAGAGGACATGCAGCGCAAAAGCTACCGCATGTGCCACAATTCCGCCATTCGCCGGTCATCCGGCATGTACACCGGCTACGACGCCATCAATGACTGCGTCAGCATTGAAATCCTCACCAAGGACCAGGTCCACTTCGATCCACAGATCAACGAATCCTCCCAGATTGACCAGGGAGAGTTCGTGATTGTGGAGCGGATTAAGCCGGTGGACGAACTGGTCTACCGGTTTCCTGGCCGGGGGGCGCTTATCAAGTCTGAAGATGTCTCCTTCACCAGTGACAAGGAACGGTCCGGCATATCGATCAAGTCACCGGTCACGGACCTGTTGAAGTCCTCGCCTCGTAAGTCCGTCTCGCGGATCATTCCACGGACGTACATTTACGAGGCATTCCTGCGTGATCGTCAGTGCGGGGCCGACGGGGAACCCTATTTTCCGCATGGTCGTCGGCTCATCTATACTAAGGACCTGGTTTTGTGGGACGGTCCGGTCCCGTATTGGGATGGACAATTCCCAGTGGACTGGTTTGATTGGGGGGTTGACCCGGAGCACCCATGGGGGATCAGTGCCCCGATGATGCTCAAGCGTCTACAACTCTCTTTCAATGAGATACTGGACGGTACCGTCGCCAACCACATTCTCAGCAATTTTCTCTTGATAACCGGTGCCTCAGATGTGTTGGACCCGGCACAGTGGGCAAACCTTCAAAAGATCACCAACAGCTTGATTCTTCGTAAAACCAGCGCAAACAAGGAACTGACCGTAACACCGCCCCCTTCATTTGGAGCCGACAAGCTCAATATGGCGAAAGCCCTGTTCACCTATGCCCAGTTAATGACCGGGGTCACCGACGTCACGTTGGGAGAACACCCAGGTTCGTTGCAGTCCGGTCAAGCCATTGAAGGACTTCAGGAAGGGGCCAGCCTGATGACCCGTAGCCGCGCCTCCCGCTTGGAAGACTTTTACGGTCGTGTTGGGAGCAAGCTCATGGCCAGGATTCTCCAATTTTGGCCAGGAGACCGCGTGTTCCACTTGCTCGGCCCTGGTGGAGAAGCCTTCGAGTATATCCTAAACCGTAAGGAACTGTTCATCAACGACGATGGTTCACCGGTCAGTGATAAAGACCGTCGGGATGTCTTTCGTCACTTGCGGTTCGCGGTACTACCTGGCTCTTCCGCTCCAGGAACCAGACAGAAACGGGCGGAAATGATGGTCAAACTCATGATGTTGGGATGTGCCACGAGAAAAATGGTTTTGGAGGCGGCGGACTTCAATGACGTGGACCGCATTCTCCTAGATGTGCAGGAGGAGTTTAAGACTTTTCCTCCTCCGGGATTTGAGAGAAAGAAAGCAAACTAGGGTAATATATGGCACACGAACAATCTGTTACACAGGATGCACCAGGCCGTCGGTACGAAAACGTCTACGGGCCTGGAGTCGTAAATACCCCAGGCGTTACCGCCCTACCAGGCCAGGTCCTTCCGTTACAGTTCCCGTATGAGAAATTATCGTATCCCACTGAACCTGAAGCGGTCGATGCCGCCCAGCGTCGCTCATTCGATTTTGGAAACTTGGTGGAGATGGTGATGAAACGGTATGCCGAGGCGCAGGCCCTCCAACGTGGACAAGGACTTGACAGACCTATCCCATAATGTGTATAAGTTGAAATAGGGAGAACTACGTATGCCTTATGAGATGACTCCCCCCAGTTCCAGCAACTCCTTGTTGGGGATGCTCGCGCAACCCAACATGAATCCGGCGAGTATGGGACCACCCCCACCGCCCGGCATGGGGGCTCCGCCGCCCGCCCCGCAAGGCAACGAGATCGACCGTGGCAAATTGATTCTCTCCTTTCTAATGGACAAGGACCCGGCGCAGCGTGACGCGATCATGCAAGGCGTCGGCTTCTACGAACTGCTGAAGAAAATGGACCTCGGCAAGCGTCAGCGTGACGGCGCACAAATGGTCAACCCTCAACAGAGTGCGCTCATGAACTCCTCACCGGGCGGGTCCATGGCGGCACCGTTGGCGGGGATGAAAGTCTAAATGCACACGGATGAGCATGACGGCTACACCAAAAGTGAACCGTCGGCTAAAACGCAACTGGAAGGGAAACTGGGTGACGTCGACAAACTGGTTATTTTGTTGGCGGAGTTGAAGAAGATGATACCACCTCCTTTAGCCCCATCGCCATCACCTGGACCCATGGCTGGACCTCCCTCCCCCGGTCTTAGTCCAGTACCAACGATGCCGATGGGGTCCTCTCCCGGCGCACCGCCACCCCCGATGGGTGGTCCGCCGATGATGCCACCGCCTCCCATGGCGGGGTTGATGCAGGCCCCAAACCTGGAAATGCAGAACCAATTGACCGCAGCGCGAGGGCTGGTCTAAAAAAATTTACCTTGCAATCTACGTAGGAGTACGTATATATGAAAAAGTCAGCGCCGTCGCATGAGGTTCCTTGCAAGCTGATTTCATCCCCCATTCCATCGAAGGGGGTTCAGCCGTGCAGTAAGAAAAAGTCGTAGGTGGGCGACCGCAATGATCCGTTCCGAAGGTGGAGGTAAATACCGGGTCGTGAGTCATAGTGGACGGAATCTCGGCGGGGGTTTATCAAAGTCCGGCGCACGGAAGCGGTTGCGTGAAGTCGACTATTTCAAACACCGCGATCAAACGCGAAAACATACGCGCAGTTTTTCGAGGTAACGATGCCATACGGTGGAAAAGCGGCTGAACGGCAGATCGATCAAGCTGGAAAAGACGAGACGGTGTCGTCCCCTGGCGTGTCTCCTACCCCAGGGGCTCCTCCTGACGCCGGTCCATCACTCAACCTGGTCGAATCTCTGATGAATGCGTTGATGGGCGGTAAACAACTGAATCCCCAAACTGGAATGCCGAAGTATCCGTCTACGTTCCCGTGGCACTATCAGCAAGGAGCGCCGCAACCCGGTGGACTGCCCGCTCCCGTCACCCCACCACCGATCATGCCATAGGAGGTTCATATGCACCCAAAATCCAATGCCCCGACCGAGAAATACTCTGATGGTAACAAGATTACGTCACCATCGAAGGAGCAACGGAAGGGCAGCGATCCCATTTCGACCGTCAGTAAGAAAGGCAAGTAGCGCGTGGAGACCGATCTCGACCTTATCCCCGGACTCACCGAGACTGCTCCAGACACCGAGCCCGTCACGGCTCGCCTGGAGGAGATGCTCGCCGGACATGCTGGTCGCGCCCAGGATTCATTGCAGGCAGCTATCGAGAACCTGCACATGGCGTATAAGGCCGAGTCGAATAAACGTGTAAAGTCCAATATCGAGGAAGCCTTGGAAATACTCCGACATGGAGACGAGGACGAAGATGAGGACTCTACCACGTTACATGAGGATGAATAATCTCCTCATAACCCCTACCCGTCACACCCTCTCACGAGGCGGCGGATTCTAGGAAAGGTAATGCACCATGGCTGAGAAAGACGGACAAGCTCGCGACCCAAAAACTGGCAAATTCCTTGGAAAGTACGACACCATGGAGGATGCCGAGAAGGGTTATACCGAGCTTGAAAAAAAGTTGGGTGAACAGGGCAAGTCGCTGGGCGACACGAAGAAGCAGTATGAAGACTACGCCAAGAAGTACCAGGAAATCCTGGAGTGGGCACAGAAGGCGGCTCCCATCGTAGAGTGGTATGGAAAATATAACCAACCGATCCAACAGTGGTGGCATGGTTACCAGGGGGCACAGCCGCAGCAGTTCGGTGGAAATGGTCAGATGACGCAGCAGCAACCGAACTCCCAAGCCATGCAGCAACAGGCGTATCAGCAGGCTCAGTATGCCGTGGCGAACACCCAAGGGGTGGAACTCCTCACGCAGCAGGAGAAGGACGCACTCATCAACCAGACCGCACAACGTATTTTCCAGAGTGCGCTGGCACCGTGGACGCAGCAGTTCGCTCGCACGGTTGAAGATTGGGGGCAGAAGCAGGCCCAACAGATTTCGTCCCAGTTGGATCAACGGCACAAGGCATTCAGTGACGTATTGTGGAAAACCCTGGAACGTGTCCTTCCACCGGAGAAGCTCCAGGAAACCCGTGCGTGGCACGATGAAGCCTTGAAGTACGCGGACCCCAAAAACATCGACCCACTCTCACTGGCGGGAGAAACCCTCTCGCTGCGGAGTGACAAGTCGAGACTGGAGAAGGAACTCAGTGAACTGCGGGCGGACCGTGAACGTCGTGAAAAGGAATCTCTTGGATCAATCGGTAATAATGGTGGCTTGTTCAGCCGACCCACGGATCAACCAAAACCAACGGAGAAACGTGAGGATCGGTTCAAGAACGTCATGTCCACCGTCAAAGAGGCCGTGGGTACGGAAGGACTTCGTGAACAGTTTCCGCGAATCTAACGATTCGTCGGGCCTGTCATAGAGTCACCCCGGCACAGCACGCAAGGAGGCGTGAACTATGGCAGCCCCAACGAGAACACAGACCCTTAACACCTTCTATGCCGCGACGTACGAGAACCGTCGTCCGGGGTTGGTGGATAAGTAAGTTGTCCACGTTAAACCCGCTCTGATCAATGGGGAAACCCCTCCAAGATGATAGGGCAACCCTCAAGAAGGGGGCATATGAACTATGCCTTCACTTGCAGAGACTGAGTGAGTGGGGTTCGCTTCATAACCATGAAGTGAATATGCGACAGTCCGACCTGACGGGATGGCAAACCGTCAGAGGCCGCAGAAATGACGGCCCGCTACCGAGCACAGTCTAACACACTGTTCGGTAGTTAGTAAGTAACAGATTTGAACTTTTTCGGTTCAGCACCTTTGCTGGCGTATATCCGTAAAAAGGAGAACGTCAAGCTCGGTGGTGGGCGCGACATTCAGGAAACGTTCGTGTACGCGAACTTCCCGGCCTCGTCCTATGGACGTGGGACGGAGTTTGATACGTCCACGAAGGAATTCAGCACCATGATGATTTTCAACTGGAAGTTCTGCTACGCGCCGGTGAACCTCGACGTGGTCGATGTCGACCTCAACGATTCACCGGATCAGGTCTTCGACCTCGTCGAAGCGGCGATGGAGAACGGCGAACTGTCCATGATCGACAATATCTCGACCCAGATTTTCTCCGACGGAACGGGAAACGGGTCAAACGATGTGGACGGTCTTGGCAACGCAGTCACACGGTCCACCTCTGTTCCATACGGAGGCATCACTCGGTCGTCAACTGCTGGCGACCCAGGCAATGCCCTGCTCGCGGGTGTTGAAAATACCGCCGGTGGAGCCTTATCCCTGTCCGGGCTCAACAACGACTATGGGTCCTGTGTGATCGGGCGCGAAAAGCCCGACCTCATGCCGACCACCCAAACGTTGTGGAACCGTATTTGGGAACGGTCACAGCCGTCGGAGCGTAACAAGCCCGAAACGGAGCGTGAGGTTGGTTTCGAGTCGGTTCGTATGAATGCAGCGGATGTTACGGTCGACTCGCACTGTCCATCCGGGACGGTGTACTTCCTGAACACCAAATGGTGGAGGTTCTATACGCACAAGAAGTGGGATTTCCGCTTCCGTGGGTTCATGGAGCCGACCAACCAACAGCGAATGATCGGACAGATAATCACCTGGGGTGATCTCATCTGCCGGTCGCCTCGGTTGCAAGGATACAGCAATGGCTTGACATGAACCATGCAGAACTCGTTCTACAGAGATTTGGCACAGGAGACGAAGGCACCGATCCCCACCTCGTCCGATAAGACGATGGTGGTGGAAGGCGTGCCAAAGGATTGGCCGTGTGAAAAAGGCGCATGCGTCTTTGTCGCTCGCTACGTCCTCCGTGCCGCTCTGGAACAGAACTGTGCCTATGTGGAAGTCAGGCAGGGGGCACATCACCGCCACCGGTTTGATGTCGGTACCTTGTTGCTGGATGTAAAGAAGTGGCTTGGGGGGTGGCTCCCAAGCCCGGACCTTCAAGTGGTGCCGGTGCAATTCGCAACCCGTGGGCATTTCGCCAATGGAAGCGAAATGGACCGGAAGCAGACGATGGTTACCGTCCCGTCGTCTTTTGCCCTTACCGACGGACATAAAGGAGAGCAGCAATGAGTGCTGATCTGTTTTTCAGACTCGGCAATTTGGTGGGAATGGGTAGCGCGTCGATTCAAGACGACACGTCAACCCCGAACCACCGCCCAGGCTCCATTTCATTCGTGATGGACGCCTATGGATATCCACGCATTTTCAAGTACATCAAGAACAAGCGTGGATCGGCTCTGACCGCGAGCACGATGGTCATGAAGCCCGCAAACGTGGCGGTCACGAACATGACCACTGCGTCCACCGCAACCCAGATTGTGACGTCTGGTCTCACCGCCTCCGCCCATGACGGGAAGATGGTGTTGATCCAGATGAACACCGGTGGCACGGCCCCGGACGGTGAGACAGGTATCTGCAAAAGCAACACGGCCACGTTGGTCAACCTGGAAGCGGACTATGCGTTGACTGCCGCGCCCAACAGTGGTTCGGATGATGCGGTCATCGTAGCCAACTGGCAGGGCGACATCGCGACCTTTGGTACCCAGCCACTCGCGGTCAATAACCATGGTGTCCTCCTCGGCACCGGTGGACTTAGCGACGGAAACTTTGGCTGGATTCAGGCGGAAGGTCCTGCGACCGTGAAATGTACCACGACCGCGATTGCGGTCAATACGGACGTTATCATCTCCGGTACTGCCGGATCGGTGGCAACCGGTGGTGGTGCGGCGCAAGAGAACTGGGTCGGGTTTACGATGGCTGCGTCGGTCACCAACTCGACGAAAGCCCTCGTGTACCTCAAGCTGTTCACCTGTGCGGGCGTCGGAGCCTCGCCGTAACCTTCACTACGATAGAAAGGAGGTTACGACATGGCATTAACCGTTACCAAAACAGGTGATTGGCAAACCAACATGGGCAATCGGCGCGTGTCCTTTGTGACCATCGCGTTCGATAACTCATATGCGACGGGTGGAGAATCGTTGACCGCCGCAGACATGGGACTGCGCGTGGTCGATTTCATCTCCTTCCAGCCGCAGATTGGGTTTGTGTTCGAGTACGACTACACGAACTCAAAGGTGAAGGTATACACTCAAGGGGCCGCGCACGCCGCTGCGGGGGCCGCCACCTTGGACGACTACGCAGTGACGGCTGGGCCGGGCGTCTCGTCAGGTATCAGCATCGCGCGAGAAGCCAGTGCTGGTGCCGTCACGTCACGGTGGGGACCGTTGAAGGAAATCGCGAACACGGATGATCTATCAACGATTACCTCTGTGCGCGTAGTGGCGTTCGGGGTGTAGTTCGTCAATAACGTAAGGCAGGAGGGGGCGTTACGGCCCCTTCCTGTCTACGTGTGAGGAGTGATTATGCAATATTACTCAACCCGTGTGAACTTGAATTCACTGGGTAGTACCGCCACACTCGCCAAGAAGGGCCGGTGTGTGGTGACGGCGGTTCGTGCGATCAACACCACGGCGGCGACTGCGTATACACAAATATTCGATGCGGCGGCTATCACTGATGTCACCGTGGGAACGACCGTTCCAACGTGGGTGGTGCGCTCCGCTGCCAATGATCCGTCGGACGGTGATGGTCTCCCAACGTATGGGATCGTCTTTGAGCTTGGCGTGGTTGCGGCCTCGACTACAACCGCCCTCGGCAGCACCGGAGCGACCCAGCACGTTCGTATCGGTATCTCGTAAGGAGTGATAACCATGGCAGACGAGACACCCATGAAATGGAACGAAATTTACACCTATGCTCGTGAAGCGAACCGAGTGGCGCGGGCTTTCCAGCACTTAGAGGAGGCGTGCGCCTCAGCGGTGAAAATGGGGGATGAGATCAACCGTTTGCAGAGACAGGTCGATGAACTGGTTCGGTCGGTCCAAGACATGCAGATTACGTACAACGACGCCAAGGTGGAGTACGAAACGTATAAATCCTACGTTGATAAGCAAAAGGCTGAACTCGACGCGGAACTCAAGTACGCCATCGATGAGGTCGACACCGCCCGAAAGTACGCCAAAAGCGAGGTGGACCAGATCACCAAGGACCTGAAAGCGCAGCGGTCGGCAGCAGAGGCCGAGCTTGTGGCCCTTCAAGGGTCGTACGCCAAGAGCGTAGAACAAGTGAAGGCTGAGAAACAGGCAGCCCTCGATGCGTTATTCGAGGAAGAAGCGACCGTCAAGTCCCGCATCGATCAGTTTAAGAACGACTTGAGCCGGTTGGTGAAGTCGGTTCAGTAAATCGGCACAGCGGCACGACGCCACCACCGAGCGTGACAAGATACTTTGAGAAGCTGGCGGCCAGGTAGTCGTCATCAGGCTGAGTAAAAGGAGACACGCATGGCCGTACAGGTGATCGCATCGAGTTATACGGACGGCCCCACATTGACGGCGGCGGCTGCCGCCTCGTGCGTTCCGACCTACGTGCCGACGACGTTGCCTGCGGGGTACTGGCAGATCGGGCGCATCTGGCGGTTGACGGCCACAGGGCGCATCTCCTGCGTCGTGACCACGCCTGGTACGGCTCGCTTTGATCTCCGGCTCGGCGGGATCGTCGCGGCGGATACGCTGGCGATCAATTTGAACGTTGTCGCCAAGACCAACGTGCATTTCTGGTTGCAGGGGCTGTTCACCTGTCGGTCGGTCGGGTCCGGCACCGCCGCGACCCTCATGCAGCAATGGTACTGGCTGTCTGAGGCAGGCCTCAATACTGCCGTGCCGACGACTGGCCCTGGTCCTGGCGGCAACACACTGGCGTTCAACACAGCCCCGGTGGTCGGGGCGGGCTTCAATTCGCAATCAGCCCTGACGCTGGATTTCTTCTTCACGCAGACGGTGGCGACCGGCTCGCTGACGCTACATCAGTTCCTCATCGAGCAACTGACGCCCTAATTGAACGTAGACTGGCATGTCTACGACCAATACCTGTACAACCTGCAAGGCATTTTACGAGGGGCTTGGCGTACAGGAATGCCGACTGAAATCGCCCCGTGCGGTCGTGATTCCAGCGCCGAACGGAATAGCCTTTGCGGGCATCTTTCCGGCCACGCGACCGGAGAATTGGTGTTTGGAGTGGAGCGGGTCCGAAGGACTTTCTATAAAGCATCCAGGAGGTCAGCCATGACATTACACGCGATTTGCAGTATCGTCAACGTGGACACACCCTCGAATGAGGATAAGTATAATGTCGTCCTCTCGATTCAAGCCACCGACGGCACGAACTACGCCAATGGCAGCGTGCTGATCCAGCTTAACACGGGTTTATTGGAGGTGGCCTTCAATTCCGAAGTCATCAACGGGATTAAAGACTGGGTGGATAGTCAATATAGTGGCTGGAACATTTCAAAAACCAGAATCTTCGCACCCATGTGGCATCGTGGAGTGATCTAAATGCCGGTCATCCTGTCAAGCCCATCCGACCCAACCGACCTTGTGCTGCAAGGCGAGCAGATGCGGCAGTCAACCTTCGATCCAGCGAATCAGGGCGACATTTCCGATGTGCTGGGCGGCAAGACGATCACAGGATTCGACTCGGTGTTGCAGGAAGAAGATGCCTTGCCACCCATGAATTCATTCGTCGAGATCAACCGCGCTCAACTCCGGCGGAACAAATCGGGCGAGCGTCATATTCGTGCCAACGGTGGGATCGCCACCCCCTGCGGGGTGTGGCTCAGTTTGGAGTATGGCCAAGCGATCATACAAAGTGGGCTCCTCTGGGCGTCCAACATCTTCACGATCAGTGGCCAGACTGTGACTGGGGCGGGGGCGGCATTGGGCAATTGCCGCGTCGTGGTGTACGAAACCGGACGCATGGCGGTGACGGCCACTCCACCGCGTAAATTTTGGTCGGCGGGCAATCCGAATGAGGCGGAATGGGAAAGCCCATCGCCAGTCGTGGCGGAAGCGATCTCGGACGGCAGCGGGAATTTCACGATCACCGTGCCGATGAATGTGGCCTATCAGTTGACCGGCTATCTGACAGGCTCACCTGACCTCGCTGGGATCACGAAGAATACGGTTGTGCCTGGGACCGTCAACATCTATCTGCGCGATCCGACGACGCCCGATGCTGCGGGAAGCGCGGTCTTTCGTCCTGTGGGATCGCCGGTGGTGCGCAGGGTCAGTCTATGACGCCAGTTTTTCTTTCAGATTCGTTCTGGCTGCACTTCGGGACGTCCAGCGTGTCCACGGGAGCGGCCACCAACGCCGATAGCACACCCACGGTGACGGTGGCTGAGGATGGGACAGACATGGGCTATGCCCCCACGGTCACGAATGTCGCCACCGGACTGTATAAAGTGCAGATCGACGCGACCGCCGGTAATGGCTTTGAGGCGGGCAAGCGCTATTCAGTCTACGTGGTGGCGACCGTCGGGGGGATTTCTGGGCGTGATGGGATCGGCGAATTTGAAGTGCTGGCTGTGGACATGAATACCGCACTGGACGCCGCCATCTCCTCGCGTATGGCGACCTTCACCTTGCCTGCGAACTTCTCAGCGCTGTCCATCACGGCTGGGGGGTTGATCGACCTCACGCAGGCCGCAGCCGATAAGGTGTGGGCGACGGCCAGCCGGACCTTGACCGCCTTCGGCTTTGCGGTCGGGCTCACGTCAGCCGAGCGGGACGCCACCGCCGATGCGTTGCTGGCCAGAACGGACGGGGTCGAGACTGGATGGACGCCCAAGCAGGCCTTCCGCATCATACTGTCCATCTTGTCGGGGAAGACGTCAGGGTATCCCGCAGGCCCTGGTGTGTTCACGGCACCGGACGGCACGACGACTCGCGCCACGGTGACCAATGATACGGATGGCAACCGAACGAGTGTCACGCTCTCCCCATGAGGATATATGGCAATACAACCGGGATATTGGGGGAATGGGTACTGGGGGCGTTACTACGGCGTCGAATACTGGTATGAGAGGGCGGTCGTACCCACGGAGTATAACCGGTGGCCAAAGTACCGTCGCGAAGGACGTCGATCACTCCTCCCATTTCTCCTGTGGTGGTAGGTATAAAGACCTTGCAAGAATACGTAGAGTTACGTATACTAGGGTTTAGCGGAGGGGAGAAAGTGCGTCTCGACCCGTGCAAAAGTACAGTAATGTAGTCCAGGACACGCACGGCAACGCGATTGCTGGCGTCTCCGTCCAGGTCAACTTGGCGGCTGGCGGGGCCGCGACCGTGTATTCCGATGACGGGGTTACTCCACTTACCAACCCGTTGACCACCGAATCCGACGGGTCTTTCAAATTTTACGCATCCAATGGACTGTACAGCTTGGTGATGACCAAGTCCGGGTACACGTTCGATAGTACCGATACCTCCAACATCCGGCTCTACGACCCAGCGAATACACTCCCAACCGGGACCGCTACGTCTGGGTCAGTCATGTTTGCCGGGACAACCGGTGGGCTAACCGAGGACAACGCCGGGTTTTTCTACGACAACACCAACGACCGGCTGAAACTCGGCACGACCGGGGCCAACGCCGGTCTGTTGATTGGTGGTGATGCGTTGTGGTATCGCAGCGCGGCGGACGTAATGAGAACACCTGACTCGGTTACGGTCGACACGAACTTAACGGTCACCGGTGATGTCCGTATCGATATTAACGCGGTTAAAACGAACGCAGGGGCAGCCACCCTTTCCTTACCGACGACAACCGACACCATCGTTGGACGAGCGACGACTGATACGCTCACGAATAAGACCTTATCATCTCCTACACTAACTGGTACAGCGACAGTCAGTGGAGCATTGTCTGCTCAAGGAAACCTTATCGGGAATGTCGCAGATGGTGGTATGTTGTTTGGCCTTACGCTGTCAAATAACGGCGCTGACGCAACCAATGATATCGATATTGCGATTGGTCAGGCGGTCAGTGATGACGCAGCCGCAACCTCCAAGCGAAAAATGTTGCTCACCGGCAGTTTAACGAAGCAGTTGGACGCGGGCTGGACTGTCGGCACAAATCAAGGGATGCGAGATACCGGGTCCATTGCCAACGGAACGTGGCACATTTACTTGATTATGCGGTCTGATACAGGAGTCGTGGACATTCTAGCGTCGGCCAGTGCCAGTGCCCCGACCATGCCCACGAATTACGATTTCAAACGTCGGATCGGTGCGATTCTTCGTGAAAGTGCCGCGATTGTTGCGTTTGTACAGGACGGTGACTACTTTCGACGGAAGGCGTCTGTGCTTGACGTAAGTACCAACAACCCCGGAACGTCGGCGGTGACGGTGGCCTTGTCGGTTCCCGTAGGAATTAAAGTCATGGCGATGTTTAACGCCTCGTTGCTCACGACTGCGGCGGGAGCGACCGCTAGTGCCCATTTCAGCGATTTGGACGCGAACGATGAAGCTGGATCATTGACCGTTGCTCCCTTGCATCAACTCTCCGCAAACGGGCAGGTTAGCGCGGTGAATCAAGGTGGATTATTCCTCATTCGAACCAATACATCCGCGCAGATTCGTTACCGACTTCATGCGTCCGCCGCCAGCAACACGATCTATATTGCGACGCTTGGTTGGGTCGATACTAGAGGAGGGAACAACTAATGCCATTCGTACAACGGACTCTCACTGGCACGGTCTCTGGAATATTTGCGAAGGAACAGCTTGGATATGCCCAAGAGTTCCTCGCGAGCGATCATCCAGACGTCGTGGCCTATTTCAACCATCCTCCGACCGTCGCACAATTGCGTGCTCAAGCCTTAGATGTCGCGATTGACGCGGATACGGTTATTCAGCAACTCAAAGCCATGACCAACGATGAATTCAATACATGGTGGGATGCGAACGTCACGACACCGGCTCAAGCCATCGTGGTCCTTAAGCGATTGGTACGAGTCATGATACGGAGAGTCTTGTAACATGCCCGTTATTGGTAGTCCCACCACTCCTGCGAACCTGTGCATCACTCTAGGAGATGTCTCCTCTAGGGTGGCGACGCTGCTCGGTAGTGACGCGCAATTGTCCATCGCGGAAGTTGAAACTATCGCAGTGGCCCGTTACGCACTCATGCACGACGCCAACGCCTGGTCCAAGCGACGGAAGAATTTCAAGCTTAACCTTGTGGCTCCGGTATCTAATACGGCCAGTCAAACGGTGACCGTCACACAAGGACTCAGTACGATCACCTCTGCCGGAACGCCGTTCACATCCGCCATGGATGGACGGCAGATTCGCATTGGGGCCGAACAGCAATACTTCTACTTCAATTATGTCAGTACCTCCAGTGGTACGTTGGAGGACGGAAATGGAAATGCGGCAACGTGGGCACGTGCGACGGACACCGCCGCTGGATGGACTATTTTCCAGAGTGTCTATGCCCTTCCCAGTGACGCGGATGTCATCATTTCATTGGCCTCGAATTACCCCTTGCGGGAGTTCGACGGTGGACGTGCCGCCTTGGACGCCTATGACCCAGATCGCTTGTCACGATCATCGGACCCCACTCATTGGATATACGCGGGGGCAAACAGTGATTGTGTCCGTTTAATCGAGGTCTGGCCGTTCCCGTCCATTGCCAAGACGTTGAGTGGTCAATACTTTGTCATGGCTCCGTCAGCAGATGCAGATACCGTGATCGCGGTTCACCAGTCCCCACTCACCTATGGGGTCGCCGCCGATTGCTTCAACATGCTCTTTGCCAAAACTGGTGATCCAGGCTACGAGAAGATGGGGCTCTTCTACGAGAAAAAGTACACGGAATCCCTCAATGATATCGTACCGTGGGAGATTTCCAAGAACTCTCCACCTCGAACGATTCAAAAGTCCAGGAAGACGTTTGGACGTGGAACAGACTGGGAAGCAAGCCACGATTTGGACATTTTTGACCACATTGGGTAGGAGTACGTATGGCCCTCCCGAACCAGTTTAATAGTACAGTCCCAATCGGGTCGAACGCGCCGTCAGTTCTCGATGATAGGATACGTGATTTGGCGTTGGCGATTGTCGATGTGTTCGGCGTTGCGGACCAGACGGCAATCAGCAATGCAATAGCTGAAATTAACGCAACCGGACTCAAGAATATTCGATTCCAGAATGCCGCCGCCTATCCCGCCGTTACTGGATACCTACAACGGAACGGTGCGGACATCAATTGGTATGATGGCACCAACGTTAAGTCACTACTGAAAGATTCTGAGTACGTCGCGACCGTAGGAGGAACCCCAGATGTCATCACGTTGACACCCAGCCCGGCTCTCTCCGCCTATGTCGCAGGCCAGACGTTCAAGTTTATTGCGTCGGGGGCCAATACCACGAATGTCACAGTCAATATCAGTGGGTTGGGGGCTAAGGCGATCACGAAAAACGGGACTAGTGCGCTAATCGCCGGTGACATTCCGTCTGGGGCGATGCTGCATATTACCTACGACGGTACGCGGTTTGTGATTACCACCACTGCCGTCGCGAACGCGATCCTTTCAGTTATCGTGACATCGAAGGGCGACCTTATCACCGCCACCGGCAGTGCGACGCCGGTTCGTAAAGGAGTTGGATCAGACGGTTCACTCCTGATCCCGCAGACCAGTCAAAGTGATGGGTTAAAGTGGCTCGCCCCCGGAACAGATGGAACGGTGCTGGCCGCTGATTCCAACCAAACGGACAAGATTAGGTACGTCAACGTCGGCCTGCCTAACTTCCGTGGCGTGGTGCGTTCACACCCGGACAGCGACGTTGTCAATACCAAGATTCGCGCCGACCTCGAAATGGTTACAACCAATGATGGGCACTATTATGCTCCAGCGCAAGGGCTGATCTTTGATAAAGCAACGACTGGTTCTATCGGTGGGATGCAAGCGGCGGCGGTCAACTCGACATGGAACAAACTCTACTACCTGCGGAAACGGAGTGATGGGAGTGAAGGGCTGTGGGGGCTGCGGGCGAAGAATTATCTCTCGGATACATCTTTCACGACTGCACGGGACGCTTCGCGCGCCCTGCGGTTGCTGACCAGCACCGCAACCGACCGTCTGGCACAGGGTATCCAATTCGCCACAGGCGGAAAGCACGAGTTCATCGATGTGGAACTGGTTCGGGCGGGAGCAGTGTCAGGAAACATCTGGTTCTCGATCCAAGCGGATTCGGCTGGCAATCCCTCTGGGACGCCGCTGGCGACCACTGATAAATATGACGCCTCGCGCATTCCTACGGTGAATACGATTATTCGTATCCCATTCCGCACCCCGTTTACCGCTTCGGCTAGTACACAGTACCATCTGGTGATGGAGGGGGACTACGCCAAGAGCGACACCGTGTTCATTTCCTGGCGGGGGGTCGCGGCTGGTGGTTACGCCAACGGCTCTGGAAAACAATACAACGGGAGCGCGTGGTCGGCTGCAACGGGTGTGGGCGACTTCTACTTCGTGGCATACACGACGCAAAACGACACCGCCCTCTCCGCTCCCTCTGGCTACGACCAGTCCGTGCAGATTGGGTGGTTCTATATTGACGGGAGTGGAAACATTAAATGGTTTAGCGCAGAAAACAGGAAAGTGACCGTGTCGGGGTCAGCGTGGAAGGTGGCGTCCGGGGTTGGCGCGGAAGCCTTATACGACTTTAGTGCATTTTTGCCGCCGCAAGGCTGTATCGTCGAATTTAGTGGTGGAAATGCGGCTGGCGGTGGAAATTTGCAAGTGGGACATATTATAGCAACCGATGTGGATAATGCAGCATTGATTCAGTTGATCGGTGCGGCGTCTGGTCAAAGTTTTGGTGCAACATCAAACAGTCCGGTTGTTCATCTCCATCCTCTATTTGTTGAATATCAAGCTGGCTACATGATGTCGATTAGTAACAGCCACGACTATTGGGTCACGGCCTTTGAGTGGTAACACCATGACCGGGGAGAGGGGAACGCCATGACCATGCGCGAAGCTTACCATGTCAATAAATTAAAGAGATAATATCATCATGGACTTTATTTTTGATCTCATACGGGAACTCCCGAAACTCAACCTCCTGGTGAACTTGACCGTTTTGTACATTTTGGTCTATCATGTCTTGCCTGAGGTGAAGAAGTCGAACGGGCGATTGACAAAAATGGAGACCTGGCAAGTTGGACACGAGAAACAGGACGACGAACGGCATGAGCAGGTCCTCTCGTGGTTGAAGGACGTCGCTTCACGGGTGAATAAGGTCGTGGAGTAGTATACGATGGCCCTAGACCCAATTACCGCCGTTAGTGATCTTATCAAGGCTGGTTTAGAGAAATGGATACCGGACGCCAACCAACGCGAGAAAACCGCGATGGAATTGGCAAAGAATTTGTTGGAGGAAAAGCGGCTTGATATCCAGGACCGTGACAGTGCCCGCAAGCGCGAAATGGAGGTTAAGGACTCTACCCCCGCGCGGCTCGCCTTTCTCATTATAGGGGCGTTTATCGCCGTGGCGGTGTTTGTTGTCGCCCATCCCTACATCTGGCCTGGCACTAAACTAGAGCCTGAAATGCTGGGTATGGTAGGAGCAGTCATCGGGTACCTCTCCGCGAAGGCTGAACAGGTGGCGTCGTACTATTTCGGAAGTTCTGCTGGTAGTCAAGCAAAGGACGCCACTATTGGAAGGATGGCGAACGGCAAATGATACGTTGTTACAAAATGTCGGTACTTCTCGTCATTTACCTGTGTTTTGTCACAGTGGGTTGTGCTGTGCCTCCTCCAGTGAGAACCGATGTTCTGATTACGACCGCCGACGACATCCCGGAAGGGGTGGATCGCTGCCTCTTTGGTAATGGCGGACCGTGGCGCGTGCTGAAACTTTGGCCGAGTGAATCCCCCAATGACGTACTGACGTTTATCGCGATCTTCCCGCCAGGCGTTCCAATCGACCTATCCCATATCCTGTGCTTGATTCCTGTGGATGACCCCATTATGTCCCTACGGGATGGAAAGAAAACGTGAACGCCACTGAACTAATTATAGCCATATTCTTTACGGCTGGGTGCTACGTCACTGACATTCAGGAGACGCGGCTCAGTGGACAGCCATTTAAGGTCACGTCCTATCGATGTGCGCCGCACGACTTCCGTACGTGGCAACGTTGGTGTGCAGTCGGGCAAGGCTTTTGGGGACGGGTGTTTTTGATCCAGGAATCTCACACTGCGGAGGCGTTCTACCTCAATCGCTTCGGGGAAGTCATGGCAGGGAGTAATGTAACGATCCAGGACGTGTACCTACCGGCGTGTGGAGCCTGAAATGAATCTCGCGCTGGCGACGACCGATGATATTTTGGCTGAGTTGAAAAGTCGGTATCCAGTCATGGCCTTTGTCGCGAGCACGCATTTTACGGACACTTGCGACTTAGACGTTGCCTCCTGTAACGGTCGCGTCTCACAGGTCAATTTCATGTTGGATATTCTCAAGCGGAATTTAGTGGATAACTACATGGACGACGCTGAAGATTTGGAGGGTCCTCCGTGATCTGCTACCGGTGTCAGGGTATGTTGGTCGCAGATTGGACGGAAGATGGTCAATTAGCCGTATGGAGGTGTGTGAATTGCGGAGATATGCTCGATACGGTGGTACTTTCTCACCGTTATCGTCAACCGGGAGGGAGTTATGATTGTCCTCGATTACCATTTGACAGTCCCGACGGAAGTTACCCCTTTCTCGTTATTCCCATTCGCGTGCGTCCACGCCGACTCAGAAGGGCACGTCGCTTCACAGTGGCAGGCTTTTCTGCGAGAAGTACAGCAGACCAAGCATTGCGTTGCGATGGGATTAGGTGACTATTACGACTGGCTACGAACCCATGCACGCGAGTTCCTTACGGAATATAAAGCGGATGGAATGGGGAAGGACCGTCAGCACAGTTTCACGGAACTTCATCGATGGCGTCGTAAACGTGCGAAAGACTTTACCAAGGAGTTGTGGCCGATCAGGGACAAGCTGGCGTTCCTCTCACTGGGGAATCACCACCATATTTTTCCTGATGGAACCAACGACGTCCAGGAGATGTGCCGTGAACTGGAATGCCAGTATGGTGGACATGGTGGATTTCTTCGTCTCTATGTGTCCAGTCCAAAACGGAGCGCCCACATCGTTCTCAACATTCTCTACCATCACGGAGAACGTATTGGCGGCGGCTCGACCATGGGTGGCGACATCAATGCAATGATTAAGAAGTCTGAAGGGTGGGAGTTTGACATTTTGATGCTGGCGCATAATCATAAAAAGCACGGATCACACAGCCCTATCATTGGGGTACCGAAGCGCGGGCGTGGAAAACTCGTCGAGATTCCCAAAGCCTATGTACGAGCCGGATGTTTCGTCCGTGGGTACGTCGAGGGTTGTGTCACCTACGCGGAGGCCACGGGTCTAATGAATCCCACCGCGATTGGCAACGTGCGCGTGGATGTTATCCCGAATAAGAAAGATCATCACACGTTAGAGTATACGTTTAAGACATACTATTAACCATGCGTGGCGCAGTCGAGACCATACTGTCACCGTCACCAGGAGGGGTTCGCGAGGACCTCAACCCGGCCATGTTGCCGGATGGGGCTTTACTGGCATCTGCAAACTGGCTCACTCGTCGTGGGGTAGGACGTCCACGACCTGGGTACACCCTGCTCATCAGTACGGACGGGAATCGCGTGTTGGGCATCGGCGTGCGTGGAACGAAAGATCAAAGCGGGAATGTGATTGTTAGTACGACGACTAAGACGTATACCTATGATGGAATGACTACGACGGATAGTACTGGAAGTGGGTGGGTAACTTCTCTCGCAGGCGATCATGTCCGCATCGTGACCTTCTCGCAAAGCGGGACAGATTATGCCATGCTCATCAACCAAAAGAATGCCTTGCGAGAATGGAGTGGTAGCGGGAACTTTGCCGCCACCGCTGGGTCGCCGCCAAATGGTAATGACTTGTGCGTGGCCGGGAATCGTCTCGTCGTCGCGCACCCGGCAGGGTTACCATATCGTGTGCGATGGTCAGGGTTTAAGGACCGTACCTCGTGGCCTAGTACGAGCTTCGTGGATTTGACCGATACTCCAGGAGCCGTCATCGCCGTGCGACCGTTCGGCCCGAATACATTTGGAGTCTATAAGGACGACGCGGTCTATGCTGCCACTCTACAAGCCGCAGTGGAACCGTTCCAATTCCAGTTCATTGCTCGTGTCCCAGGACCGTTGTCGCCTGCTGCGCTCGTCGATGCCCTGGGGGTTCATTATTGGATTGGGGAAGACTATGCCCTCTATAAGTTCGATGGATCAGCTCCCAAACTTGTATCGACAGGATTAGCGAAGACCATCGCCACAAATATAGTATTTACTGACCGGGTGCAAATGTTTGGAGCCCCGTGGTTTTCGCAGGATGAACGAGAGGTGTGGTTCTTTTACCCGACGCCAAGCGGGAAGTTCAATGGAGTATCGTATAATATTCAAACTGAGGCACTCAATCATCACACTTTTGCAGACACCATGACTGCTGCAATGGATTGGCGCATGTTGTCTGCGAATACGATTGACGGGCTAGACTCCGTCTCGTCCACAATCGATGGCTTGACTGCATACTCGCCGACCATTGATGGGTTGGACGGGTCCGGTGGAGTTACCCGCAGTCTTTTACTCGGCAGTAGCGTCGGATCAGTCTTTAACTTTGGACAGTCTCCCACCGATAATGGAACAAACATTAGCTGGAATTTTACGCACGGCTGGATCGCTCCCGGTAAACTTGTAGCGCGGACATACTTGGATGCGGTGACAACCTACTGGAGAAACACGACAACGAGTATTACCGTCACGGTTGGAGTCACCGTAACCGATAAGTTAGGCGAAACGGACACCGAAACGACTCGTGAATTCGTAACCTCCGCTGATGAACAACATACCTTGACCTTCCCCAATAAGGAGGGAAAGTTGATTAAGGTTCGTCAGGCAGGGGTAGGCTACCAATCTACGTTGGAATACCGAGGGGCGCTAGTAACTGGGTGGAATAAAGGCCGGGTGTAACCATGCCTAATCTACCACAAACCTTTGATTTACCTCGTGATATTCCATCCTGGGAGAACCTAGCACGGGTCTGGATGCGCCACTGGACGTTCTTGACCCAAGTCGTCAATTCTCTCTTGAAGAATGATACCTACGCCAATCGGTCCGCGACCCCATTTTTTGACGAGACGCAGTTCTACGCGACAGATACGGGAGTGTCCTATATTGGCCAGAGTGGAACTTGGCAAGTATTGATGGGGTGGACCGGCACGGTCACCTCTACGGCCACAACCCCCTACACGCTTGCGGTCACGGATGGAACCGTCCTGGTGGATGCGACTGCCGGGAACAAAGTCGTCAATGTTTCTCAGGGGGCTGCGTACACCGGGCGAATCTGGTGTGTAAAGAAGGTGGATAGTAGCGGGAATACCGTCACGATCACCCCGGCATCTGGGACCATCGACGGGACGGCCACCAAGGTATTATCCGTTCAATATCAATCACGTATCTTTATCTCGGATGGTACCAATTACCACATTTTAGGTCAAGTATGATCTTGACACGTCTACGTAACTCTACCTATACTGTACGTGAGGGGGGACTGAGATGGAGGGGACGAAGTATCGACTGATTCGGCTGGCTCGTAACCGGCCTGGAAGTGGTCAGTATCTCGATGCGGTCATGGACCGAATCGGGGCGATGTCAAGACAGTTTGACGGGTCCGGGAGTGTGCTCGTTAATTGTGCCTGGAAAATGTATGCCGAAAACTCGCCGTATCTTGGGCTTTGGGTGGCGGTGGATGGGTATTCGGACGTGGTGGGCCACGCGCTGGGGGATATTGAAGTCTGGAATGGGCGCACGGTGGCGTGGATTAACCAAGTCAAAATGGATGGTCCGGCTGGGTACGCCCTCAAGGAAGAATTCATGCACGCCGTCGATCAATGGATCAGGGAAGCTAATCAGCAAGCGCAAGCTACAAAAACTTCGTCGCCAGTTACCGAGGCTCTCATGATGACTCCACGCATGACTGACGCATGGGCGCGGCACGCGGGGTTTGAAGTGTACCGTACTATCTATCGTCGAATTGTACGAGAGGTGGTCTAATGGGTGGATCAGGTGGCGGGGGCACGACCCGCACTTCGACTGAACTCTCTCCGCAAGAAGAAGCGGCAAAAGGCGCGGCACTTCCTCATCTCACGAGCTTGATGGGGAATCTACCGCTAGAGAGGTTTGCAGCCTGGAGTCCGAGACAGGTTGCTGGGTCAAACCAGTATTATGAACAAGTAAAAGGGTTGACTCCATACTTGGCCTCCCAGACGCAAGCCCAGGAATCTCTATTTGGCAAGCAAGGCCAGGGGGCCACGGTATTTCCTGGCGTGTCGCAGGGCGATATCACGGCGATGGGTGGACCAGGCTCAATGTCTGTTCCATTTGGAAACCAAAAGCCTGAGGTACCCTTGAACTTCCAGGCGGTGGACCTTAATCAAATCGTCATGGACCAGATTCGACAGCAGCTTGCTGACCAATACGGAGGAGTACCCAATCGTCAAGGACAGTGGGTTCCTGGTCCGTGGATACCTGCACAATATGTCGGTGATAACTGGGTTGAAGGTTATCAAGAACCTGATAGATGGGTACGAGTATAAAGGCTCACTATGGCATACGATCCAAATGCACCGTGGGGGACAGAAGGATTACAAGGCGCGGTCGCCCAATCGCTCGACCCGTACATGAGCGGGCCGTTTGGGTATTCACCCGCCACTCAAGCTGCGACCAGCGCGTGGCTTCAGAATACCGCCCCGGTCATTCAGAACCAACTTCAGCTACAGGGATTGGGGAATGGTCCAATTGTGGCGGATGTCATGGGACGGTCCATGGCCACGGCCCTTCCACAGTTTGTCCAAAATGACCTCACCAATCGACTAGCTGCAACGAATGCCGCGTCCAATTTCGGGGCGACGAACTTGATTCCTGCATGGGGACAGCAAACCGGACAACAGGCGCAGACTCTTCAAGGGCTTTCGTCGGCGGGTGAAGTCCAGCGCGGCATGGAACAGGACCTTAACGATGCAGCGCGTGAGGAGCAACTTCGTCAACAGGGGTTGAGTGAAGCCACAACGAGCGGTTTATTTGGGTCCACCTCACCCCCAACGATCAGCACAACGACTGGAGCAGGCAAATGAGCGGTAAAGCGGCGGGTATGGGGGCAGGAGCGGCGGGTGGGGCAGGACTCGCTGGAGGACTGGCAATGGCTCCCGCAACCGGCGGACTTTCTCTCGCGCAAGCTGCACCACTCATCGCGGCTGGACTAGGAGCCGGAACCGCCATCGGTGGAGCCACTGGAGAATCATTCGACCCCAAAACTGGTCCACCACCGCCTACAATGCCAAAACCAGTCACTCCATTGAACTTTGGAGAGAACAAGAACCTGGCACAGGAAGAACTTCAACGGCTGAGACCTGGGCGTGGCAACGTATTAAACCATCCATATGTAGGGTAACGTATGCTGAATCTTCCAGACATGTCACTACCAAATCAGTGGGCGTATAACATCAATCCTGACACTGGATTACCGTGGGATATGCTACCCATGGGTTCGGCTACACCCTCAGCCCAGATGGAACCACCAAAACCTGGTGGAGCCGCGCAAGCTGCTGCTGCGCTCCACCGGCAAGGACCTAGTAACGCCGTAACTCCAGGAGTGGGTACTGGACCAGCCATGATGGAAGACCAGGATTATTTACCTGAGCCGGTGCCTGGTTCTCCCCCTACTACGATGACAGAGGACGCCACCAGTAAAAAAGTCGACGCCGATAAGTCGAAGGACTACTATAATTACGCCTTACTCGCATCCCTTGCGGCCACCGCCGGGGCAGGAATTGGACAAGCGTTTAGGTATCCTCGACACTTTCCTCCACCGGTTCCGCCGCAGTATAAACCGAAGCCGGACGTCACGGCTCCATCATCGGTTCAATCACTCGTCAACATGCGCCTGGGACGGCAGCAAAATAATAAGCGTCTGTACTAGGGGGGTCTCCATCGATGCCTCCTGAACTTCAACCACCTCCAGTCTCACCGCCCCCGACTGGTGCTACGCCACCTCCTGACAGTAGCTTGATGGATACGCTCATGCCGATTCTCGCTGCCGCGAGTGGAGCCGCGCTGGGGTATGGAGTAGGGCAATCTCCAACCGGTGACGTCAACGTGCTCACACAACCATTTCAGACGATGTCGTTGCTAGACTATCGTCGAAACTTGGGTGAACATTACCAGCAACAGGCCGCGCACAATAAAGTGATCGCGCAGCAGCACGCAATTTCGGAAGCTCGTCAGCAGGCGGCGGAAAGACGGCAACAGGCTGAATTTGATTATAAGAAAAAGTTAGAGGAACAAACTGGTCGTATTAAGGCTACCGAGGAACAACGAAAACAGTATTGGTTTAATAATGCTTTACGAACGCTTAAGTTGCCTGGACCTGGTCACGTACAGACTACAGGAGGGCCTGGCGGTCTACCGACGGTCCCGGAAGCGGGCGCGTCCGTGCTGGAGCCGGTTGGACCGCCCCCTGGTGCGGTCGGACAAGCTGGACCGGCTGGGTATGACCAGTCCTTCACCATTGATGAGACTGGGTTAAGTACCACATTCAAGCCTAGTCAGGCCATGCAGTGGCAACAGCAAGCGGCGACTCTCGCACAGCAGGCGACTGCAAATATTACCGATCCTACTGAGAGGCAGCGGCAGTATGCCAATATCTTTAACGAGAACATGCGTGTGTTGAGTGGACTTGAAAGTAAAACTCCATCGCCGTTCGAGAAGAATGTTCAAGATCGTAACTTCGACCTCGGTATCGTCAAGGAATATAATGACGCCTCCAAACAATTCCTCTTAGGGAAATCTGCGTTTGGGGCAGTCCGTGCAGCCTACGCAATTGGTCCGAATCGCGTCCACAATGCCGCTGACGATATTGCTCTAACCTACGCCTTCGCCAAGATGATGGACCCTGTCACTGGTGTTCGCGACGCTGAACGTACGACTTTACAAGAAGGAATGGCACTTTTTGATCGTATGCGGCAGTTTATTCCAAAACTGGAAACTGGACAAACTTTTCCTCCTGACTTCCGTGCCAAAATATACAATACCGCCGAACGGATGTATCAGCAATCAGTCCAGGTCCACCACGCCACGGTGGAACAACCTTTTCGACAAACGACGGCTCAATTTAATCGTGATCCAAGTTTCCTCCCAAACTACACGGCGGAGGAGCAACAGACCTACAGCGCCGGAGTACGCCCACCGTTCCAGCAACCACTTCCACCAGTGGTGCCGGGACAGGAAACCTACTCCAAAACGCCAGCGGAGGCGTATTATAATCAATTACGGAAGTCTGGTAAGTCCGACGAAGCCGCTCGACGGTTGACGGATGCACGATTTCGGCGGCAGAACACGCCATGAGTGACAATCCGTACGAAGCGCAGTACCAACGCGAACTCGCCATCGAACGTGAGGCGCAACGACAAGGTAGTGGGACAACTTTACCCCCTCCTCCATCTCAGTTGGGAACCACTCCAACAAAAATGGAGGAATATCGACGCGCACTCGGTCAGGTCACGCCACAACAGGTTGGACGGTTCGCACTTGAGTTAGGAGGGTCATTGGCGTCTCTCCATCCAGCCGTGAGGGTTCCGGCTCAAGTTTTGCGTCTAATGCCGAACCTCGCTCCTGTTGCACTCCGTTCAACGGTGTCTGGGCTGGGGGCGGGTACTGGATCACTGGCATCGGAAACCTTTAATCCTACAGAACACCCACTAGAGACGGCTAAGGAAGCGGCTAAGTTCGCCTCAGTTGGACAGGGAGTTGGCGAGATGGGAGGTGCCTTGTTATCAAAAATCGCCGCCCCCGGTGCAGGCAGTCTCCAGCCAGGTGCTATGGCCACACAGCGTTTACTGGGGAAAAAGGGTGAATCATTAACCGTTGGACAGGCCACCACCAACCGCTTGTTTGATACCTTGGAAAATATTAGCGAGGCGGGGTTTATTGGAAGTACCACTGGAAAGGTGAAGGAAGGAAGTGCGCTGGCGGCACAAGAATTGGTGGACGATATCGTTCGCGCCTATGGAAAACGTGGTACATCGCGTGAGCTTGGCGAAGAGATGCAGAAGGGTTTGGTTCGTGGCGCGGAGGATTGGAAGCGCGTTGGAAGTGACAAGTACAAGCAGTTAGACGCGGCCCTCGCGACGCTGCCTGGAGTCATTCAAGTTGACCTGACCCCAGCGAAGTTAGAAGCCCGAAAGTTGTTACGTGAACAGGCCATCATCAAAGATAAGGCCAGTGTTGGGTTGCTTCAGATGATCCTCAATGCTCCTAAAGCTGTACCATTTTCGGAGGCAAATAGGATTAGATCACGTTTGCTCCGCATCCATGTTGGAGATGAATCGATCATCAAAGGCGAGGTGGAAAGTTACGCCAGCCTCCTGTCTCAACGTGTAGACGATGCGATGGAGGTCGCAGCCAAGGCGATTAACCCGCAAACCAGCCCGGACATCTACAAGCTGTGGCGCGAAGCTTCCGCCTATTGGAAGGGCGGGCAACCTGGCCAATTGGGGGCCTCAACCTTGGAGGACCCTGTCCTTCGTAAGTTAATGACGGACGACCCTGGAACCGTCGTAGATGTCTTGTTACGCTCCGGCAAACGTGACGCCTTCACGGTGGCGAAAAACTTACTACCTCCTGAAGTGGTGGAAGGGATCAAGCGGGATTATTTAGAACGGCTCGTCTCTAGCGCGACCAAAGATATCCAAGGGTCGGTGGAACGGCAAGTGTCTGGTAATGTTCTCGCGCAGAAGGCAGGCTTGAACACTTCCTACAGTAACGAACGAGAAATCCTTCGTCAATTGTTCTCTCCAAAGGAGGCGCAAGAGCTTGAGGAAGTCGTCAATCTACTCCGGCTGACTCAGGTGAAGTCAGAAAACCAGGGGTTTACCTTCGCGGTTAAGGGAGCGCAGATTGGTGGTATGATGTCGTTGCTCCTCGAATATAGTGTTCGGGGAGCCTTAACTGCCTCCGCTGCCCCGAATGTGTTTGGATTCCTTCTCAATAATCCTGTCTCGCGGTGGTGGATTATTCACGGAAGTCGACTGCCCGCCGGAACCCCGCAGGCGACTGCTGCAATCATGAAAGTCGCCGCGATTGCGGAACGTAACGGTATTCCAGTAGTAACAAACCTTCCTGGTAGCCCATCTCAAGAACAGTTGGGAATCGTCGGTGGAGAAGGCCCGTCTCGACTACCGCCACACCATCTGCAACTGCCTCAAGTTCCAGAATTTCGCCAAGCACTATAAATAAAATGGCATATTAGCTAAATTTAGTTTAGCAAACTTGTATAAATATGCCATTTTTACGCAAGTTTGCTAAATTTCCTATCTAAACTTCCTGAGCTTCAGTTTTTCTTATCACGTCCCAACCCATTTATACACACGCTTGGTATGACCGGGCGCGGTTTGCTCAACCCCGGCTTCCACGTCTAATTGCTCGGTGAGGGTCCTCAACGCAACCTTCACCTGGTCCGCGTTCATTCCACGACTCCCACACCGTCGGAGTAAGGTTGAATGATCTAACACCTTGAGACGCTTGATGATTTCTGCGACATTCTCGACTTCAGCACTCTCTTTTGTGGCAGCGGCTTGACGAATGGTGTGTGGAATATCTTGCAAGACACCGTCCCAAAACTTGACAGCTTCCTCGAAAAATGGTTGCTCGATCTGGACACTGGTGAGATACCCAGGCAGCATCGATTCGTTCATAGAGGACAGCTTCAGGATCATCGCGAGGCGGTGGACCATTTCATCACTTCGGTTAAACGCAGGTTCCATCAGTTTGTCATTGGGTGACGGTCGCATGGTCGGAGACTCATACCATTCCTTATAATATTCAGCGGCTTCCTTCGATTTCGTAAACTGGAACGTCACTGTTGAATACGCCTCAATACGTTGCTGTAAGACGTGTCTAATTTGTTCACGGTCTTGTGGGTAGACCATATCTGCGAATCGAACATCCCCAGAACGCTTCCCACGTACTGAGAGGACTCGCGCAAAAAACCCTCCCTCAATCGCATCACGGTCGACCGCCTTCGTCAACCATTCATCGGTAGTACCGGCCAACCAGTTGAGGGATGGGTCCTTGATGGTTTTCTGCCCATGCATACGTGTCCCTTCATAACTGGTCAACCCAGACCGGATGTAGTGCCCAGTCATGAACTTTATCAGTTCCTTCCCTAACTCCTTGGATGGGATCGCCATGCCCAACTCCTCGGTGACGAGGTACAGAATGTTGGGATGGGGCTTGTCGTCGCATGGTTGACGACAAAGGTGGTCGATGAGGTACTGCTTAGTAACCCCGGTAGACATGAATAAGCCAATTTTGGGGTAGCCGTCCGCGAACCGAGCGGCGGTGGTAATCGCCTTTTCCTTCCCACTACCAGATGGACCGATCAGGTATACATAGAGATTGGGGTAGATACGTGTCCCACCGTCGTCACGTACCAACCAGACCCGGTCGGCGACGGACGCAGCTAGCAGCGAGAGGCACGCAAACAAATGGAACTGCTGCGGGACCTCAGATTCACCGGTATGGTGAAGATAAAGGTCGATAAAGTCATGGTTTGGTTCCTTGCTCGTCCCTGTCATATGACTCCTTTATGTCCAGTTGCCGTTTGAGAATGGCAGTCTCGAATGGATCACAGCGATACCAGTTTCTCTCACCTTCGAGCCACCACTGTCCCCCAGTTCCATCAGCAAAGATAAGTAAACGAAATGGAGCAACATTGTCGCAGGTGTCATAATACGCAGACGTGTAAGATGCTAAATCGTTATAACTAAAACGTGTATAAAAATGTCGATTTTCCTTCTTTATAATGTCAACTATCATTGCGTTCCCTCTCTAACTGGCTGGCGAGAATGGCAACCTGGAAGGCGTCGCATTGTATCCAGCACTGTTTAGTTTTGTCCCACCATTCTCCTGTACCGTCACGCTCGTCCCTCATTAGCAAGTAGCGACAACCGTTGCTCCAGTCATCCTTCCAGACGGATATGTCATGATCGAATCCACCATGTATTTTATGTTTAGTGACCATCTATACACCACCTTGGAAAAACCAGAGGGCCTCCGTGAGATCGTCCGGGGTACGAGTGTACCAAGGGATGGTGACGGTCGCCACTCCAGATTCTTGTCTAGGATTGACATTTGTCATTATCACAAAACCTCGTCCCTTCTCCATCCGTCAATAACCGGTAATCCAGCGGGCGCGTAACCCGCCGCATCAGAAGGTCGTACTCGCACTGCGAGATGGTTTGATACGGGGCTTGCCGGTACCCGTGGTTATCCGCCGGGAGAAAGGCAATCGATTTGAGTCGGGATTCATACAGTTCAAGTGCCTTGGGGATATCAGCCTGTTCATGGTCACGAAAGGTCACCGTCGCGCTCACCTGATTATCTGCCCAATAATGCTGGTACGCCGCGACATTTTCCAGTTGCTCCCACATGGAGACTTGATCCTTCCCGCGCTCGAAGTAGGGTTCCTTTACCGGGAATGAGACGACGACGGTCTCCGGCACCACGTCGTCAGGTTCCGTACTGTAGCCTGCCTGGGCAAGGACCATGACCAGTGGGTCATTCGAGGCGATACGGATACGCCGAATATAGTGTTCCGCATGTGGATAATGAATGCCTGGAGTTTCCCCAGGGAGCAAACTGACCGTGCCGCTCGGTTTAACCGACGTTTTCTTGATACTTTCAGGGACGCACAACCAGGAGGAATACTGTTTATCCAACCCGACCACATAGGCGTACGCTTCATCGCACCACCTCAAGACTTCCCGTCGTCCGTGTCGTGCAAAGGCTCCGGTGATGCCGGACTGACTGCACCCAATTCGTCGGTTTCGCAAGGTGACGGCGTTGGTTTCTTTGATGTGGGTAGGTAGCAAGGAGACGGTCTTCGCCCACATGTAGGCCAGTTTGAGGGTATCGAGGTATTCACGCAATGATGCGTGTCGCGCAGGAAAGGACTCCACCAGATTACACAATTCATAGTTCTCCAGCGATTGCTCACTACAAGGGTTGGTGCCGACGACGAGGTGGTCGCGGTTGGTAATCCCATCCTTCATTCTACCATACGCACGAGCATTCTCCAGCCAAAAATATCCAGGTTCCCCGTTGATCGCCGTCCGCCACCCGATGTCGGTATATGATTGCCCAATGGTCGCGAGTACGCTGTTATTGGACATAGATCGGTGTGGATACGCTTGGTGGTCCCGTTTCGCGTCTAGAAACTCGCGGTCGTCTGACCCACCCAAGGCAATCTCCGCACCACGACGGATGTTCCCTGAGTTTACGCAGAGACCGATCAGGTTCATGATGTCAAGAATATCGGTGGACGAAAGCAAGTGGCCGATCCTGGATTTCAGCACATCGATCAACCGTTGATGGAGGTCAATCAATGGGCGAGGGCCAGATGACACACCTCCAAAGAGCTTGAGCGGTACCCCAGCGGGGCGAATTTTCGAGTAATCAAATACATGGACATTACTACGGTGTTCAACGAGATATGTTTCCAAAAGGATACGGGTCGAGTCGACCCACCCGGCTCGTGAGTCCTCCACGGTGAAGACCAAGGGCGCGGTCGTGGAACGGGGTTCGCGAACCATAACCTGTCCGGCCCCCATAACATCGAACCCAACCCCGACCCCAACCATCATCATGTCCATGAGAAACGTAAATGGCTTGGTGGGATCATTCCGTAAGTCCTTGGTGGACACCATCCCACAGTTGTTCAAACTGGCTCCCCCGCACTTGATGATATGTTCAGTCCCCATCGTCCACAGGCCACGACCGGCTGGGAGAAATTTGAACTCCCACATCGCTTGGAACATGCGTTGCGCGGTCCGTTGGGCCTTTTCGTCGCTCCACGGTAAGCCATGGAGATGACAATGGTTTTTCTGGATGGAGAAACATCCCTCGACACACCGTTGGAGCGTATCTGTATACGATTCCTTGTGTCCCTCCTCCACCATGCGGCTGTAAGTTCGCAGAAACGTGACGAGTCCCAATGGCCCCCACGCCGGTTCTAGGCCACGGTAACGGTCTAGGAACACGGGGGAGAGACTAAATGTGCGGGCCGCGAGTTCACCAATCATGTGAGAGTTCCTTTGAGGATGTTATAAGGTCTTAAAAGTGTCAGAAAGCCCATCGAGTAGTCGTTGTATATTATCTATCGCAGCGGTGAGGGCATCTACCCCGCAACTTGGACAGACCGTAGTAGGTGACACCGCGTCTGGATGATACCCACCGTGCGTGGCCATACACACCTTCCTGGTAAACTCATCCACGTCGATGGTCGACACGGGCCGTTTTCTCCCATTGAGTGATCGATTTCCAATCCAGGGGGGCTCCACAATGGATGCAAAATAGTTGGAGTTCGTTCTGGGCGGTGATGTAAGTATGTCCTCCGTGCCGTGCAAGACATACGGCCTCTTCAAACTGACCGCCTTTAGGCGGACGTTGTCCACCTTTAATCACGATGGCGTGACGCGGGGGCGTCTCACCCGTTGGTGGAGTCCGTGGCGTCGACGGTCGTCGTAATGGTTTCATCGTGTGTAAGTCCATATACATAACATCGCGTACACATCACATTCGTTAAACCATAGCGATGTCTTACTTCCATAGAAACTGTCTGCCACTGATGTCCTCGCGCCTTGCATACGGCCCGGACAAACGGGTCGGTGGCGTACTCGAAGTCTGGATCGAGGGTCCATTCACTCATATGCTTCCGTCTCAAATACGTCAATAATGGTGATGGCCGAAAAACCGCATCAAGTAAGGCTATCGATAACGGCGTCAAATTCGGCCCGCGACGGCAGCCTCTTCCACTCGTGTTCGCCTTTCCACGTTCTCCCACATTTTACCTCACAAGGAATCGATAACGGCACATCGCGCATCACTCGCTCCTGTTCAAGTGACTCGACTAGAAATTTTGTCGTCTCGTACGCATACTGCGGCAGGATGGAATAGACCAAGGAGTCGTGACCATGAACATTGATGGCTCCCACGTCGCGGCCCTCCCGTTGGCAGAGGTCATGAATATACCAGAAAAACGGCTTAAAGCCAAGCTGATTCATCCAGTCAGCCATCTCGCTTTGTGGATCGAAACTGTATCCGCGACGGAACAACTCGTCCCCCATCCGGTCGTAGGTGCAGTACCACCGCCGCCCCCATGAGTTTACCAACATTCGCTCTTCGAGGATACGTCGTCGAACCCATCGAAATAGTTCCTCAATACCTGGGACGCGCTTCTTAAACTCGACAAGCATACGGTCGGCTTCGCGTTCATCCACGACAAACCCCTCCTTGAGGAGTTCATCTGACAATTTCTTGCCCTGCATGTCGCGGAATGCCCCGTGGACTGCCTTCTTGCCCAGGTAACGCTCACGTTTCATCACCTGATTAGTCGGCTTGTTGAAGATAAAGGAAGCGTTCTCCGTGTGTTGGTCATATTCATCGGGACGCAACCGCGCCCGTTCATACATATCTTTACTGCCAGTCAACCGATAGATGAGGGCATAGTCGATACGGGCCTCAGCCTGCGACAGGTCCACCTCCACGAGGATTTTACCGGGGTCTGGAATGAACGCATCCCTTGTCTCCCGGTCGACGTTTTGCGCGTTCCCGCCAGTTTGGTTAGGATTACTACTGGAAGACAGTCGCCCTGCTTCAGTATTGGGTGAATAGGATGACCGGAACCGTCCATCCGCATCCACGCGATTTTCGTGGTAAAACTCGGTCAATTTGGCCTTGCGCTTGTGTTGTAGAATCAGTTCTCCGGTGGTATTCAACACTGTGGGATACTTGAGCATGAGTTTACGGACCGCCAGTTCATCAGCGGAGGCGGTCTTCTCACCCCGCGATTTACGTGCTCGTAGCTGTTCGGGGAGGCCCAGCACCGTATAGAGATAATGTTTGAGTTTCACCGGCGACAATGTCTTGTCCGCGTACAGTCGAATACCCGTCAGTTGTTCAAGCTGGTCTTGGATGCCGATACAATCCGCGAGGAGGTGGGCGAGCCGGTAGCGTCGTTTTTCATCATCAACACGTATACCGTGCAACTGTAGTGCCTGAAGAGGCTGGAGCAGTTCTGTGTAGTGTTTCTGGTAAAACTCTAGTTGTCCACGCTCCACAAGACGGTGATGATAGACGTCGTAGAGTTCACGAGTTACAGCGGCGTCCTTCCCGTTGTAGACTAGGAAGGCTTCCCAATTAGAGACGTACTTCGCGGCTTCATCGGAATCTTTCGCTTCTGAGTTGTGTGTATACAGTCCCTCCGCAATGAACGTTTTTGTGGTCGTTTCAAGACCGACCACTTCTTGTTCTCCAACATAAGTAACGCTTGCAATCTCCAATTTTTTATAAATAAAACTGTCGGTCCGTTTACCTTCCCAGGCGCGATGACTGTTTTTGAGTAAGCGTGTTGGTCGAATAGACCCAAGAAAGCGTAATACGTCAGGTGTTGACGTAAATGTTACTCGGTGAATCCGTCCAACCTCACTTTTATTATAGGTTTTCCATCGAAACCCCTTCATAGTCAACCACGCTTTTCCACGCTCAAGTACGTCACCTGGATTCTGGCAGAACGACATTGTTGACGGGCCATAACTTCCCTCTCCATCATACAGCCCAGCCAACCATCCACCTTCGTATGTATTGTCAGTCTCCCATGGAGAACATAGTCGCCCAACTTTCATTCCAGCCGAGAGGTGTTGGGTTTCAACCCAGAATAAGGAATGACACAAGCGGTATTTTTGAGCCAGCCATGGATGCTCTTTACTGGCAGTTACTTGGGTTCCATCAACAAACTCAATTCGATAACAGGGCTTTCGTAACTTTCCGCACGATTTAACCGTTGTTCGACGAAACCTTCGTTTTCGATTGACTGGTTGAACATCAAACCCTATAAGTTCATCACCAACCTTAAGTTCCTCTATTTTTTTCCATATAAGCTCGGTCGTGAGGATACGTGTCCCTGGACTAAGGCACTTCCAATACGGCTCACGGGTATCACGACTGGCGCAATAGTCAAGGGAATGCGCGTCCGCCGGGTCAAGACAATGGTGCATGTAGAGCGTGTCAAACCGGTAATTTTGCACCGAAATATTTCGCTCCCATGAAAGGTGAAACGTGTCGTACAACCCGTTGTGGAAGACTTTAGAAGAGGTGTCGCTGGTAAGGAACCGAGTAATCCACCCCCATACGGACTCCAACTTGCTGTGATCTCCCCAATAGCTTTTGATGAGGGGCACAGTAAGCGAATACTCAGGTGTGTGGGAAAATGCCATACAGACGATTTCGGCTGGGAGATACTCCGTTTTTTTGACTTTTCTACCTGTGGCGTCATTGATAACCTCCTTTGTCACCTTTCGTCGAGGGTTTTCGATGTCCACCGCGACGACGCTGTCTTTGGGGAGCCCCGCTAAGTAGTCCTCTACGTAGTTGAGTGTCGGCCTTGTCTCGTGCGTCCGTTTAGGGAGTCGCAGGTCCTTATATTGGGATTCCTCTACAATCCGTTTCCAGTCATGAATACACACGACTTCATCTGAGGGGGAACGAAAGGTCGCAGCGGGATGGATGGTCGGAATGACCTTAATCTCACGACCCTTGAGGTCGGTATAACTGAGAATAGACCCTCGCCAGTTGGTGATCCCAGGACGGGTCTCGTGACCTTCACGGTTATGCCACTTGACCTTTCCTTTACGGGTCAAGGCATAGAGGGCGTAATTACCAGTAGGGACTAATACGTATGGGTCTGGAAGGGAGGTGATCCGGTCATGCAGGTAGGACATCCACTGTTCAAGATAGGCGCGGTCGAACGCTTCGATGTTGTTGTGAGGCGGTCGATACTCGACCAAATTTTCGATTCTAAGGTCTTCACGACGTAGCCCGACCTTCTCCCACCATTGCTTGAGACGAAATCCCGACGCCCCGACAAACGGTTCCCCCAACCGTTCCTCGTTCTCGCCGGGGGCCTCACCAATCAGGACAATACGAGCGTCGTATCGGCCCCACCCCTGGATACGTCGCATGGCTATCCAGCTTTATCTGCTACGCCTGCCACGTCCTTACTGGTTTTGTCGAACTCCTCCACTACTGCACGCCGCCGTAGTTCCTTCTCACCAATGTCATGGATAAACTGGCCATGCGACACCAACTGAAGTAAATACTCTAGTGGAACTTCATCGAGGAACTTTCCACAAAACAGACCAAAGGCGAGCCGGTTGTCCTTGGTTAAATAGGTATGCTCGTCAAGGGGATACTCTACCTTTCCAACCAGTCCTAGCGCCGTTTGCGCGTCTGGGGGATGGATTCTTTTCATCAAGTCTTGTAACTTTGTATAAGATTCTTGATACATCATTTTTTCCTTAGACACACGAAACAACTCCTCTCTATTTAATTCACTCCAAGGAAATTGGTCATTCGCCATGTTGACAGTCTCCTCATCTTATAACGTGTGGGACCGTAGAACTTCATTGGCCCGTGGACGGTAGATGAGCATAGACCCTCGTGACAGCCGCATAACATACACTTTGAACCCTGCTCGTTGCGCGGTTTGATATGCGTGGACGGCCCCTGAACTGACGCTGTGATACCCCAACCCCCGCAAGCGCCGCAGGGTCACCACCAACGCCTCTCCCACCTTCAACAACGAGATATCCTCGATATCCGCCGTGAAGTCCACCGGCCCAGCCAATGCAGTCTTAGCCGGACGATTGCGGTGTCCCAACTGTGGCCCCCACGACTCGATTAGGTGATGGAGGTCAGTGAAAAACTTTGGGTCCACCTCGATTTTACCGTTGGTGGCTCCGCCGCGCTGCCGCGCTGCGACGACTTCGCGACGATTAGCTTCCTCGAAAGACTTGCGAGTACGATTGGCGTTTCTCGCCAAAGCCCCCATACGGGCAATTTCACTGCGACGCTCGGCGGGTAAATGTGCGGTACTCATAACACTCCCTCCTTAAAAGTAGTGACCGGTATCGGTCGGTTTCTCGATCAACTTCGCCATCTGTGCCAATTCAAGGGGTGACACGGCCCCGGCTTGTTTGAACTTACTACACTCGATAATGTCTGGTGGCACACGCACGCTGGGGTCTCGATACGTACACCAGACCTCCGGTTCGCGAATACGATCACGTCGAATAATCCATGCCCGTTCACACCGCCCACACAATCCAGGAACCAGCAACTTTGGCCGAGACCGATGAAAGCGGTCTTCGGCGTCTTCTACTAACTCTGCCACTTCATGCGGTTTCAAGGCCCGAAGTAACCTTTCCTCTGGGGTACTCATTGGACGTTGATCTACTTACTTTTCTTGAAACCTTTGCACTACCGCCCGTCGCCGAACTTCCACCATGATAGCGCGTCGGATACCTTTGACGACTTTATGGATTTGGAGCAGGTATTCAATTGGAACGTCACGCATGGGCCTAGTCGAATGAACCCCGAACAAGAACTTATTCTCATGGACTGCGACACCATCAGCTTCGGCTTGCTCGAATAACGCCACAAGGTCTTGACCGGGAATTGGATTAAAAAATGGCTGTGCTGATAAACCTTGTTGGTAGGTTTTTGGATTGCTGTATGGATAGATTTGATTGTACAACAACCCTCCTGAGAGTGAACTAGAAGATGAAGAACTAGTAACAGTAACCGTTGCTCCCGGCTGAAGCACTGGCATTAAAGATGTAACCCCACTGATATTACTCATCGTCATCCCTCCCGCGTTCAACCATGACATGCGTTGTGCGAACGTGTTCCATGAATTCTTTGCGGTCTTTGACAATCTCGCACACTGGACATTTAATTTTCCTAACTTTTCCACGAACCACTGTTTGTCGTACCACTGTAAGTCGTTCCACTGTAACATGGGTGGTAAACTCCTTCAAGCCTTCCTGAGAATTCAGGAGGTCACGAAATGTTTTAATCGCCTCGGCCTTGGTTACGGCCTCGATAGAGACGAAGTCGGTGATGGCCTCAGTCTTACAACGGTAAAGTGCCATTAGAATGTCAAGGTATCTACCAACGTATTCTCACCTGTTTCAAACGCTTTGGACACTTTACGCCTCCGTAGCTCGATGTATAAGTCCACCGCGTCACTGAGACTCTTACGAATCATCCAGTGGAGATAGTGGTCAGGGACGTCAGCGACCTTTTGGCCTTTGTACTTCCCAAACATCATGACCTCATGCTGCTTCCCAACTTGGATTACGGCCTCTCCACTAAACGTAAGGTGAAAGTGGGGCTGCTTCAACCGGTGCATTTGTCGAGGGTCCAAAGTTTCCGGTTCGCAGGGGTCACCAAAAAAGTTTGGATTTGCAATAGGCGTAGCCGTCTCAGGCACCTTGGGCCATTGTTCAACTACTTCACTGTCCAGGCATGTCAGCTTGAATACTTCCATCGCTCCCTCCTATCGAATATAAATACCCCTTTACCTTGAGATTATCGGGCTGACTCAAGCTAAAGGAGTACCGAGCTTCCTTCTTGTTGTTCGGTCGCTCGTCACTATACGATATACAATATAGTGAGAAGTGGGCTGAAGGACCGATAACACGCTCGACCCACCTTTCACTAATTAACACTCTCACACGCCCCGTCGGTGCCCCGGATAATCAACGGGACACCTAGGTAGTTTGTGTACTCAGCATCAGGAGCGACCCTAGCCTTTCCGCGCCCTACCGAGGAGACGCTCGGTCATGCCGTGAAACCGTCACGGCGCGGGGTGGTGCGATTTAGTGGGGTCGCTTGTTTCATTTCCGTTCCCATCACACGTTGGGTGTCACACTTAAAACGGACATGTCGCACCAACGACCAAACAGAGGATGGGGGGTCGTCGAACAGTATGGGCGACACGACGACGCGCTTCCACTCTAACGAGGGAGAGGCAGCCCCCGACCCATTTCGCTTGCCCCCATCCAGAAAAAGGTAAGTAGGGCGGGGATGCCAACCCCCGCACGGAATACCAGACATGCAGTTTTTCCGGCACCGTGCTCCATTGAGGCGTCCCTCAACTTCATCGCACAGGAGGGCGTGTCCCTCATGAAGGCGTCTACTGGTGTCATTAGCTACCACCTCCACCCCGCTTGTCATCCCAATCTCGGTCAGCACTTGGGAGACTCCAGGCCGTTACTGCGACTGTCTAGGTCCGATCATCACTGACCGTTCGATGTGCGTTCTCCCCGTAGAACGGGAGACTTCCGCCACCTACTTACCGCCCTTCTTGATTCCACTCACCATCACGTAGACGAGAAACAACGCAATGGCTCCTAGTACGATAACCGCCACGGTTCCCATGGATTACCTCGTTCGAGGAAACGCCGCCCTGGGGCTCGGTGCCGCCGGGGGCGGTGGAGCCTGTGCGGTGGTAAGTGATGGAGACGATGCGGCGGTGCCTCCACCATTGTTATCCTTCGCCTCAAGCTCACGGACCGTGGTTTGAATACCGTACGCCGGTCCCTCGTTCGCACTGTACCATTGAGCGGTCCGTACTCGATACCGTCCCGCGTAGGGGTTTGCCTGCCCCTTGTTCTTACCCCACTGGACGACGGCGGGTTCCTTGGTCGCGGTCGTGCGGCTCTTGATCCGGTGATCCTTGAGATCAGACAACACGACGTCCAAGTTCTTGCCACGCGCCTCAACCCCTGCGGCGTCGCAGAACATGGCAAACCGGCCAGCCTTGGCGGTATAAGTTTCAGGCTTCACTCCACCCTCCAACGTTCCAGGGTCCTCGTCGGTACCGAAGATGAACACGGTTTCCTCACTCAACCCCTCCGCATCCAACGGCTCCTCCACTTCCAACGCAACACGCACCCCAAACTTGGGGTTTTCGTTACCAATCATATCTCGAATGGCGTCCTCGATACGCATTTTCAAGACTCCGATGGGCAACGGCGAAAACGGCTCCTTGATTTGTTCTGGTAACTGTAATGACATGGCAACTCCTTATAGGGTGAATGGTTAAGGATAACTCTCACGCTCCTCGTTACGGGCCAATAATTCATCTACAACGTCCTGGACACCTCCTCGTTCCATCCTCGTTCCCAACCACTTCTCAAACGGGGTGGTTTCGTTGATAATATAACTTGACGCCCCGCACCAATCGCAGGGCATGGTCCGGTCAAAGGACTCGAATTCATGAGGACATTGACTACAGTGGAGTAACATCTATTTTGCCGAACCCCACAACGCCTCATATGATGGAGCACAAGGGTTCGGTGCCTTGGCGACTAACGAGTTGGCCACCCACTGCGTGTCCGCTTGAGTCTGTAACTCTCGTTTATATTGCTCACCTTTCCCGCTGACGACCACCCGCATTCGATACACTTCCCCGAATCCGGCAGGGGCACGCTTGGACAACTTGCCAGCCAGCGCCACACTACGAACAACCCCAAAGTCCGCGAGGTCGTCTTTCGCCTCATCGATGTGGCAGATCACGCCGACGTTGGTTCGCCACCACGCGGCGCGGGACATGACCGCCGCTCCAGCGTCCTCTGCGACGCCACCATACCAGGAGATATTGGTCTGCTGCTTGACCGACTCCAATGGATTCAGCTTTTTCCACTTCAATAAGCTGGCTCGCTGGAAATAGGTCATCGAGTCCATCCCAACACTGGCCCAATTTCGGCACTCCTTTTCAAACCCGACCATGCGTTTCTCAAATAAGGAGATCGCCGTCGGGTTGTCTGGGTCAGGGTCCGCGTAATATTCCACCCGTACTATCAGGTTGCCCTTTGCGTCCACGACATCGTCCACCTCCAACCCGATGGTCTTGTAGTACTGCTCCTCGCATTTCTGGACGGTGCCGAGTTCCAGGTATGGGGTGGCCTTATCCCATGGATCAAATGAGAGAATCAACGAGGGTTCATTAAAGTTAGTCGAATAATAACGAATCATCGTGGACCAAAATGTGGATTTCCCACTGCCAGATTCCCCGTACAATAGAAGGTGAATATCAGGATGCCGTTTTGGTTCAGCCATTTTATTTATCTAGTCCTTCCAAGGCGTCAGCCGTCATTTGGGATTGAGTTTTATAGTGCCATTTATTGGGACACTCCATAGCGGAGTCTAGTGTACACGTCTCTCTAGTACACAGCGCTCGGTAGACATTCATCAACCAAAAAAATTCACACTCCCGTATACTTATACCGTTTATTCTATTACGTTGCATTTTTGGAAGTAACGCAAACGTCTTATGCCATTTTTTAGGGTCTTGAACACGTTTCCTCCAATACCAGTGCATCACTTCACCTTTTCGGGGCATAACGATTCGGCAACCATTTCGGCCTGAGTTTTAACGCTCCATTTTAACCCACCATACTTTGGGTCTTGTTCACGCCGAAACCATAACCACACGAGCCAGAATTTCTCGGTCGTAAAATTGTCAAGCTTCCGTTCAGTAATTCCCCACGCAAACCGTCGATGCCATTGATAAATATCGATCTTTCTTCTCACCCAACGCATCACTCACCTCGTTTCGCATTCGACGGCACCGGCGCACTTCCAGTCGTCACATCGACGAGGGACGCCTGATGTGTCGAGGGGGTCGCGTGCGTTTTCGACAACTGGATCAGTTCAGTATGCTTCACGTCATGCGGATTCCATGGCGACTTCAATAGATTCGCGGTCATTAAATCTGCTGGCACCCCCTGTCGGCAAGAATCGTTGAATTCACAGTACCGACAGGAGTCATTAAACTGGCCATTTTGCTGAAGCTTGTCCGCTGCGTCTTGTACCGTATGAACTTGTTCAGTAATGGATTTGAACTTCATCGCGGCTTCCAGCGCATCCCGACGCCACCGTTCAATGAACCCGGTAGGACGTGGATGGGGGCCGCTGTACTCCCACTTAATGTGCATCATTCCACATTCACTGTAGGGGAGTTTATGTTCTGGACACTTGCGCGTGCTTTCAGGAATTTTGCGTAGTTCGATACCCAAGACCAGGGCCTCTTCAATCGGAAGCCCCAATCGCTTACCGTTCACGTATCCTTCCTGCGCCCCAAATACATACGTCGTCAACTGACTGGTCATAGGCCATCGACGCTTCCAGAAATCGTTCAACCCACCGGTGGTCTTATTCTCAAACACCACAAGTCGTTGCTTGTAGGCAGCGATCAGGTCAATCCGCCCGACCATTTGAAAGTCTCCATTGGCGTCCAAGGGAGCCTCGAACACGACCTCCACTAATCCCTTCTGAGGGGTATACGGCATGGGGTTCTGTTCATAAAACGAAAAGAACCGGTCGAGGCAGCGATGGACATTTTGATAGGACAGGCGTTCCTCTGCACTGACATGAGTGGTAAGGGGGCGGTACATTTTCTCAAATTCCGCCAGGGCGTCATATTTACTGCGCCCTTGGTGCCACGCGGCTAGAGCAACGTGGCAAGCGGTCCCGGCGTCTAGCTCAAGCCGCTCCTCTCCTGTAGTGAGACCAAGGACGTAGCGTAACCCTGCCTTCATTTCACAGGTCTGGACGGCGGAGAGTTGAGTATTATCGACGTAAAAGGGCATCATCGGCGCTCGTCCTTGGCTTTACTAACACATTCCCAAAATTGTTCTGAAGAGACAAGTTTAAGAGAAAGCCGTTCCCACCCGTCTGATGGATCAATCTTACGAAAGAATTTAGGACTCACGGTGTAACAATGAAAACAGACTAATTGATAGTAACCAATACCATACGAGTACGGGACGCCGTGATGCGTTCCATGTTGAGCCAGACACACCGCTGCCGTGAATTCGTCAACGTCAACGTCACCCGTGAATGCCACGAAGAAACCCTCCTATTCGTTTCGTCTTACTCATCACTTTTCGTGCGGAGAAGTCCTGCCGTCCACCACACTGCACACACCGGTATTGCCACCCGCGCATGTCACCCTGTTCGTCACGCACATCCTCTAATTCCAGCCAACCGGTGTGACACCGACGGCACGACTCAAAAGGGTTCGTCGATGATGACCCGTTCTCGTTCATTGATTCTCTCCACAGTGGAGTAGATTTTCACGAGCATATTTTCGATGACGGCGAGACGGGCGTCAATAGCCCGAAGTGAGACCACACGAGAATTAGACGCTTTGGGTTTCGCCACGGTAGGAGCCCTCCCCATTCAAGTAAAACAGTGTCAGTATACGCTTCTACGCGCCCGTGTCAACGACTTTCGCGACTTTTTTTCTCCCCTGGTACTCAGCCTGGATTGCAAGTTTGGTGCCGCTCTCAAGCTTTGAATACTCGCTGTATGTCAATGACTTGTGGTACATCAACCAACTATTGAATGCGTCACGGGTGCCCATGTCGCCTTTCCTTCATTTGAGTTTGTTTCATCATTCCGCCCCCCATCGAATAAGGTAAACAGTCTCCAAGCGTTTGCCGTGTTTAATCGCGTCCTCGTTTAACTCGTAGTAGAAGTCAATGGAAAGGAGTTTGATTCGTGACCCACTGTCTTGCACGGTACAGTAGCCGTATCTAGGGAGATAGAATTTGGTCCCGACGGGAAACACTCGCCAGTCGGCAGCACATACCCCTCGCCTCACCGGAGTCATCGTTGCGGTCAAGCCATCATTAAAGAGGGCATCGCACTGTTTCTGTTTTGCTCCCCGTGGACAGTGATAGCCGGTCGTCAGCATCGTAATCGGGAGTCCTGGTGGGGCTGTAACGGTACTAGGGGAAGACTTTTTGTGTATTCCATCCCAGTAAAGGAAGCCTTCTTTGAGAGCAAGTATAGCCGCCATCAGAAACAGTAAAAGACCAACGATGATTATACTGGCACCCGCGTACTTGTCCATTTATCCTCCTTTACTTGAACGGTATTTTCACCAACGCAGCGGTCTCGACCACTTGCTTGGCGAGTGGATACCCGCACTCAGTCTGCCCACCACCGATACACCCGCTGTTCATCGACAGAGTGCCCATGTAAAAGTTCGTATCCCAGCAAAACATCGTATTGTAGCACAGCCCTCCACCAACCACGAGCATCGGAATGTTTCCATAAAATCTGGTCGGACCATAGACGCCGTCGCCTCCGGCCCACTTCAACTCGTGAAATGTCATCGCCCCTCCTCCGGTCAGATACAATTCCATCACCTCATTTACCTTCCAGTACCGACTTACCGTCACATCAACACCTTTCATACGGTCTACCACGCGATTGTAGGACGCTGGACAAGACGGGCCTGGACCGCTGTGGCAGCGCCCACCATAATAGTCGTCGTCACTCGCAAACAGGGACTTGGTAACGTTCTCGCCCCAATCAAAGTAATGACTCTGTACCGACCATCGTGGATTGATTCGATATTCAAGGCCAACCTTCCATGCACGGTCGAACAGCCGCGTATTCGGCGTTTGCACTTTATCCTGCCTCCACGTACCATCATCCACTGTGTTCTGGAAGAAGGCCCCGCCAAGCCCACCCACAAGTGAGACTTGTCCAGCATACGCCGACAGAGAGCAATTCATTACTAGAACCATCACGGCTAAGATGAGAGAAAACCTAATCAACGCGCATTGGAGCATACTCACCGCCCTCTTACCGCTCACTTGGAGTTACGCCTGATTATCCACAAGGACGACTCATTCTCTATCCATAACGC
>Ga0187893_10001194_pt1 | contig 64180 bp, 57 predicted proteins | sample MA1701074metaG_FD_139574 | JGI IMG/M metagenome (GOLD analysis project Ga0187893, IMG submission 139574) | White microbial mat communities from a basaltic lava cave in the Kipuka Kanohina Cave System on the Island of Hawaii, USA - MA170107-4 metaG ... | reverse complement strand
TCTACGTGGCCGACACCGGCGGCGGTCCGACCCACGGCATCCACGTGTTCGACGTGGCCGACGGAGTGAGACTCACGAACGGCCGCAGCTTCGCCGGGATGGAGTTCCGCGGCAAACGCGGCGGCGTGGACGGGATCCGCGCCGACGTCGACGGCAACATCTGGGCGGGCGCGGGCTGGGCGGGCGACGGCTACGACGGCGTCCACGTGTTCGCTCCGGACGGCGCGCGGATCGGCCTGGTCCGGCTGCCGGAGATCTGCTCGAACCTGTGCTTCGGCGGCCGGAAGCGCAACCGCCTGTTCATGACCGCGAGCCAGTCGCTCTACGCGCTCTACACCGAGGCCCAGGGCGCGGCGTGATCCGTTGGCGCTTCAAGGGCCGGCCTATGCGTCGGGGAGGGCCTCCAGCCACGCTCGATCGGCGGCATCCGAAGGCCGTGCCGTCTGCTTGGTTCGGATCAGCGTTCGCTTGTCCGCGAACCGTACCGGGGTGCCGTGGAGGTCGACGCTTCGCGCGGAGGGCTGGGCCTCGGCCCAGGTGACCCCACACGCCGCCCGGAGCAGATCCACCATCACCTCGTCGGCCACGCGGACGACGGCGTAGCGTTCGAGGTCATCAGGTGCGATCTCCGCGGCCGCGTTGTCTTCCAGCACCGAGAGGGCCGACTTCAGTCGCGCGACATTCTCGGGAGAGGGATCAACCAGGAGGTCGATATCCTTGGTCGTGCGCTCGCCGCCATGCAGGATGACCGCGAAGCCGCCGATCAGGAGGTAGCGGGCCCCCGCCTCGTCGAGGGCGCGGCAGATGCGCCGGAGGTCGTCGAGGGTCGGAGGGCGGACCTCCGGGACATCTGGCTCGTCACCCACTCCTGAGCCTCCTCAAAGGCCGTGAACCGGAACAGACCGCGGGGCGCGAGACCGCGGGGCCCGCGCAAGTCCCACGCCGTCCGAAGCAGCGCCTCGGCGGCGTTCAGGGTGGCGGCGCCTTCCCGGCGCCTCCCGACGACCTTGGAAGGAAGGAGGTCGATCTCACGGTCTCGTCTCACCCCGCCAGCATAACCCGTCCCCCTAGCTGGTCCTACAGGGCGGGGGCGGCATGGCGATCCCCGGCGTCGAGGACCGGTCGCTCGCGAGGCTCAGAACGTCTTGGATAGGCCGACGAGGGCTGAGAAGCGCGGGGCGAGCTGGGCGTCGTTCACGTCCCGGTACGCCGGGGCCAGCAGGTAGCCGTAGAAGCCCACGCCGTCGGCCCTTTCGCCGCCACGCAGATCCTCGTGATAACCCGGGATCAGGGTGCCCTCTTCGATCAGCACCTTCGGGCGCACCACGCTGTCGGTGGGCCCACCGTGCGAGCCGGAGCCGGCTCGTCGCGGGCGGGCCAGACCGGGCTACTTGATCAGCCGGATGCCGGGGTTGATCGGGTAGAGCCACTCGACGCCCCGTTCGGTCACCAGCGCATCGTCTTCGAGCGGCACGCGCACCTTCTTGCCCCCGAACTCCTTCGCTGCCGTGTAGGCGAAGAGCTCGATCGAGAAGAAGTTGCCGGCCTTGACCTCGTAGGTGAGCCGCAGCGGGTTGAACCACGCGATCGACGGTCCGACGCCGTGGCCCAGGTTGCCGACCGAGTGGCAGCCGATGATCACGTCGGTGGTCGGGCCCGCATAGGGCTTGTTGAACTCCTCCATCACCGCGAAGCCCGGCATCTGCGCGACGCGCTCGTTGAGCAGGGCCAGCGTCGCTTCCGCGGTTGGGCCCGGCTTGATGCTGCGCCGGATGGTGTCGCGCACCTTGACCGCCTGGTCGAACGCGTTCTGCAGCCCCGGCGGGACGGCCGCCTCGCCGGGCTTCAGCACGTACGCCATGCGCTTCACGTCGGTGCAGAAGTTGAGGTGGCAGACCCCCCAGTCGATGATCAGCAGGTCGCCGCGCCGGATGATCCGCGTGTTGGAGACGTCTTCGATGCCGGTGGGGCCGGTGACGTAGACCGACGGCATGTCGAAGGACGAGCCGAGCCCGCGGCCGAGCAGCTGGTCCTGCATCCACCAGGCGACGTCCTCGAGCGTCGTCACGCCGGGGGTGACGACCGCGTTCGAGAGCGCCTCCTCGGCGATGTTGCGGGACAACTCGGCCGCCTCGCCGAAGGCCACCACTTCGCTGGCGACGCGCCGGGAGCGGAAGTCGGAGACCAGCTTCTCGGCGGAGACGAAACGCGAGACCCACGGCTCGCCCAGGGTCGACACGAGCTCCTGGTGGGCGGTGTGGGACAGGCCGTCGGCGGCCCCGATCTCCTCGGACATGTTGAGGCCGATCCGCCGCGGCTGCCGCTCCTCGACGAATGTCTTGAGGTCGTAGTCGCCCTCGACCCTGTCGTACGCCCCGCATGCCTCGAGCAGGTAGCCGTCGATGCCCAGCGCCGCGCGCTCGATGCGGTCGCCGCCGCGGTCCGTGAAGACGTAGAAGCCCACCCGCCCTGGATACCCGCGGCCCAGGTCTTCGTAGAGCGGATCGTAGTGGCCCTCCTTCATCATCACCATCCACATGTCGATGCCGTTGCCGCGCATCGCCTCGGGCAGGACCAGGTCGAACTTGTCCTTGCGGATCTGGCACAGTCTCTCCCAGCGGCGTCGCGCCTCCTGTGCGGAGGCGGACGCGGGCACCAGCAGCGAGGCGCCGAGCACGAGAAGAAGCGCGGTGCGTCGGTTCATCGATCCACCTCCGTGGGTCTCAGGCGACCCGGACCGGCAGCGACACCTCCGTGAACACGTCGTTGCTCCGTGTCGCGCACCAGGATATAGCCGGGGAGTCCACGACCTCGAAGCGGCGGCCTGCTGATGCTCACCCGCTCACCGCTCACGGATCACGGCGAAGAGGTCTCGCCGGGCGGATTGCGAGATGGCCACGACCGCGGGGTTGCTGAGCCGCCTCTCGGGTGAGATCACGTAGAAACGCTCCCGCAGATTGGGCAGCGTTCCCACGCGGCGCACGCCGTACCGCTCGCGGATCTCCGCCTCGATTGCGGCCGGAGCGGGAAACAGCCCGGCCCCGGCCTCCCCGAAGACCTTGAGCAGCGCGCTGTCCTCGAACTCCGCCACCACCCGCGGCCGGATCGCCCGCCCCTCGAACCATTGGTCCAGTGAGCGCCGGAGCGCCGTGTTGTCGGTCGGGACGAGCAGCGGCGCGCCGTCGAGGGACTGCGGAAAACTCCTCGCATACTCCCGGGCCAGGCGCGGGGTCCCGAAGATCGCGACTCCGCAATGCCCCAGCAGGTGCGTGAAGGCGCGAACCCTCACCGTGGGCGGCATCGGTTGGTCGGCGAGCACGATGTCGAGACCCTGGACGGCCAACTCGGCGAGCAGTCGCTCCGGCTTGTCCTCGAAGCACTGGATCTGGAACGGCTCGGGGAGCCGGAGGGCCGGCTCCAGCAGCCGGTACGCCACCAGCTTGGGCAACACGTTGGCGATCCCGACGGCGAGCCGCACCGGGCGTCCGGTGGGCCGGCCGCCCAGCGCGGTGAGCAGCTCGCCGCCGAGCCCGAAGATCTCCTCGGCGTAGCGCTGGACCAGCCGTCCGGCGTCCGTGAGCGTGAGGCCCCGCCCCGCGCGGGCGATCAGTTTCTCGCCGAGGGCCTCCTCCAGCTTCCGGATCTGGGCGGTCACGGTGGGCTGAGAGACGTGGAGCCGCTCGCTCGCGCGCGTGACGCTCCCCTCTCGGGCGGTCGCCCAGAAGTAGCGCAGGTGGTGGTAGTTCAGCTGATCCACCCCCCGAGCATACATCGATACTGACTATGACAAGCGGTGAATCTAACTATTTGCCGATGAATGGTGAAAGACGTACCTTTGGTGCTGGTGGGGCCATGGAATTGGTGGACGTACTGGGCGGGTTGCTGGGCGGGGCCCTGGGGTGGGTCTGCGGCAGCTTCAAGGCCTGGCTGCACGGTTTCCGGGGCGGCTCGCTGAAGGACGCGGGCCGCGGACAGCTGCGCGACCGCCCTGGCGACCGCGCCGGCGATCCCCACGGTGCCCGAAGCGTCGGGGACCCAGCCGCCTCAGGTGATCGATCGGCGCGGGGAGCACGCCCTGCGATGAGACTCAACAGGATCCATGCCCGCTGAAAGCGTCGGTTCGCCACAACTCTGGGCCGGCTTCACGCTGTTCATCCTCGCCATGCTGGCGCTGGATCTGGGCGTGTTCCACCGCAAGGCACACGCGGTGAGCTTCCGGGAGGCGCTCGCCTGGAGTGTGGTCTGGGTGAGCCTGGCCCTCACCTTCAACCTGCTGGTCTACCAGTGGTTCGGCTCCCAGCGCGCGCTCGAGTTCCTGACGGGGTACGTCATCGAGAAGGCACTCTCGGTGGACAACGTCTTCGTCTTCCTGGTGATCTTCCAGTTCTTCGCTGTTCCTGCCGCCTTCCAGCACCGGGTACTGTTCTGGGGGATCCTCGGCGCGCTCCTGATGCGAGCCGTCTTCATACTGCTGGGGGCCACCCTGATCGCGCGTTTCCACTGGGTGCTTTACGTCTTCGGCGCATTCCTGGTCCTGACCGGCATCAAGCTGCTGCTCCGGCGGGGCGCCGAGATCCATCCGGAGCGCAACCCCGCCTACCGTCTGTTCCGGCGGTTCGTGCCGGCCGTCGCGGAGTATCGCGGCGCGCGCTTCACCGTGCTGGAGAACGGGAGACGCCTGGCCACCCCGCTGCTGCTGGTCGTGGTCGTGGTGGAGGCGACGGACGTCGTCTTCGCGGTGGACTCGATCCCAGCCATCTTCGCGATCACGACCGACCCGTTCATCGTCTACACGTCCAACATCTTCGCCATCCTCGGCCTGCGTGCCCTCTACTTCCTGCTCTCGGGCGCGATCGGGCGCTTCCACTACCTCGACGTGGGCCTCGGCCTGGTGTTGTGTTTCGTGGGAGCCAAGATGCTGATCGCCGACCTGTACAAGGTCCCGATCGCCCTTTCGCTCGCGGCGGTCGCCACCCTGCTGGCGGGCTCGATCGTCGCCTCGCTGCTCCGCCCGCGCGCCGAAGCCAGCGCCACTCGCCCGGTTGGCGCCGCGGCAGAAGGCTGAGCCTCGACCGGCGGGAAGCCCATCCGCAAGATCAGGTCCGGGCCGGCGGCTCCCCCCTGGTCGATACCCGGGTGTTGACCGAGGATGCGACTGCCCTATACTTAGGTGTGTGCCTAACCAATCGACCGCGCTCGACCAGGTGTTTCGCGCCCTGGCGGACCCGACCCGTCGGGCGGTCCTGCAGCGTTTGAGCAGGGGTAGGGCGCCCGTGACCCAGCTGGCCGAGCCTTTCGAGATGGCGCTGCCGTCGTTCCTCCAGCACTTGAAGGTGCTGGAGGGCTGCGGCCTCGTCCGCTCGCGGAAGTCCGGCCGGATCAGGACCTACCAGATCTCGCCCCGGCCGCTGAAGGCGGCAGAGGGCTGGATGAGGGAGCAGCGGGCGCTGTGGGAGCGCCGGCTCGATCAGCTCGACCGGTACCTCGAGGACCTCGAGCCCAGCATGAGCACCGAGAGAAAGAAGGAGAAGAGATGACGATCGACCCCAGGCTGGACCTCGTGCTGGAGAGGGTCGTCGACGTGTCACCAGAGCTCGTCTGGATGGCCTGGACCCAGCCACAGCACCTCAAGAAGTGGTTCACCCCCGCGCCCTGGACCACGGTGGACTGCGAGATCGACCTCCGCCCCGGCGGCGCCTTCCGGACGGTCATGCGCTCTCCCGAGGGGCAGGATCACCCGAACACGGGCTGCTACCTCGAGATCGTTCCCAACCGGAAGCTGGTCTGGACCGACGCCCTCGAGGCGGGTTTTCGGCCCTCGCGGCAGGGCCCACCCCTGAGCTTCCATTTCACGGCCGCCATCCTGCTCGAACCCCAGGGCAGAGGGACGAAGTACACGGCGATCGTCATGCATGGCGACGAAGAGAGCCGCAAGAAACACGATGCCATGGGCTTCAAGGACGGCTGGGGCAAGGCCCTGGAGCAGCTCGTCGAGCAGATGAAGACCGTGCGCCCCTCAGCGAAGGGGTCTCTCGATGGCTGACCCGGCGGGCGAACGTACGGTGGTCGTCTCATCCTTCATCACGCTGGACGGGTACATGGTCGGCCCGAACGAGGACATCAGCTGGGTGTCAGAGGGGTTTGACCCCCGGATGCAGTCCGACATCGCTGAGTACATGAGCGAGCAATCGGACTGCTTCGTGTTCGGTCGAATCACGTACGAGATGTTCGCCGCGTATTGGCCCACCGCGGTGCCGTACGAGGCGGGCGATGCGTTGAGCCCCTCGGAGGGGCGCGAGGACCCGCGGATCATCCGCGCGCTGAACGACTCGCTCAAGCTCGTGGCCTCCAGCACGCTCCAGCCGCCAACCTGGAGTAACACCCGGCTGATCCGCAACGGTCTTCTCGAAGCCATCCGCGCGCTGAAACGGGAGACCGGGAAATCCATCAACGTGCAAGGCAGCGCCAGCGTCGTGCAGGCCCTCGAGCGCGCCGACCTCGTCGATGAGTATCACCTGTATGTGCATCCAGTCCTGCTCGGGGCGGGCAAGCCTCTGTTTGCGACTGGCTCCGGCCGCCAGGACGTCCGCCGCGTTGATCTGAAGGCGTACGACAACGGGGTCATGCGTACGGTCTATCGGCGTCACCGGACAGCTTGACCCGCTGAATCGCCGAAGCGCGCCGGATCACGCCGCGCGTTTGCTTCGGCCACGCCTCCTGATCCTTTCCACTTGCCCCAGATGGTTCAGGTCGTGCCCCGCGTACATGCGGACGATATGTGTGATGGTCTCCTTGCCGCGCTCCTGATGCATGCCGTAGTTCTTCCAGAGATTCTTGGGAAGTGATTTCAGCATGGACAGGTTGGCCTCTCGCAACACGCGAAAGGTAAGCAGGGAGGCCTTGGGGTCACGTCGCGCATAACCCAGGGTGTCCGCCCAGACGTCCTGGTCAGCGGTCTGAAGGGACGCGCCGTTGCTCCCCGCAATCAGCCGCATCCGCCAGCCGACGACCAGTTCCGTATCCGCCAGATGCGCCAGGATCTCCGCGATCGACCATTTCCCGGGCTCCGGACGCGTCGTCAAAACCTTCTTGCTGAGAGGCTTGACCAGTTTGGCCAGCTTCTTCGGCGTGTCCTGCTGCACCCGCATCGGATCCTGCCCTTCCACGTAACCGAGCATGCGCCGGATGTACTGCTGCGCCGTTTCCTGCATCGACTTCCTCCCTGGAAGACATGGGCCAGCTCCGCACTACGCACTCAATTAGACCAGTTTGAGCCGGTTGCGCCCGCCTCGGACCGTTGGTCAGCGGTAGCCGGTCGTGTCCGCGGGCCTGCCGGCATCCTGCACCTCGGGGACATAACGCCAGGCATCGGGTTGGGAGCCGTCCAGGTCGGTAAAGCCGTAGATCCGGGCAAGCTCGCCACTCGAGAGCGCCTGTCCGTTCCAGCGCGCGACGGCGGGATCGGCCGCCAGCGCCGCAACCGCCCGCCCCACGATCGCGGGGCTCTCGGAGATGGCGAAGTGGGGCGACCGCTTCGTGGCGTCGCGCCAGTTCGATTCGCTCACGCCATAGGCCTCGAGCATCGCCTCGGATCGCAACCAACCCGGTGTGAGCGCCACGGCTGTCGCCGCATGCCGCTTCAGCTCGTGGGCCAGCGCGAAGGCCATCCGGATGTTGGCCGCCTTGGCGAGGTCGTAGAAGAACGAGACCCGGTAGTTCGACTGGTTGTACTCGGCGGTTCCGTCGGTCACCTCCACCACCAGGCCCCCGGGCGACTTGATGAGCAACGGAATCGCGAAGTGGCTGGTGATCGCGTGGGTGTCGATGGCGAGGCGCAGCGTGTGCAGCCCCAGGTCCAGGGTCGACTCCCACACGGCCTTCTCCCACTCCATCGTGGTGGCGCCCCAGATGTTGTTGACGAGCACGTGCAGCGCGCCGTGTTCCGCTTCCACGCGGGCCACGAGTGCTTGCACCTGGTCGGGGACGAGATGGTCGACCTGGACCGCGATCCCGCGTCCACCGGCCTGGTTCACCCGCTCGGCGGCCTCCTCGATGGTCTCGGGCCGGTTCATCTCTGATCGCTGGGAGCGCGTGGTGCGGCCGGTGACGTAGACGGTCGCGCCGGCGGCCCCGAGCTGCACGGCGATCCCGCGTCCCGCTCCCCGGGTCGCCCCAGCGACCAGCGCCACTTTGCCGGCCAGAGGTTTCTTCATGCTCGGCCCTCCGTAACTGGTGTACGATCTTTGACCAGTGACAGGATAAACCAGCGCGCAGTGACTGGTCAAGTGCAATTAGATAGTTATTCGGACGCAGGGGTCCTGGTGGCGGCGCAGCTCGTCAACGAGCTGGCGCCGGGCCACCCCGGCGGCCAGGCGCAGCCCAAGCAGCGGGTCCTGGCCGCGTTAACACGGATCCTCGCTGTGGACCCGCCGTCGGTCGGCAGGCTCAGCCAGGGTGATGTGCCGGGATTCCTCGCCTTGGCGCGCTCCCTGCGCCAGGTGTTTCACGACCTGCAGCGCGCCGACATCGACGCTGCGGCGTCCCGATTGAACGACCTGCTCTCGAAACACCCAGCCCACCCGCACCTCGCCAAGGAGCATGGACGCTGGCGGCTGCACCACCACCCCAAGGAGGTCGCCCTGGTCCCGATGTGGACGTCGGTCTGCGCGGAGGGCATGGCCCGAATGACGGGAGCCGGGCACGGCGATCGCTTCGGCGGCTGCGAGGCCCCGGGCTGCGATCGCGTCTTCTTCGACGTTTCAAAAAACGCCAGCCGGCGATTCTGCTCGACCGCCTGTCAGAACAGGGTCAAGGCGGCGGCCTTCCGGCTCCGGAACAGCGGCGGCACGCCCGCGACCTCTCACCGCAGCAAGCCGAAAGGGATCTCGCGGCGCAGAGCGCGCCGCTCCTAGGAGCTTGCCTCCCTAATCCTCGAGCGCCGCCCGCAGGCGCGCCAGGGATTCGTCCCAGCGCTTGGAGATGAGGTCGAGGGAACGCCGGAGCTCGTCCAGCGGCTCCGGCCGCAGCTGCCAGAGCCGCTCGCGACCCTGCGCCACGCTCCGCGCGAGGCCCGCGCCGGCCAACACCTGCAGGTGCTTGGTCACCGCTTGCCGCGTGACGTCGGTCCCGGCGGTCAGCCGCGTGATCGAGAGCGGGCCCTCCGTCCCGAGCCGGGCGACCAGACGAAGACGCGTCTGGTCGCCCAACGCGGCGAACACCGGCGCGGCACTCGCCAGGGCCGCTGTTCCGGCCAGGGCCCTAGCTCCTCTCGTCAAGGTACTTCGCGATGTTCTGCACCTGCTGGGTCCATCCGCTTGAGTTCATGCGGAACGCCTCCGCGCGGCGGCCCAGCGGGATGCCGTCGAAGCCGGATTCCACGATCCGCAGGCGCGTGCCCCCGGGGACGTCCGCGAGCTCGCACTCGACCAGCGTGGTGGGCTCGGCGGAGTAATCCTGCTGCGGATCGACCGCGTACGGATGCCAGCGCCACGAGAAGAGGCGTTCCGGCTCCATGCGCTCCACGGTCATGTCGAGGGTCAGGTGCTCGTAGCCAGGATGCGTGATCCTCCCCTGCGCCCGCGATCCGGGCGCGAAGCTGTCCTTCATGTCGGCGCCGAACCACTTGCCGAACTCGGCGGCGGTGGTCAGCGCGCGCCAGACCCTGGCGCGGGGCGCCTTCATCACGATCTCCTTTTCGATGCGGTCCGTGCTCGTGGCTGTGGACATTAGCAACCTCCTGGTTGCATCTTAGGTTGAGTCGGGGTGATATGCAACCAGATTGTTGCGCTCCGCGCTAGCGGAGCGGTTCCGTTAGGCCGTGGCCTTGGCTCCCCCCCTGAGGCGTCCGGCCACGCTCACGAGGCCGACCAGGACACCGCCGGCGACCACGCCGACCAGCGCGTTCACGAGCACGGGACCCAGGCTCGCCGCGAGGCCGCCGCTCTTGCCGAGCTCCTCGGTCCAGTGGTGGATGGGAGCGAGGCCGTGCGCCAGGATCCCGCCACCGACCAGGAACATCGCCGCGGTGCCGGCGACCGACAGGAAACGCATCATCCAGGGGGCCGCCGCCAGGATCCCTCTTCCGAGCGCGCGCTGCAGGCGCGCGGCGCCACCCGACCCGGTGCGACGGCTCAGGTGGAGCCCGCCGTCGTCCAGCTTGACGATCGCGGCCACCAGGCCGTACACGCCGACCGTCATCACCAGCGCGATGCCGACCAGCACACCCAGCTGCGTCACGAAGGGGGCGGCCGACACGGTGCCGAGCGCAATCACGATGATCTCGGCGGAGAGGATGAAATCGGTCCGCACCGCGCCCTTGATCTTCTCCTGCTCCACGGCCACCAGGTCGACCTCCGGGCGCAGCAGCGCCTCGGCCAGCTCCGCCTTGTGGGCGTGCTCCTCGGCGGCGTTGTGCAGCAGCTTGTGTGCCAGCTTCTCGAAGCCCTCGTAGCAGAGGAAGCTGCCGCCGACCATCAGCAGCGGGAGCACCGCCCACGGCGCCAGGGCGGCGATCGCGAGCGCGGCGGGCACCAGGATCGCCTTGTTGATTAGGGAGCCGCGTGCCACCGCCCAGACCACCGGCAACTCGCGCTCGGCCTTGACGCCCGCCACCTGCTGCGCGTTCAGCGCCAGGTCGTCGCCCAGCACACCGGCGGTCTTCTGGGTGGCGACCTTGGTCAACACGGCCACGTCGTCGGCAACGGCCGCGCCCTTGCTGGCCGCCACCTTGGTGAGGATGGCCACGTCGTCGAGGACCGTGGTGATGTCGTCGATCAGCGCCAGCAGGCTGCTTCCGGCCATGGGAGCCCGTAGCCTAGCAGGACGGCCACCATGGCCGGAAGCGGGATCCCGGGCCGAATCGTCCCGGCGCCGGGGGCGCTCGGGCAACGCCACCAGCCGCAGGACCCTTGACAGCAGCCGCGGCGGAGCCTATATTACTCATCAGTTATGGAACTGATTGGTTATCCTCTTCGCCTGGACGAGACCTTCGCTGCCCTCGCCGACCCCACGCGCCGCGCGATCCTGGCGCGGCTCGCCTCGGGCCAGGCGTCGGTGATGGAGCTCGCCCAGCCGTTCGCGATGACGCAGCCCGCCATCTCCAAGCACCTCAAGGTGCTGGAGCGGGCCGGCCTCATCTCGCGCAGCCGCGACGCCCAGCGGCGGCCCTGCCGGCTGGAGGCGCGGCCCCTCGCCGAGGCCGACGCCTACCTGCAGGGTTACCGCCGGTTCTGGGACGCTTCCTTCCAGCGGTTGGACGGCCTGCTCGACGAGATCAAGACCCGGGACGCGAAGCGCAAGAAACGACAGAGGAGAAAGCCATGAACACGCCGGGAGCGCTGCAGGTCACCACCCCCAGCGAACGCGAGATCGCGATGACACGCGTCTTCGACGCTCCGCGCGAGCTGGTCTTCGACGCTTGGACGCGGCCCGAGCTGATCAGGCGCTGGATGCTCGGACCCCCTGGCTGGAGCATGCCGGTCTGCGAAGTCGACCTGCGCGTGGGCGGCACCTACCGCTTCGTGTGGCGCAGCCCCGAGGGGAAGGACATGGGAATGGGTGGGGTCTACCGCGAGATCATGCCGCCGGAAAGGATCGTCACCACCGAGGCCTTCGACGAGGACTGGACGGGGGGCGAGACTCTCAACACGCTCGTCCTCACCGAGCAGGGCGGCAGGACCACGCTCACGAACACGGTGCTGTACTCATCGCGTGAAGCCCGCGACGGCGCCCTCAAGACCGGGATGGAGCAGGGCGTGGCGGCGAGTTACGACAGGCTCGCCGAGCTGCTTGCTTCGGCGCCCCGATGACGCTGGTCGAGCTGCGAACCGGCTTCCACCACTTCACGTTGAGCCACGTGGCCCATCGCGCTGTTCAGGCGACCGCGGGCCGCCGGCGCGCCGTCCTCGGCAGGATCAGCTCGGCCGCCCGGCGTCGCAGCGCGTTCCGGACCGACGCCGTGTCGGCTCCTGCCGCGGCGCGCAGGTACACGACCGCCGCGCGACGCTCCCGCACTCTCTCGCCCGGCATCTCCGGGGCCTGCAGCTTCGCCGGCGGCGCGCACCGCTCCGCAGTCGGTTCCACACTTGGCATGCAATTCACGTCGGGCCCTCCTGCTTGTAGACGAACCGGCGCCCGCAATCTCGACAGCATGCTCGCCGACCATATATGTCATCCGCTGTCACCTTCCCGCGGCGTGACGATTTTTCACATCCATCTGCTGGAGGGCCGCCTCACCGGGTGCTTCCGGCGTATGGGATCGGATACCGCCCGACGTGGCGGGCTCAGGAGACGGAGGCGGATGCCGCTGGGTGCGTGAGCAGGGGCGCCACGCGTTCGTCCTGTTCTTGACCCACGGCCGGCCCGTGCTCGGCCGCGATCAACGAGTAGAACACCGGCACCACGAACAGCGTGAACAACGTCCCCACGGTCATGCCGGCAACCAGCACCGTCCCGATGCTGTTGCGCGCCTCGGCGCCGGGCCCCGTCACCAGCACCAGGGGCAGATGACCGAACACGGTCGCCGCCGAGGTCATCAGCACCGGCCGCAGGCGGGTCAGGGAGGCCTCGCGCAGGGCGGCCGGCTTGGGCACGCCGCGCGCCTGCAGCGTGTTCGCGAATTCCACGATCAGGATCCCGTTCTTGGCGATCAGCCCCACCAGCGTGATCAGGCCGACCTGGGAGTAGATGTTGATGGTGGTCAGGTCCAGGAAGCTGAACACCAGGGCTCCCGAGATCGCCAGCGGCACCGAGCCCAGCAACACGATCAGCGGGTCGCGGAAGCTGTGGAACTGCGCCGCCAGCACCAGGTAGATGAGGACCAGCGCGAAGCCGAGCGTCACGGTGAGCGCGGAGCCCTCGCGGCGGATCTGGCGGGACTCGCCCGCATGGTCGAGCACCACGCCCGGACCGCTGGCGACGGCAGCCGCGTTCTCGAGGACCCGCAGGCCCTCCTCCTTGGTCACGCCCGGTTTGACGCCGCCGAACACCCGCACCGCGTTGCGCTGCTGGAAACGGTTCAGGGTGCGGGGAGCGGTGCTGGTCTCGATGCGCGTGAAGGTCGACACCGGCACCAGCGCCCCCTCCGGGGTCTTGATCTTGAGGTCGAGCAGCGGGCCGATCGACGCACGGCCCTCGTCGCCGATCTGCGGTATGACCTTGTAGCTGCGGTCGTAGAAGTTGAAGCGGTTCACGTACGCGCCGCCCAGCAGCGTGCCCAGCTCCTGCCCGACGCCCGCCAGGTCGAGGCCCAGGTCGGCGACCTGCTCGCGATCGATCACCACCCGGGCCTCGGGCAGGTCGATCTTGAGGTCGGTGTCGACGTAGAGGAACTTCCCGCTCTGCCAGCCGGCGCCGACCACCTGTGACGCCGTCTCCAGCATCTCCTGTGCCGACGCCTCGCTCTGCAGGACCAGCTCGACGTCGTATTGGCCGGGCGTGGGCAGCGGAGGGTCAAGGCGCGGGAAGACGCGCAGCCCTGGAACCTGGGAGACCGCGGCGAACACCTCGCCGAACATCTCTGCGGTGGAGCGCTCGCGCTGCTTCCAGTCCTTCGCCACCAGCCCGCCGAAGCCGCCCCAGGCCGCGGTCAGGGACCACATGAAGTCGGTCTCGGGGAACGACGTGATCGCCTGGACGACCTGCTGCGAGTCGCGCCTGACCGCCGGGAGCGAGGCATCCGGCGACGCTTCGAAGAACAGGCTGATGTGGCTCTGGTCCTCCGCCGGCGCCAGCTCGCGTCGCGAGAACGAATACAGCGGCCAGGCCGCCGCCATCACCAGCAGCGCGGCGGCCACAATGGCCCAACGCATCTCCAGCGCGGCGTCGAGGAGCCAGGCATAGGCTCGGCGCACCGCCTCGAAGCCGCGGTTGACGAAAGCCGTCAGGCGGGCCTCCTCGCCGTGGGGGTGCACGAATCGCGAGCTCATCACCGGCGAGAGCGTGACCGCCACGATCCCCGACAGCACCACCGCGGCCGCCAGCGTGATCGCGAACTCCAGGAACAACGAACCGGTCAGACCGCCCTGGAAGCCGATCGGCGCGTAGACCGTGGCCAGCGTGATCGTCATCGCGATGATCGGGCCGATCAGCTCGCGTGCCCCGTGCAGCGCGGCGTCGATCCGCGACTTGCCCATCCGCACGTGCCGTTCCACGTTCTCGACCACCACGATCGCGTCGTCCACCACCAGGCCCACCGACAACACGATCGCCAGGATCGAGAGCAGGTTGAGGCTGAAGCCGAACGCCGTCATCACGATCGCCGCTCCCACCAGCGAGACCGGCATCGCGACCAGCGGCACCAGGGCGGTGCGCAGCGAGCCCATGAACAGGAACACCACGAAGCCGACGATCAGGATCGTCTCCCCCAGGGTCTTGGTGATCTCCTCCAGCGCGTCCCGCATGAACTGCGTGCCGTCGTACACCAGGCGCATCTCGACGTCTTTGGGCAGGGTCGGGCGGATGCGGTCCATCTCGTGGCGCAGCCGGTTCCCCACCTCGATCTCGTTGGATCCCACCAGCGGCCAGACCCCGAGATACACGCCCTCCTGCCCGCTGTACTTCGCCACCATGCTGGCTTCCTCAGCACCCAGCTCGACCCGCGCCACGTCGCTCAGGCGCACCAGCGCACCCTCGCGCTCCGCGACGATCAGCCTCCGGAACTCGTCGGCGGAGCGCAGGTCGGTGTTCGCGAGCAGGTTGACCTGCACCAGGTTGCCCTTGGTCTGGCCCACCGCCGCCAGGTAGTTGTTCCGGCGCAGCGCGGCGTGGACGTCGCCCGGCGACAGGTTCAAGGCGGCGAGGCGGTCGGGATCGATCCAGACGCGCATGGCGATCTGGCGGCCGCCCTCGATGGTCACCCGCTGCACGCCGGTCAGGGTCGAGAGCTGAGGCTGCAGCGTGCGCAGCAGCCAATCCGTCACGGCAGGCACCTCACGCTCGCTCGACGTGAAGCTCAGGTAGAACGATGCGTAGGGCCGATCCGCGCGCTGCACCTCCACCACGGGCGGCTCGGCCTCCGCGGGCAACTCGGAGCGCACCTCCTGCAAGCGCGCGGTGACCTCGGCCAGCGCCGCCGTGCTGCTGTGGTTCAGCTTCAAGCGCACGCTGACCGTGCTGACTCCGGCCCGACTCGACGACTCGATGTGATCGACACCGCTGATCGCCGAGACCACGCGCTCGATGGGCGTGGTCAGGAAGCCGCGGACGGTCTCGGCGCTGGCGCCGTAGTAGACGGTCGTGATCTGCACCGAGGAGCTTTCGATCTGCGGGTATTGCTGCACCGGCAAGCTGCTGAGCGCCCGCCAACCCAGCAACACGATCATCAGGTTGACGACCACCGCCAGCACGGGATGCCTGATGAAGACGTCGGTGACGCGCATGGGTGTCTCCAGCTCCCGCGTCAGCGGGCCCCGCCGCCGCCCGCCGCCGCCTCCTCGGCGACGGCCACCAGAACCTCTGGGCGCAGCTTGAACGAGCCGGATGCGGCCACCTGCTCGCCCGCCGCAACACCCTGGTGGATCACGACCTCGTCGCCGAGGACCGGTCCGCTCCGTACCTGCCGCAGCTGGGCTCGCGCCTTGCCCTCGCCGTCGGGAACCAGCACGAACAGGTGGTCGCCGGCCGGCCCCTTGCGCAGGGCGCTCGCCGGAACCGTGATCACCGTGCTGCGCGGACCCACTGGAACCTGGACGCGCACCGAAGCGCCCGGCGCGGGCGCGTTGGCGGCGATCCTGGCGCGCACCCTGGCGTTGCGGGTCGCGGGGTCGACCCGAGCGTCGATCGCGACGATCCTGGCCGGGATCGGCGACTCCGTTCCAGCGGCGAAGACCTCGACGCTCTCCCCCTCGCCCAGGACGGCGGCCACGCGCTGCGCCACCGCGAACTCGACGTGCGCCGCCTCGTCCACGCCCTGCAGCGTGGTGAGCTCGGTGCCCTCGTCCAGGTACTGGCCCGGATGCAGGTCCGCGATCCCCACCCGGGCGCGAAACGGCGCCCGTATCGTCTTCCGCTCGATGATCGCCCGTGTGCGGGCGCTCTGCGCCATCGCCACGTCGCGCTCGGCCCGGGCCCGGTCCAACTCCGTCTCCGGCACGATGCCCTGCCGGCGCAGGTCCACGGCGCGCGCGAGCATGGCTTCCGCCAGTTGGGCCTGAGCCTCGAGCGCCCGCAACTCGGCCTCCTCCACCGCAACGTCGAGCTTCACGAGCAAGGTGCCGGCGTCGACCACCTGCCCCGGCGTGAGGCGGACCTGGGCGACCTTGCCCGGCAGCTCGTTGCGCAAGCTGATCGAGCGCGTCGCCAGCACGGTCCCGATGGCCGACGTGCTCCCGCGATACTCGAGCTCCCTGGCGAACGCGGCCGTCACCGCCTCCATCGGCTCGGGCTGGTTGGCGGATGCCGCCTCCTCGGCGCGCAACGAGGCCTGCTTCGTGACGGCGAGCACCGCGCCACCGACGGCGATCAGTGCGAGCAGCACGACAGATCGGATCCAGGCACCGCGACTCATGAGCGACTCCTACTCCTTGGGTCCCAGGTCATCACCGAACCCCTCCGGCGTCGGTCCCAGATGGGATACGACGGTGTCGAAAGTGCCGTTCCTCGAGACGTGGGCTACGACCATGGGTATCAGCATGCAGGGCCATATATGACAGACACTGTCCTATTCAAACGACTGGACATCAGAGACGCCGATCACGCCTGACCCTCGCTGCCATGGTGTGCGACGGTCATGGACGCCGCGAGGTCGGGTCGCCTTGAGGCAGCTGCGCCACCAGGCGTCGGTGCGCGACCAGACGGTACGCCTGCTCGATCAGCCAGGCGACCATGCCCCAGTCGGGCCCCGTGTCGAGCACGACACCAACCCAGCCGCCGCCTCCGACGTAGGGCGGACGGAAATAACGCTTCGGGTCCGACTCGATGAGCGCCTCTTGAGCGCCGAAGGCCGCGGGCAGCCAGACCGAGAGGTGCGACGCTCCGTGGTGGTGATCGTCCAGCATCGCGAACACCTTGCCCTTGCCCGCGAACCAGGTCGGCTCTCCGTGCGAGATCTTCTCGTTCGCCTCGGGCAGGGCGAGGCAGATGGCACGCAGCCGAACCAGCGGGTCCGTGCCGCGGGTCCGGCTGCGCTTCGCCTTGCGTCCAGCTCCGCTGCGTGTGACGGGTCGAGCCATCGAGCGCTCCTCCGCTTCGGCGTGCGCCAGAGCCTTTTAACATCAGCCCTGTCGATTGCAACCTGCGGGTTTTCGTGAGTCGCGCGCCGCGCCCTCCGCGAGGCGCCGCGACTTTTCGCAGAACCCCGGTAGAATCGACGCCTCGATGACCAGGGAGGAGCATGTGAGTTTCACGAGGCGCACGCTGGGCTGGACCGCTGGCTTGTTGATGGGCACTACCGGTGCGGGGGGCGCGGCGCTCGCGTCCGACCCGGCCCACCTCCGGCACGAAGCCATGGAGACGGTAGGGGACTCGTTCAAGCCCTTGCGCGCCATCGCATTGAAGGAAGCCCCCTTCGACGTGGCGGTGGTGAAGAAAAACGCCACGGTCATCCTCGCGAAGCTGAAGGAGGCCCACGGTCTCTTCCCGGAGGGAAGCGGAGGGGGCAAGTCGCGCGCCAAGGCCGAGATCTGGTCCGACCGCGCGGGTTTCGACAAGGCCATGCAGAAGGCCCAGGCGGCGGCAGCGGCCCTGTCGGCGGTGACCGAGGAGGCAGCCTACGACGCCGCGATCAAGACGCTCGGCGGGGGCTGCAAGGGCTGCCACGACACGTACCGCCTGCCCAAGGATTGAGGCTTCCGTCCCGACGGACCACGGCGGCGGCCACGACCCTGCTTGTGGTCGCCGCCGCCGCGTTCTGGTGGCTGACCCGCGGCCACCCGTTGCCCGCATCCGCAATTCCAGCGCACGTTGCGAGCACGGCCAACGGCGAGGTCCTCTATCACGCGGCCAGCTGCTTCGCCTGCCACCGACCGCCCGAAGGTTCGGCGAACCGTTCCCTCCCCTCCGGAGGGGACCCCTTCAAGACGCCGATCGGCGTCTTCTACCCGCAGAACATCACGCCCGATCCCGAGACGGGCCTCGGCCGGTGGAGCGAGTCCGACTTCGTGAACGCGATGACCCGAGGGCTGGCGCCCGACGGACGCCACTACTTCCCCGCCTTCCCATACATGGCCTACCGCGCCATGCAGGTCACCGACCTGCTCGACCTGCGCGCCTACCTGATGAGCTTGCCCGCGGTGCGGGCCGTTCATCCCCCCCACGACGTGCCCCAGCTCGGGCTTGCACGGCGAGGCGTGGGCCTCTGGAAGCGCGTCGGCCTCGCACGCGCGCCGTTTGCTCCCGCGCGGGGCGGCGGCGACTCCTGGACGCGCGGCGCCTACCTCGTGAACGCTCCGGGCCACTGCGGCGAGTGCCACACCCCGAAGGACTGGCTGATGATCGAGGACCTGGGCCGACACCTGGCCGGCGGACCCCATCCGGGCGGCGAGGGCAAGGTGCCAAGCCTGCGCGGGCTGCTGGCCCGCGAAAAATACGAGGACACGGCTCACCTCACGCTCGCCCTCCAGAACGGAGAGGAGCTCGGCTACGAGAACCTCTCGAGCGGCGGCATGGGCCGGATCCAGGAGAGCCTCGCCAAGCTCCCGGCCGCGGACGTCCGCGCGATCTCGGAGTACCTGCTGAGCCTGAAGTAGGCGCGGCGCCGCTCGGGGCCCGGGCGTCCGGTTTCGGGCCTGAACGTCGCCACTCGGTTCAGGAGCCGCACTGGCCGGGCCCAGCACCCGGAAGAGGTATCCAGATGACCTTGTCTCCCATCACCGTGTTGGCCGCGTTCGCAGTCGCCCTACCCCAGGCGGCGCGCGCGGCCGATCCCCCGAAGGCCGCGACGCCACTCGGAACCGAGATCCTCGCCTTCGAGCGCGCGGTGGATTGGAAGGTCGTGGCCGCTGACGCGGCCGTGGATCGCGCGACCTGGGTGCGCCTCGCCTCCCAGAGCCAGAATCCGCGGGAGCTCGCCGCCGCCATCGCCGGGCTCGAGCAGAACATGGGCTGGGATGCCGTGGAGCCGACGTGGAAGACGCGCCGGTCCGGCTGGGTGAGCGAAGTGCAGGGCGCGGCCTCCATGGCCGCGGCAGCGAGGCTGCTGCTGGAGCTGGAAGGCAACACCCGGTGGTCGGCGGTGCACGAAGCCTGGAAGACGGACCGCGACGGCTGGGTCCGGCGTGTCAGCGCGATCGCCCCTCCCGCCTCGGCCGCCGCCGCACCACGCGCTCCAACCGCGCGTGGCGGTCCCGCGGCGCCCGCGGCGCCGGGCGCGGCTGTGCTCGAGGCTGTCGGCAGCCCCGAGATGGGTTACCAGATCCGGGTGCCGAAGGGGGCCAAGGTCCTGGGCAAGAGCAAGCTGTCGCACACCTATAGCCTGGTGCTGTCCGACCGGATCAACGAGATCAACGTCAGCCTCTCGCCGATCGGCGAGGACAGCCTGGCCGCCGCGTTGAGCACGGTCCAGATGGCCGGCGTCCAGGAGGTGTTGGAGAAGTCGGAGCTTGGCCCGGGCCAATACGACATCGTCGCCCTGTGGGGTCCCGGCACGCAGCAGGTGCACGCGTACCGCCGGAAAGGGCGCGTCTCGATCCGTGCGAAGTGCGCGGGACCGGCCACGCAACAGGCCCTGCTCAAGGAGATCTGCGGCTCCCTGGAGATCGTGAAGTAGGTCACCCGGGCCGCGCTGCTCCCCGCCACGTCGCGCTCGGCCTCGAACGGAATTGACCTCGCGGAACAGGCGTCGTAGCCTCGGCTCGGTGGGGAGTGGAGGTGGACCATGAGGGTGAAGGCGATCCTTCTCGTAGCGGTCCTGGGGATGGGGGCGGGGCTGCTCCCGCGTGCGTCAGCCCAAGCCCCGGCGGCGGCCAAGCCGCTGGCCACGACGACCACGAACTGGGACGGTGTGGGCATCGATCTCATGTCGGTGGAGCGTAAGGGGAGCATCCTGACCGTGAAGTGGGCGGCGCGGAACCAGGGGGCCAAGCAGGCCCACCTGATCTTCCAGCTCACGGGCAACAACCCCACCACCTACGTCGTGGACGAGGACAGCGGGACCAAGTACTACGTGCTGACGGACAAGGAGAAACACACCCTCGCCTCCGAACACGAATACACCGGCGACTCCTACGGCATCGACGACTACGTGGAGCCGGGGGGCACCGCGCGTTACTGGATGAAGCTGCCCGCTCCCCCGCCCGCGGTGAAGGCGATCAGCATCTTCTTCAGCAAGGCGGAGCCCTTCGAGTCGGTGATGATCGCCGACAAATAGCTATGCCTCGGCTCGCGCTGGTTCTGGCATCCACGGCGCTCGTCGCCGCTTGCGGGAGGTGGGGAAACAAGGAGGAGGGCGGCGGCGCTCCCTCCGGCTCCTCGGCCACCGGCGCCGGCAGCGACCTCGCGAGCCCCACCCCGGTCGCCGGCCCGGCGATAGCGGGAGCCGTTTCCGACTGGGTCGACCCCGAGCCGGCCGGAGCGCAGGCCATGGCGGAGCAGGTGCTCCGGGATCCGGTGAACCAGGACAAGGTCACGCAGCTCACGATGGCGATCACGACCCTCGAGAACCGCACCTCCGGCATCCAGGGCTTCGCCACCGGTCTCGCCCCCGCCGGGACCTCCCTCGACGACCGCCTGACCCGCCTGGGGGCGGAGGTGACGGGCACGGAGGTCACGATCCGGCTCCCCGGCTCCGTGCTCTTCGACTTCGACTCCGCCGTGATCCGCGCCGACGCCCAGAGGACGCTCACCGAGGTGGCAGAGGTCGTCAAGGGGTACGCGGCGCGCCCGGTCCGCATCGAAGGCCACACCGACGCCGTCGCCTCCGACGACTACAACCAGAAGCTCTCGGAGCGGCGCGCGGAGTCGGTGCGGGCCTGGCTGGTGGCCCACGGCTGCCAGCAGGGCCGGCTCTCGACGAACGGCCACGGGGAGACCAGGCCGGTGGCGGACAACGCGACCGTGGAAGGCCGCCAGCGCAACCGCCGCGTCGAGGTGATCATCTCGAAGGGCAGCTAGCCCACCAGGCCCAGGTGCGGCCTGGGGGGCTTGGCGGACGCCGACGCGACTACCGCAGCGCGAGCTGAATCGCCTCCTCGAGCGCCTCCTTGCCGGGGGCGTTCACGAGCTGCTTGACGATGTTCCCGCTCCGGTCGACGAAAAAGAGCGTGGGGAACACGCTGACGTGTCCGTAGGCGGCCTGCATCTCGGGCGTCAGGACAGCGAGCCTGAACCCGATCGCGTTTTTCCTCGCGTATGCCGCCCGTTCCGCGTCGTCGACGGGCACCTCCAACACCGCGTCGGCGTTGACGCCGAGCATCTCGAAGCCCCGGGGCCGGTAGACCTGGTCGAGCTCGACCAGCAACGGCGCGGTGAGGACGCAGGGCGGGCAGTTGCTGAACCAGAAGTAGATCAGATGGGGCTTGCCGGCCAGGCTCGAGGAAGAGACCGGCGAGCCGTCGAAGGCCGGGATCGAGAACGGCGGCGCCGGCCGACCCTCGAAGCCCGTGATCGTGCGCTCGAGCAGCCTGCCGAAACGCTCGTCCGCGAGGATCGCCTCGACCTGGACGCTCTCGATCTCGCCCGTCTCGGCGTTGCGCTGGAGGAACCGCGGCACCCGCGGGTCGGACTCCATGATCCGCAACATCACCTCCGCCTGGCCCGGCACCGTGAAACGGAACTGCTCGGCGATCTCCTTCAGCGAGGGCGGCTGGCCCGTGGCCTTCTGGTACTGGGCCACGAAGAGCGGGATCTTGAAGAACGCGTCGAACAGCCGGTTCAGGACCGCTCGCTCCTCGGGCGCGGTGAAGACCGTGTTGTACAGCTCGGACACCACCACGCGTTGGCCCGGCTTCACGTGTTCTCGCAGGTATTCGACCACGCGGACCTCGGGATCCTTAGAGGCGGCCGCGGCTTGCGCGGCGGCCAGGACGGCGACGACCGAGACGTTCAGGAGCACGCTTCTCTCCTTGCCGGAATCACATGCAGCCGATCGGCCGGCCGCTCGTGCGGCCCGAATCGACATCGTAACAAGGCTCATCGCCCGGCGCTCCGGATTGCTCACCAGCGGACCCGGAGCAGCGGCCGATCGCGCGAAGAAAGCTGGGACCAGGGTGAGGCTGGTCTGGGCAGGCCAAGCTGCTTGCGCGTCGACACATCGACGAACTCCCACCGCTCCGCGAGCCGACCACCCGAGGATCGGAAGATGCTCACGCAGCCGGCGCTCACCCTGCGGCCAGTGGCGGGGACACCCAGGAAGGACTGCTCGTGAGTACCGTGCCAGCTGAGCCAGGCCATGGTGATTGGGGGAACCACGGCCATGACGTTGACGGCGATCGCCAGGTCGGGGAAGGCACGTAGGAAGCCTCGCACGCTCTTGGTGAGTTCCTGGACTCCATGCCGAGCCCCGCCGGCCTGGTGGTCGACAACGTCCTGTGAGAAGAGCTCCGCTGCAACCTCGAGTCGCCGAGCAACCAGAACCTCACCGATGAAGCGGCGGACCAAGCGTTCGTCGGCGTTGGCCGTGGTGGCTCGACCCGGCTCTTCCATCACCTTGGATCTCGCCCATGCCGCCGGCCAGGCGTCCGTTGCGCTCCATCGGCCTCGTCCGTTGCGTCCTGCCAAAGCAACATCACCGCGTACGAGCGCCACGGACGCCACGCCTCGGCGCGGCGCTCCAACTCACGGGCGGTTCGTACGCTGGCTGCGCGACGCAGGACGAGATCCCCGCTTGGCCAGGCATCCGGCTCGCCGCAGGCGCGCATCGCGACGTACTCGGCAGTCCACTCCCCCACACCAGGAATACGCCGGATGCGCGAGAGCGCCTGCGCCTCGACGCTCGGGCTCAGCACGATGTCGCCGCTCTCGGCTTGGAGTGCGAGCTGGCGAATCGCCTCGGCTCGGGCACGCACCACGCCTGCACGCTCGATCTCCGCGCGAGCGAGTTGGCGTGGGGACGGGAACAACCGCTGCGGGTGTGGCGGCCACGGCGCGGTCCCGAACAGGGACGCCAGGCGCCCGGCGATCGTCGACGCCGCTGCAACCGAGATCTGCTGACCGAGGATCGCGCGCACCGCCAGCTCGAATCCGTCCCAGGCGCCCGGGGTGCGGATTCCCGGGTGACGCAGAAGCGGCCTGGCGAGGAGCGGGTCACCGCCGAGATGGCCGCTGATCAATGCGGGATCGGCGCCGAGGTCGAAGATCTGCCGAACCCTGGTGACGACGTGCAGGAGCGCGTGGGGATTCGGGAAGCGAACAGTCAAGTCGAGGGCGGAGGCGGCCTCGGCGTGCCGAACCTCGAAGCTGCCAACCAGAGCGTCGAGCACGATGGTCCGCCGGTAACTCGATCGATCCACCGCCTCGACGCCGGGGATCGCCCGGGTTCGAAGGAAACCCAGGATGGCGTCCCAGTCGTACGGTGGTCGGTAGGCCAGCCGGAAACGGTAGTGCTCCGGGACGTCGGAGGCAGGGAGGGGTCGCGCGGGGCGGCGCAACTCGGTCGGCGTGTGTCCGAAGCTACGATGGATCTCGCGGTTGAAGCAGCGGATGCTTCCGAACCCCGAACAGAAGGCGACGTCCGAGAAGGGCAGGTCGGTTTCGTCGATGAGTTTCTTCGCGAAATGCAGGCGGCGCGTGGCGGCTACCTGGACGGGCGTGGCGCCGAGATGCCGCAGGAACAAGCGTCGCAGGTGCCGCGACGTGACGCCGAGGCGCTCCGCGAAACGCTCCAGGCCCCGCCCGGCATCCAGTGCGCCGTCGTCGATCAGCCGCAGCGCACGCGACACCAGGGCGGAGGTGCCGAGCCAGGCTGGCGTGCCGGGCGACGCCTCGGGCCGGCAGCGGAGGCAAGGACGGAAGCCGGCGCCGGCGGCCGCTGCGGCGGAGGGAAAATAGCGGACGTTCTGGTGTTTCGGCAACGGCGCGGGGCACACGGGACGACAGTACACGCCCGTCGTGGTCACGCCCATGAAGAACCGCCCGTCGAAGCGCGGATCCCGGGACCTCGATGCACGATCGCAGACCGTCCGATCCAGCTCCATCGCACCTCTCAAGATAGCTGAACCGGCCGCCTTGGCTGGTCAGGCACGGACCTCGTTGGCCACCCGGGCGTTGGCGGCCCACGACCCGCGCCATGTGGGAAAGGCTCCATGATATAGTTGCGCCCTGCAACCATCTGGATGCCGAGGGTCGATATCCTGAAGCGCGCCGGGTCGAACACGGGCACCACGCTCCGGTCGCACGCCGAGGGGCTACACGACGCCCTCTCGGAGCTGGTGCGGGTCTATCAGTTCCGCGACCGCGATCGGATCTGCTGCCACGACATCTCGGTGGCCCAGTGTTACGCCCTCGACGCCCTGGTCCGGCGGGGGCCCAGCGGCCTCAACGAGCTGGCGGCGGAGCTGTACCTCGACAAGAGCACCGCCAGCCGCGTGGTCGCGGCGTTGGAGCGCAAGCGCTATCTCAGCCGCTCGCCCCATCCCGACGACGGCAGGGCCGTCGTCCTGAGCGTGACCGCGGGGGGCCGGCGGCTACACGACCGCATCCGTGGCGATCTCATCGCCGAGGCCGCGCAGCTCCTGGAGGACTTCGAGCCCGAGATCAGGGAGGCCGCGGCGCGGCTGATCTTGCGCCTGGCCCGGGCCGCCGCCGTCCGGTCCGGCGTGGCGCCGGGCCCGGCCTGTCGGACGCCGTCGGGCGAATGACCCGGTGCGGAGACCGGACCCTCGGACCAGAAGTCGGCAATAGTTGCAGATGACAACGACTGGGGGGAAGGGAGAGTTGGGATGCTGAGAGGCCTCGTCGCCGGACCGTTGCTGAGCTTGGTCGCCGTCGCTCCTGGGGATTGGCCCCAATGGCGCGGCCCGAACCGCGACGCCACCAGCGAGGCCAGGGGGCTACCCGGCGCCTGGCCCACGGAGCTCTCGGAGAGATGGCGCGCGCACGTGGGTGGCGGCCAGTCGAGCCCGGTGGTTGCGGGTGACACGACCTTCAGCTTCAGCCGCGAACAGGACATGGAGGTCGCCCGCGCCCTGGACCTGCGCACGGGCAAGACCCTGTGGCGACGGGGATATCCGGCCCCGTACGCCGTCTACCCCGGCGCGGCGTCGTACGGGAGCGGGCCCAAGTCGACGCCGGTCCTGGACGAGGGGCGGCTGTTCACGCTGGGCATCAGCGGCATCCTGACGGCCTTCGACGCGACCCAGGGCCGGATCCTGTGGCAGAAGGATTTCGCCAGTCGCTTCAAGCCGTCGGCGCCTCCCTTCGGGACCGCGATGTCGCCGCTCGTGGCGAACGGACTGCTGGTCGTGCATGCCGGCGGACACGAGCGCGGCGCACTCATCGCGTTCGACCCGGCGACAGGAGCCGAGAAGTGGAGCCTCGAGGGCGACGGCCCGAGCTACTCCTCCCCGATCCTGACCTCGTTCTCCGGCGAGCTGCAGCCGGTGATCCAGGTGCACCGCAGGATCCTGGGCGTTGATCCGGGCTCGGGCAGGATCCTCTGGAGCCTTCCGTTCGTGACCCCCTGCGACCAGAACATCGTGACACCACTTCGGGCCGGTGAGGTCGTCGTCGTCTCGAGCGTGGACACGGGGACGCAGGGCATCCGGGTGACCCGCGAGGGGACGCACTGGCGCGCCGGGGTCGCCTGGCACACGCCGGACGTCTCCATGTACATGAGCTCGCCCGTCCTGGTGAACGGTCGGGTGATCGGACTCTCGCACCGACGCCAGGGAGAGTACTTCGCCCTGGATCCTGCGACTGGCGCCGTGGTCTGGAGAAGCGAGCCGCGGCAGGGACAAAACGCGGCCTTTGTGGTTGCGGAGGGCGCTGTGCTGGTTCTGCAGGGCGACGGAACGCTGCTGGTGCTCCCGAAGGAGGCGAGCGGTTTCGCCCCCCGTCGTCGTTATCGGGTCGCGGAGGGCGCCACCTATGCCCACCCCATCCCCACCAGGTTCGGCATCCTGCTCAAGGACGAGAACACGCTTTCGCTGCACGACACGGGCTCAGCCGGGGCCGCTTCTGGAGGCCGCGCTGACGGAGACGAACATGGACAGTGAGCGCAATGTCACCGAGAGCAACAAGGACGTGATCCGGCGGCTGCTGGCGGACGTCGATCGCGGCGACCTGGATGTGGTCGAGAGGTACTACGCCCCGAGCTACGTCGACCACACGCCATCACCGGTCCGCGGCCTGGCACCCGGGCGTGAGGGTGCTCGCCGAGCCTTTGCGCTATTCCGCCAGGCCCTTCCAGACACTCGCCACACGATCGAGGACCTGATCGCCGAGGGCGACCGCGTGGTGGCGCGGATCAGCGCCCGCGGCACACACACGGGCGAGATCTTCGGACAGCCGCCCACCGGGAGGGTCGTCACGCTGAGCGGCATCGTCATCTACCGGATCCTGGAGGGCCGCATCGCGGAACGCTGGGCGGAGCGAGGCTTGGGCGTGCTGGATCAGTTGGGCGTCGACGTCTCGGCGGCCCATCCGGGCCTCGAGGGCACGAATGCGGAGGACGCGGGATGACGGTGGACGGCTCGTCGTAGCCGGCGGCGAGCGGGCTCGACGCCGCCCGCCTCGCGAGGCCGACGAATCCGTGGCACGCTTCCGGCCGTGCAACACGGGAGAAGGATCGGGTGGGCCTGGGTCGTGGCGGGCCTGGCGACCGGTGTCCTCAGCGCTGCACCGTTGCCTCCTCCGTCCCTGCCGATGCCCGATGAGCCGGACGCCACCCTGGTCGTGGAGGTTCGCGCCGCCGGCCAACCGGTCGTGGGAGCGACGGTGCGCGCGGCTGGGCGGCAGGGCACGACCGACGCGTCGGGCCGCGCCAACCTGACCCTCGGCCCCGGAGACCACGAGCTGGAGGTCGCGGCCGAGGGTTACCGCCCGGAGCGCGCGAGCGCCGATGTCCTTGCCTCGAGCACGACACGGGTCGAGGTCCAGCTCGAACCCGCCATCGCCGTGAAGGAGGAGGTCATCGTGACCGCGGGCCGCACCGATCAGCGGATCCAGGACGTGGCGCTGCGCGTCGAGGTGGTCGACCGCGAGGACATCGAGGAGAAGGCGCTGATGACGCCCGGCAGCGTGGCGATGCTGCTGGGAGAGACGACGGGCCTGCGGGTGCAGACGACCGCACCTTCACTGGCGGCGGCCAACGTGCGGATCCAGGGTCTGCGTGGCCGCTACTCCCTGCTGCTCTCCGACGGGTTGCCTCTCTACGGCGTGCAGGGCGACTCCCTGAGCCTGCTGCAGGTGCCGCCCCTCGACCTGGGCCAGGTGGAGATCATCAAGGGCGCCGCCTCCGCCCTCTACGGCGCGTCGGCCCTCGGCGGCGTCATCAACCTCGTCTCCCAGCGGCCGCTCGTGCGAGCCCGGGAGGTGTTGTGGAACGCGACCACGCAGGAGGCCGCCGATCTCGCCGGCTGGGTGGTCCAACCCCGGAGCGGCGAATGGGCGTGGACCTTGCTCGCCGGCGTGCACGGCCAGAAGCGTCAGGACCTCGACGCGGACGGATGGGCCGACCTGCCGGCCTTCCTGCGTGGCGTGGTTCGACCGCGAGCCTTCTGGGACAACGGAAAGGGCGCCTCCGTTTTCGCGACCGCCGGCGCCATGGCCGAGGATCGAAAAGGCGGCACCACGCCTGGTGCGACCGCGCCGGATGGACGCCCCTTCCCCCAGGCGCTCGACTCGCGCCGGATCGACTTCGGCGCCGTGGGGACTCTCCCGGTCGGGGATCGGCTCGTCCTCAGCCTGCGTGGAGCGTACTCGCGGCGGACCGAAGGCCGACGTTCCGGGGAGGAGCTCGAACGGGGCCGGCGCCGCGCCAGCTTCGGGGAAGCCGTCCTGCGCGGCAGCGCGGGCGGGCACACCTGGCTGATGGGGGCCGTCTTGCAGCACGACGCCTATCAGGCGCCCGACGTGCCCGGCTTCGACTACTCCTATCTCAGCCCCGGCCTCTTCGCGCAGGACGAGGTCCGCCTCGCGCCCCAAGCCACCGTAGGCTTGAGCGCGCGCCTGGACCACCAGGACACGTACGGGGCCTTCGCCAGCCCCCGGCTGTCGCTGCTCCTCAGGCCTGGTGCGGGCTTGACCACACGGCTCTCGGCGGGCACCGGCTACTTCGCCCCCACGCCCTTCGTCGAGGAGACCGAGGAAAGCGGCCTGGCGCGCTTGCGTCCCCTCGACGCTCTGGTCGCGGAGCGCGCCCGAAGCGGATCCTTCGACGCCGGCTGGGTTCACGGGCCCTTCGAGGTGAACGGCACGCTGTACGGTTCCCGGGTCTCTCGTCCGCTGCAGCGCCGCGAGGCGGGGCCGGACCGGGTCGAGATCGTGAACGCCGAGGGGCCGGTACGCACCTGGGGCTTCGAGCTCCTGGGCCGCTATCGCGTCGAGAGCTTCACGCTGCTGTTCACGCACTCGTACACGAGGGCGACCGAGCAGGACCCGCGGGGCCCAGGGCGCCGGGAAGTGCCGCTCACGCCGCGGAACGTCACCAGCCTGAACGCGATCTGGGAGGGCGAGGGCTGGGGCCGCTTCGGGCTGGAGGGTTATTACACCGGCACGCAGCCCCTCGAGGACGATCCCTATCGGACGGAGGGACGCTCCCACTTCCTCTTCGGCGCGCTGTTCGAGCACCGCTTCGGACGCGCGCGGGTGTTCGTCAACCTCGAGAACATCGGCAACGTGCGCCAGACGCGCTGGGACCCGCTGCTGCGCCCCGAGCGTGCACCGGACGGGCGCTGGACGGTGGATGCGTGGGCGCCGCTCGACGGCTTCGTGGCCAACGGCGGCGTGCGGGTGCAGTTCTGAGTTCCGCGCCTCGGGTCGAGACGGATGCCGTCGAAGCAGAGGACCCGAGCTCGGATCCTCGTTGACCCGCCGCCCCGGGTACGGGATAGTTCACCCGTCATGGCAGATCCCTCCGATCGAGGCGGCGGCCCAGGCAGGCCGCGGGCCCAAGCCGCGGTGAGCCAAGCCGTTGTCGAGGACACGTACGCCGAGGCGTTCCGGAGCCTGTACGCGGAATTCCTGATCACCGCCCGCGACCGCAAATGGCTCGACCACGCGGTGAGGGCCGCCACCGGCAACGCCTCCTCGACGATCTTGTGCGACTGCGAGGCGGGCCTCGACCGCTACGTGGGCCCGGGAGGCGACGCGTCCGTGGCCACTCCGGACGGCCGGCCCGGCGCGATCGTACAGCTCCACGTGCCGCGCTTCCGAAAGGACCGCGTCGAGGCCCTCGAGCGGTCGCTGCTGGTGCGCGTCAGCCAGAACGTCCTGACCTGCCCGAGCGCCGCCTGCTTCAGCCTGCTCGAAGGCGAGCCGTACTACAAGCTGGGGCGCAAGGTCGCCTACTTCGGCGACGGGCATCAGTACCGCGACCTGCGGCATGGCCGGCGGGTCTGGGTGGTCCCGATCCTGGGCGGCGAGTTCGTCATCGACCGGCGCTTCGCCTACCGCGACGGGCTGATGGGCGGAAACCTCTGGTACTTCGGCGAGGACCTGGACAGTGCCCTCGCCGCCGCCGAACGCGGCGTGGCCGCGATCGAAGGCATGCCGGGCGTGATGATGCCGTTCCCTGGCGGCATCGCGGGCAGCGGCTCCAAGGCCGGCAGCCGCTACTCCTTCGCGATCGCCAGCACCTACGAGAAGTTCTGTCCCACGCTCCGGGAGAAGATCGGAGACGAGTCCGGGCTTCCAGAGGGCGTGGGATCGGTGATGGAGATCATCATCGACGGCCGGGACCTCAAGTCGATCGTCGCCGCGACACAGGCCGCAATCGCGGCCTCGGTGGACACTCCGGGCTTGCTACGGATCTCCGCCGGAAACTACGGCGGCCGGTTGGGCAAGAGCTTCATCTACCTGCACTCCGAGAAGCAGCCGCCCCTCGCCTGACGGATCGGCCCGCAGCCCGCGTGTCCCGCGCCGGATCCAGGCCCGGAGCGAGGCCGCTTCGAGCACTCTCGAAGCAACGAGCTCCACCCGGAGCAGGCCAGGGACAGATGTGAAAAGTTGTCACGCCCCGCGAGCTGAGACCTCGAGGCACATAAACCAGTAACGATATCGTCGGGAGCCGCGTCTAACTACCGAAGCGGGAGCCGCGGGAGGGACATCAGGTTTACGCGGCTCGGCCGCCGATCTCGTGGTTGCCGGTTCGAGACAAGCGTCGGAGGGACGCGCCATGACCTGCATGCCGATCCCATGTGAGGCGAGTACCGGGGCCGGTTCGCCGCCGGCGCTGGAGTGGCCGGGCGCGATGGCCCGGGAGGTCCGGAACCGGCAAGCGGCCGTGAGGTACTTGCAGGTCGCCGCGGAGACCGACGCCGCGGGCGTGCGGGAGCGTCTGCGGCGCCGGGCGGCGCAGCTGATCTCGATCGCCCGGGACGATCGGCGCCCGCGCCTGGACTCCTAGCCCGTCCAGCCGAGTCCCGACGACACGCAGTTGATCGAAAGCAGCAGCGGGATCAGGTCGGCCTGGTCGTGTTTGCGCCTGAAGCGATCCAGGAGCTGGACCTGGGCCAGCCCCACCTGGCGCAGCACGTTGCCGCGGCGCCCCAGCTTGCGGCTGAAGCGGCGGAAACGCGCGGCCAGGACCTGCTCGCCGCTGACCTGCAGCACCATGCGTGCCGAGAGCTCGTATTCGCTCAGGATCATGCCGAATATCCGGTCGCGGACCTCGGCATCGTCCACCAGCCCCGCGTAGGCGCGGGCGACCTCCAGGTCCACGAAGGCGAGCGACTTCTCCGCCTCGTCGATGATCAGGCGGAACAGGCGCGAGTCCCGGAACATGCGCTTGAGCAGCGCCTCCCCGTCCGCGGCGCGGACCTCGCTGAAGCTCCTGAGCGCCGTGCCGATTCCATACCAGGCGGGCACGTGGTGCCGGTTCTGGGTCCACGCGAAGACCCAGGGTATGGCGCGCAAGTCGTCCAGCGTCTTCGCGCCGGTGCGCCGCGCGGGCCGGGAGCCGATGTTCATCTGCACCAACTCCTCCGCGGGGCTGGCGCCCCGGTAATAGTCGGCCAGCCCCTTGGTGTCGGCCAGCGTCCGGTAGGCGGTGAAGGCCAGGTTGGACAACGCCTCCAGCCCTTGGTCGAACTCCGGGTTGGGCCTGAGCGCCTCCGCGTCCAGCGATCTCAGCGTGTGGGCGAACACGCTCGAGGCCAGCAGCTCGAGCTGGTACTGGGCGGTGCCGCGGTTCGCGTACTTGGAGCTCACCACCTCGCCCTGCTCGGTGATGCGGATGCGCCCGTTGATCGAGCCGGCGGGCTGGGCCGCGATCGCATACTCGGTGGGAGCGCCGCCCCGGCTGACGGATCCGCCCCGGCCGTGGAAGAAGGAGATCGGGGTCTTGGCCTTCTCCGCGACGCGGGTCAGCGCCGCCTGGGCTCGGCCCAGCTCCCAGTTGGAGGTCAGGAAGCCGCCGTCCTTGTTGGAATCCGAGTAGCCCACCATCACTTCCTGCGCGCCACCTCGGTACTTGACGGAGCGCCGCACCACCGGGACCTTGAGCAGGTCGCGCATGATGGCGGGCGCCGCACGCAGGTCGCCGATGGTCTCGAACAGCGGCACGACCGGGAGCTGGCAGTGCTCCACCGCCTCCCGGTCGGCGAAGTTCCCCGTGTACTTGGCAAGCAGATACACGCCAAGGATGTCGGCGACCGACCGAGTCATGCTCAGGATGAACTGGCCGATCGCCTCGCGATCCAGTTGCGGGCGCAGCTCGGCCACGAGCTCGAAGAGTCCGAGGGTGGAGACCGCCTGCTCGTCGGAGAGCTGGAATCCGCCCGGGCCCTCCAACGGGCGTGCCAGCTCTCCGGTGAGCCACTCGAGCCACTCCCGGCTGTCCGGAGGCGGCGGCACACCAGCGCCGCTCTTGAGCAGCCGCCAGATCTTCTGCAGGGTTCGGGTCGTGACCGCGCTGTTCTCGCGCAGGTCGAGCCGCACCGTGCAGAAACGGAACGCCTCCACCTCGCGGCGCAGCGGCGCCACCAGGGCCGTCGCGAGCTCGGCGCATCCGGCCTGGATCAGCCCCTGCTCCACTCCGACGATGTCGCGCAGGAACTCGTCCGCGTTCCTGTAGGCCGCGCCCGTCTGCTCCAGGGACCCGCGCAGCTTCCAGGCGACGCACCCCAGGAGCTGCCTGAACACCTCTCCGGGGTTGCGCCGCGACAGCTCCTGGCGCAGGCCGGTCTCGTCCAGGAGGCGATTCAGCATCGCGCGGAACTTCGGAGGCACGGAGACAGCGTGCTGGGCGACGCTCAGCTGCTGGATCAGCTGCGCCACGCGCCGCTGGTAATGGAGGATGGCGGCGCGCCGGTTGGTCAGCAGCGTGTCGCGGGTGACCTGGTTCGTGACGAAGGGATTGCCGTCCCGGTCACCCCCGATCCAGGAGCCGAACACGAACAGCGGTGGTACCCGGAAGTCATGCTCCGGATACCGCCGCTGCAACGCCCATTCAAGGCGCTCCAGGCTCTCCGGCACGCGCTCGAACAGGGTCTGCTCGAAGAAATGCAGCCCCCAGGCCACTTCCTGGGGCACCGTGGGCCGCTCGATGCGGAGCTCGCCGGTCAACCACAGCAGATCGATCTCGTTGTGCACCAGTTTCGCCAGCCGCGTGCGCTCGCGTTCGGTCCAGCGGAGATCCTCGAGGGCATACAGCAGGACGTAGATGCGCCTGTGGATCTCCAGCACGGTCACGCGCTTGGCCTCGGTGGGATGGGCGGTCAGGGTGGGGCTGACGCGCATCTTGTCGAGCAGCTCCTGGACGCGCTCCGCCGCGACGCCCGCGGTCCTTGCCTCGGCCAGGGCATGGGCATAAGTGCCCGGTGCCTGCTCGAGGCCCAGGGTGCTCTCCGCCTGGCGGCGCCGGCGCATGCCGGTGTTCTCCTCGGCGATGTTCAGGAGCTGGAACCAGATCCCCCAGGCCTGCATCGAGGCAAACAGCAGCTCCCGATCTCCCGCCGGTACCGGGCCGGCGCCGGTCAGGATCGGAACGATGGCCGGACGGCGCAGCCGGATCACGTCCAGCCACTGTTCCTGGAGGAACTCGAGGAGCTGGCCCGCGTATTCCGCGGCGGCGGCGTCGAGGTCCTGGGCCGCGGGCGGCGCAGCGGCGCCGATCAGCTGCCGCTCATTCACGCGACGCGGTCACGCGGCGGTTGGCCGGCGAAAAAGGCGCGCAGGTTCTCCAGGACCCGCATGCCCATCGCGACGCGTGTCTCCGAGGAGGCGCTGCCGAGATGCGGCAGCAGCACCACGTTCTCCATGGACAGGAGTTCATCCGAGACCTTCGGCTCGCCCTCGTACACGTCCAGCGCCGCCCCGGCCAGGGTGCCGCTGCGCAACGCCGCGACAAGCGCCTTGGTGTCCACGACGTCGCCCCGAGCCGAGTTGACCAGGAACGCACCTCGCCTCATCAAGGCCAGCCGTTCCGCGCTGATCAGGTGGAAGGTCTCCTTGCCGCCCGGGCAATGCAGCGAGACGAAATCCGCCTCCCGGAGCACGTCCTCGAGGCTGGGGCGCGGCTCGGCGTTCAAGCTCTTCACGACTTCGGGCGGGGGCGGAAACGGGTCCGTGAAGATGATCTTCATGCCGAACCCGTGGTGGGCCTTGTGGGCCATCGCGCGGGCGATCCGCCCCATGCCGACCAGCCCCAGCGTCTTGCCGGTGACCTTGGTGCCCATCATGTGGGTGGGACGCCAGCCGCTCCAGGCCTTGCCGCGGACGTGCCGTTCACCCTCGCCCGCGCGCCGCGCGACCATCAGCAGCAGGGTCATGGCCAGATCCGCGGTGCAGTCGGTCAGCACCTCGGGCGTGTTGGTCACGACCAGATTGCGCTTCTTCGCGGCGTCCAGGTCGATGTGGTTGAAGCCGACGCCGTAGCTGCCGAGTATCTTCACGCGCAGCGGCTCGGCGGCCAGGACCTCGGCGTTGATGCTGTCGGACACCGTGGGGCAGAGGGCGTCCGCCTCGGCCAGCGCCTGGCGCAGCTCCTCGGGCGACAGCGGCTGGTCGTCCGCGTTCAGCCGGACGTCGAACTCCTTCCGAAGCGCGTCCTCGACGGGCGCCGGCCACCTGCGGGTCACGATGATCCTGGGTCCGCTCATTGGGCTTCTCCTTCCGATCCGGTCAGCCGGACGAGTCCACCGGCGCGCGGTTCCCTGCCAGAACTCCCTTGACGGTCTCGCCGAATTCCGCGGGACTCGGCACCACGATCACGCCGCACTCCTGGAGGATCTCCACCTTTTCCGCGGCGCTCTCACCGAAGGCGGAGATGATGGCTCCCGCGTGGCCCATCCGGCGGCCCTTGGGCGCCGTCAAGCCCGCGATGTACCCGATCACGGGCGTCTTCATGTTCTCCTTGAAGAAACGCGCGGCCTCGACCTCCTGCTGGCCGCCGATCTCCCCGATCATGACGACGACCTTGGTCTCCGGATCGGCCTCGAAGCGTTCCAGGTGATCCCGGAAGGAGCTGCCGTTGATGGGGTCGCCGCCGATGCCGACGCTGGTGGACACCCCGATCCCGAGCGCCTTCATCTGCGAGGCGGCCTCGTAGCCCAGGGTCCCGGAACGGGCGATCACGCCCACGTTGCCGGAGGCGTAGATGTGCCCCGGCATGATGCCCATGATGCACTTGCCGGGACTGATGGTGCCGGCGCAGTTGGGGCCGGTCAAGACCATCTTCTGGTCCGCGCGGTAGCGGCGCATGTAGCGCTTCACGCGGATCATGTCGTGGGCGGGAATGCCGTCGGTGATGCAGACGCAGAAACGAATGCCGGCGTCGGCGGCCTCCATGATGCTGTCGGCGGCAAAAGGCGGGGGCACGAAGATGATGCTGGAGTCGGCGCCCGTGGCCTCCACCGCGTCCTTGACGGTGTCGAACACCGGCCGCTCCAGATGTTGGCTTTCGCCCTTGCCGGGCGTGACGCCGCCCACGATGTTGGTTCCGTACTGCATCATCTCGGTGGAATGGAAGGTGCCGATCTGGCCGGTGAAACCCTGCACGATGACCCGGGTCCTCTCGTCGATGAGAATCGCCATCTCAGATCCTCACTTGCCCGTGTGTTTTTTCCAGGCCGTTACCGCGCACTCGGCGGCCTCCTTCAGGGTGTCGGCCGTGATCACGGGCAGGCCGCTGTCCTTGAGGATGCGCCGCCCCTCGGTCACGTTGGTGCCCGCCAGGCGCACCACCAGGGGTACCTTCAAGTCGATCTTGCTGACCGCCTGCACGATGCCCTCCGCCACCCAGTCGCAGCGATTGATGCCGGCGAAGATATTCACCAGGATGGTCTCCACGTTCTCGTCCGACAGCACCAGATTGAAGGCCTTCGCGACCCGAGCCGGCGACGCGCCACCCCCGATGTCGAGGAAATTGGCGGGTTCGCCGCCGTGCAGCTTGATGATGTCCATGGTCGCCATGGACAGGCCCGCGCCGTTGATGATGCAGCCGATGTTGCCGTCGAGCCCGACGTAGCTCAGGCCCCGGTCGGCCGCCCTCATTTCACGCGGGTCCTCCTGTGACTTGTCCCTGAGCTCTGAGATGTTGGGACGCCGGAACAGCGCGTTGTCGTCGAAGGACATCTTGGCGTCCAACGCCAGCAGATCGCCGTTTTTCGTGACCACCAGGGGGTTGATCTCGACCATGGTCGCGTCGAGGTCGCGGAAGGCACGGTAGCAGCCGAGCAGCGCCTTGACCGCCTGGCTGATCAGCGGCTTGTCGAGCTTGAGCTTGAAGGCCAGCTCCCGGGCTTCGAAGGGCTGCATCCCGACCGCGGGCTCCACCGCCAGGCGGATCAGCGAGCTCGGCAGCGTCTGCGAGATCTCCTCGATCTCCATGCCGCCCTCCGCGGACGCCACCACCGCGACGCGCTCCTTCTCGCGGTCCAGCACGAAGCCCACGTAGAGTTCGTGGCCGATGTCGGTGGCCTCCTCGACGTAGAGCCGGTGCACGACCTTGCCTCGCGGTCCGGTCTGGTGCGTGACGAGGCGTTTGCCCAGCAGCTCGTCCGCCGCCGTCCAGATCTCGTCCTCGCTGGTGCACACCTTGATCCCGCCGGCTTTGCCCCGGGCGCCGGAATGGATCTGCGCCTTCACGACCCACTTCTCGCCGCCGATCTCGTGGGCGCGGTAGACCGCCTGCTCCGGGCTGTAGGCCAGTCCGCCGCGGGGGATCTGGACACCGAAGTCGGAGAGGATCTCCTTCGCCTGGTATTCGTGTATGTCCATTGTCTCTCGTCTCCGAAGTCGGAAGGCGGCGGCGGCTGGATGCTAGGCGAGGGAATCTAGGCGCGTCCAGCGCCCAGCTCCTTGATCAATTCCGCCTGCCTCACGAGATTCCTCGCCATGCGCTCCGATGCGGCATCGATCATCTTCCCGTCCAGCTGGGCCGCGCCCTTGCCCGCCTTCGCCGCCTCGGCCAGCGCGGACAGGATCCGGCTCGCCCTCTCCACCTCGGACTGGGGCGGCGACATCACCTCGTTGGCCAGCTCGACCTGGCTCGGATGGATCGCCCACTTGCCCTCGTAGCCCAGCGCCGCCGCGCGGCGCCCGGCGTCCCGAAAGCCGTCGGGATCCTTGAAGTCGCCGAACGGCCCGTCGATGGCGCGCAGCCCGAACGCGCGGCAGGCCGTAACCACCTGCACGAGCGCCGCGTGCCACTGGTCGCCCGGGTAGTCCGGGTTCAAGCCGCCGATGTTCACCGTGCGGGCGCGCAGGCTCGCCGCGTAGTCGGCCACGCCGAAATGCAGCGCTTCCAGCCGCCGGCTCGCCTGTGCGATCGCCATCACGTTGGCGCCGCCGAGGGCGGTCTCGATCAGGCACTCGATGCCGATCTGCTTCTTGAATCCCATCGCCGTCTCGATCTGGGTCAACAGGCAGTCCACGACGTAGACGTCGGACGCCGTGCCGACCTTCGGGACCAGGATCGTGTCGAGCCGCGCGCCCGCCTGCTCCACGATGTCCACCACGTCCCGGTACATGTAGTGGGTGTCCAGGCCGTTGACGCGCACCGACATCGTCTTCGCGCCCCAGTCCACCTGGTTGAGGGCGGCGATGATGTTCTTGCGTGCCTGGGGCTTGTCGTCCGGGATGACCGCGTCCTCGCAGTCGAGAAACACGTAGTCCGCGGCGGACTTGGCCGCCTTCTCGAACAGGGCCGGGTTCGAGCCGGGAACGGCGAGCTCGCTGCGCTGCAGCCGCGCGGTCGCCGAGGGGTATTGGGCGAAACTCATCCTATCCCCTCAGCTGCTTCTTCGTGCTGCACAGGTACTCCTGCGCCGCTGCGACGCCGCTGCCCAGCTTCACCTTGATGCCCAGATCGTTCATGGCCATCTCGGCGCCCGCGATGGGCGTGAGGATCATCATCTCGTTCAAGTCCCCGAGGTGCCCGATCCGGAACGCCTTGCCCGCGATCTTGCCGAGGCTGACCGAGAGGGCAAGGTCATAGAACTTGTAGGCATGCCGGACCACCTCGTTGCCGTCGAAGCCCTCCGGGACCTGGATCGCACTGACGGTATCCGAGTGCCATTTCGGCTCCTTCGCCACCAGCCTCAGGCCCCACGCCTGCACCGCCTTGCGCACCGCCGTCGCGATGCGCCGGTGCCGGGCGAAGACGTTCTCGAGCCCCTCCTCGAACAACATGTTCACGGCCTCGCGCAGGGCCCGCAGGAACAGGGTGTTGGGCGTGTAGGGGAAGAACCCCTTGTCGTTGGCGGCGATCATGTCGTCGAAGGAAAAGAAGGTGCGATGCAGCTTGGCCGACGCGCGTGCGTCGAGCGCCTTCTGGCTGACACAGACGATGCCGAGGCCGGCGGGCAACATGAAACCCTTCTGCGAGCCGCTGACGCAGACATCCACGCCCCATTCGTCCATGCGGAAGTCGATGCTGGCTACGGAGCTCACACCGTCGACGAACAGCAGGGCCGGGTGCTTTGCGTCATCGAGGGCCTTGCGCACCGCCGCCACGTCGCTGGTGACGCCGGTCGCGGTTTCGTTGTGGCACACGAACACCGCCTTGATCTCCTTGTTCTTGTCCTTGATCAGGATCTCGGCGTACTGGTCGACGGGCACGCCCAGGCCCCAGTCGACCTCGAGCGCCTGCACGTCGAGACCGTGGCGCTGGCACATGTCCACCCAAAGCCAGCTGAACTGGCCGAAATGGGACATCAGCACCTTGTCACCGGCCGACAGCGTGTTGCTGATGGCAGCCTCCCAGCCGCCCGTGCCGGAGGACGGGAACACGAACATGCGTCCCTGGGTCGACTTGAAGACCTTCTTGAGGTCCTCGAACAGCGGCAGCGTGAACTTCGGGAAGTCCACCGCGCGCATGTCCTCCTGTTCGAGCGCCATGGCGTTGCGCACGCGCTGCGGCACGTTCGTCGGGCCAGGAATGAAGAGAAAGTTGCGACCGGGCATGTTCGGCCTCCTTCAAGGATTGTTGGGCTCAGCGAGCGGGGCCCATTGTATGTTCCCTCGCTGCCGTATGGCGGGTCGTTCTGATGACGAGCCTCTTTACACGTCAGCCCGCGGCTGAGAAGTCGCTGGCGTAGCCAGTCGCGTGGGGCCGCCTTCGGACGGCGTGGAGCGCTCCTGGAAGGCCCTCCCGCCCCGGAGGATCGTAGCGGTCCTTGACAAGATCTCCAGGAACTATAGACTAGGGGGGTATGGTATCGAGACCCCGTCCTCAAGCGCCGCTCCGGATCCTCAACGATGCCTTCGTCCCCGATGAGCGCAAGGGAGAGTTGCGCGCGCGCCTGAAGCGGCTGCGTGGACAAGTGGAGGGACTCGACCGGATGCTGGACGGGGACCGCCCCTGTGTCGAGATCCTGACCCAGGTTGCCTCCGCGCAGGAGGCTCTCCGGGGCTTCGGTCGTCTCATGGTCCGCAACTATCTCGAGCGCTGCGTGGCCACCGCAGTCCGGGAGGGGCGCGAGGAGCAGGTCTACGACCAGCTCATGGAAGTGATCTTCAAGTTGACCAAGTGACGCGGGACTCTGGCCTGCGAACTCGCGGTCGGCAGGGTCGGGGGATGGCTCTGAGGCCGTTGTCGCGCCTCACCTTCGCTTTCGCCAGCCTCTTGCTGGGAGTGCCTGTTGCCACTGAGGCCAGCGGCCACGGCCCCGTCTACGGCCTCGCCACGCCGACGCTGGGCAAAGGGGCTTGGAGCCTCGACGTCGCCGCCATGGACCGGCGGGTCGGCGGTCAGAGGATGAACATGCTGCGCCCGATGCTGGGTTACGGCATCACGAAGGATCTACAGCTCTCCCTCTCGCTGCCGATGCCGCTGCAGATCCCCGCCGGGCTGCCCCCGGCGCGGATGATGGCCATGATGCCGTCCAACCCCGACGTCGAGCTGCTGGTTGGCTGGCGTTTCCACCGCACGGGGCCGGCCGTGGGCGCGCGCTTCGAGAGCACGGCCTATTTCGGATTCGACTATCCGACCGATTTCGTCAGAGGTAGCGTCCGGACGGCGCCCGGCCTCACGGCGGGCGCGGCCACCGGTTATGCCTCTCGCTCGGTCTATGCCTGGGCCGGGGGCCTTTACCGCCGCTACATGACGCCCACCGGCGCGTCCTCCGAGCACCCAGGCGACGTCGCGCTGTACAGCCTGGTGCTCGGGTTCCGGCCCGCCCGCTTCCGCAAGGACTACCCCCATCCCGACTGGCGCGTGTTCGTCGAGGTTGTGGGCGAGTACAACGCGCGCGACCGGCTTGCGGGCCGCACGCTGCCGGATACGGGCGGCCACCAGCTCTTCGTCGGGCCGACGCTCCTCGGTCTCTACGGGAACTGGGGAGTGTCTGGTGGGCCGGCTTTCCGCATGGCGGGACGGCGCAACGGGAATCAGCCGGAGGACCGGGTCCGCACTGTCATCAACTTCACCTTTTGGTTCTGAAGGAGGCTCTCATGAGGTCAACGCTCTGGATCACCGCGGCCCTCTTCTGGCTCGTGCCCGCCCCGGCGCGCGCCGAGTTGCTGGAGGTGCGGCAGTCGATCTTCGGCATGGATTGATCCGTCTGTGCCCACGCCGTGAGCGTGGCGATCAAGAGGATCGAGGGCGTCCAGTCGGTGAGGGTTAGCCTGAATGACGGCTGGGCCGATGTGAAGCTCGAGCAGGGCAACAAGGTCAGCATCGAAAGGCTCAGGGGTGTGGTGCGCGACAATGGCTTCACGCCGAAGGAGGCCCGCGTCAAGGTCAAGGGCAGGCTCGTCGAGCGTGCGGGCCGTCCTGCGCTGGAGGTGACCGGCTCCGGCGTGGTGTATGCGCTGTCGGCAACGGCGGGTCGCGGCGCGGCCGACTTGGGCAAGGACGGCTTCGGCAAGCACGTCATCGCCGAAGGCCGCGTCCCCGAGAGTACGAAGCAGGACGCCGCGCCCGCCACGCTCGAGGTCGACTCGTTGACCGAGGAGTGAGTCGCCTGCGGCTCAGCTCGGGCGCCCGCGAATTGGGCCGGGGCGCGCAGATTGCCCGGGGCGGTGCGGTCTCGTGCTTGCCACGGTCCGCTAGGCGCGCACGGGCTCTTCACCCCAGCGGGCAAACAGTACGGGCACGACGACCAGGTTCAGGAACGTCGACGTGAGCAGGCCGCCGAGGATCACGATCGCCATCGGGCTCTGGATCTCGTTGCCCGCCTCCCGGCCCGCCAGGACCAGGGGGATCAGCGCCAGGCCAGCCGTGAGCGCGGTCATGAGCACCGCCGCCAGGCGCTCGTTCGAGCCGCGCACGACCGCCTCGCGGACCGGCAGGCCTTCGTCGCGCATGAGGTGCTGGTAGTGGCCCACGAGCAGCACACCGTTCCTGACCGCTATGCCGAAGAGGGTGATGAACCCTACGGTCGAAGCCACGCTCAGGCCGGTCCCCGTGATGCCGAGCGCCAGGACACCGCCGATGAGCGCGAGGGGCAGGTTGACGAGGACGATGACCGTGTGCACGTGGCTACGGAAGGCGAAGAAGAGCAGTCCATACATCGCGCCCAGGATCCCTAGCGACAGCAGCCCCAGGTTCTCCTGGCTGCGCGCCGCCTCCTCGAACTGTCCGCCGAAGACCACCTGGTAGCCTTCGGGCAGCGCGAGTCTCTCCGAAATCGTCTTCCGCGCCGCCTCCACGGTGCCCGTGAGATCGGCGCTGGCGACGTTGGCGGTCACCATCGCCACGCGCTGCACGTTCTCGCGCCGGACAAGTCCCGGCCCGAGGTCGAAGCGCACGTGCGCCACTTCCCCGAGGCGTGGCATCGCTCCCGCGGCGGTCGTTACGGGGAGGGCCGCGATCTCCTCCCGCCGGGCCCGGAGCCGCTCCGGGAACCGGACGACGACCCGCGAGGTCAGTCCGCCTTCAACGACCTCGCCGGCCGCGGTCCCTTGGAAGAGCGCCTCCAGCGACCGCGCCAGGTCTTTCGGCCTGAGCCCGTGGCGCGCCATGGCCTGGCGGTCGAACGTGACGAGGAGCTGCGGTACCGTGGCCTGCTCCTGGTTGCTCAGGTCCACGAGACCCGGCACCTCTCTCAGGATGCCGGCGACGCTCGCGGAGAGACCGCGCAGCACCGAGAGGTCCGGACCAAACACCTTGACCGCGAGGCTCGTCTTGCTGCCGGAGATCATGTGGTCGATCCGGTGGCTGATCGGCTGGCCGAAGCTGGTGCTCACGCCGGGGATGGTCGCGACCACCCGCCGCATCTCGGCCAGCAGCTCGTCCTTGGGCCGGCCAGGCCGCAGCACGACCTCCAGCTCCGAGGCGTTGACGCCCTGGACGTGCTCGTCCTTTTCGGCCCGGCCGGTGCGGCGGCTGGTCGAGACGACCTCAGGGAACGAAAGCAGGGCCCTCTCTACCTGGCGGCCCAACGCATCGCCGTCGGCGAGAGGCGTGCCCGGCGGGCTCACGAGGCCCACGGTGAGGCTACCCTCGTTGAACGGAGGTAGGAACGAGCGCCCGAGCAAGGGCACGATGCCGAGGGCCACGCCGACAGCGAGCACCGCCCCACCCAGCACCAGCTTGCGATGCTCGAGACAAAACTCGATGGTGGGCGCATAGGTCCTCTTGAAAAACCGCAGCAGCCAAGGCTCGTGCGACTCGAGTAGCGACTCCCGCCGGAGCAGCAGGAAGCAGAGGACCGGGGTGACGGTCAGCGCCACCACCAGAGACCCCGCGAGGGACGCGAGGTAGGCGACGCCCAGGGGACGCAGCAGCCGGCCCTCGATGCCCGGCAGGATGAGGAGCGGCAAGAAGACGAGGGCGATGACGAGCGTCGCGAACAGGATCGCGCTCCGGACTTCCGACGATGCGCGGAAGACCACCTCGAAGGCGGGCCGCCGCTCGCCCTCGGGCCGGCGATGGTTCTCGCGCAGCCGGCGGAACACGTTTTCGACGTCGATGATGGCGTCGTCCACCAGGGCGCCGATGGCGATGGTGAAGCCGCCCATGGTCATCGTGTTGAGGCTGCCGCCGAAGGCGGAGATCACGACAACTCCGGCGACGAGCGAGATCGGGATGGCGAAGGCAGAGATCAGCGTCGTCCGCAGGTTCCCGAGGAACAGGAACAGCACGATCAGGACCAGGACCGCGCCATCACGCAGCGCCACGGATACGTTCCGGATCGCCACCCGAATGAAGTTGGCCTGGCGGAAGTTCTCGGTCTCGATCGCGACTCCCTGGGGCAGCGTCTTCTTCAGATCCTCGAGCACGCGATCGATCTCGGCGGTGAGGGCCAGGGTGTTGGCGCCCGGTTGTTTCTGGACGCTCAGCACGACCGCGGGACGCGCCCGGTAGGACGCCGTGCCCCTCGCCGGCTCGGGCGCCTCGCGTACGCTCGCCAGCTGCGCGACCCGCAGCGGCACGCCGTCGCGCACGCGCAGCACGGTCGCGGCCAGGTCTTCGGCGGAACGGGCGCGGCCCAGCCCGCGGACCAGGTACTCCTGCCCCGCGTCCACGTGAAAACCGGCTGCCGGTACCGCGCTCGCCTGCTCGAGGGCCGCCACGACCTCCTCGACGGAGATCGCCGCCTGGACGAGCGCGGCGGGCTCCAGCTCCACCAGGTACTCGCGGACATCGCCGCCGATGGGGACCACCTGGGAGACCCCCGGCAACGCCAGCAGTCTGCGCCGGACCTGGATCTCGGCGAGGCGGCGCAGCCCCATCGGCGGCACCCGATCGGACGTCAGAGCGATGAACGTGATCTCACCCATGATCGAGCTGATGGGTCCGAGGGTCGGGCGTTCGACGCCGCCCGGAAGCGCGACGCCCTGCAGGCGCTCGGCCACGACCTGGCGCGTACGGTAGACGTCCTGGCCCCACTCGAACTCCACCCAGACGACGGCGATCCCCGCCCCGGAAACGGACCGAATGCGCCGAATGCCGGGCGCCCCGTTGAGCGACGACTCCACCGGGAACGTCACGAGCAGTTCGACCTCTTCGGGCGCCATGCCTTTCGCCTCCGTGATGACGGTCACGGTGGGCGCCGAGAGGTCGGGGAACACGTCGACTGGCAGGCGGTCCGTCAGGATGAGCCCGTACACGAGTAGCGCGCCGGCCGCGACCAGAACCGCGGCGCGATGCCGCAACGATCCGCGGATGATGGCGTCGAGCATGATCAGTGCACGTGCCCTTCCGGGGCCCCGGTGGAGAGCAAGGCACTGCGCCGGATCGCCGCGCCGCCCTGGGTGACCAGCCTCTCTCCGGACCTGAGACCCTCCACGAGCGCCTGCGTGCCCTGACGCGCCAGGATGCGGAGCTCTCGACGGCTGAAGCTCTCGCCGGAGTCCTGGACGTAAGCCACCGTTACGGCGGCGTCGTCGATCAACGCCGACTGCGGCACCACGATGCCGCGGCGTTCGCCGGCGAGCACGATCTCGCTCTCTACCACGCTGCCAAGGGGCAACTCCGAGGCACTCCTGTCGACCTCCAGCGTGGCCGCGATCGTCACCGTACGCGGATCGACCTCCGATGCGATCGCGACGAGACGCACGGCCCGGCCCTCGACCTCCATCAGGTCGGACTCGTAGGCGCGACGCAGGATCAAAGCCGCCGGCCCGCCTTGGAGGCGCCGCGCGTCCTGTGGGCGAAGCGCGACCTCGATCCACAGCGGCCGCGGCCGCACGAGCCGTCCGAGCACGTCCCCCGCGGAAACCGACTGGCCCGGAGACACGGCGACCTCGGCGACACTGCCCGCCCACGGAGCCGGCACGCCGAGCGGCTCGCCCGTCGATGCTCCGCCAGCGACCACTGCAATTCCGCGACGCGACGCCGCCAGGCGCGCCTCCACGCCGGTCAGCGCGGCCCGGGCTCGCTCCAACTCGGCCGCGCTCGTGGCTTCGAGGCGCAGCAGCTCGGTGAGGCGCTCCACACGCCTGCGCCCGGCATCCGCCTCGGCCTCCAGCGCGGACGCCTCGGCGGTCAGTTCGGGCAGGCTACGGTCAGTGGCTCGCGGGCGCAGGCGGAACACAGCCGCACCGGCAATCACGTCGAGCCCCCTATAGGGCCAGGGCTCGGCAACCAGGACCGCATCGACGCTCGCCGTGAGCACGACAGCCCCGCCACGGGCCGGCAAGACCCGCGCCGGCCCGGAGACGCTTTCGCGAAGACCGCCCGGCTTCACCCACGCGGTCGCGAACTCGGTCCTCCACTGCTGCTCCTTGAGGAACGACGCGCCTTCACTCTGGGGCGGGGCATCAACGAGGCCACCAGGCGCGGTTGCGCTGCCCACGCGCACGCGCCCGGCCGCGATCTCCTCCGGCTCGTCGCCACCTTCGATCGCGAAGACCAGTTCGAACGTACCCTCCGCAGAGGGCTTGATCTCGACCGGGAAGATCCCGTCGCGCTTGGGCCGGTCCTGCCGGAAGCGCTCTTCGCGCCCGCCAGGGCCGCGCAGCAACACGCTGACGGCACCGGCCCGCAGCGGTGAGAAGTCCGCCAGGACCGTGACGTGAGCATTGGACGTGGCGACCCGTCCGGCCGCGAGGCCGTCGGTCTCGGCGAACACCTCGTAGCGGTGGCCCCAGGACGTCACCGCCCAGCCTTCGTCAGCGCCGTGGGCTTGACCGCCGGCCGGCGGATCGGAGCCGCGGCAGGCGAGCGCCGCGAAGACCAGTACGGACGCAACAATCGAGCGGCGATTCATCGTGCTCCTCCGACGGCCAGCGGCCGGCCCAGGACGGCCTCCAGATCTCGATGGGCGGCCAGGGCCAGCGCTCGCAGGTCCAGCTCGCGCAGCCGGGTCTCGAAGGCAGACCGCAGGGCGTCGAGCAGATCGGTCAGGCTGGTCTCGCCCGCCCGGAAGGCGGCCATCGCCGCCTCGATCACATGGTCGGTCTCGGCGGACGCCTCGCCGGATTCGTTGACCGCCGTGAAAAGCGAGCGGTAGGCTTCGAGCTCGCCCAGGACCTCGGCACCGCTAAGGGCCTGCGCTTGCTTCATTCGGGACGCGGCGATCTCCGCCCGCCGCTGAGTCTCGGCGCGCGCGCCCTGGCTGCGATCGAAGAGCGGAATCGACCAGGAGGCGGCGAAGATCGGACCGCTTCGCACGACGCCCGCGTCCTGCAGGCGCTGCACGCCGACCTGAAGGGTGGGAAATCCCCAGAAGCGCCCGGCGACGCGGGCTTCGAGCTGGGCTTGCTCGAGCTGGCGTTCGAAAACCCGAACTTTCGGCGAGTCACCGGCATGGATGCCGACAGGTGGGAGGGCGAGCCCCGGAGGGACGGGCACCACCTCGCCTCCCAGGCCGGGCCGCCAGGCGCGCGCCTCGGCTTCCGCGCGATCCCTGCCTGCTTCGGCTTCGCGCAGCGCAGCGCGTGCCTCGGCCTCGGCGAGGGCCACCCGGCGCGCCGAGAGGCCCGACTCGGCGCCGACGCGGGCACGCTGCCGCTCCTGTTCGGCGAGCGCGGCGATCCGCGCGAGCCGCAGCGAAAGGAGCGCGCAGCGCCGGTGGCCCAAACTCCACTCGGCGAAGACGCGCCGCATTTCTCGCCGGAGTCCCGCCCGGGCGAGGGCGAGCTCCTCACTGGCGGCGGCCACGCCGGCGTCTGCCAGCTTCCTGCCCAGGCCGAAGCGTCCGTCGAGCGGAGGCGTCCAACCGAGGGTCCAGTTCGTGATCCTGGGGTTGGCGTCGGGCCGCTCGAGCCAGAACTCCAGCCTGGGGTTGCCGAGGGTTCCGGCACGCCGCCGTGCGGCCTCGGCCCTCGCGAGGTCCTCTCCGAGCGCCCGCACGGCGGCATGGTCTTCGTTCAACGCGGCCAGGAACTGTTCCTCGGTCACGTCGTCGGCACGGGCTTGTGTCACCGGCACCAGGGCCAAGAGGCCCCACGAGTACAGCTTGCGCATGGATCTCCCCCGCGTGAGCGGACGGACGGCCTGTGGGAACCGTGCACTCCGCAGTTGCGAAGCGCCGTCTAGGCAGCGGAGAGGATCAGATTCTCAGAATCGAGAGCCGCTCAGGGCACGGCGGCGGTCCGACTCCGGCGAGGCCCGGAGGGGACAGCCGCGAGAGTCGTTGTGCTCCCGGCACCCCGATACGTACGTGCTGCCAATCGGCCAGGGTCGCTGGCGACAACTGCGCCGAGGAGGGTATCCGGAACATGTGCGTTGCCGCGACGAGCAGCGGGTGATCGTGTGCTGGGGTCGTCGTGGCGTGCCGATGCCCGTGCCACACCACGCTGATGTTCGCCGTGGCGTCGTGAGGATCGGCCTGGTGGTGCCCGGACACATGGGACGCGACGATCAAGCCAGAGGCGACGGGCCCGAGAAGCGCCACGAGTCCCAGCAGCGCGGCCTGTCGCCGATATCGCACGCCAGGCATTGTCGCTGGTCGCGCTGCATGCGTCAACGACGCCTCGAGCCGGGGCCGAGGCCCCAATGGCGGCAGCGTGCTCCGAGCTGGAGTTGCTCCTCGGCACGACCCGGCGACAGCAGCGCTATCGCGAAGACTTGCCCCGGGTGAGAAGGGCCGACCGCACCGTTGGGGGGTCCATGGAATCGCGCCAGGCAAGGGCGATCTCGCCATTCGAATCGACCATGCGGGGGAATCCGCTCGAGCGCGCGGCGCTGGAGTCGGCGACCATCAACGCCTCGCCGCGAGCGCCATCGGGGGCGATGCCCCGGACACGTAGCTCCGTGCCCTTCTCCGCCTGCTCGAGCCAGCTGACGAGAGCGCCGCCGTCCCCCGCCATCACGACGTCTACGCGGCCAATAGGACGCCCGTCGTCCACGACGATCGGGTCTCCGAAGCTCGCGCCGGCGTCCGAAGAGAACGCGACCTTGACACGCGGCCTCTCCTGAGCGGCAGTGAACCATGCTGCCGCGACCCTCGCCCCCGCAGCGGCGATCGACGGACCGTTCACCGGACAGCCGTTCATCACCCATCCGTCCTGCGCCAGGGAGCGCGGCTCGGTCCAGCGCCCGTCCACGAAGCGAACGACGGACATGTCGCGCACTTCCTTCTCGGACCGGTCGCGGTAGACGACCACGGTGGCCCCCGCGGCAACGGCGGAATCTGTCTGGCAACAGTCGCACACTCGGCCATCGAGGACGGTTTCCGGGCCGAGACGGCCCTCGCGGTCGAGCGTGCTGTGCAGCAACGACATCTCGGCCTGGGGGCCGTCACCTCCGTGGGTCGCACCGACCGTCTTGCGCCCGTCGAGCCAGACGAGCCCCATCGCCTGACCGCTCCACGGTGTCATGGAAACAAAGCCGTGCTCGGTCTGCGTCCCGTCCCTGTGGGGGACGACCGGGTCGCTCCAGGTCTGGCCGGCGTCGCGCGAGGCGCTGACGCGCACGTCGTAGGCGTAGGTCCCTGACCCGTTCCTGGCCAGCCAATGGGCGAAGAGCGTGCCATCGGGCAGGGCGGCCATGGCGGGGAAGTCGGCCCAGTTCACGAACCAGTCCCTGCCTTCCGCGATCGTCCGCGGCTCCGACCACCCGCTTCCCTTCGAGAGCTCCGCGTAGCGCAGGATGTGGCTGTCCTCCCCCGCGGGCTCGATCCAGCTCAGGAGGATGCGCCCGTCAGGAGCGACGGTCAGGTTGGGTTCACCGCTGCCGGGCCCAGCGGGTGTCGGCATGTGTCGTACGCTGAACCGCTCTCCGCGCCTCTCGGCTCCACAGGCAACGAGTGTGGTGAGGGCGGCGAGGGAGGCGAGGACCCGAAGGAGCTTCATCCCAGGATGATAGCCGGCACACGTCGAGGACAAGGGCGAGGCCCAGAACCCGACAGTCCTGCTCGCAGGGCCGCTCGCGGCGAGCACAAGCCCCTGACGGCCGCAACCCTATTCATGCGCTTCGGCCAGAGCCCAACACCCCGATCCCTCTCGGCGAACGGCAGCCCGCGCGAGTTGCCGAATCAGAGCGCGATCCTGCGCAGCCTTAGAGCGTTGCCGATCACCGATACCGAGCTGAGGCTCATGGCTGCGGCGGCGATCATCGGCGACAGCAGCCAGCCGAGGAACGGATACAGAGCACCGGCGGCCAGCGGCACGCCCAGCGCGTTGTAGAAGAACGCGAAGAACAGGTTCTGGCGGATGTTGCGCATGGTGGCGCGGGACAGACGGCGGGCGCGCGCGATGCCGCGCAGATCACCCTTCAACAGCGTGACGCCCGCGCTCTCCATGGCCACGTCGGTTCCGGTGCCCATTGCGATACCGACCTGGGCCTGCGCCAGGGCCGGAGCGTCGTTGATCCCGTCACCGGCCATGGCGACGACGCGTCCCTCGGCCTGCAGGCGCTTCACGACCTCCACTTTGCTGGCAGGCAACACCTCCGCCTCGAAGGCATCCAGGCCCAGCTCACGAGCCACCGCAGCGGCGGTGGTCCGGCTGTCTCCGGTCGCCATCACGACGCGCACGCCCTCCTGGTGCAACTGGCGGAGAGCCTCGGCGGTCGAGGCCTTGATCCGATCGCCGGCGCCGATCAGGCCCGCGAGGCCACCGTCGATCCCGACGAACATCACCGTCTGACCGTCCGATCGCAAGGACTCGGCGCGATTGGCGAGCGCGGTAGGGTCGACGCCCGAGTCGTCGAGCAGCGACCGGTTGCCCAGCAGCACTTTCCGGGCCGCAACCGTTCCCACGACTCCCTTGCCAGTGACGGCCTGGAACTCCAGAGCCGGCTCCAGGGCGAGGCCACGCTGACGCGCCCCCGCCACGATCGCCGCCGCCAGCGGGTGCTCGCTGCCCTGCTCGAGGGAAGCCGCAAGCCGCAACACGTCGTCCTCCCGCCATCCGGCCGCCGGCTCGACGGCGGCCAGGCTGGGCCGGCCCTCGGTCAGCGTGCCCGTCTTGTCGACCACGAGCGTGTCCACCTTCTCGAAGGCCTCCAGAGCCTCCGCGTCGCGGATCAGAACTCCCAGGCCCGCGCCGCGCCCGACGCCGACCATGATCGACATCGGCGTGGCCAGGCCGAGGGCACACGGACACGCAATGATCAAGACGCTGACCGCCGCCACCAGGCCGTGGGCAAGACGCGGCTCGGGACCCAGCAGGGACCAAGCCACGAAGCTGGTGGCCGCGATCGCGATCACCGCGGGCACGAAGACGGCGGACACGCGGTCGGCGAGGCGCTGGATCGGCGCGCGGCTGCGCTGCGCGTCCCCCACCATGCGGACGATCTGGGCGAGCAGGCTGTCGGCCCCCACGCGTTCGGCACGCACGACCAGCGTGCCCGTTCCGTTCAGGGTGGCGCCGGTCACCCGGTCGCCGTTCCCCTTCTCCACCGGCACCGGCTCTCCGCTGATCATCGACTCGTCCACCGAGCTGCGGCCCTCGACCACGACGCCGTCGACGGGCAGCTTCTCGCCGGGACGCACGCGCAGACGGTCACCGGGCTGGACGCGGTCGAGTGGGACGTCGGACTCGGTCCCATCGGCCGCGAGCAGCCGTGCCGTCTTGGGGGCCAGGCCGAGCAGCGCTCGGATGGCGCCGCTCGTCCGGCTGCGGGCGCGCAGCTCGAGGACCTGGCCCAACAGGACCAGCACCGTGATCACCGCTGCGGCTTCGAAGTAGCGCGCGACCTCGCCATCATGACCGCGCAGTGAGTCCGGAAAGAGCGCGGGGAAGAGCGTCGCGACCACGCTATAGCCGTAGGCCGTTCCGGTGCCGATGCCGATCAGGGTGAACATGTTCAAGTGGCGGCTGACGAACGAGGCCCACATGCGCTCGAAGAAGGGCCAGCCGGCCCACAACACGACGGGCGTCGCGAGCACCAGCTCGAACCAAGCCAAAGCCCGGGACGCGATCCAGGCGCTGGCCTCGTGACCGAAGAGCATGGTGCCCATCGTCAAGAGGAACAGGGGCGCGGCGAGAATGCCGCCGATCCAGAAGCGCCGGGTCATGTCGCGCAGCTCGGGGTTCTCGGGCTCTTCCGCCGTGGCCGTGCGCGGCTCGAGGGCCATCCCGCAGATCGGGCAGGCCCCGGGCTCCGCGCGCACGACCTCTGGATGCATCGGGCACACGTATTCGGTCTCGACGGAGGACGCGGGCGCGACACCGCCGGTATCAGGCTGCTGCTTCGCCTCCGCCGCAGCGCGGCCGGAGCGTCCCACGAAGGCTTGCGGGTCCGCCCTGAACTTCGCCACGCAGCCCGGGCTGCAGAACCAGAACGTGGTTCCTTCGTGCTCGACGGAGCCCGCCGACGTTTCCGGCCGGACGGACATCCCGCAGACCGGGTCCTTGTGGGCCGGGTCCGGTCGATTCGTTCCGTGATCGGGGCGGTGGGGATGCCCGCTGCTCATCGTCGGCCTCCTTGGACAAAATGGCTGCAACAATCGTGCGCGTTCGGCTCGCCCCGGCCTGCGGCCCGTCGGTGATCCAGGTCCATCCCGCCGGCTCCCTCGCCGGTCTCAAACCTAGCTCAATGATGTAGACGAATCAGCCCGTGGGGTCTTACAGTCCTGTAGGCTGCTGTTCTGGCGCAGATGCAACCCGCGGGGGATTCTGAGGTGGGGGCGGAGACGAACCCGGCTGCCATCGATGCGCTCGTGGAGAACCACCGCCTCTTCCTCGCCTTCCTGGAACGGCGGGTGGGCAACCGGGCCCAAGCTGAGGACATCCTTCAAGCGGCGTTCGTGCGCGGAATCGAAAAAAGCGGCGCCATCCGGGACACGGACAGCGCCGTGCCCTGGTTCTACCGCCTGCTACGAAACGCGCTGATCGATCACTATCGGCGCACCGGCCTCGAGAGCCGCGTGCTCACTGGCGAGGCGGACGAGGAGCGCGCCGCCTACGAGATGGAGGTCCGGGGCGAGATCTGCGCCTGCATACGAAGCCTCCTGCCCGCCTTGAAGCCCGAGTACGTGGAGATGATCGAGCGTGTGGACCTGCGGGAGGAGCCGCTCGTGGGCGTAGCCCGTGCTCTTGGAATCACCCCGAACAACGCAGCCGTCAGGCTCCACCGCGCGAGGAACGCCCTGCGGAAGCAGCTCGAACGGAGCTGTGGAACTTGCGCGACCCACGGCTGCCTCGACTGCCGGTGTGGAAGCCCACGCGCCGGCCGCGACCCTGGCAGCTAGACCGCCGACCCCCGGCGGCGGACGCTGGCGTACACGGTCGGGAGCACGAGGAGCGTGAGCACGGTTGACGTGATCAAGCCACCGATCACGACGGTCGCCAGCGGCCGCTGGACCTCGGCGCCTGATCCGGTGGCGAGGGCCATCGGCAGGAAGCCGAGCGACGCCACCAGGGCCGTCATTAGCACGGGCCGCATGCGCAGCGCGCACGCGCGCCGCAGCACGTCGTGGATCGGAAGGTCGGTCGTCGCTTCGAGGTCTCGGATCTGCGTCATCAGGACCACGCCGTTCAGCACAGCCACGCCGAAGAGGGCGATGAAGCCGACGCCGGCCGAGATCGAAAACGGGAGCCCCCGCAGCGCGAGGGCGAAGACGCCGCCCACCGCTGCGAACGGGACATTGAGGTAGATCAAAGCCGCTGGGCCCGTCGAGCCGAACGTGAAGTAGAGCGTCGCGAAGATGAGAGCGAGGGCCAGGGGCACCACGATCGCCAGGCGCCGGGTAGCGGCCTGTAGGTTCTCGAACTGGCCGCCCCACCTCACGTAGTACCCGGAGGAGAGCTGCACGTCCCTCCGGAGCCGGTGCGCCGCCTCGGCGACGAACGAGGCGACGTCGCGCCCGCGGACGTTCAGCTCCACGACGATCCGGCGCCGGACCGCCTCGCGGCTGATCTGGGACGGGCCCGTATCCACTGCGATCTCGGCGACTTGAGCGAGAGGGACGCTCATCCCACCGGGCTTCGCCACGGGGACGCTGCCGAGAGCGTCGATCGTCTGAGCGGTGCGGTCATCGAATCGTACAGCCAGCGAGAAGCGACGCTGGCCCTCGAACACGGTTCCCACGATCTTGCCGGCACGCGCCGCTTCCACCGTGTCGAGGACGTCACCGACCGAGATGCCGTAGCGGGCACAGCGGTCCCGGTCCACGCGCACGCGCAGCACGGGCAGGCCCGTCGTCTGTTCGAGCTTCACGTCGGCCGCACCGGCCACCGAGGCCACGACCCGCGCGATCTCCTGGCCCTTCTCGGCCAGGGTCTTGAGGTCGTCACCGAACAGCTTCACAGCCACGTCGGAGCGCACGCCCGCGATCAACTCGTTGAAGCGCATTTCGATCGGCTGCGTGAACGAGAGGCCCGCGCCCGGCGCCGCCTCCTCGAGCGCCTGCTCCATCTTCTCGATCAACTCGCCCTTGCTGCCGACCGTCCACTCCGAGCGGTCCTTCAGCATCACGAAGTGGTCCGCCAGCTCGATCCCCATCACGTCGGTCGCCACCTCGGGGCTGCCGGAGCGCGTGACGACCGTCTTGACCTCCACGAAGCGCTTCAAGACACGCTCGACACGCGTGGTGCCCGCGATCGCCTCCGAGAGCGCGACCGAAGGCAGGCGGAAGCTCTGCAGGGCGATGTCGCCTTCGTCGAGGCTGGGCATGAACTCGCCTCCGAGCCGTGTCGCGACGACGAGGGCCGCGACGAGGAGCGCGACCGCCGAGGCCAGGAGCGGTGTCCGGCGGCGGAAGCACGCGTCGAGCGCCCGGACGTAAACGCGGCGAAGGCGCTCGACGAAGCGCGGCTCATGGTCGAGCCGGCCCGGCCTCAGGAGCAGCGACGCCAGGACGGGGACCAAGGTGAGCGTCAGAAACAGGGAGCCCACGAGGGCGAACACCACCGTGTAAGCCATCGGCTTGAACATCTTCCCCTCGATGCCTCCGAGGGACAGGAGCGGCAGGTAGACCAGGATGATGATTCCGACCCCGAAGGCGACCGGCCGCACGACCTCGTGGGCGGCCTCGGCCGTGAGCCGCCGCACCGTCTTGCCCTTGCCTTCGGGCGCTGCCAGGCGCCGCACGACGTTCTCGACGAGGACCACAGCCCCGTCCACGATCAGCCCGAAGTCGATCGCGCCCAGGCTCATCAGGTTCGCCGAGATGCGCGACTCCACCATTCCGGTGAAGGCGATCAGCATCGAGATCGGGATGGCCGAGGCGACGATGAGGCCGGCGCGCAGGTCGCCGAGGAAGGCGAAGAGGACAGCCACGACGAGCAGCCCGCCTTCGAGCAGGTTCTTCTCGACGGTGCTGATGACCCCGCGCACGAAGTCCTCTCGGTCGTAGAAGGTGACGATGCGCGCGCCCTTCGGCAGCGTGGGCTGCAGCTCCTCAACCGCCTCGCGCACGCGCGAGGCCACGGCGAGGGCGTTCTCGCCCGCCAGCATCTGGGCGACCCCGATCACGGTCTCGCCCTTGCCGTCGGCCGTAGCGGCGCCGATTCGCAACAGCGAGCCCTCGCGCACTTCAGCGACGTTGCCGACCGTCACAGGGGTGCCGTCAGTTGCGGCTTTGAGGACCAGTTTCCGGAGGTCGGCCATGTCGCGCACCAGGCCCTCTCCGCGGATCACGTATTGCTCGCGGTTGTGCTCGATGTAGCCGCCGCCGGCATTGCCGGTACCGCGCTCGACGGCCTCGAAGACTTCCTTCAGCGACAGGCCGTACCCCACGAGCTTCGCGGGGTCCACCACGACCTGGTACTGCTTGGGCAGGCCGCCCCAAACGTTGACCTCGGTCACGCCGGAAACCGCGCGGAGCCGCGGGGCGATGTCCCAGTCGAGCAGCGTCCGGCGTTCCATGGCCGAAAGCCCCTCGCCCTCCACCGTGAACATGTAGACCTCGCCCAGGCCCGTGGAGACCGGGCCCATCTCGGGGTTGCCGAATCCGGGTGGGATCGCCTCGCGGGCCTGCGTGAGGCGCTCGCTGACGAGTTGCCGCGCGAAGTAGACGTTCACGTGGTCCTGGAACACCACCGTCACGGCCGACAGCCCGTAGCGAGAGATCGAACGGATCTCGACAAGGTCGGGCAGTCCGTTCATGGCGGCTTCGACCGGATACGTGACGAACTGCTCCATCTCGGCCGGACCCAGGGCCGGTGCCTTCGTGAGCACCTGCACCTGCACGTTGGTAACGTCGGGAACCGCGTCGATGGGAAGCTGCGTCAGCGCATAGCCGCCGCCGAGGACCAGCAGCGCGGCCAGGATCAGGACGAGCGGGCGGTTGTCGAGGCTCCAGTCGACGAGCTTGGTCAGCATCTCAGTGCTCGTCCGCCAGTGACGCCTTCGCGAACTCGGACTTCAGGACGAAGCTGCCCTCGGTGACGACCACGTCGCCGGTCTTGATACCCGAGTACACCTCGGTGAAGCCCTCGAAGCTGTGTCCCGTTTCGACCAGCCGTCGCACGAACACGCCCGGCTCCGATTGCACGAAGACGATGGTGCGGCCCTCGAGCGTCTGCAGGGCGGCCTGCGGGACAGCCAGGACGGTCTTCCCCTCGTAGGACTGCGGCACGTCGACCTGGGCCTTCACGAACATGCCCGGCCGCAGCTTCTCACCGCGGTTCGCGACGCTCGCCCGCAGCCTGACCGTGCGGGTGGCGGGGTCAATCAGGCTGCCGACGAAGTCAACCTTTCCTTTGAAGGCCTCCTGCGGGTAGGCCTCGCTGCGCAGCGTGACCGCCACGCCTTCGCGCAACAAGGCCAGATCCTTCTCGTACGCCTGCACGAACACCCACACGTTGGAGAGATCCGCCAGGGTGAGCAGCGGCTGGAGCGCTTCGAACAGCGTCCCCGGCGTGACCTTGCGATCGATGACGCGACCCGCGAAGGGCGCGCGCAGCGCGAGCGAGGTGCCGTCCTCGGGGTCGTGGGCCGCGCCGCCGGACTCCGCCCGCCCGCGGCTCCGATCCACCTGCTCCTGGCTCTCGCCGAGCAAGTGGAGCGTGCGTTCGGCCGACTCTGCCGCGGCCTTCTTGGAGAGGTAGTCGCCCTCGCGCGCCTGAAACTCGCCGGCGCTGATCGCCTTCGCGTCGACCAGGGCCTTGGCGCGCTCGTAGGCGCCGCCCGCGACTCGCAGCGCGGACAGCTCGCGCACGAACTCCTCCCGCGCCCGGCCCAGTTCCACGCTTTCGATCGTGATGAGGACGTCGCCCATGTCAACGCGTGCGCCGAGGTCCACCGGAATCGAGACGACGCGCCCCCGCACGTTGGCGCCGACGTGCAGGAGTCGGTTCTCGTCGTGGCCGACCTGGCCGTTGAGCACCAGCAGGTGCTCGAGGTTGACCGGCTTGACGGCCCAGGTGCCGATGCCGGCTTCCGCGATGGCGGCGGAGGCCAGCCGGACGCTCTCGGGCATCTCGCCCTCGCGGTACTCCCCTGCGGCTTCCGTCCTGGCGCCAGCGGGAGGCTTCTCGACGTCGGCGGAGGCTGGAGCACCGGCCTTGCGGTCACACGCGGCCAAGACCGTCCCGGCGAGGATGGCAGTCGACATTGCTCGAAGGACACTCGGTCTCATGCTCATCTCCTGGGGTTGAAGTCGGGGCCCACCAGCCGCCGCACGTCACCGAGGGCGAGGGCGAGCGCCAGGTGGGACGTGGCCGCTTCGCGCTGCGTCTCGCGGAACGTGCGCTGCGCGTCGAGCAGGTCGAGGAGGGACGTCTCCCCTTCCTGATAGCTGAAGCGCGCCAGATCCAGGCTGCGCCCAGCCGCGGGCAGGATCTGATTCGTGAGGATGTCGGCCTGGGCGGACGCCACGTCCAGCTCCTGCCGGGCGCGTTCGAGGGCGTTTGACAGATCGACCATGGCCCGCTGTGCACCCGCGGCCGCCAGCGCCGCAGTGGCTTCCGCGCCCGCGATCAGGCCGCGATTGGCGTTCCAGAGCGGAACCCGCACGCCGAGCTGAAAGCCGTTGGCCGTCTTGTCCAGCTCCTTGCTGCGGAACCAGGTTACGTCGAGGTCTGGGACCCGTCCCCGCCTGGCCGCGGAGACCAGGGCAGCCTCGCGCGCGGCGGCCGCCTGCGCCGCCTTGAAGGCCGGATTTGCCCTGACGAGCCGTGCTCGCAGGTCGTCGGCGTCGACGGGCGGGAAAGGGTCCGGCAGGACTCCCGTGAGGGCCAGCGGGCGCGGCAGGGGTTCAACCGCGAGGTTGCGAAGGATCGCTTCGACCGCGACGGCCTCGCGCTCCAGGGAACGCAGCGTGCGCTGCTCGCGCAGCCACTCCACCTCGGTCTTGATGCGGTCGACCTCCCGGGATTCGCCCAACTCGGCACGCTTCGCCGTGAGGCCCTTCAGGGCCAAAGCGTCGGCCTCCGCCTCGCGAGCAATCTCCACGGCCGCCCGCGCGTGGAGCAGTCGCGCGAACGTGGCGCGCGCCTCGATCTCCAATTCCCATCGCGTGGAAACGCTTTCGGCGCCGAAGACCGCTGCCTGTTGAGCGTGGGCGCGGACTTTGGCGGAAAACGTGGCCGGCCAGGGGATGGTCTGGGATAGCGACCAGCCCGTCTCGCTCCCCCCCAGGCCGTCGATCGGGCGAGCCCGGTCCCAGTTGAAGCCAGCCACCGGATCAGGGAACACGCGCCCAGCCTTCCGCTCCGCCGCCGCGGCGGCATCGAGAGCTGCGGACTGCCGGGCCGCCGGATGCGACCGCAACACCGCCTGGACGTAGGACTCGGCGTCGAGGGGTCCCTGGGCCGCGACTGAAGGAACTATGGCAACAGCGAAGGCCAGCGTGGCCGACGAGCGAAGACATAACGATGGCAAGACACTCCTCCTCCTGGGATACGGGCGACCTGGGCGGGCGGAAGGCGGACTGCCTAGGGGTCCACCACCGGCCGTGCGGAAACTACGAGGTCAACCGCGAACGACGGGAGGGTGGTCGATGACCGGGCGGACGCCTTCGGGCCGGTTTTCCATCGCTGGAGCGTCGACAGGCTTCAGCAGGACGGGCCGTGGAGGAGCGATCACCGCTGCGGCGCCAACCGACCGGGAGCAGCAAAAGCAGTCGGGTACGCAAAAGGAGGCGCAGGGCTCGGTGTTCGCACTCGTGTTGGCGGGGCACAAGGTCGCCTCCGCCCTCACTTGCGCGTTCGGAAGGTCGCAGCTCGCGTCGGCGGCGACGTCTGCGACGATCATCGCCAGGAGCAGCGAGGCGGCAAGCCGGAGCAAGGGGGCTCCCCGACGCGCCCGCAATTGGGCCATTCGGCTCATCCGTGAACAAGGTATCACAGACGGGCGGTCGGCCAGCTTGCGTCGTTCACTACCGAGGACGCCCGAGTTCCTCCAGGTTTGCAATGCCTCAACCACACCTGTGGCCTCGGTTTCGCGCCGACAGAAGGCATGGGCCTGACCCACGCAAAGCCCACTCGAGCGGCCCTCGCGCAGGAAGGGAGCGCTTCAGACCAACACGCCGGCAGTCCGGATATCTGAGCCGAACGGTGCCCTGCACGTCAGGGGCCAGCCTCAACAGCTTCCGAGCCCCTCGAAGAGCAGCAGGAGACGAGGCGGGACGATCCGCACTTTCTTGCGCCACCAACGCCGCGGCGCTCACTCCGCACGGATCGCGATCAGGGGGTCGACTCGGGCGGCGCTCCGCGCCGGGAGCCAGCAAGCCAGGAGGGCCACCAGGGCGAGCAGGCTCGCGGCCGCAGCGTAGGCCAGTGGATCCAGCGTGCCGGTGCCGAAGAGTTGGCTGCTCAGGAGCCGGGCGGCGACAGCGGCGGCGGCAAGGCCGATCCCCAGTCCGAGCGACGCGAGGCCCATTCCCTCGGCAACCAGGAGGCCCACGACCTGCGGGCGTCGGGCGCCGAGCGCGAGGCGGACGCCGATCTCGCGGGTCCGGCACGCCACCGAGTAGGCGATCAGACCGTAGAGTCCGAGGCAGGCCAGCGCCAGGGCCACGCCGGCGAACAGGCCCAGCAGGGCCGTCTGGAGCCGCGGCCGGGCCAGTGCGTGCGCGGTGACGTCGGCGAGCGACGCGAGGGGCGGAGGCGGAATCCCCGGGTCGAGCTCTCGTAACGCGGCACGCACGGCGGGGCCCAGCACTGCGCCGTCGGCGGCGGAGCGCACCAGGAGGTGCATCGACGGCCAGGCGCTCTGACTGTGAGGCACGTAGAGCTGCGGCTCCGGCGCCTCGCCCAGGCTGAAGTGCCGCACGTCGCCGACGACACCCACGATCTCGCGCACACCGGGCTCCCCCGGCGGCAGCGTCATCTCGTGCCGGAGCCGGCGCCCGACGGGGTTGGCCTCGCCAAATAACCGGCGGGCGAGGGCCTCGTTGATCACGGCTACCGGCGGGGTGCCCCGGCCGTCGCGCGGGTCGAAGACGCGGCCGCGCAGCACGCGGATCCGGAGCACGTCGAAGAGTTTGGGGCTGACCACGTGCATGGCCGCCGCGGGCCGCTGGCCCGCCGGCAGGGGCGGGGCGCCTTCGAGATCGAGCCCCGTGCGGTCCACAAAAAAGCGGGCGTCCGGCCCTAGGGGCAGGCCGATGCTCAACGCCGCGGCCTCCACTCCGGGAGTCGCTTCGACGCGCGCGAGCAGGGCCTCGTAGAAGACGGCGGCGCGATCCGGATCGGCGTAGGCCGGGCTGGGAGGCGATATCCGGGCCACCACGGGCACGCCGTCGGCGCTGAAGCCCGGGTCGGTACCGAGCATCTGCGCGAGGCTGCGCACCAGCAGGCCGGCGCACACGAGCAGGACCACGGCCACGGCGATCTGGCCGACCACCAGGACGCGGCGCGCGCGGACGTGGCGAGGCGCCGCGTCGGCCGCCGCGCCGGCGCGAAGCGACGCGTAGACTTCGCTCGCCGCGGCGCGCAGCGCGGCCGGGAGCCCAAAAGCGAGCCCGGTGGCGAGTGTGGCCAGGGCGGAGAAAACCAGGACGGTCCCGTCGAGCTGGATCGCCTCCATCCGGGGAAGCCCCGCAGCCGGGGAGGTGCGCAGGATCCGCAGCGCTGCCGCCCCCAGAGCCGCCCCCAGAACGCCGCCGAGGATCGCGACCAGGGCGCTCTCCAGGAGGAGCTGGCGCGCGAGCCGCGTTCCCGATGCTCCGAGGGCCACACGCACCGCCAGCTCCCGGCGTCGAGTCGCGCTCCGCGCCAGCATCACGCTGGAGAGGTTGGCGCACGCGATCGCGAGCAGCAGCAGCCCGGCCGCCTCCAGGGCGAGCAGGCCGACGCGCGCCTCGCCCACCTCGAATTCGAGCAGCGGCACGACGGCGGCGCCAAAGCCCGCGTTCTCACCGGGGTACTCCGCGGCGAGACCGGTCGCGATGGCGTCGGCTTCCGCCCGGGCCTGCTCGAGCGTCGCGCCGTCCGCCAGGCGCGCCACGACCTCGAGTACGCGGAACCCGCGGTAAGGCATGCCGATCTGCTCGGCGTCGCGGTGGCGCTCGAGGCGCAGGGGCAACCACAACTCCGTACCCGGACGCGGGAATCGGAAGCCGGGCGGCATCACACCGATCACCGTGTGGGGGCGACCGTCGAGTGCGACCACACGTCCCAGCACGGCCGGATCCCCTCCGAACCGGCGCTGCCAAAGGCCGTGCGCGAGGACGACCACTGCGTCGGCTCCAGGTCGGTCCTCGTCGGGCCCGTACACGCGACCGAGGACGGGCGCCTCCCGGAGCAGCGCGAACAAATCGTGTGACGCCACGGCTCCCAGCAGTCGCTCCGGTCCTGCCCCATCGGTGAGCGTCACCTGGGGGCTCCAGTAGGCGGCGGCCGCCGCGAGTTGCCTCGCGCGCTCCCGCCAGTCGAGGTAGTTGGGCGGGGAGAGGGGCGCTTTCGCCTCCGAAGGAGGCGGCTCCACCTGGAACAGCCGCACCAGCCCCTCGGGCTCGGGGTACGGGAGGGGCTGCAGCAGGACGCCGTTGACCACGGCAAAGATCGTGGTGTTGGCGCCGACCGCAAGCGCCACGGCGGCCACGACGCCAGCCGTCAGCCCGGGCCGCCGGCGCAGCGAGCGGATTGCGTAGCCCAGGTCGTGGGTGACGCCGGCGAGCATGGCGCTGATCCTCCTCCTCCCGCCCCTGGAGCCCGATCCGATCTTCGATCGGGGAGCGGTCGAGGCTGGGGCTGTGCATGCGGCGTGCCGTGGCCGGTGTCGCGTCAGATTCGGACGCGTGGTGGCCGCGGTGCGGGCCAAGGGGTGGGCCGAAGGCCGAACGGGCCGCGGGTCACTCCAGAGTGGCGTGAGTGTCCGTTCGCGACCGTTCGTCGTCCGTTCCCGGACACGGCGAGACGCGGGAAACATCCAAAAACAAAAGCTTTGCAGTCCGGCGGGTACCACGCTACCCTCTTCCGGCCTCTTCCCGCGCAAAGAGCGCAGCGCAGCGGCAGTCGTTGCATCCCGCCCCTGGGTCTGAGATGCTCCTCTCGCGGTTGAAGGCGGATTCCTGCCGCACGCAGGGAAAGACATCGAGGTCGCCGATGATCTAGGTCAGTCAACTGACCCAGGGTCCAGCAGAAAACTCAAAATGCGTGTAGCATCCGCCTAAAGTTCGTATGTACATCAATGAACCAACGCAGAGCACACCTCATTAAGCCGTGGGCTGGAAAAGCCATGGGCGGTCGCCGGCGCAGCGCCCGCTCGCCGACGGGCCAGACCGGTTCCTCGCCACCCTCGGACCATAGCCCTCGCGGGCGCCCCGCCCGGTAGGTCAGCGTGATCTCCCTCCACACTGACTCGCGGGCGTCGGGCGGCAGCTCGAGTGGACCGGTGAAGGTGCACTCGTAATGCCGTCGCAACCCCCCTCCGCGGACGACCGCAAGCCGCTCCGACTTCTCGTGGTCGAGGACGAGGACAACGATGCCGTCCTCCTGCTCCGAGAGCTGCAGCGCCTGGGCTACGACGTGAAATCGGAGCGTGTCCAGACCCGGCAGGAGATGGAGAGCGCCCTCGAACACGAGTGGGACCTGATCATCTCGGACTACCGTCTGCCCAAGTTCGACGCCCTGACGGCCCTTCAGGTGAGCAAGGAGCACGACCTGGAGGTGCCGTTCATCATCGTGTCCGGGACGATCTCCGAGGAAGAGGCCGTGGAGTCGATGCGCCGCGGCGCCGACGACTTCATCACCAAGGGCCGCCTGGCCAGGCTGGGGCCGGCGATCGTGCGCAGCCTACGCGAGCGCGCCGAGCGCAGGGCCCGCCGTGCTGCCGAGAGGCGGCTGCTGCAAGCGCAGAAGATGCACGCGGTCGGCCAACTCGCGGGAGGCGTCGCCCACGACTTCAACAACCTGCTCGGCGTGATCCAGGGCTATGGGGAGATGCTGTTGAAGAGGCTGCCCGAAGACGACCGGCAGCGGGAACGTGTAGACCACATCCTGCAAGCCGCCGCCCGGGGAGCGGCGCTCACGCGTCAGCTGCTGGCGTTCAGCCGCCAGCAGCCGATGGAGGTGCGTGTCCTGGATCTCGCCACCACGATCAGGAACGTCGAGAGGTTGCTCCGGCGGCTGATCGGCGAGAACATCCAGATCGTCATCGTCTCCGACGGCCGCCCCGGGCGGGTCAAGGCCGACCCGATCCAGATCGAGCAGATCGTGTTGAACCTCGCGATCAATGCCCGCGACGCCATGCCCCAGGGTGGAAGCCTGATCATCGAGACGACGAGCGTCGATCTCGACGCGGGCTACGCCCTGTCCCATCCAGACGCGCGACCAGGCCCCCACGTTCTGCTGGCCGTCAGCGACAACGGGAGCGGGATGAGCGCCGAGACACTGAGCCATGTCTTCGAGCCCTTCTTCACGACGAAGGACCCCGGCAAGGGCACGGGTCTCGGCCTGGCCACGGTGTACGGCATCGTCCAGCAGAACGGCGGGCATCTGGCCGTCTACAGCGAGGTCGGACGCGGGACCAGCTTCAAGATCTACCTGCCGCGCGTCGAGGAGCCCGCCGCCGAGGCGACCCCCCCGACGAGGGGCGCCCATCCGACGACCGGCACGGAGACCGTGCTCTTGATCGAGGACGAAGAACCCCTGCGCGACGTCATCCTGGATCAGCTCAGCTACGGCGGCTACAACGTCATTTCCGGCCACAGCGCCGCAGCGGCCCTGGAGGCCGCCGAAGCCCACGTCGGCCCGATCCATCTGGTCATAACGGACGTCGTCATGCCGAATACCAGCGGTCGGGAGGCCGTGAAGCGGGTCAGGGCCTCACGCCCCGACATCCGGGTCATCTTCATGTCCGGCTACACCAGCACCGCGGCCGGGGTCAACGGCCCGATCGAGCCCGGAGAGGCCTTCCTGCAGAAGCCCTTCAGCCTAGAGGCGCTCTTGCGCAAGGTGCGTGAAGTCCTGGATGCGCCGGCGTAGGGAGGCCGGATTGTGCGCGGGACCCACGCCACGCCGCGCACCGGCCACACACGGAGCGGCGCGTTGACGGACCGCCCCCTTCCCCAAGGACTGGCCCTGGTCTGCCGTGCGCGCACCCGCCTGTGCGCGTTGCCGCTGGCGCAGGTCGTGGAGACCATGCGGCCCCTGCCGGTCACGCCAGTGTCGGGTGCGGCTCCCTTCGTCGCGGGGCTGTCGGTGATCAGGGGCGCACCGGTCCCGGTCGTCGACCTGGGCGCGCTTCTTTCGCGGTCGGAGCCTCCGAGCCCGACGCGGTTCGCGACGTTGCGCTTGGAGGGGCGGCGAGTGGCGCTGGCCCTCGAGGCCATCCTGGGGGTTCGCGACCTTCCCGGCACGCTGGCGCCCCTGCCGCCCCTCCTCGCCGATGCCTCTTCGGAGGCCGTATCGGCCATCGGAAGGCTGGATGCGGAGCTGCTGCTGGTCCTGGAAGCGGCGCGGATTGTGCCCGACTCCGTCTGGGCCGGGCTCCACGTGGGGGCCGGGCCGTGAACCTATCGGCCGGGTCCAGCGAAGTCGAACGTTTCCGCGCCCTCGTGGCAACCCTGCTGGGCCTGCACTTCGAGGACTCGAAGCTGAGCCAAGTCGCCGAAGTCCTGGCGAGGCGGCTGAGCGAGGCCTCGCTCTCGTGCGACGCCTACCTGGCCCGGCTCCAGGGGCCGGGCGCGCCCCGTGAGGAGCTGCGGGCGCTGGCCCAGGAGCTGACCGTGGGCGAGACGTATTTCTTCCGAAACCCCGACCAGTTCCGGGCCTTCTCGGAGGCGGCGCTACCGGACCGGCAGCGTGCGCAGAATGGCTCCCAGCGCCTGCGCATCCTGTCCGCCGGCTGCGCCTCCGGGGAGGAGCCCTACTCGATCGCGATCCTGCTCGCCGACCGAGGACAAACCTCGTGGACGCCGTCGATCCGTGCCGTGGACCTCAACCCCTCGGCGTTGGCGCGGGCGGCGCACGCACGTTACTCCGCCTGGGCGCTGCGTGAGACCCCGGAGGAAATCCAGAGCCGCTGGTTCCGGCGACAGGGGCGGGATCTCGTGCTCGAGGAGGCCCCCCGGCGTTTCGTGACCTTCGAAGAGCGGAACCTCAACCAGGCGGACCCGGACCTGTGGCAGCGTGAAGCCTACGACGTGGTGTTTTGCCGCAACGTCCTCATGTATTTCACCCCCCAGAACGCCCGGACGCTGGTGGACCGCATCGAGGCATCGCTGGTTCCCGGAGGTTATCTCTTCCTGGGCCACGCGGAGACCCTGCGCGGGCTGTCAGCAGCGTTCCATCTGCGTCACACCCACGGCACCTTCTACTACCAGCGCCGGCTGTCGGCGTCCGACCGGGTCTCCTACACGACCGTACCGGAAGGCACGGTCGTGCCCGAGCCCTTGCTCGGCGCCGTGGAGGGAGGAGCCACCTGGGTGGATGCGATCCGCCGTGCGTCGGATCGCATCCAGGCCCTCGCCCAGGCCTCGGGGACGGCCGCCGGCTCTCAGCCATCCGGATCACCCCGGCCCGGCCGGCCACGCTGGGA
>Ga0187893_10001192_pt1 | contig 64293 bp, 80 predicted proteins | sample MA1701074metaG_FD_139574 | JGI IMG/M metagenome (GOLD analysis project Ga0187893, IMG submission 139574) | White microbial mat communities from a basaltic lava cave in the Kipuka Kanohina Cave System on the Island of Hawaii, USA - MA170107-4 metaG ... | reverse complement strand
GGCTGTTCGCGACGAAATAGAAGTCTCTTCATGACTGCTCCTCACTAATCAATTGAGCTGGTTTGAGCCAAGGTTGAGTGCGCGCGGCGTCGAGAGATATTCGATCGTCGCGCGGGTTTCTGCCGCCGGATTGTTGTTGGTTTCAATGCCTTCCGCGGCGAACGTTGCTGAGATCGCGTAGCTGCGACCTGTCGCAGTGGTCTGTTCGGTGAACCGTAAACTGCGCGCGTTGAAGGCCACAGTTGAAGTGCTTGCGCCTTCCATGCGCACCAAGCGACCATCCGCAGCGATCGTGTACGTCACCGGGAGTGCTAGACGAACGAGTTGGCTGCCTTCAGCAAACGTCCGGTCGTGTTCGGCATCGGTGGACCACAGACGGCCCCAGGCTTTGGTGCCTTCTCTGACTCGCGCTAGCGTCAAAACAACTGTGTTCGTCTGGGTGTTAGCGTTTGTAACCTGGCAGAGAGCGCTTCCCGGTGTGCCGGTAAAATCGAGCAGCAGCACGTAGTCGCCTGTCATGAGGGCCCCGCGGCGTGGAAGCTTCACGGTCACATCGGCGTCGGTTGATAAAAACGGACTGATGGTTGAAACGGCGTCGATTGTTGAGTCGCCACTTAGGATAGTTGCGCTGGCTCCTCCTGCACCGATTGTGATGGGGCCGCTTAGTCTGACTGCACCGTCAATCGGCATTTGCGGAAAGTCTGTGATGTTCTCTATGCGATTGACGATCGGCGCGCCCGTTCAGCCGCATTGGTAATCGCCGAACCGGCGTCAGAGGCATAGGCGCCCAGATACTGTGGATAGGCGGGCACAGCATTGGTGCTGGTGTAGAGAAGTGATCTGACACTATTGCGGATGCGGTAATAGCGAAGCACGATCCCGTTACCGATGCTGGAGGGAAGCTCGACTCTGAGTTGGTATGTATCGCCGGGAATATGGGGAGCGATCGTGACTCCTACACCGAAAGACGTCGCGGCATAGGAGCCATTTTCATAGATCACGATCGCTGAGGGAGCTGGGGCAAGAGAATCAACGGCCAGAGATCTTGCTGAACCATCGCTGCCATAGAGAGTGGTCCAACAATTTCGACAGACCGGTGAGGAGGGAGTGAATTCCCAAACGCTTCCACCTGCCGTGATCGCCCTTGTGCTGGTGGTGCTGGGGTAGGTCCCGGTTTCAGCCGTCAGTCTTGTGGCTCTTCCAGGGGTATCAACGCTGTAGTAGGCAACTGGTAGAAAGGAAACCGTCTCTTTACCAGCTCCTGGCGCTGAGGGGCGGGTCAGGTTGCGACCGGCTCCATCGAAATCGCTGCGAAGTATTCCCGCAACGGTGCCTCGACTTTCTTCAAGTTCATGGTCCTCCGCAAAACTGGCCGAAGTCCTGGCAAATTTCGCGATGAAGGCGGCGCCGGCGATCATTACTATGGCCGTGATGGCCGTAGCGATGAGAATTTCGATGAGCGTGAAACCCGTGTCTCTCTTTACTCGTCGCATGGCATTAGCTCCCTGAGGCAGTGACTGTGCGGTTACCAAAGCCGCGCCACACCCGCGCATTTTCGTCGTATTGCCAAATCTCGATCTGCCCTGATGGATGGACCGCGATAGCACGGGCTTCTGAACCATTGACCAAATAGATCGCCGGGAAAGGACTCTCAACGTTTGGATCTATGGAACTCGGGGCGGGGGGAAGAGTGGCGATGCGGCCGTCGGAGGTATAACTAATAACCGTTGTCGGTACTCCCAGCGGGATTGGTGGAATCGATCCCAGCGCTTGCATGTTCGTAGCTATGGTCCATCCTGCAGGAAGGCGTAGCGCGTCCCCCTGGTAAACGTAATTCCAGCTTCCGACTCCGCCAGCTGCAGGTGGTGGACTAAAGCTGGTTGCGCCTGTGCCTTCGAGTCGCAGGGATCGGGTCGTGGAGAGATTCGAAAAGTCGATGGAGATGCGTGGCTGCCGGTAGTTTTCTAGCAGTGTTGGCTCTGTGAGAGCGTTAAGGCGTATGGCCGCTGCGCGACGTTCGCGAAGACGGCGGGCGCAGTCGCGTGCGAGGCGGCCGGCTTGATCGCGACCTGAAAATTGGGAGAAGGCTACAGCGGCTACGATACTGATAATGGCGCAAACGACGAGCAGTTCGACCAGCGAGAATCCGGCGACGCCGCTTACGTCAGATCTCCTGCTTTGAGCCAACAGCAATGGCTGGGCCAGCTTTGAGACACACGAACACTCTCGAGCTTTTGCTCTTTTTCCCATCTCTTATTCCCTTGACTTTTGAACCTGATTAACGAGTAAAGACGTTTGCTTCGGAATTGATAAGGACCAGCGTAAAGAAGTATACGGTCCACAGGGTCTGAAGAAGCATAAAGTTAATTAGTCGTCTACTCATTTCAATTACTCACTCACTCAAGGACTACCATCGCGCTCCCGAGCCTTTCTTATTTTTCTAAACAGCGTGGCCCGACTCGGCGCGGACGACACATGAGCATGTTTCGTGCCGCAGCTTTATCAGTGCGATAACTTCAGTTTTTGCGCTGTCGATTGATTCTGACTAGGACAAAACGTCAATAGGTCTTGGCGGTTGTTGTGGTGGGTAGGACATTGTGGCTTGGTGCTGAGTGGTCCAAGGCGGAAAACATTAAGGGTTTCGTTGGCTAAGAAGTTGCTAAGGGTGGTAGCTCGGAGGTTGTCGCCGCTCTATGCATCTTATAAACGTCCGAGTTGCATATCAGATCATCCTTGGCATCTGTTGCTTGGCCACGTGTGTATTAGATGGCCGCTGTCAGGGACTTAGGATCACCGATGCTGACGTTCCGATCGAAGTGTTGTTAGCGAAGCCGATTATTCCTTCGACTATCGCTGTTTCAGAGAGCCCTCAAGTTGGCGTCTTAAAGATTCGCAACTCCTTACTAACCGAAGTGGTGCGACGCGAAACCGCCAAACACAGCATCGATCCACTCTTGATCTTTGCCTTGATTGAGCAGGAATCAGGCGGCCGGGTGCGCGCCGTTAGTCCTAAAGGAGCGCGTGGGCCAATGCAACTGATGCCGGCAACAGCGGCGCGCTTCGGCGTGCGCAATCCTCACGATATTCAGCAGTCGGTGCGGGGTGGCGTCGAATATTTTGTTTGGTTACTTGATAAATTTGATGGTAATGTATTGTTAGCCTTGGCTGGCTACAATGCTGGCGAAGGCGCTGTTGAAGCCTACCGCGCGGGACGCGCCATCATATTACCTAACGGCCGGGTCATTAACCCGCGCAGGCTACGAACCGGGGGAATCCCTCCATATCCTGAGACCAGAAGCTACGTGAGATTAATCGCGCTTCGGTATATCCGCATGCGCGCTCGCATCAATTCCTCTACCAACCAAAAGGAGACCTCTAATGGAAGAGGCAACCGCACCTTGCCGCTCTAATGGTGTTGCCAAATTGCCACTCTGCGCTCTCGTTGTGGATGACGAGCCTGAAGTAAGGCGTGTTATCTCGCGAGTGCTTGAAGATGGAGGCTGGATCGTGAGTGAGGCGGAATCGGCAGCGCGCGCCAAAGAACTCCTGGACGCCCAGTCGTGGATGCTGATCTTTCTTGATAAGTGTCTGCCCGATGGTGACGGACTCAGCATCCTGCAAACGGTAACCAAGCAGCATTCGAAAACCGCCGTGGTGATGATTACCGGTCAGGGTTCTTACAACGAGGCCATCCTGGCGATGACTTCAGGCGCCCTCGACTACCTCTCCAAGCCCTTCACTATTCCTGAAGTGCGGGAGCAAATCGAGCGTTGTTTGGCCCGACTCGAACAGGAAGAGCTGCGGCAAACGAGTGTGCTTGCGCGTAACGAAGAGGGGCTAATTGCGCGAAGCGCTCGGATGATCGAGCTAGGCGTGCAGCTACAGCGAGTGGCGAAAACAGACATTTCAGCCCTTATCTTTGGTCCTACTGGGACTGGAAAAGAACTGATAGCGAGAGAATTGCACCGACTCAGTGGACGCTCCTCAAGTCCTTTCGTCACAGTCAACTGTGGCGCGATTTCGCCGCAGTTAATTGAATCGGAACTCTTTGGTCATGTGCGCGGAGCCTTTACGGGAGCGGATCGTGATCGCAAAGGCCTGCTTGAAGAGGCCAACCAAGGGACGATCTTCCTTGACGAGATTACTGAGACGCTGCCCGCCTTTCAGGTAAAGCTGCTCCGGGCACTACAGCAGGGAGAGATTCGCAAGGTTGGATCTAACAACGTAATCGAGATAGACGTTCGGGTGATCGCGGCGACGAATCGGGATATTTGTGAAGAAGTCGATGCGGGTCGCTTTCGTATGGATCTCTTCTACCGGCTCAACTCTTTTATGCTTGAGATTCCAGCACTCAAAGAACGCCCGGAGGACATTCTTCCTCTGGTTGAGCATTTTGCTGCGAGCACCGGTAGGGTGGTCAGCTTCTCTGAATCAGTCATGACGGCTCTTCGTAACTACGCGTGGCCTGGGAACGTGCGCGAGTTGGAGAATGCGATTACGACGGTCGTCAAGACCTGCGACGGCATAGTTCAACTACGGGACCTGCCAAAGAGAATGCGGCAAGCGACCTCGAGCTCGACAAACGCGGAAGCTGAGGTGTTAATCGGAAAGTCTGAAGAGTTCCTACCGCTCCGAGACGCCACGCGCAATTACATTAAGAAAGTCATGGCGCATACTGGCGGAAACAAGTCCGCGGCTGCCCGAATTCTCGGGGTCAGCTATCGTTCGATGTTCCGGATGTTAAAGACCGGAGTTGATGATACCGAGAGCCGGGTGGAGCCAGGCGCAGCAACGTGCTCGGAGTTGCCCTTCGAAGCGTATCGCGAGGCGAACGGATAGAATCACGAAACAGTCTCGGGGACAAACACTGATTCCAATTCAAACGCAGGACGGTTCGGTCTCGGGCTTTTCCCCAACATCTCTTCAATCCGCGCAAGCAGTTGGTCTCCGTCAAAGGGCTTGGCAAGGAATTCGTACCCTTCTTCGGTAATCGACTGGTCCTGCTTGAAAGGGAGTCCATAGCCGCTCGTCAGTAGCGCCGGCACTTCGGGATCAATGGTGTGAATCTTTTGACAGACCACTCGTCCGTCCATTCCCGGCAAGCCAACATCCAAAATCACAAGATCCACTTGGTTTCCCTGTCTTCTCAGTTTCCGGAAGAGCTTGAGAGCTTTATCGCCTGGCATTGGCGGTTACGACGCGACTGCCGCTCCGCGTAATGATGCGTTTGAAGAGCATGCGCACGTTGTCATTGTCTTCGGCGACCAAGATCAGGCTTCTTCTCGCCATTGCCGCAGATTTGGCCGAGGCTCTGGCATGTGTGTTTGAAGGGACTTTCCGATGGTGTGCTTCCGCAAGCGGCAAATAGATGTCGAAGCGGGTTCCTTTGCCTAACTCGCTTTGGACGTCAATGTAGCCGTTGTGCTGTTTGACGATCCCGTAAACCGTAGGGAGTCTCAACCCGCTGCCTTGACCTTCGCCTTTCGTGGAAAAAAAGAGATCGAAGATCTTGTTAAGGGTCTCCTTGTCCATCCCTGTTCCGGTGTCTGATACGCTCAAACGAACGAAGTCACCTGGCGTAGCCCAGACGCGCGTTGCCGTAAAAGAACTGTCGAGAGTGATGAAGGCGGTTTGGACCAACAAATGCCCGCCATGTGGCATTGCGTCCCGCGCGTTTACGAAAAGATTCCAAAGTATCTGGTCTATTTGCGAGCGCTCGGCGTAGATCAAGGAAAGATTCTCTCCGGCCTGAAAGTTGATGGTGACTCCCTCGCCAAAAAGTTTGCGCGTAACGTACATCGTGTCGGAGACCGCCTCATTGAGATCGATGGGCTCTCTGGCAAGTTGCTGTTGGCGCGCGTAGGCAAGAAGTGTTCGAATGAAGCCCGCAGCTTTCCGCGAGACTCTTGTAATGTCATCCAAGTACTTGGGCGCGCGCGCCCACTCTTTGGCGACAGTCTCGGACTCCCGACTCCGATCATCCGAGAGTCGGTCAACGATCTCGCTGACCAGCTGAGTGTTACAAATGATTGAGGTCAATGCGTTGTTGAAGTCGTGGGCAATCCCCATCGTCAGTTGGCCCATAAGCCGCATTCTTGCTGTGTGCGGGTCGCCTTCTTCGAACTCGCTCGTCACACTAATATTTCGTAAGAGCACTATGCCATGCACATCAAAGGCACTTGGCTGATGCGGATTGTCGGTCGGAATAACGATCAGTTCAATCTCTTTCGAGAGTGGTTTTGATTGATAGAAAACCGTTTCTTTAGCATTTAGGGCACGCGTTATGGGGTGGAATTCCTCGTCCGTTTCCACAGCGGGTGGAAACAGTCCCTCGACTTCCTGGCCCATCATCTCAGCTTTGGCGTAACCCGTTATTGCAGTGACAGCTTCGTTGGCGAAACTGATCCGCCCACTCTGATTGACAGTTATAAGACCGTCCCCAAGATGACTGGCTAATGACGTAATCATCGGGTGAGTGCCGACCGACAACGTTGAATTCGATTCTGTCATGATCTTCCCGTTTGTATCCTCTGAGTTATCAGGGATGCTCCTTTTAAAGGCGCTGAGCGGTCTCCTAGTTCTATGTGAAGATCCCACGGGGAGACGAATGAGATCGGCAAATGCCAAAAAAGGTGCAAAAATACTCTATGGAGAAAGAGGGCGTCGGTCGCTAACCAGACTCAGTCTAGATCCAGACGTAAGCGGAGAGATTAGTTCATGCAGCAAGGAAATGGTCGAGGCTTTCCGCGACAACCCGATAGCACTCACAGGCGGCCTGTTCGAGACCGCGTCTGTCAATGATGGTAATTTTGCCGCGCTTATAGCGGATTAGGCCGGCTTCCTGAATTACGCCGGCTGCCATCGTGACGCGAGTGCGTGGAGCGCCGAGCATATAGGAGATGATTTCCTGGGTAAGATGAAAAGTGTCGCCGTCTACTCGGTCGTGTGTTGTCAAAAGCCAGCGGCAAAGTCGCTTTTCCACGGCGTGGAAGCGATTACAGAGGGCCGATTGGGAAATCTGCGTAAGCAGAGTGTGGGTGTACCTTAATAGTAAGTCTTGTAACTCACCGCCTCGCTTGAACTCAGCGTAGATCACATTCGCCTTGATCCGAAGGGCATCCCCAGGAATCTGCACCATAATCCGATACGGTGTTTTCCGAATTCTGAGAATGATCGGAATACCAACCATTCCTTCGTTGCCCACCATTGCAATCTCGACAGTTGCGCCGCTTTGAGAAACGGAAAGCAAAGACGCCATGCCGCTGTTAAGAAAATATGCATGCGAGATAAGGTCTCCGATCTCATACAGGGTTTTGCATTTTGAAAAGTCGACTAACTCTAAGTGGGGCTGGAGCCGCTGATATTCTGCTTGAGGCAGGGTAGCCAGAAGCCGATTGTTAACCGCGTAGGGTTTTGCAGTTGCAGTCATGATCACCTCTGGGTTGCCCCGTGCCAATTTTTGCTTCAGCAACAGAGCGGTGACTGATTCAAGGAGTCGTGGGTGCGGTCAATTACCGCTTTTGTCGTACCCGAGACGCCGATGCGCGAGCGGACTCCTTGTGATCTGGAACGCTCGGCAGCTTCTCAGGCAGATCCAGCTTGTCATTTATAAGCACGTCCATACACACGCCTGCGATCTCGGCATACTTTAAAAGAATGGGCAACGGTGGCTCACGAGTGCCAAGTTCATAACCGGAAATGCTGGCTTGATAGAGTTCTTCAGTCAGGCCTAAGCGGCGAATTATTTGATTTTGTGAGAGTCCAAGACGGGTGCGGATCTGAAGAAGTTTTTGCGTCAGACGAGCTGGCTTTGGTCGTCGGCTTTTTCCCATCAGGATTGTCCTCCTGATGGGAATGAAGCCTTCTTGTCAGGTCGCCGACTAAAACCAATTCGTTTTAGCCTGGCCTCGGGTTCTGTTACCGCCGGAAAGTCATACGTCCTTGACTTCCTCGCGGCGCGCATCACCTGTGGTGTCGTGCCGCCTCACGCATGGGGCAAAGTCAAGCGAGCGATCAGTAACTATCCGCAGTATGGCCCCTGTTCACACAAGATGCCAAGTGGCTGAGTCGAGCGACGATACGAAACATCAAGCTGAATCTCTTCCGAAAAGGCTCCCAGACCTTAATAGCAATGGTCTCGATATTGGTGTGTGGCGCAATGGTTGCGGCCAAGCGACTTCCCAACCCGGTCGCGGTGTCTTGGGCCGATCCGGTCGAAGCTTTTAGTAATGGTTCCTATCATCGTCAAGGAAGTTCTGGGAGGACTGCGGGGCGAGATGTGCTTCTATGAAAGCGATGTCATTGAGCTTCGCCAAACGCTCTTTGGTACTCGAATCGCAACCGTGCTATATTTAGCCATCCCTGAACGAATACTTGAGCATCTTAAAGCACCCGGCGATGAAAACGCGCTTCGCAGCAACTACCGCGATCGGAATCACGTTGCTTTTCAGTCAGGGAGCAAGTGTGTTCATTGCTGCGCTCTGTCCTCATTTAAGAACGCCGGCTGAGGCCTGCGTAACTCAGACCGTCACGCCCACAGCTCCAAACGAACACATAAGTCATATGCACATGGACTCAACACCAAGCAAGGAAGCTCCAAGCGACCTGACTAAGTCTGAAGAGGCATCCCCAGAAGTAAGCTTGGGTCCGCCGCTTGGATCGTGTTCGCATTGCGCGATGCACTCTCGGTCGAATACGAATCCTGTTTCCTTCAGGGAAACTGAAACTGCAAAACGCGCTGGCGAACTAAAGATTGCGTTATCAGTTGAGCGAGTCATTTTCGAACCTGAATCACTCGTTGCCATCTGTGCTTCAAGGGCGCATGGTCCACCGGGCTCTGAACTCCCCCGCCACGTTCTGATCAACGTCTTCCGCATTTAGCCTACCGAAACTCCACTCATACTGACGCAACAGGCACTCGTCTGTCTTGTCGTCAATTTCTTTATCCACATCACACAAGGTCTGTTTGGTTTACGCGGACTCAGATTATTGGGGGAACTTATGAATTGGCCTACTAATCGAAGGAAAGAGTTAAGAATACTTAGCATATTCGCGCTCATATTTGCAGTTAGTGTAAGCGGCATGCCTCAGCATGAACAGCATGACATGTCGAAGATGAAGCCGAAGCCAAAGGCTTCGCCGCGGAAAAAGAGGACAGCCACGCGTGCGAGACGTCCGTCCGCGCGAAGAGTAGCCAGGCCGAGACCGTCGCCGTCGCCTGGACATGTAATGACGCCCGGCATGCAAATGCCAACCGCATCGCCTTCCCCGAGTCCGGGACACGTAATGACACCAGGTATGCAGATGCCCACACCATCACCAAGTCCGGCGCATGTGATGACGCCGGGTATGCAAATGCCGATGGCATCGCCAACGCCGCCACTTCCGACGCAAGAACCTGCAAGGCCGCCGCTGCGTGACGACTTACCTGACACGCCGATAATTCGACTCGATGAATTGGAAAAGATGGGGTTGGAGAAGAATCCTACCTTGGCCCAAGCCGATTCTTCGGTCCGTGTATCTCAAGGGAGACGGCGACAGGCAGGGCTCTTTCCCAATCCCATCATCGGTTACTACAACGAGGAGTTTGTCTTCCGTGCTCCCGGCGAGACCGCCGAGCACGGCGCATTTATCGAGCAGACGATTCCGCTCGGCGGGAAGCTTGGCAAAGCAAAAAGAATATTCGCGCGCGAGACTGAGCAGGCGGAGTCGCTTGCCCAAGCTCAACGGCAGCGAGTTATCAACTCAGTTCGCGTGCTCTACTACGAAGCCTTGGGGGCTCAACGACTCGTTGATCTCAGAGTGGAACTGGGAAATCTCGTTCGCGAAGCGGGAGAGATAACCAAGGAGCTTTACAACGTCGGTCAGGCGGATCGTCCTGACTACTTGGAAATGGAAATGGAGATTGAGCGAGCAGAGATTGATTTCCTGCGGGCAAAGAACGATCGCGAAGAAGTTTGGCGCGTGCTTGGCGCAATGGTCGGCAATCCTGAACTAAGACCGCAGCGTCTGGCCGGTAATCTCGAACAAGCTATCGATGGTTTCGATCAGGAACAGTTGCTCAACACGCTCTTTCGGGGCAGCCCGGAGATCAAAACGGCGCAAGCGGGCGTCGAACGCGCCCGCGCGGTGTTGGTGCGCGCTCGAGCCGAACGCATACCCGACCTCTTCGTTGCCGCAGGGATTGCATACAACTATGAACGCTTTGAGCCGGTTGTGCCTGCGATCGCCAATCAACGGAAAGGAATAGAGGGCCGGCTTCAAGTTGGCGTTAACGTTCCAATCTTCAATCGCAATCAAGGCAACATCGCCGCTGCGGAGGCCGAGTTGGCTATTGCCGAAAGAGAACTTGAACGGTTACAGCTCATGCTTCGTGGTCGCTTTGCTTCGTCCCTCCGCGAGTATCGCAACGCGGTGCAGATGGCTGAGAAATACCGCATTCAGGTGATACCGAAAGCGCGCGCCGCTTATGAGATGTATCTCTCGAATTTCAAAAACATGGCTGCGGCCTACCCACAAGTCTTGATTGCGCAGCGCACACTCTTTCAGGTCGAAGTTGAGTATGCGAGAGCGTTAATTCAAATGCGGCAGCGCCTTGTTGGGTTGCGCGGGTTCTTATTGGAGGGAGGACTCGATCCGATTAGCCGTCCCGGGGAATTCACGGAAGGAATAAAACTCAGATCGCCCAACGAAACCACCGGCGGCGGTGAAAACCGCGACCGGCCATAACTGAAGTAAAGTATCGAGCAATAGGAGCAAGAAGATGAATAACAGACGCAATTTTCTCAAAACGGGGATGTTGGGTGCAGGGTTCTTAGCGACCGCGCGAATAGCGTCCGCTCAACACGTACATCCACCGACTCAGCCCGCCCAGCAACCACAACAAAAGGAAGTTGCGCCGGTGAGCGCTGACGGCAGGGTGCTGGTCCACGCCCCTGATTTGCCGAAGCTTCCCTGGACAATGGAAGGCGGAGCAAAAGTCTTTCGTCTTACGGCTGAAGTGGTGAAGACATGGATCCATCCGATGCGGGAGATTTATGCCTGGGGCTACAACGGCAGCGTTCCCGGACCAACTATTGAAGTTAATGAAGGCGACCGTGTGCGCATCATTTTTCAAAACAACCTTCCCGAACCGACGACCGTTCACTGGCACGGACTGGAGGTGCCTTTGAAGATGGACGGCGTGCCTTTCATTAGCCAACCGCTGGTAGAGCCTGGCGGCACATTCACTTATGAATACACGGTCTATCAGAACGGGACTTTCTTCTACCACTCCCACATGGCCATGCAGGAGATGATGGGAATGATCGGATTGTTCATCATTCATCCGAAGGAGCCTTACACGCCGCACTGTCACAAGGACTTCGGATTGATTCTCCAGGAATGGGCGCTTTTGCCGAACAATCCGGTGCCGAACTCGCTGGCGATGGAATTCAACTGGCTAACGCTCAACGGCAAGGCCGGTCCCGCCACCACGCCGATGATTGTTAAGCAAGGTGAACGGGTACGCATTCGGATGGTGAATCTGGGAATGGATCATCACCCAATGCACATCCATGGAAACCAATTCTACATGACCGGAACGGAGGCTGGGCGGATTCCAGAATCGAGATGGTTTCCAGAGAACACGATTCTTGTCGGAGTGGCCCAGGCGCGCAACATCGAGTTCGACGCAGTGTATCCGGGCGAGTGGATGCTCCACTGTCATCTGCCCCATCACATGATGAACCAGATGGTTTCGATGGTCGGGCCGATGGCGATGGCCGGACACGGGCCACAGACGGGCAAAGGCATGGAAGAAGGCATGGGCATCGTCAAACAAGGCAATGCATTGTCTGAAGATTTGGCGCCCGGATTTGGAAGAGGAATGGGCGATAGTACCGAGAAGGAAAGAAACACTTCAAATATTGCGGGTCCGAGCCCCAAAGGCAGTCCCCAAGCGAGCCCACAGGTCGTCAGCAATGGCCGCAAACGCGTACCGGGTTATCCGCAGGACGACATGGTGATGATCATGGATCGTGAGGTAGCGAAGCCTCACACGTATGGTTTACCGCCCGGCTGGACAGCTTCGATGATGGGCATGATGACGCTCGTGCGGGTCCTGCCACCGCAAATGTACGACGAAGTTGTCCGGCGGATTAAGGAAGGAATCACCGAAGTTCCGGCAGCAGTGCCCGGACACAAACACGGAGGTTAAGACTCGCCATCGAATCGGTGGCGCAGAAAAAAACGAAAACGCAGAACGAAAGGAACAAGGGAGAGAACATGAAATTCAATCAAACGAAATTAATCGCGGTGACCGCACTCGCGGTGGTTGTCGCATTCAGCTTTTTTGTGAACGGCTCACGGGCCCAGCTAATGGGTGATATGCCGTACGACCTGCATTTCATCGACATGATGATCATGCATCATCAGGAAGGGCTCGAAATGGCGCGAATGGTCGATACTAAATCAAAGAATGCGCGCCTGAAAACATTCGCTCAACAGTTGGCCGTGGGTTCCCAGAAAGACATTGATGAGTTGCAAGGTCACCGGAATCATTGGTACGCGGGCAAGCCACCAATGGATCATGCGGCGATGCAGTCGATGATGCGGGACATGCATCCGGGGATGAACATGGACATGGAGGACACGCGGCGAAAACTGCTGGCTGCTGAAGGAACGGCGTTTGACCGTCTATTTCTCGACACCATGATTCATCATCACCAAATGGCTATCGGGATGGCTAAGGAGGCCACAGCAAAAGCCGAGCATGCGGAAATCAAAGAGTTCGCTCGGAAAGCCGCCGCCAAGCAAACGAATCAGATCGCGGAGATGAATCGGCTGAAAGGCGTTCGGACGACGGCAACGAAAACCAAACCGAAGCCGAAACCAAAGCCGAAGACGACGACAACAACAACAACGCACAAGCACGGGCACTAATGGGGCGAAGGAAAGCGTCCGCTGCCTCAGCGATTTTCATAGCTACATTGCGCGCGAGCCGTCTGGCCGAGTCGTCGGTACGGCAACGATCTCGGAAATTCGTGAGCGCAACATTCGGTTGCAGGTGCTGTTGGTTCTCAAAGCTAATTTGAAGATCAAGAACGTAATGACTCTCGGTGAGCTTCGTATCGAACCACAATTTCTCCGTCTATTCGCCGGCAAAGAAATGAAGTCACCGCTTCGGATTGGCGAGGATCTGAAATACGAAGGCAGCAATGAACAGGAGGCAATCGCCATCAGTCGAGCGGTTAAGCGCGATCTGTTGTCCATGGAAGCGCTCTATGGAAAGAGGTAGTCAATTGTGGGGCGTCCGAATACAGCTGGGTAGGAGATCCTAATGAAACTACGCGAACGTCTGGCCATCGATAAGGGAATGGGTTACGAAATTCCGAAGGTCGCGGATCGTATTCCCTACTTCCTGGGATCGATTACGCTGTTCGGCATCATCATCATGATTGTGACGGGATTGTATCTATCGCAATTCTACAACCCCGATGCCGGCAGCGCCCACCAGAGCGTACTCTACATTATTTCGCGTGCTCGCTTCGGTGATTTCGTGCGCAGTGTGCATCGGTGGACCGCCGACTTGCTGATGATCAGCGTGATCCTGCACCTGCTCTGGGTATTGTGGCGCGGCAGCTATCGCGCGCCGCGCGAATTTACCTGGTGGGCGGGCGTTCTGCTGCTTGGGATCATTTCCCTGCTCTACTTTACGGGAACCGTGCTGCCGTTCGATCAGAGCGGTTATGAGGCTTTGGCCCATTACATTGCTGGTGCGCGCAGTGTGGGAGTCTTCGGCCGCTTTTTGGCCCCGGAGTTTACGTCCAGCGTCGATCTGCTGCCGCGAATCTATACGTTTCATATCAGTGCGCTGCCAATTTTGCTCTTCGCCTTTCTCGGCGTTCATCTTTATCTGATTCGCTTTTTGGACATTCATACGCATCCGGGAGAGGCGGAGCACGGCAGCACCTTCCTTCAGCATTTCCGGAAGATGTTCGCGCATGGCTTCATCCTGCTCGCCATCGCCGGAGTGCTTTCGATCTTCTGGCCTGCCGAGGTGGGACATCCGGCTGTGGAAGGTGCAGAAGTCACCAAGCCTCCGTTCTTCTTCCTTTGGATTTATGCGCTCGAGAATTGGTTTGGAACAACAGGAATGGTGGTGGTACCGCCGCTTATTTATGCGTTGCTGTTTCTGCCACCACTTATTGACCGTAAGAAATCAACTTTGCCCCGGGATCGCAGAGCGATCATCGCGCTTGGCTTCGCGTTAATTCTGCTGCTGCTGGCGCTGGCGATATATGCCCGCGTTATGCCGGCGCAACAACACATTATGTAGCTCCACATACGGAGGCAACCGGAAAGTGAGGAACATATGCAAAATAAATTTCAGCTAGCGTTCGCGATCATTTGTATTTTCGTGATTAGCTCTTCCGCCTTCGCACACGGCACGTCGCTGAAGGTGGATAAGGCAGCCGCCGCAGCGGGAGAAGTCATCAGCCTGAAAGGTGAAGGTATTACGGCAAATGGCGAAATCAGGTTAAGTCTAACGGGACTCCAGGATTACAACCTGGGGACGGCCAAAGGCGACGCCCACGGTAGCTTCCAACAGCAGATCACTTTGCCCGCCGACGTCAAGCCCGGTGATTATCTGGTCGTCGCGGAAGGTGAAAAATGGGCCACCGCCAAACTGAAAATCGTTGCAGGACAAGCAGGCCTGCCGCCTGCAACGCAACAGCATCAGCAGACAGGCATGCATGACATGGAAGGAATGGAGGCGAAGGCCGGTCCAATGGAAGCGCCGCGGCCGGCAGGAAAGGTTGAGACCATCGCGCGGTGGAGTGTCGTATTAGTTTCAGTCGTCCTCGGCTTGGCGCTTCGACGGGGAAAATCACGGCCTTCGGCGCGTCACTATGATTCAGGACAGGAGGGAAATTCATGAAGACAAGATACCTCTTTTTGCTTCTCGCCGTCTTCGCCGGCGCGCTTTTGCTCATAAGATTTGTCCTTTGGCCGGGCCGGCCTGGACACAAATCCGCAGTTGAAAAGAAACCGACAATTTCGCAGCCCACAACTCTGCCTGATTCGGTTCCTGCGCACTACAAAGGGGTCCCTGGCTTGGATTCCCTCGGGGCAACCATGGCGCCGGATCAATTCAGCCGCGCAACTCGGGATGCCTACAAGGTGGCGAAAGAGATTCCGCAGACCATCGCGCAGATGCCGTGTTATTGCCACTGTGATCGCGGCTTTGGTCACAAGAGCCTGCATAGTTGCTTCGAAGACGATCACGCCGCGCAGTGTGCAGTCTGCGTAGACGAAGCCTTGATGGCTTATAGGCTTCAGAAACAAGGACTATCAGCCGCCCAGATTCGAGAAAAAATCATTGCTGAATTTGGCGACTAGAACATCGAACGGGCTCCAGCTAAAGGGAGGCAGATAAATGGGAATGCAAATGCACCACTACCCTCGATTCTTAATCATGATTGCACTGCATTTCATCGCGATGTACGTCTTCATGTATGCGATGGTGAATGCGTTCGCGAACGTCTACAACAGTTTTAACCAGGTCTACATGGCCGCCTTGATGACCGCGTCAATGGTGCTCATCGAAATCCCACTGATGGCTTCTATGTACAAATCGAACAAGCTCAACATTGCGATTATCGCGGCGGGCGTTCTCATGTTGATCGGCTCCTGGTTTGGAATTCGACAACAGGCCGGGATCGGCGATCGACAGTTCCTCCGTTCGATGATTCCACACCACGCCGGAGCGATCCTGATGTGTCAGCAATCTGCTATTCAGGATCAGGAAGTTAGGAATTTGTGCCAGAGCATCATCGCGAGCCAACAAGCAGAAATCGATCAGATGAAAGCCATTCTCGATCGAATGGCAAAATGAATGGGTTGAAGAGAAAAGTTGTGTCGCCAGCATGTACCCAGGAGGTGCTAGTCCAATGAAATTTCAAGCCTGCATATTCTCTTTCCTTCTTCTCCTTATCGTCATGATTTTGACGACACCAGCGAGTTTGGTGGCCCAGTCAAGCCGCCAGCCGCCCATGCCGCAAGCAACCCCGCAGCGTCCACAGGAAATTGGCGAGGGCGATGTCCTTCGTATCGACACAGAACTCGTCACTCTGACAGCTACAGTTACGGACGCGCGCGGACGATATGTCGCCAACCTAAGGCAAAGCGACTTCACGGTTTATGAGGATGGCGTGAAGCAGGAGCTGGCCTACTTCGGCAGCGGCGATCGCGTGCCGGTGAGCCTCGGGATTCTCTTCGATACGAGCGGCAGCATGATCGACAAGATTGAAGGGGTCGAGGATGCCGTTCAGCACTTTGTCAAATCAGTGTCGCCCGGCGATAGAATCTTTCTCGTCCGCTTCAGCGACGATGCCGAACTTGTCCAGGACTTCACTGATGACCGCCATCGCATTCTCAGAGCCATGGAACACCTTGCACCTCAGGGCAGCACCGCTTTGTATGAAGCAGTCCTGCTCGGGCTGCAAAAGGTTGCGGCTGGAAAACATCGCAAGCGCGCTCTGCTGCTGGTCACGGACGGCAATGACACCGCCAGCAGCGTGAAGTTCAAAGAGGTACTGGACCTCGCGCGTAAATCGGAAGTGATCATCTACGCGCTCGGAATAGGACACGGCGAAAAAGGATCGTTCGGCCATGGCGTCTTGGGCGGCATTTTTGGTCGCGCCAAAGATGAGGTTGACATGAAGGTGCTGAATGGATTCGCAGACGCAACTGCGGGCCGAGCCTTTTACCTTGAGAATGCACACGCCGGTGGACGTGATTTGGTTGATGACGCGGCGGCACAGGTCGCTACTGAGCTTAAGCAGCAATACACACTCGGCTATCGTCCCTCAAATCGTCGACGCGACAGCGGCTTTCGTCAAATCAAAGTTGAACTAGCAGACAAGTCTCTACGCGTGCGTACCAAGAGCGGTTATTACGCATCATCAAGCAATTCGGGTTGATGCGCGTCGCCTAAACCGATAGCCAAACGATGAATGTGAGGGCAATCCCCAGTGAACCTTGCAGAACAGCTAGAGGTTGCTGAACGTTTACAGTTCGCGTCGAACCTGGCGCATTGGATCGAGGGCGGCCTGTTTGCCGTGGTGGCGATGATTGCCCTTCTTCAGGCTCTTGGCTACATAAAGAGCAAAGGCGCGCGCTACCTTTGGCCCTCCCTCATAATTCTTGGCGGTCTGTTTTTGCCCGTATACATCGCAGTACAGGGCGAAACCAACCTCGGTTTACTCATTAATGACCCTCAGCAGGTTGAACATGCGTTGATGGCCTTGCTCTTGGTTTTGGCAGGCGCGGCGGAGATCTTGTTCGGAGCGGGATTGGTTCAACGAAGGATTTGGAGATTCGTGGCGCCGGCAGCACTCATAGCAATTGGCATAATCTTTTTAATCCACACAGAGTACGGCACTCCCGAGGCCGTCGCTGAGTCCGTATCGAAACATCGCTATCTGGGATTTGCGGTGATGCTCGTTGGCATCTTCAAGGCTGCCGAAGTGCAATGGCAACGAACGATCAGGTGGCTTGCCTATCCGTGGATCATTGCACTGTTTGTTACAGCGCTACTGCTGATCACCTATCGTGAGCCGAAAGGCGCGTATGTTACTGCGACTGCAACTGGATCTGTTCAGGGCACTCGTTGAGGAAAAGAGGGGAAAAGAATGCCTCCGATACATCCAGCCATCGTCCATTACCGGATCGCGTTGTTAACGTTCTCGGTCATAGCCGACTTAACAGGCTACCTCGCTGATAGCACTTCTTTATTGGCAGTCGGTTGGTGGGCACTGGTGGGAGCAATGATTGGCGCGGCGATGGCAATTGCCGCGGGTATATTCGACATGAAGCGGGAGCACATCGATGAGCAGACGCATGGCCGCGTCCACACGCACATGAAGTTTGGCTTTGTCGTGTTTGCCGCTATTGCGGCGCTCACCGTCGCGCGTTGGTTTGTCTACACGAGTCGCGCGAGTTTGGGTTGGCGTTATCTGGCAGCGGCGTTCTTAGTCCTTGGATTGACGTTTTTTCAGGGATGGCTGGGAGGCGAACTGGTTTTTTCTGAGGGCGTCGGGGTGGCCGTGACAGGTCAAGGTACTGAGCCCGCAAGCAACGCAAAGGCGCGGCTGAAGAAAGTTCCCGCGACTGATTTAGAAGCACCGCATTGACCACTTATTCAGGATAGTGGCTTTAGCGAGACGGGAATCCGAGTGCACAAGTTAGATCGAATGTCAGGAGTTGAAACATAGGTTCGATAGCTACCGGGCGAACATCCCCTTCGTGTTCGCCGCAACTGCTGATTTGTATTACGAGCACTGGGGCGAGTTCTTTCACCTGGCGATCTTTGACGAAGGCGACGATCCGACAGATTTTGGCGGCGCATTCCAGCGAACGCACGAGTGGTATTTCGAAGCGATTCGCGGGCCGGACGCCAAGCGCATTCTCGAGTTGGCGTCCGGCGGGGGAGCCTTTTCAGCCTGGATGGCTGAACGTACGCGCGGCGAAGTTGTAGGCGTGGATATCTCCCCCGTCCAGCTTGCACGCGCGCGTAAACGGAACAAGCGTCGCAATCTGCGCTTCATCGAGCATGACATCATGCGAATCACCGACCTTGACGAGCCGCCCTTTGATGCCGCCGTGTTCATGGATGCCGCTTGCTATCTGCCCGACAAACACGTGGCTCTGCGCGGCATCGCGACACGGCTTTGCAAAGGCGCAAGGTTTCTGCTGATCGATTGGTGTCGTCCAGCGCGAGTGACGGCGCTGCAGGAAGAAATGCTGCTCGCTCCTTTCTGTCGATACTGGTGCATTCCGAGAATGCAGTCCGTGGACAGTTATCGGAAGGCGTTCAAGTCGGCGGGATTTCGGCTGATCGAAATCAAAGATCTTACGCGACGCGTTGCGCCCAACTGGGAGCGCGGTTACGACTTGGCCATTCGCGCGGTCACTGATGGCATGACCGTCAAGCGGTTTTTGAACGCAATCAGGAAAGCGGCGCGACACGGCCCGCAGGCTGTGCAATTGGCGAAGGAGCAGTTCTATGCAGCCTTGTTCGCAAAAGCGGGCTGTGATGCCGGTTTGTTGCGCTACATCTATTTCGTCGCCGAGCGATTGTAGGCAGAGTCTTTTGGCGCTTCACCGAGCGAATACTTTGCGGCGGTTTTCCATTAGAAGCGCGCCGCAAGCGAAAGAGCTAACCAGGAATATGGCGTGGCAAAGAAACAAACTAATCGCTGGAGTCGTGACCGCAGCCGTTGGCGTGATCATTTCAATTGGTCACTTGGTGTTCGGATTGTTTGATAGCGTTCCAGAGCAGTATCACAGCCATGACGCCATAATCGTGCTTGGCTTCGCGTTAGGGATCGTTGGCCTTTTGTTGCTGATAACAAAGAAACCGGGATGACGATGAAGGATTCAGAAACATTGACCGAACCGCATTTGCGTAAGTTTAGTCTCGTGCTGATGGCCATCATTTTATCCGCGGCTGGTTGTCAGCGACCGGAGGTTCATACCGTTGACGATGCCGCGCTGGCAGATGCAGTGCGGAAGGCTTTTGCGGCTGATCATGATATCCAGGGAGCAACCGCGCGTGTCGAAATCCACGCGAAGGATGGTGTCGTCACGCTGACAGGTACGGCGGACACCGCGGCGGACAAGGCGCGGGCTGAACAGACCGCGCAGCGGACCGGCGGTGTGAAGACGGTCATCAATCAAATCGTGATAGCGGAGCCATCTGCCATGCCGCAAACGCCGTTCGATGAATCATCGGTACGCGATGAGGCGCTCAAGAGCGGAGAGAAAATCGGTAAGAGTTCCGATGACGCGAGAATCTACGACGCAGTGCGGCGCAAGCTGGTCGAGCATGCCGGTACGTCCAAGAAAGAGATTTTCGTGGACGTGGAGAACAGAAACGTAACGTTGCGTGGCAGGTTTGTGGGCACTGCTGCTGCTCGCGATGAAGCAATCGCGGCGACTCGATCTGTACCTGGTGTGAATGCCGTTATTAACCGGCTAACTGTCAGCGCTACTACGAGTCGTCCGTAAAGACAAGCGAGGAATCGCCAAATCGGGCGAATCAGACGCGCAGCAAGCGTCTGGCGGAATCCCCGCTGCCGATGCTCATAAAGGAAAACCGTAACGGGCAGTAGCGGGCTGATTGGTTCTGCCGTGGTCAATCGTTTCGCTGAGGATTATCGAGTTGTTGGCTTCGATGCAGAAGGGCCGCCGCATCCTCCGCCGGCTGCCGAATGCGTCAGATAGGTTCGCTTTCAATTTGAAAGGAGGTCGAAAATGGTGACAGCAATCACTGGCGCACGTTGGGCAGTTTACATCGGCAGAGTTCTGCTCACACTCGCTCTTCTCGCACTTCTGGGCGCGTGGCTCACGCAACTGACAGGCGCGCCACTTCTAGGAATGAGCCAGCAGCATCTCTTCAATGATGCGATGGTGCTGGCGCTGCTTGGTATTGGAATGTTTCTTGACGCGCTTTGGCATGCGCGAAGCGTGTAAAACATTCGTCGATTAGAACAGGAGGATTCAATCATGCGAAAGACAATCGGTACGTTGACGCTATGGCGATTTTCGGTGTCGCTTGCGCAACTGCCGACAACGCGAACAACATGAACATGAACGCGAACGTAGCGGCATCGCCAAGCCCGGCGGCTGCTGCGACTTCGACGCCGGCCAACGCAAACGTCCATGGCAACATGAACGCCAGCGAGCACGCGAACATGAACATGGGAAGGAAGAAGAAACCTTAGGCTGTTTGTGCAGTAGCTGGTCAATTTTGGCTGACGGAAGTTGAAGGACGAGCAAGGCGCAGTTGCCATGCGCCGTGATTCCGTCGAACTTGCTTTTTGGAGGATTCGGACATGCGAATACGACGTGTAATGCCTTTAGCCCTGGCGCTTGGGCTGATCGTGAACGCGAGCGCGCACGATCTTTTTCTGAAGCTTGACACATATTTCCTGCCGCCGAACTCCAAAGTAACCGTACGCGTGCTGAATGGAACTTTCAAAGCGAGCGAGGCTCTGGTGGCGCGCGAAAGATTAGTTGACGTAACGGTACTGGGCCCTGAGTTACGCAAGTCCGGTGTGGAGTCTGTCTCGTGGCGTGACGAAAGCCAGACAACTCTGATGGAGTTCGAGACGAACGCGTCGGGAACTTATGTGGTGGCCATATCAACCAAGTTCAGAGAGAACAGTCTCAAAGCCGAGCAGTTCAACGACTATCTTCAACACGAGGGAATTCCGGATGTCCTCGCCGTACGACGCAAGCAGGGTGAGATGGGAAAAGATGTGCGTTACCGCTACTCAAAACACGTACGAGTACTCTTTCAGGCCGGTGAGAAGCGAACCGATGAATACAGAACTGCGCTGAACTATCCGGTCGAGATTATTCCGCAGAGAAATCCTTATGCTCTCAAACTGGGACAAAGTTTGCCCGTCCTCTGCACTCTCGAGGGGAAACCGCTTTCGAACCAGTACGTGATCGCTGGATGGGAAGATCGCAACGGCAGATTGCATGAAGTAAACGCTCGCAGCGATCGTAATGGCGTCGCGCGCTTCAAATTAGCTTCGGCCGGTAAATGGTTCGTGAAATTTATTCACATGAAACCAATTAATGAGGCCGGTCTGAATTATGAATCGAAGTGGGCTACGCTGACGTTTGAGATGAAATAGCAGTTATGAAGCTGAACGCTGTCGAAAAAGCTTTGATGAATAATCCGGTTTGTGCTGCATTCCAGCGGCGGTATGAGGCGGGTTTGCTTGAACGCCTCGGTGGCCGCGTTGAAGGCAAACGAGTCTTGGAAATCGGATGCGGACGAGGTGTCGGCACAGAGATCATCTTTGAAAGATTTGGCGCAGCCGAAGTTCACGCCTTCGACCTTGACCAAGACATGATCGACCAGGCGCGCAGAGCACTCTCTCATTATCCGCCACATCGCTTGACCCTTTACACGGGCGATGCCACCGCTGTTAAAGAACCGGATGCCTCATTCGATGCCGTCTTTGATTTCGGAATCATTCATCACATCCCGAATTGGAAAGACGCGGTAGCTGAGGTCGCGCGGGTGCTCAAGCCTGGAGGTAAGTTCTACTTCGGAGAGGTCACGAGCCAGGCGCTGGGGCGCTGGTTCTACCGAACGTTCCTGGAACATCCGCAGTCTCAGCACTGGTTCAATAAGGAGAAGTTCGTTGCTGAACTTGAGCGAAACGGCATTATCGTTGGTGAAGATGTGGTCGAGAGATTTTTCGGAGATTTCATTGTCGGCGTAGGCCTGCGTTCTAATGGAGTAATTTTCAGAACTGAGAGGAGCTAAAACTGTGAACTTAACCAAAACCTTTCGCATTGCGCTGTTTGCATTAGCGATCTCCGTCAGCCTCGGAGTTGCCACCAAATGCCGCGCGGCTTCATCTCTTCAAGCGGAGAAAACAGCCGTTCGCGATGTGCTGCTCAGAAGCGCAGCGAGCTTTGAGAAGGGTGATAAAGCCGAGGCAACAAGGGTTTGGGTCAACGATGAGTCATTGACAGTGTTCGAGAGCGGCCATGCTAACTACGGCTGGGCTGATTATCGCGATCATCATCTCTTTCCGGAGATGGGCCAGATGAAGAACACGAAATACACGCTTTCGGACATCAGGGTAAAGGTTTCGGGAAACACGGCCTGGGCGACGTTCAAGTACGCGATTTCGGCCGATATTGGAACACGACACGTCAATGGCGCCGGCCTCGGAACGGCGGTGCTTGAGAAGCGCGATGGAATCTGGCGCATCGTCCACTGGCATTCCAGCGCGCCGCGCCGCGCTCCGGCTGCTTCTCCGTCACCAACTCCGGCGGCAAAGCCTTAAGCGGTGATGGATTGGCCCCTAACACAGTTGACTTTGTTTTTGACAGGAGGAATCGAGATGCGACGAATCATTTGCTTTATGACTCTGCCGGTTTTAGCCGCGCTGGGCGCTGGTTGTACCACCACCGAAAACACGAACAGCAACGCCAACGTGAACACGATGGTGACTGCTTCGCCGAGTCCTACGGCTAACGCGAATGCGAACGTGCACGGGAACATGAACGCGAACGAGCACGCAAACATGAACATGAATATGGGTAATCACAACATGAAAGCGAAACCGAAGAGCACGCCTTGAATTGGCCGGTGCGCGCTTTCAGAATCACTGTGATCGGTCAAAAGAGACGAGTTTGAGCGGCGCGTCTTAGGGCCGTACGGGACGCGCATGGCAAGCCAAGCATGCGCCTGATTCGAAAGGAACACATCGGATGATACGTAGAATAATTACTGGCTGTGCCACGCTTTTGCTGGTTGTAGTCGCGGCGCAGGCCCACGATCTCTTTCTCAAGTTGGATTCCTATTTCCTTCCGCCCAACTCGAAAGCCAACGTGCGTGTGCTGAATGGAACGTTTCAAAAGAGCGACGGCACCGTGGCGCGAGAACGGCTCGCTGACTTGAGTCTGCATGGTCCAGGCCTTACGCGGGCGAGTGCCGACTCAATCGAGTGGCGCGCGGAAGAGAAGACTTCAGTGATGGAGATTCAAACCGGCGATCCGGGAACTTATCTCGTCGGAATCTCCACCAGACCAAGAGAGATTGCGCTGAAGGCCGCGGACTTTAACGAATACCTGTCACACGACGGGATTCCCGACACGCTGGCGGCTCGCCGCAAAAACAACGAGCTCGGCAAAGACGTGCGCGAGCGCTACTCGAAACACGTGCGCACAATCTTTCAGGTGGGCGACAAGCTTTCGGACGATTACCAGAAACCTCTCAACTATCCGGTTGAACTGATTCCACAACAGAATCCCTATGCGCTGAAAGTCGGCCGGACGATCGCTGTCCTTTGTCTGCTGGAAGGAAGACCGATCAGGAATCAGTTTGTGATGGCCGGTTGGGAATCCCGCGGCGGCAAGCTGCACACACTCAGCGCTCGCTCAGACGCGAAAGGAATCGCGCGGATTAGACTCGGCGGCGCCGGCAAGTGGTACGTTAAATTCATCCACATGACGCCAATCTCGGAGCCTAACCTCAACTACGAATCGAAGTGGGCCAGCCTGACGTTCGAGATTAAATGAAACCGCTTCGCGTCTAACTATGCTGCTGTGGTCGTGCCCAGCGCGCGTAAGCCAAAGTCTCGCTGTTGGGTTCAGATCCGCCTCACTCAGAGTAATGGTTTAATCTTCTGTTCAAATTCGTCGGGTAGAAGAATGCCCCTTATTACTTCGCGGATGAAACCTTCGCGATCAATTACAACAGTCAGCGGCAATTCGTCTCCTCTATCAAAGAGAGCTTTGGTTTGTCGCGTCCCTAGCGCAATCGGGTAGTTGACTTTGAGCCTTCTGGCAAACTGCCGCACTCGCACACGACGCTCCGGCGGATAGGTGATCCCGATCACCTGAAGTCCCCGTGCTCCATATTCCCGCTGCATTCTTACCAGCTCGGGCATCTCGGCACGACAAGGCGGACACCAGGTGGCCCAAAAGTTCAGGAGCACAACCTTTCCCTTGTAGTCGCTCAGACGAATAGCGCGGCCACTAAGATCGTTAAGTACGAGAGCGGGCGCCTGCTGTGTCTGGGCAACGCCCATGACCGGCTCGATGATGAATAGCGCTAGGAGAAACAGACGGCGCATCACTTGGCGAGAACTAATAGAGATAACGAATGCCAACGAGAAGGTTGCGATCGGTGCGTAACACTTGTGGGCCGGCATTGAAGACAAGCGCAGTTTGCCAACTCGCTTCAATCAAGACCCGAGTGCTCGCAGTGTACTGCAGTGCCGGCGCGACGTAGAACTCCGATGAGCTGCTGCCCGGAACAGTCACGCTCCGACTGCGTCCGCGTCCGCGGTGCACATAAGTCGTTTCGAAGATCAGAAAAAGTTCGTGCGTCGGGCTTCGGTATTTCCGCGGCAGCAAGACATATTCAAGATCCGTGTTGAGCCTGACCTCGTTGCCCAAGCGGAAGCCGGCGCGCTCGGAACGCAAGATGCCCTCGAGATTGGCGCCGTAAACAAACCTGCCCTTGGCTTGTGAGTAGCTTGCATCCACGTGGGCCGACAGGCCGCCGGCGATCGGAGTCAGCTGTTGGCGCACAAAATCCGTCGCGGAAAGTCTCTGCTGTGTCGGCCCGTCTTTCTTGCCCGTTGGCAATTCCACTCCGAAGCGCATTGCGGCCTGTCGATCTCCCCACGTTTCCAGCGAGCGAAAGAAGCGGTACTTGCCCCAGAGCGTGACGTTGCCAAAGCCCTGGCCCGAGCCAGACTGCGCCCCGTTATTAAAAACGCTGCGCTGATAAGGGATGTCCGCCTCTAACTGAAGTGTCGGCGTCGGCGTGTACGAGACATTCAGGCGTAATGATTGCCGGTCAACCTTGAGGCCGCCAAGATGTTGTCGCGTGTAGGAAAAACGGGGCGTGATGGCGCCGCCTTTATAAACTGTCAACCCTGGACTGGTGGTACGAATCGGCGTGAGCGATGGGTTCGATCCCGGATCCACGCCTTCGATTGAAAACTGAAAACTCGCATGAGCGAATCGCCAGATTTCCGCTTCGTTGCTTATCGCTGCTGCTTTCCGCGCCGAGCGCGGCCGGATTACTTCACGCCTGGCCTCATTCTCGCCTTCTGTTTTCCAATCGCCTACTATCTCAACGCGGGCGCCCGGAGCTGAACCCGCCAATACCTGACTGACGTTTTCTCCTTCAAGCGTAAACCGTTGTTGCGATGAGCGGGCTATCAGCCACAGTCCGGCATCGTCTCGCGCCAGAGTACCTGAGACAGTGATCTCAGCAGAGGCGAGCGTGTAACCGGCTTTCTTAAGCGCCTCTTTGAGAATGGCAAACGAGACGGCCTTGTCAGCCTTGGGAGTGAAGTCTCCCAAGCCACGCTTGATGTCGGTGATCTTGATATCGTCGATCTTCGGTGCGAAATCCAGACGGCTCACGGCCTTCTTGATGTTGTACACTCAAAAGCCGCAGAGATAGCCGTCAATCTTCATCTGGACGGTCTTGACCTGAGCCGTGGCTATGGCTGAACCGCCAAACAGCAACAACAAACTCGCGACCGCGAACGTTATGTGTCTCTTCATTGGGTTTCCCTCGCTGAAAAAGATTGCAGAGGAGTTATCCCAAGAATATCAGAGATAGCTCCCCTGACTGATTGGACTTTAGACCTTCTGCATTTCCTTGCCGCAGCAGCAGCGAGGAGCTTGATCCCCGCCCTTGCCTGGTGCGGCGCCTTTGGTTACTTCGATTTCACAACCGCAGTCGGCGTCCGGACAGCGATATCGTTCTCCTGTTTGTAACGCCATCACTTAACCCTCCTTTTTGTCCTTTGGAGATCAGTTAGGATGATTCCTGATCTCTATTATTAAAGCCTCGGGGGCTAATAGGGAATCTTCCGCCGTTACGCGAGCCGCACGCCGACACCTGCGTTACGCAATGCTTGGGCGTCGACACCGCGATTTGCGCAGCAAGCCGCCGGCTTTCCGTCAATGACTATGGCGGGCAGCCTCTGCACGCCGTAGTTCCTGGCCCTTGTCGCTACACCTCTCTGGTTCATGTCATGGACTGTGATCTGGCATGACTCGCAGATAAGGCTCTGGACCAATTTGATCGTCTCTTTGCAAATATCACAACCCGCGCTAAAAATTTCGATCTGACGTTTACGTTTCGTAGTCATCTTTGTTTACTCTTTCTCCTTTTCCAAACTTAAACTTTCAAGAATCGGGCAATCGCTCGCCGGACCGTTCCCGCAGCAGGCGTCAGTCAATCGCACCAGAGCTTGCTTCATGGCTCGCAAGTGCTGAATCTTTTCTTCGATGTCAGCGATCTTCGTCGCGGCGCGCTGGCGCACGTCGCCTCGTGTGCTGCGTGGCGAAATTCGCAACTCGAGGAGGTCCTTGATTTCCTTCAACGAGAACCCCAGCTCCTGCGCCCGCTTGATGAAGCGCACGCGACGGACACTTTCGGACGAGAATTGGCGATAGCCGGAACGCGAACGTGGAGGCCGAGGCAATAATCCTATTCGTTCGTAATAACGAATGGTTTCTAGGTTCACACCGCCGCGTCTAGCCAACTGACTTGTCGAGATGTTCTCGTTCCTCTTCATCATCACGCTTACACTTTACACCGTGTACTTGGGTACGGAGTCAAGCCGCCAGCAAAAATGGGGTTCAGAGTTCATCAAGCTTTTGCTTGGCCTTTTCGCTGACGGCAACCTGAAGGTTGAACTCTGAACCCCTGTGCGCGAACTCTCACCTTTAATTACAGCCAGCTCAGTACTTGTCAGTCAGCACATTCTGGTGTTAGTGACGTCATCCCGCTCGTTGGGTCGCTCTTGTATCTTATCCTTGACTCTCTACCCGCTGGATCTCACAAGTGACTCGCAATGGGAAGGATCAGGCAAATGATCGCGGTCGATGGTCGGAAGCGTTGGACCATGTTTGATTCAGGCGCCCGCAACGCTTATGTCACGCCATCCGTAGCAAGACTGCTGAAAACATCGCCGAGAGATTAAACTAAATCCGACCGATGAAAACCTGGACCTGACCAATCATCCCGAAGAGTTGCCGAGTCAGAAAGTGAGGAACTGTGCGCGTTTGGCGTTGCTCAAAGTGCGGTCATTTGCAGCCTAGATTTTTGCCCGGCAGTCGTGTTACAAGGTGTAAGGATGTTTGCTCTGATGAAGCCGCGCGTTGACATCTACAACCTTTCTAAGGGACGCCTGGTCCGGGCAGTAGCCCTTTTATTCTTGGTCCATACTGGCGCTGATCTGGTTTTTCCTCAGCTTTGCCGTGAGGAACCAGTCGGGATTGTACTGAACCAGTCTTTTACCGTTGCGAGAGAAGAGGCACGCGACCAAGAATCAGTGGCCGCGAGTGTCCAGGCTTCAACCGAACGAGGTCAGAACTCGGGCCCAAGCCGCGAAAGCCCGCCCAGAGACGAAGATTGTTTTTGTTGCTGCACTCACGTAATGCCGAGCCCGCTATTCGTTGATCCGGGCGTACCTCACGCCAACCTCGGAAAGAGCATTCAAAGTAGCGTTTCGGTAGCATCAGCTCCACTCAATGCTCCAGACCACCCTCCGCGGTTCGCCTAAACTAACCAATTAGTGTCGATCTACTCAAGCTTTCGTTAAGAGCTTGGGGGTTCGTCTATTCCTGCACCGGAGATAATCGGAAATGGATTAACCGGAACGATCCGTTTTTGAAGTTTCGCTGTGTTCTATCGGGGATTGGTGTTGGCTAAGAGAACAGCATCACTGCTGGCACATAGGAGAAAACAATGACGTGGTTTCGCAACAAGCAGCGCCAAGTCTGCGTAGCCCTGCTTGTGATTCATAGTTTCGTTCTAGCTTCGTTAGAAGCGCGTGCACAGAGCCCACCGCAGACTTCAATCGCGCGCAATGAGGAGCGGAAATTAACAACAGCAAGTGGCGTTTCGACCACGGCTGGATCGCGATATTTCGATCCTGTCCAAGGGATTTCTTCGAGCGATCTTGTGCGGCGTGCATTGTCGTCGAACGCTGAATTGGCCGCCGCGCGAATCGAGATCGATAAAGCCAAGGCGCGCTTAAGGCAGGCAGGCTTGCGACCTAATCCTGCGCTTGAGTTCGAACATACAACTGGTCGCTTGACGAGCTCTACGGGGGAGCAAGAAACCAGCGTGGGTATCGCTGTTCCAATCGAGCTTGGCGGCAAGCGTCGACGGCGTCTGCAGCTTGCCCTGGCAGAGCTTGAAGCGGTTGAAGCGGAGGTTGCTGACCGCGAGCGACGACTGGCCAATGAAGTGCGGGTTAGTTACGCAGAAGCGCTGGCTGCACTGCGAGAGTTGGACACGATGGAAAACTTGAACCGGCTCGATCTCCAAACCACTCGGTTTGTTCAGGCTCGCGTCAACGAGGGCGAGTCAGCTCCGCTCGAACTAAACCTGTTAATGGTGGAAGTAGATCGGCTGCGCGCACGCCGAGCGCTGGTCGAAGGCCGTCTCACAGCCTCTTTGCTTCGCTTGCAGACTCTCGCCGGACTGCCACCTGGTGAACCGATCCGCCTGCGTGAGGACTTGACAGCACCGTTAGTCATGGCGCCGCCGGCTTCAGTGGATGCCGCGATCGAAATTGCTTTGCGTACCCGTCCTGATTTGCGGTTCGCGAGACTCAACGAAGAGGTGGCCGAGGCAGGTCTAAAACTTGCACGCACTCTTGGCACTCCGGACGTAACGGTGTTTACCCGATTCGCAGTAAATCGATCAGCCTTCGACGATACGCCTATAGGGGTTCTGCGCGATCGCGACAAGCTACTCACGGTGGGAGTGTCGGTCGGAATCCCAGTCTTCAATCGAAATCAGGGCGCTAAGGCAGAGTCAATAGCCGCAATCTCTCAGGCTCGCGTCCGTCGTGAGTTTGTCGAAGCGCTGGTGCGTGCGGAAGTTCGCGGCGCTTATGCGCGTTACGAGGCCGCGCGCGCTGCTGTCGCTACATTGGAGCAGGGGGTGGTCGCACGTTCAAACCAGAATATCAGCGTGATTCGCGCGGCCTACGAGATCGGCGAATTTCGTATCAGCGATCTCATCAGCGAGCAACGGCGCTTGCTCGATTCGCAGCGTGAATTCACCGAGGCATTAACCGAGCGGTATCGCGCGTTATCAGATCTTCAAGCGGCGCTTGGCGCCAAATAGACAGCGAGGAACGAATCATGTCGGATCAGTCAAGTGCTAATAAGGCGAGCCATAGCGATGCGAGCACAGAAGTAGCCAACGAGTCGGCAGTGCTTTACGGCGAACGTTCAGCATATGAAGTTGCCGCCGAAAAGGAGAGACGATCTAGCTTAATCACAACTCGCAACATAGTGATTGTGGCGGTGGCTGCTCTAGTGACGGTGGTTGCAATCTACGCTTTGTTCGTGCGCGGCGGTAACAACAAAACCGCCGTGAACGTCAATGCTGCTCAGGAGGACGAGGCAGGACACGAGAAAGACGAGAATGAAGTAATCCTCTCGCCTAACGCGCTGGCAGCAGCCGGGATTGAAATCGAGGGCGTTACCCAAAGACCAGCTGTGGCGCTCACCAAAGTCACTGGCACAGTTGAGACCAATCAGCAACAAACGCAACAGGCATCACCGTTGGTGTCGGGTCGTGTTGAGCGAGTCAACGTGGGACAAGGTGATCGTGTCCGTGCTGGCGCTGTGTTGGCTGTGATTTCCAGTCCAGAGGTTGCAGAAATGCACGGCAAGTTGCGCGAAGCAGAGACGCGTTTACGCTTGGCCGAGCGAACCTTACAACGGGTCCAACGTCCAGAAAATCGCGCAGCGCTAATTCAAGCTAAAGCCAAACTTGATGAAACCGAGGCGACCTTGAGACGTACGCGACGGTTAATAGAGCTTGGCGCCGGTGCCGGAAAAGATCTGGTAGCAGCGGAAGCCGCCTATAAAACCGCTAAGGCCGAGTACGATTATCAAAACAACATCTCCATCAATCGTGAAGTCCAACAAGCCCAGGCTGAAGTCGAGACGGCACGCGTTGACGTGGGCCACCTGCGTCAGAGTTTGCAAACGTTAGGCGATCCCGTAGCAACCGGGTCACGCGATGAACACACCACCAATATTTCGCTCGTGGCGCTGCGCGCTCCTGTTTCCGGCACTGTCGTTGAAAGACTGGTCAATGCCGGCGCCGGGATTCAGGCGGGCACCCCGCTGTTCACAATCGCCAACATCTCTACCGTCTGGATCATTGCCAACGTGCCCGAGGCACAGGTCGGCAAGATTCGTGTCGGCACGCCGGCGGAAGTGCGCTCCGCAGCTTTGGGTACTGACGCCATGGCGGGACGTGTGAACTACATAGACCCGCGTCTTAACGAGGAGACGCGAACCGCTCGAGTCCGGATTGAGATGACAAACCCTGGCGAACGTCTTAAGGCTGGAATGTTCGTCGAAGTCGGTTTTCAGGTTGGAACCGGTGCAGGGAGCGACCTTGAACTGGTTGTTCCGTCAACTGCTGTCCAGCGGGTTGAAGATCGTACCGTAGTTTTCATTCCAAAAGATAACGAGCCGGGAGCATTTGAGGTGCGTGAGGTTGAACTGGGTGGCGAAACCGAAGGGTATCACCGAGTTATTTCCGGTTTAAAGCTCGGAGAAAAAGTAGTCACGAAAGGCAGTTTCACGCTTAAGACCCAGAAGCTAAAGGGCGAGATGGGGGAGCACGGACACTGATGATTAACGGACTTATTCGCTTCGCTGTCTCGCAAAGACTGCTGGTTCTGCTCATGGTGCTTATCATGACGGGAGCCGGATTTTACAGTCTTACCAACCTGCCAATTGATGCTGTTCCAGATGTCACGAATGTGCAGGTTCAGGTACTGACAGCCGCGCCGTCTTTGGCTCCACTAGAAATCGAACGGCAAATCACATTTCCAATCGAAGTGGCCATGTCGGGACTTCCCGATATTGAGGAGATCCGGTCTGTGTCCAAGTTTGGCCTCTCAGCAGTCACAGTTGTTTTTGACGATTCAGTGGACACATATTTTGCGCGGCAACTTGTGCTGGAGCGACTTTCCCAGGCGCGCGAACAGATTCCGGAGACGATCGGTTCGCCAGAGATGGGTCCAATCTCAACGGGCCTTGGCGAAATCTATCAATACGAACTCAAAGCCACGCCTGGCAGCGAATACGACGCGACCGCACTTCGGACAATTCAGGACTGGAGTGTGAGACGGCAACTACTTGGTGTCCCCGGAGTGACGGAGGTCAACAGTTTTGGCGGCTATGAAAAGCAATATCAAGTCAGACTAGATCCGGCGAAGTTGCAGTCTTACTCCTTGTCTTTGCGCGACGTTCTCCAAGCGGTAACTGAAAACAATGCGAATGTCGGCGGCGCGTACATCGAACACGATTCCGAACAGTACCTCTTGAGGGGAATCGGATTGGTGGAATCGACCGAAGACCTCGGCAACATAATCGTTAAGACCGGCAAGGAAGGAGTCCCGGTTTACGTCCGTGACTTAGGAGAAATTGTTACTGGAGCAACGGTGCGGCAAGGCGCGGTCACCGCAGACGGTCAAGGTGAGATTGTTGCCGGCATTGCGATGATGCTTAAGGGAGAGAATTCACGCACAGTAGTAGATCGAGTGAAGGAACGTATTGAGCAGGTAAAGAAGACGCTTCCTCAGGGAGTGCAGCTAATTCCTTTCTACGATCGGACCGAGTTGGTTAACCGTACCATTTGGACCGTCGCCAAGAACCTCATCGAGGGCGCAATTCTAGTGATCATTGTGTTGATTGTGCTGCTGGGAAACTGGCGGGGCTCGTTATTGGTCGCGACAATCATTCCTTTGTCGATGCTCTTTGCTGCGATCCTGATGCGGATTTTCAACGTCTCGGGAAATCTAATCAGTCTTGGTGCGCTCGATTTCGGTCTGATTGTCGACGGCGCGGTGGTGATGGTCGAAAACTCCGTGCGACGACGCGCCGAAGCTCAGCACGCCGGTTCGCATGAGCACCCTGAGCGAACTATTCTCGAAGCATCTACTGAGGTGGGCCGACCCGTGGTTTTTGCGGTGGCAATCATCATGATCGTTTACTTACCGATCCTTAGCCTCACCGGTATCGAAGGAAAGATGTTCAAGCCGATGGCCCTCACCGTGGTTTTTGCGCTCCTCGGTTCGCTGATCCTTTCACTTACTTACGTGCCTGCGGCAATGACTTTCTTGCTGCGTGGCCATGTTTCAGAAAAAGAGAGTTTCCTCATCCGTATCGCCAAGCGTTGGTATAAACCCGCCCTTGCGTTCATGACGGTGCGCCGCAAGTCGGCCATTGCAGCCGCGGTTTCGTTGGTTGTTATCAGTGGCGTCATTTTCCCGTTCCTCGGGTCTGAGTTTATTCCGCGTTTGGATGAAGGCTCACTGGCGGTTCAGGTCCAGCAACTGCCAAGTGTTTCTCTCACGCAATCAATTAAGACCACCACCGACGTGGAAAACATTTTGAGGCGTTTTCCCGAGGTGACGAAGGTTGTCAGTAAGACTGGGCGGGCGGAAGTGGCTACCGATCCTATGAGCATAGACTTTAGTGACCTGTACATCGAACTCAAACCAATATCGGAATGGACCACGGCTCATAGCAAGACAGAGCTGGTGGAAAAGATGTCCAAGGCGTTGGAAGACGGTGTGCCCAACGCGTCTTTCAGCTTCTCTCAGCCAATCGAGTTGCGTGTGTCCGAACTCATCTCCGGAGTTCGGTCGGACATCGCGATCAAACTGTTCGGCGATGACCTCGATACTTTAAAGAGATCGGCGGATCAAATCGCGCGCGCGGTCACGCAAGTTCCCGGGGCTGAAGACGTCAAAGTTGAAGCAACTACCGGACTGCCACAATTGCAAATCAAGCCTGACCGGGCAGCCATTGCTCGTTATGGAATCAATGTCAACGATGTGAATCAGTTGGTCGAATCGATCGTAGCCGGCAAAGAAGCCGGGATTGTCTACGAGGGTGAACAGCGGTTCAACGTCGTGGTGCGCTTGAGTGACACAACCAGTCGTGACATGGAGGCAATCAAGGATCTGTTGGTTAACGCTCCCAATGGCGCTCGTATTCCGCTGTCACAACTGGCGGATGTTCAATTGGTCGAAGGACCAGCTCAGATCTCACGCGAAGATACGCGTCGACGGATTGGCATCGAACTAAATGTGCGTGGCCGCGATATCGGTAGTTTTGTTCAGGAAGCACAGACGAAGATCGACCAGCAGGTAAAACTGCCGCCGGGTTATTACCTCACGTGGGGCGGAACTTTTGAAAACCTGCAACGTGCTTCCGCACGTCTTTTGATAGTGGTCCCGCTGGCCCTGTTTCTGATCTTTGTCCTGCTGTTCACCACATTTGGATCAGTTAAGCAAGCACTCCTTATTTACACCGGAATTCCGTTCGCAGTTGTCGGTGGTGTCTTTGCGTTGGCGTTACGAGGGATGCCGTTTTCGATATCAGCGGGCGTTGGCTTCATCGCGTTGTTTGGAGTGGCGGTGCTAAACGGTGTGGTGATGGTCAGCTACATAAACAGATTGCGAAAGGAAGGCCGCTCCGTAGCTGACGCCGTTCGTGAAGGCGCGGAAACGCGACTGCGGCCGGTGTTGATGACGGCGCTGGTCGCGAGTCTGGGTTTCATCCCGATGGCGATTGCAACTTCCGCGGGCGCGGAAGTGCAACGGCCGCTAGCGACCGTAGTAATCGGAGGATTAATTACTTCGACACTCCTGACGTTGCTGATTCTGCCGACATTGTACGGTTGGTTTGAACAGGAGCGAGTGGAATACTGAAAGGAAACATGAGATGAAGTCGCAATTGCGTTCGCTGAAAGTTCTTAACTTCGTCGCGCTGCTCCTTGGCATTTTCCTCGCCACGCAATCGGCGAGCGCGCAAAGCGTGAGTCCGGGGACTACTCCAAAGGTCGTCGAGTTTTCCGGCGATCTGCGAATTGGCCGCGAAGTTACCCTCACTGTGGCTCACCTTTCAGAATGGGCCCGCGATCATGACCCTCAAAGACTCGTCCTGTATTTGAACGGGAGGCCGCTCAAACACCTCTACCCGGAACAGGTTGATCTTTCCGAAAACAAACTGCGTTTTCACTTGCGCGCATCGGATTTGTCTCAGCCAGCGTGGTCCGACTTGCTACACGAACCCAGGTTTTATCGACCTGTGACAGTCTCCGTAGGCCTTGAAGATCAGTCGTCCTTTAAAACGGTCTTTGATTATGACAACCGGCTGAACCTCACTGTCATTCCTAAAGTTCCGGGAATTATTTCGATGCTATTAGTCTTGGTTTCCATCCCGCTGTTTTTGCTGTTAGCGAAATCTACCGACATCATCCGCGAACGTGGTCCACAGCCGCCTCACGGCAATGCCAAACGTTACAGCCTGAGTCGTGTCCAAACTGCATTCTGGTTTTTCCTCGTTTCGATTGCGTATGTGTGTTTGCGGCTCCTCACCGGCGATTTAAATAACCTGACGCCATCCGTTTTGGCGCTCATGGGAATAAATGCGCTGGCGGACCTCACCACCCGAGTCATAGGTGCAACGTACCGAGTCGACCAAACCAAGAGCGGAAGCCTTCAGAATCATGAATGTGCAGCAAGCGAGAATGTGTCGCGAGGGTTCTTTGCAGACATTCTTTCCGACGTGAACGGCTACGGCTTTCATCGTTTCCAAATGTTCGCCTGGAACGTTATGTTTGGGGTCATCTTCACCAGATCGATCCGTCACAATTTGGCGATGCCCAATTTCAGCAAGCATTTGCTTGTTCTGATGGGGATAAGTGCAGTCGTCTTCATTGGGTTTGAGTCTCTCCAACAGAAAGTTTCCAACGAATGGTTGCGGCGGCGGGTCGATGAGCTCCGCGAGAAAGGACTAGAGTGAAGATCATAACTGCAATAGTACAGCCATTCATGTTGAGTAAAGTTACGGGCGCTCTGGAAACAATTGATGGATTTCCAGGAGTCACCGTGACGGATGTTCGAGGCTTCGGTCATGAAAAAAGTGCGCGCGCTCATGAGGAACCAAGTAGTGTTCATTCTCAGGAAGATTTCGTTGAGTTTGTGAAGAAGTCACGTCTCGAGATCGTTGCGCGTGACGAAATGGTGAATGAGATTGTCGAAACGATCAGACGTACCGCGCATACGGGCAATCGAGGGGACGGAAAGATCTTCATCTGGAACGTCGAGCGAGCGATTCGAATTCAAACTGGAGAAACTGATGACGCGGCCGTCTAACCAAAATGCCGCCCGATTTGCGGTGTATCCGCGAGGGCTTGGCAGGCTCATGAAGCGGCCAGCGATCATTTTGACCGGGTTTGTAATTCTATTTCCGTCGCTGATTCTGCTGGCTACCTGCAGGAAGTCTCGCGAGAGCGCACGAAGCCAACTGCAGCAGAAACGAATTGAGTTTACCGATCAGGCGTTTTTCGAACGAATCAATCAGGGTGACGTCGAGACAACAGGGCTTTTCCTCGACGCTGGCATTAGCCCGAACACAAAAGATCAAACCGGCTCTACAGCGCTACATCTGGCTGCTTTAAGAGGCGATGATCCGATCATTCGATTGCTGTTGAAACATGAAGCTGACGTGAACATAAAGACTAACATCGGTGAAACGCCGCTAATGATTGCGGCTTTGCGAGGCTTTCCCGAGACGGTAAGGCTGCTGCTTGCGGCTGGCGCCGACGTTAGGGCGAAGGATGATCGGGGTGGAACGCCTTTGATGCACGCCCTCGAACGCAATCATTCTGAAATAGCTGAGATTTTGAAAGCGGCCGGGGCAAAGGAATAGCGCGAATGGGTCATTCACATAACCATACTGCGGCAGGTAAGAGTAAGAAGCGACTCGCGCTCGTGTGGGTGCTGACCTCCGCTTACCTGGTTGCGGAAGTTGTGGGCGGGCTGTTGACGCAAAGTCTGGCATTACTGGCTGATGCGGGACACATGCTGACCGATGTGGCTGGTTTAGCTTTGGCTTTGATGGCGATCCGCTTTGCTGAGCGCCCGGCGCCTCCGGAGAGGACGTACGGCTTCTACCGCATCGAAATATTGGCAGCGCTCGCCAATGCTATTGTGCTCATCGGCATTTCATTTTACATCCTTTACGAAGCGTACGAACGGTTTCGCAACCCGCCTCAGGTTCAGAGTGGGCCCATGCTGGCGGTGGCATCCGTCGGTCTCATTATTAACATTGTCGGAATCCGTCTGCTGAGGTCAGCGTCGAAAGAGAACCTCAATATGAAGGGCGCTTACTTTGAAGTATTGTCTGACATGTTAACGTCGGTTGGCATGGTCGCTGCCAGCGTCATTATGTTGACGACGGGTTGGTACTACGCCGATCCTTTAATTTCAGCCGGCATCGGACTCTTCATATTGCCGAGAACTTGGATGTTGTTACGTGATGCGGTGGGCGTTTTGCTTGAAGGCACACCTGCTGATGTCAATCTTACCGCTCTACGCGACGCCATTAAGAAAGTTGCTGGCGTAGCCGATGTTCACGACTTGCATGTATGGTCGTTAACTTCGGGAGTGAACGCGATGAGCGTTCATGTGGTTCTTGCTGATCATGCTTTGCACGATGAAGTGCTTACGGGTGTACAGAAGCGGTGACAACAGACTTTAAGATAGCGCACTCTACGATTCAAGTTGAATGTCAGGGTTGTGCTGCATTTGAAACGCATTTATGATTTAGAAAACGAAGCCAATGAGTCAGGAAGCTGTGATAACCACTGAGATTGACCGCGCCACTTTGGTGAGGCGTGGTCGCTACCTCGAATACTTTACGATTGGTTACAACAGCATTGAAGGTCTGATAGCAGTTGCAGCTGGCTTGTTGGCTGGTAGTATCGCACTGGTCGGATTTGGTTTCGACAGCTTAATTGAGGTGACGTCAGGATCAGTCTTGCTCTGGCGGTTGCATGCCGATGTTGATGAATCGCGTCGTGAGCGAATCGAAGCAATCAGTTTGCGACTGGTTGGTGCTTGCTTCGTGGTTCTCGCGATCTATGTAACCTACGATTCGGTTAAGTCATTGATTAGACGCGAGGCACCTGAAGAGAGTGTAATCGGTATTGTTCTCGCTGCTGTTTCGCTGATCGTTATGCCCTTGCTGGTTCGGGCTAAACGAAAAGTGGCCCGCAGCATAAGCAGTGGAGCGTTAATGGCCGACTCGAAACAGACAGAGCTGTGCACTTATCTTTCAGCAATTCTTCTCGGTGGGCTGCTGCTAAATGCGGTACTTGGTTGGTGGTGGGCCGATCCGGTCGCTGCGTTGGTGATGGTTCCAATCATCGTCAAGGAGGGCATCGAGGCCTTGCGCGGCGAGACTTGCTGTGACGAAGGAGTATGTCATTGAAGTTCAACCAGCAACCACGATTTAAACCAGCATGTAGTCGTAGGTGTGGTGGCTGTCACAGTTCTTTCTGAACGAAGGCATTGGATGGGTAAAGGATTGCGGACATTTAGCCTTGCGTATCGGCGAGCGTCGCCCTGCTGTCGTAGCAACAAAAGTAGGGTTAGCGCAAAAGCTGCGAATGGCCCTCGAACCGCAGATAAGACTTCAGCTTACACTTCAGGTGTCAGCTTAGACCTCAGCTTGACAAGGATTAGGAGTTTCCCTAGATTGATTGACAGTTTATGAGGATTCGGCTTACAGCCTTGGTACTCTTATTGATGGTTGGCGGAAGCGCCGTCGGTGGCGTGCCCATGCCAACACATTCCGGTGAGCAGTCATGCCCGATGGGCGGCGAGATGGGTGAAATGGATTGCTGCAAGTCGGCGCTCATGGCCGCCCAAACAATCGAGTCCGCATCGTCCCGTCTCTGCTGTGCGCTGAATTGCGCCAAAGATGGAACTTCTCCATCACAGTCTATCCGTATCTCGCCGCAGTTGCAATTATCGGTTGTGCAATATCCTTTGGCTGCGCAATCGAGTTTTCCACCCATCCTGGCACGCGGACGCATTGACAGTTTGCATGGCCCGCCGGTTGATTCGCATCCCGCCTACATTCGCAATCTCTCGCTTCTGATCTAGTTTCCATTTAGGTGAAGTGTGTCTTCTTGTGGCTTTTGAAGTCGCGAGGAGATTTGTGCATTCGTGTGCGCTGATCGGTCTTAACGAGGCGCGCTGGCAATCACTTTTGAGATGGAGACTTGAAAGATGAAGAAACTAATTGCGATTACAACTCTTCTTTCCGGAACTTTTCTCGTATTCGCAGCCTGCTCCAGAAGCGGCAGCAGTCCGAGTGCGGTGACGGGAAAAACGATCAAGGCCGCTCAAGTTGGAAATCTGACCGCAACTCTTTCTAACAGTATCGGACAACTCAAGCAGGGCGATCAGGAAGTAACGCTTACTTTCACGGACTCATCGGGCAAGCCTGTTGATGTCGGCGCCGTGTCGCTCAATTTTCATATGCCGGCCATGGGCAGCATGGCTGTGATGAATAACGCGGTGACGTTCACTACGACGGGCACGCCCGGAGTCTATGCCGGCAAGGTGAATATCGAGATGGCCGGTGAGTGGCAGGGACAACTTGCTTACGAAGGTCCAGCCGGAACAGGTAAGACGACCTTTACTGTTACGGCACGGTAGGCGAAACACAACCAATGATCCATCGGCTCATAGAACTGAGTCTGCACAATCGCGGCCTGATAATCGCGCTCTATTTAGGTTTGGCCGCGTGGGGCTACTGGGCCTTGCTGCGCACACCGATAGACGCGATTCCGGATCTGTCCGACAACCAGGTGATTGTCTTCACCGATTGGACAGGACGATCGCCGCAGGAAGTTGAAGATCAGGTGACTTATCCCTTGGTGACCAACCTGCAAGGTCTGCCCGGCGTGCGCGTAGTTCGGGCAAGTTCGGCGTTTAGCTTTTCGATGATTAACGTCATCTTCGAAGACAACGTCGATCTCTACTGGGCGCGAACCCGTGTGCTGGAACGTTTGAATCTCGTCGCGAAGCAACTGCCGGAGGGCGTTACTCCCACGCTTGGTCCTGACGCCACGGGAGTTGGTCAGATTTTCTGGTACACGCTGGAAAGCGACGAAATGAACTTGCGCGATTTGCGCACCGTTCAGGATTGGTTCGTACGCTACCAATTGAATTCAGTGCCGGGTGTGGCCGAGGTGGCCAGCGTTGGTGGTTATGTCCAGCAGTATCAGATCGATGTCGACCCCAACAAACTCCGCGCTTATTCCCTTCCGCTTTCGATGGTCGTAGAAGCTGTCGAGCGTTCCAACAACAACGTCGGAGGCAATGTCGTCGAACAGGCTGGTCAGTGGTCCGTGGTTAGGGGTGTGGGGTTGATTGAATCCGTTGCTGATGTCGAGCACATAGTCATCAGTGCTTCGAACGGCATTCCGATTTATGTGAAGAACGTCGCTGAGGTGAAGCTGGGCAACGCGTTTCGCACCGGCGCCCTGGACAAGAATGGCAAGGAAGCGGTTGGCGGTGTTGTGATTGCGCGTTATGGAGTAAATACACTCGAAGTAATCGATGCCGTCAAACAGAAGGTCGGCGTTTTGCAGGCCGGATTGCCACCGGGCGTGAAAGTAGTTCCTTTCTACGATCGTACTCAGCTAATTCACCGCGCCACGAGCACGCTGAAACGCGCGTTAATTGAGGAACTCATTCTTGTCACGCTCGCTCACATTATTTTCCTCGCCCACTTTCGGTCGATTCTGATTGTCACGATGCCGCTGCCACTCGCGGTGCTGATGGCCTTCATGTTCATGTACTACGCTGGCATCAGCTCGAACCTGATGTCGCTGGCGGGCATTGCCATTGCGATCGGCGTACTGGTTGACGCGGGTATCGTGGTTACGGAAAACGCCTTTCGGTTTTTGGAAAAGCGAAAGATCGATCCCAAAGACCGTCCGGCGGTCTGGAAGACCGTGCTTGATTCGACCAAGCTCGTTGGCCGGCCGATCTTCTTTTCAATGGCCATCATCATTCTGGCCTTCATTCCCGTCTTCTCGCTCACAGGGGAGGAAGGAAAGCTATTCCATCCACTCGCTTTCACCAAAACTTTTGCGATGGTTGCGGCGACGATCATCGCCGTCACGCTTGTACCCGTCCTCTGCACTTTGCTTCTGCGCGGCAAGTTCCATCCGGAAGAGGCAAATCCGGTGATGCGTGTCTTGCACTTTATTTATCGCCCGGTGCTGCGATTCGCACTGAATCACCGCGTGCTGACGGTCTCGATAGCGGCTCTACTGTTCACGGGAGCAATTTTTCTGGCAACGGGTATCGGCAAAGAATTCATGCCACCGCTCAACGAAGGCGACCTGATGTATATGCCTGTGACTGATCCAGCAATCTCAATGGATGAAGCAATGAAGATTCTCAGCAAACAGGATGAGGTTCTGAAGAGTTTTCCAGAGGTTGAATGGGCTGTCGGAAAAGCAGGCCGAGCGGAGAGTTCGACTGATCCCGCGCCCGTGAACATGAACGAGACAATTGTTCATTTGAAACCGCCCGAACAGTGGCGTGCAGGCATTACTCGCGAATCGCTGATCGCCGAGATGGATGAAAAGCTTCGCTTTCCCGGCGTCACCAACATCTGGACCCAGCCGATTAAGAATCGCATCGACATGCTGGCTACCGGGATTCGCTCGCAGGTGGGTATCAAAATCTTTGGCAATGATTTGAAAACGCTCGAGGAACTGTCGCGACGGGTGGCCGATGTCGTGCGCAATGTTCCGGGAGCGAAGGATGTTTATCCCGAACAGATCAGTGGCGCACCGTATATCGATATCAAGATCAATCGCGCTGCGGCGGCACGCTATAACATCGACGAAAAGACAATCCAGGATTCAATAGAGAAGGGGATCGGCGAAACAAATCTCTCCGTTACGATTGAGGGACGAAGGCGCTTTCCGATCCGAGTGCGATACGCGTCAGAGTTTCGGGGTAGCCCACAAGCCCTGGGTCAAATTCCGATCACCTCACCAAACGGCGCGCCTATTCCGCTCTCAGAGCTGGCGGACATTACCGAAGTACAAGGGCCGACCATGATCTCCAGCGAGAACGGGTTGCTGCGCGGCACGGTGCTGCTCAACGTCCGAGGCCGCGATGTAGGTGGATTTGTCGATGAAGCTAAGTCTTCAATCGCGCGCCAGGTACAAATGCCCACCGGGTATTACGTCGAGTGGAGCGGCGAATACGAGAACCAACAACGTGCTCGCAGCCGTTTGATGATCGTAATCCCCATCGTGCTCGTGATTATTTTCGCGCTGCTCTACGTCACCTACAAGTCGGTGCTTGAGGCGGCTCACGTGCTGCTGGCTGTGCCGTTCGCATTAACCGGAGGCGTCTATCTTCTGTGGTTGTTGAACTACAACTTCTCAGTTGCGGTTTGGGTTGGCTTCATCGCCTTGTTCGGCACGGCGGTCCAAACCGGCGTCGTAATGGTTATCTACTTGGGCGAAGCCGTAGAACGCAAACGCGAAGAGCAAGGACGCCTGACCCGCACGTCGCTAATGGAAGCGGTAACGGAAGGCGCCTTGTTACGGCTGCGACCAAAAGTAATGACTGTTTCGACAGTGATTGCTTCGCTCTTGCCAATCATGTGGAGCACCAGCGCCGGTTCGGAAGTGATGAAACCCCTGGCCACCCCCGTGCTCGGCGGCATGGTTTCGAGCCTGCTGCACGTGCTGGTGGTGACGCCGGTGATCTTCTTTTGGATACATGAGCGCGGATTAAGGAATCAAGAATCGTCGCTTGCTTCGCCAGAGAATGGCGAAAAGTTGAAAGACAACTCTGATCGTGAATCAAGACTTGAAGACAAGGAAGGGGAGTTTTAGTAATGCCAAGCAAGAAATCACAACAAGGCAGAAGCTCGGGTCCGTGGAGGATTCCATTCCAACCCGCACATCATGGCGCTCGTTGGCGGTGGTTAATGATTGGCGCCGTGTTGATCGTCGCAGGCGCTATTACAGCACGGCTGATAATGAGGAGTCAGAGTGGTTCTCGGTTCGAAAATCCTCAAGTCAGTGCTGGCGCAAACTTTGAAGCCACGCCCGCGTCCGCCGATTCGGCCTGGGATTCCTCTTGGCCGGCACTGCCGCAGACTGGAAAACCGGCGCGTCCGATCGAAGTGGTGCGGGCTGCTTATGCCTACGCCGTCCGGCGAGAAGCCATCCTGAAATACATGCCCTGCTACTGCGGTTGTGAAAGACAAGGCCATCACAGCAACCACGACTGCTTTGTGCGTGGCAAGACGGCGGCAGGCGCGCCCGCGTGGGACCCGATGGGCTACACGTGAGGAATCTGTCTGGACATCGCGCGTGACGCGATGAAGCTGGAGAAGGAAGGAAAACCGCTGACCGAGATCAGGCGCACGATCGAAGAGCGCTACAACGGCCATGATGGAAACGATACGAACACGCCATGGCCGCCGACGAAAAAGACTGGGGAGAACTAAAATCCTGGGTGCGTCACGTGTCGGCGAAAACAGCAAAGTAACGAGTCGTGGACTTGAGGTGAGGTAAAGACGGGAGGCACATACATGGAAGCACAGATAAAGCTTGGCCGCATCTTCGGCATCGAGATCGGGTTGCACTACAGTTGGCTGATCATCGCCCTCTTGGTAACGCTCTCGCTTGCCGGCCATTTTCAAATGATGAATCCGAACTGGGGCGCGAGCACTATTTGGGTTACGGCAGTCGCCACGGGCCTGCTTTTCTTCGCGGCGATCATCGTGCACGAGCTTTCACACGCAGCGGTGGCAAAGGCGCGCGGCCTGCCGGTTCGCGCGATCACGTTGTTTGCCCTCGGTGGCGTGGCTCAGATTGATAAGGATGCGGAGGACGCAAAGACTGAGTTCTGGATGGGGATCGTCGGACCGATTACCAGCGCCGTGATTGGCGCCGGTTGTCTCGCGATCGCGTACGCTCTCGGCTGGGCGCCCGAAAGAGGGATGATGAGGGCTTCGACGCCGATACTGGCGCTGCTCTTATGGCTCGGTTACATCAACATCGCTCTAGCGGTCTTCAACATGATCCCGGGGTTTCCTCTTGACGGCGGTCGCGTGCTGCGCGCCATCGTCTGGTGGGTGACGGGCAATGCCAACCGCGCCACACGCATTGCGGCGCAGGTGGGCCAGTTGGTTGCCTTCTTCTTCATCATCTGGGGCATCTTTCGTTTCTTCGGGGGCGCGGGCTTTGGCGGTTTGTGGATCGCCTTCATTGGCTGGTTCCTGCTCGATGCCGCGCGCGCCAGCTATGCTCAGGTCGTGACTACTGAGAATCTGCGGGGCGTGCGCGTTGGCGATGTGATGGCGCGCGACTGTCCCGTGGTGGACGGCAACTCCAACCTGCAAACATTCGTTGATGAACATCTGTTGCATACCGGTCGACGCTGCTTCGTGGTCGAGGAGCAGGGTCGAATAGTCGGCCTCATCACGCCTCATGAAGTTAAAGAAGTTGAGCGGCAGAAGTGGCCGTACACGACCGTGGACGAAGTGATGCTCCCGTTGGATCGCCTTCACACGATCGGTCCAGATACTCTGGTGACGGAAGCGCTTCAAAGAATGGGCCGCGAAGACGTGAACCAGCTTCCAGTGGTGCGGGACGGCCAACCTGTCGGGATTATCTCGCGGGGCCACATATTGCAGATGCTAAAAACTCGCGCCGAACTGAAAGTGTGACGATAGAGATATGAAGAACGACGTCCGGACGAAAGGATCATCTGATAGCAATGGAGGTCTGAATTATGAGCAGTAAAGAACCTCAACGTTTGAGTGACATGAGTATCGATGCTTCGCCAAAAAAAGAATCGCCATCGGCTATTCCGGCCACGGCGCGAGTCGCAGACGATGTGTCCAAAGCTTCGCCGGCGGCGAGAGCGGCTGTTGTTGAAGGGATGCCGAAACCTATGGCGAGACCCCCTGGAATGGTTGTTGAGAGTACGCCCGAACCGCCGGTTAACAAGATGCGCCGGCGATTTGTCTGGGCAAGCGTTACTGGATTCTTAGCTACGAGCTTTCTAATGTTCCTGCGCTTCTTTTTGCCGCGGGCGATCTTTGAGCCTTCCAGTGTCTTTCGCGTCGGCTTCCCCAGCGACTATGCGCTCGGCGTGGATACGAAATGGCAGCAAGAGTATCGCATCTGGGTGGACAAAACTTCCGACCGAGTATTTGTGATTTATGCGCGATGCACACACCTGGGCTGCACACCTGACTGGAAGCCGAGCGAAAACAAGTTCAAGTGCCCCTGTCACGGCAGTGGCTATGACAGCGAAGGGATCAACTTTGAAGGGCCGGCGCCGCGTCCGATGGACCGCGCGCAAGTTCAACTCGACGCCGAAGGGCAAATGGTGGTTGATACCAGCAAGCTTTTCAGGTGGCCGAAAGGAGAGCGGAATGAATTCAACGATCCAGGATCGTTCATTCCTCTTTAGAAGGCAGAAACAGAGCCCCCTAACAAGCAGATGCGCACAAGGCAATTGATACAAAAAACGCCGACGCGGCCCGCGTAGAAACAAAGAGGCGGCAATTCCACGCTTCAATAAGGCGTGCGTAGAAAAGGGAGCAAGATGATGAACAAGAGAATGGTCACTTTAGTCGCAATCGGAGCCGCGCTCCTGTTGGGAGCGGCGGTCTTCGCCCAACAACCGAAGCAGGGCGGCCAGACGATGTCGATGGATGACATGATGAAAGGCTGTAAAGAGCAATGTGAGAAGAACATGACTTCCATCGATCAGACTGCCGCCGCAATGAAGAAAGCGAGGGAATCGAACGATTCGGCGCAGATGCGAACTGCTCTGGAACAGGGCGAGAAGTCGCTTGGGGAAATGAAGGAGCATATGTCGTCATGCATGAGCATGATGAAGATGGGAAACATGGACATGAAGAACATGAATATGAACAAGAGTCGCAAAAAGCCATGATTTCATGAGGTGTCAAGGGAACTGAGACGACGCCTTGGTGGCGACGGCGGCTCGCGGCGATCTTTGGGGTTGCCGGAGGAACATCCGGACTTGCTGCGACTCGTCATTATGCGGCGGCCGAATGGCCGAAGCCGCCTTGCCATCACCCGCATGGTGGAAGAAGAATTTGCGCTGATGCGCTTTTGCCCCGTGCACGGGAGTAACAGTGCATTTGCGAAAGTCGGTGGACCAATCGAAGTTCGCATTTTCAAAGGAGGAAAGCGATGGCAACTCATATCGACCCTGTCTGCGGAATGCAGGTGGAGGAAAAAGATGCTGCCGGGTTATCGGAGTACCAGGGCAGAACGTATTACTTCGACAGCGAGGAATGCATGAAAAGGTTTAATGAACATCCGGAGCAATATGCTGAGAAGTCTGGCCGCGAATTCAAGGAGCAGTCGAGATGAGCGCACCCAAGAATATTGTGATTGTTACGGGTAGCAGCGGCCTGATTGGCTCGGCCGTGGTTAATAGGTTCGCAGATCAATATCGAGTCGTCGGGTTCGATGCTGAAGGGCCACCGCACCCGCCTCCGGCGGCCGAGTGCGTCTGTGTCGATGTAACGTCAGACGAGAGTGTAAAGGAAGGTCTAGCTCGCGTGCGCAAGGGTTACGGCGAGCGCATCGCCTCTGTAATCCATCTCGCCGCGTATTACGATTTCTCCGGCGAACCAAGCGAGAAATACGAAGAGATTACGGTTCGCGGCACCGAGCGTTTGCTCCGCGGACTAAAGAATTTTCAGGTCGAACAGTTTGTTTTTTCCAGCACCATGCTCGTCCACGCGCCATGCGAACCTGGACAAACCATCAACGAAGACTGGCCGCTCGATCCAAAATGGGATTACCCGAAATCGAAAGTCAAAACAGAGGAACTGATCAGATCGGAACGCGGCGAAATTCCCGCCGTGCTGCTTCGCATTGCGGGCGTTTATACCGACCGATGTCACTCGATTCCGCTCGCGCATCAGATGCAGCGAATATATGAGCGCTGGCTAACAAGCCATGTGTTTCCGGGCGCCACGGCGCATGGGCAGGCTTTCCTCCACTTGGATGATCTCGTAGAAGCGTTGCTGCTGCTTGCCAAACTTCGAGAGCAGTTGCCATCTGAATTAATCCTGCTTTTAGGAGAGCCCGATACTCTCAGCTACGACGAATTGCAACACACTTTCGGTCGCCTCATTCACGACGAAGAGTGGGAGACGCGCGAGATTCCCAAAGCATTGGCGAAAACTGGAGCATGGCTTGAGGATCAGGTGCCGATGATTGAAGATCCATTCATCAAGCCGTGGATGATCGATCTGGCCGACGATCATTACGCCCTCGACATTACTCGGGCGCGCGCGTTACTTGACTGGGAGCCTAAACGATCCCTCCGCGAGACGCTTCCCGAGATGGTCCAGGCGCTCCAGACGAACCCGCTTGAGTGGTACAAAGAAAACAAGCTAAAGCCGCCGTCCGATCTAAAAGAGAAGGCCACCACGTCTTCGGAGGAAAAGTCCCATGAAGCATAAACAGGATCACGATATGACGCAGGGCGATCACAGACAGATGATGGAGGAAGAGCACCGCAAAATGCTCTGGGCGCATGTTGCCAATGCGGTTTTCGGAGTGTGGCTCATGACCAGCCCTTTGACCTTCGGCTATCAACAGACAGCGATGGTTTGGAGCGATCTTGTTAGCGGCGCATTGCTGGTAGTTTTTGGTCTGCTGTCGTTATCGGCAAAGCGTTTGTGGGCGCCCTGGGCTGTCTGCTTCGTGGGTCTCTGGGTTAGTTTCGCGCCCCTGGCCTTCTCAGCGTTAAGCGCCGCCGCGTATGTTAATGACACGCTGATCGGCGCGCTGGTGATCGCGTTCTCTGTGCTCGTTCCGGGAATGCCCGGCATGATGATGTTCATGAAGCCGGGTCCCGAAATTCCGCCCGGCTGGACGTACAACCCCTCCGCCTGGCTTCAGCGCGCTCCCATTATCGGGCTGGCCTTCGTCGGCTGGTTTGGCTCGCGTTATCTCGCCGCATATCAATTGGGCTATATCCCGCACGCCTGGGACCCTTTTTTCGGTAACAGCACGGTGCGCGTACTCACCTCGGATGTTTCGCGCGCGTGGCCCATCTCTGATGCCGGGCTCGGCGCTTTCTCTTACACCATAGAAGTCTTGATGGGCTACATGGGCGGCGCCGATCGCTGGCGCACGATGCCCTGGATGGTTACGTTCTTCGGCATTCTCGTGATCCCGCTTGGCGTCACCAGCCTTGTGCTGGTCATCTTGCAGCCCGTTGCAGTGGGCGCGTGGTGCACACTCTGCCTGCTCACCGCGGTGGCGATGCTGATCATGATTCCGCTCACGCTGGATGAAGTTATCGCCATGATCCAGTTTCTCGTGCAAGCCAGGCGCGATGGCAAACCCTTCTGGCGCACTTTCTGGAAAGGCGACACGTTGGAAGGCGGGGGTCCTGATAAGCGCACGCCGCGATTCAATGCGTCACTTACAAAGACGTTTCCCGCGATGGTCTGGGGTGTCAACATGCCCTGGAACCTGCTTGTCAGCTCAGCGCTGGGAATGTGGCTGATGTTTGCGCCGGCAGTTTTCCAAGCCGGAGGCCGGGCGGCCGACAGTGATCATCTGGTGGGCGCGTTGGTCATTACTTTCGCCGTGATCGCAATGGCGGAAGTCGGGCGGGTGGTTCGGTTCATCAACATTCTTTTCGGGGCGTGGATCGTCCTTGCACCGTGGGTGTTAAGCGGCGCCACACGAGGCGCGAGGTGGAATGATGTCCTTACCGGCGCGGCTTTGGTGGTTCTCAGTCTCCCGCGCGGTCGCGTGAAAGAACACTATGGAAGCTTCAAACCTTACATTGTTTGAAAATGACGGGCGGGCTCGACGCGGAGAAATTTCTCGAACGGGGGTATGACAGTGCAAAAGAAGTTACTGTGGATCGTCGGCATCGTCTTGGCTGTGATCGCGGCCCGATACCTCGGCGTGCCTTGGAATACGCTCTTGATTGTGGGCGCTTTGTTGCTGTGTCCGGCTGCGATGTATTTCGGCATGCGCGGAATGGGACAGCAGCGTGGGCAGCAACGTGGCGGCAGGCAAGAACGGCCACGTGACATCGAGCCCCACCTGCCTAGAGACCAAAACAAAGACGAGGCCGCGCGGAGCAAATGACGATCGAAGTCAACTGGAATCCGGTTCCACATCTGGGGCCCATGCCAATCAACTGGTACGGCCTCACGGTCGCGCTTGGATTCATTGTTGGTTGGCTATTGGCGCGACGCTGGGCGCCGAGGTACGACGTTCCGCGAGAGAAAATCGATGGACTGCTTATTTGGATAATCGTGGGCACAGTAATCGGCGCAAGGCTTTATTACGTGGTTCAGAACGAGCCTGGCGGTTATTTGCGTCAGCCGATGCGAATCCTGGCGATTTGGGAAGGTGGGTTGGCATATTTCGGGGGACTTTTCGGCGCTACTCTGGCGGCCTTCATTTACACGAAGCGCGAGAAGTTATCGTTTTCGCACATCGCGGATCTCTTTGCGCCCGCCATTCCTATTGGGTCAGCGATAGGCCGCACGACTTGCGCATTGGCGGGAATGGATTATGGCACGCCCACGCGACTGCCCTGGGGCGTGGTCTACACAAATCCAAACAGCTATGCGCCGGTAGATGGAGTTCCTCGGCATCCGGATCAGATTTATGAGCTCATCGGGGATCTGATAATCGCCGGAGTGCTCATTAAACTACGCGGAAGACTTACCGATGGAAAACTCTTCCTCGCTTACCTGATTCTTTTCAGTGTGCTTCGCTTCTTCGTTTTCTTTACGCGCGGCAGCGTCACTCCGGTGGCGCTTGGTCTGAAAAACGCCCAGTGGACCGCGCTCGCGATCCTGCTGGTAGCCACGCCTGTTTTGATCACTAAGCTTATTAAAAGCCGGAGGAACCCTCGGATGGTTTGAAATGCAAACCGTGGACGGAGCTGAACAGATGATGTTGTTTTGCGGAAAGGAAAGAAATGCCTGGTCAGAATTTACGTAAGGTTTTGCTGATTGTGGTTATCGTTGTTGCCGCAATCGTATTGGTCGGGGCGTTGCTGATGTGGCTGATGATGCCAATGATGGGCGGCATGATGGGCGATGGGATGATGGGCGATGGGATGATGGGTTCAATGCGCGGAGGCATGAGCTTTTGTTTTCTCGGTTTCTCGTTGGTATCGATCGCTTTGATCATTCTCGCAGTCATCCTGCTTCGCGGCAGTAGTGCGACTAACGGAGGAACAACATGAGCAGACGATATCTGCAAACCGTTCTTTTAAACGCGCTGCTTCTGGCGGTTGTTTTGACCGCTGGCGCGACTATCTCGGTTGCGAAGCCAAGACTGCAAAGTGCCAGAATTGAGATCGGGCCAAAAGGATTTCAACCGACAAGTATTAAGTTGCGGCGCGGCGTGCGTACACGCCTCACGTTCCTAAGAACAACAGATGCCACGTGCGCCAAAGAGATTGTCTTGACTGACTTTGAGATCCGTCGCGCACTGCCTCTGAACCAGCCCGTTGTGATCACGTTTACGCCAAGGAAAAGAGGTCCGCTGACTTTTGCCTGCGGCATGAACATGATGCGCGGACAGTTGATTGTGCAGTAAACGAATGAATCTTACTCATAAAACACTCACGGTTTGTTTCGCGCTCGCCCTTGCCGTGTCGCAGGTGACGGTACTTGCCTCGCCGCAGACTCCTACCTCGCAAACTTCTAAATATATCGATGTGGTGAGCGGCATGACTGCTGATCAGGCAGTGGCCTATGCGCTGGCTCACAATGCTGACCTCGAAGCAGCCCGCAAAGAGGTCGAGGCGGCCAGGGCTATGGTGAAACAAGCGCGATTGCGGGCGAATCCAATGCTCGACCTTGAAGGCATGCGGCAATTTCCTCCGGGAAGGGACAATAGCATCATGGCCGGCGTGAAGCTGCCGCTCGAACGTGGTGGGCGCGTACCGGCTCGCATTGCGGTAGCAGAACGCGAAGTTGAAGTGCGCGAGCGCGAATTTGCGAATCGCGAACGAATGCTGGCCGCCGAAGTACGGATGAAATTCGGGGAAGCATTAGCACAGGCGCTGAAACTCTCGTTCACAGACGAGCTCGTCGCCGCCAATCAGCAGAGCTTTAACTTGATCGCCGCGCGGGTTGTGGAAGGCGCGACCGCGCCGCTCGAACAAAACATGGCCCTCGTCGAGCTTAATCGGTTGAAGTCGATGCGTGAAACTGTCGAAGGCAAGGTCGAAGTGGCGTTTTTTGAGTTGCGGAACTTGATCGGCATGCCGCCGGAACAACCGCTGCGCCTGCACGGAGATTTCGATCGGTTGGTCGATCAACTGCCGCCCGTCGCAGAAGCCACTGCGCAAGCATTGCGCGATCGTCCTGATTTGCAAGGCTTTCGGGCCTTCGAGAATTTCGCCGCGGCGCGCATCGAACAGGCGCGCGCGGAAGGACGCTGGGACGCGAGCGTCGCCGCTGGGTATCAGCGGGCGCATATGGGGTTTCCGCAGTTTGGCGTTGACGAAAATGGCGGGTTACAACCAATCGGAAGCAACTTTCATTATCTGAAGTTCGGCGTGTCGATCATGTTGCCCGTGCGCAACAAGAATCAAGGTGCAATTGAAGCTGCATTCGCTGAGGCCGAAGCTGCAAAGCATCGTCGTGAGTTTGCCGAGCTGACGGTCAGGCGAAAAGTTGCTGCATCATACGCACAATACGATCGGACCGTCCGAGCGATGGAGATTTTTCGCGTCGGCGCCGTCGAACCGGCGAAAGCAAATCTCGATGTCGTCAGGCAAACCTATGAGTTGGGTAAGAAAACTCTGATCGACTACATCGGCGAACAGCGGCGCTTTATCGAGTTGGAAAACGACTTCATCGATTCGCAGCTGGCCGTCTACAACGCTCGCGTGGAAATTCAAAAAGCAGCGGCCTCACCGGAGTTGATAAAACGATGAACGACAAACAAAAGGTATCACGCGAAACTGAAACCAGCGTGACGACGAAAAGAGTCAGGAGCAGGCAGCCTCTCATCGTTGCGGTAGTCGCAGTCGTTGCGATAGTCAGCATCGCATTCGTGGCTTGGCTGCTATGGCCAGGGAAATCAGGAAAACCGGTTCCGGCTCCACGCGCCGTTTCGTTCGGGGAAACGCCGGGTCAGCCAGCGGCGACTGGCGAGCAGAAATTGTCCCTTTTACCCGAACAACTACAGCAAGCAGGATTACGAATTGAGACAGTAGGTGAAAGGCCCGCGGCGGAAGCCGAAACGCAGATGACCACCGGCATCGTACAGGCTAACATTTACAAAGAAACACCGGTGGTATCGCTGGTCGGCGGTATCGTCAGAAGAGTTAGTCCCGAACTGGGCCAAATGGTGAGGCGCGGCCAACAGGTCGCAGTTGTATTCAGTAACGAATTAGCTGATTCCCAATCGAAATATCTGACAGCTCTCGCGGAGCTCGATGAACATCATCGTCACCACGCACGCACGGCGAAGCTGGTCGAGATTGGCGCTGCCAGTCGCGAAGAATTGGAAATGGCTAACACCAAACTGAGAGACGCCGAGTCGAACGTCACCAATCTGCGGCAGAAGCTCCTCCTTCTGGGTATGTCGTCCCAGCGCGTGAACTCGCTGAGGTCTACGTCACAAGTGAGTTCTGAAGTCAGCGTGCCCGCGCCCTCCACCGGAACGATTACCAGCCGTGCCGTTAATCCCGGTGAAGTGATTGAGGCCAACAAGGAATTGATGCGCGTAACAGATCTTTCGACCGTCTGGGTGGTTGGTCAGGTTTACGAGAAAGATCTGGCGAAGATTCACGTCGGCAGCGGAGCGAATGTTACTTCGGAAACCTATCCCAATCGCACCGTTCGCGGTCGCGTTTCTTACGTCGATCCAAAAATCGATCAGGCGAGCCGAACCGCGCAAGTCCGCATTGAACTCGCCAATCCTGGGCAGATGTTCAAGATTGGAATGTACGTGAATGTTGGTTTCGCGACGCTGGGTGCTGCTGAAAAAACAATGCCGGTCGTACCCAAAGACGCAGTTCAGACCATCGGCAACCAGCAACATGTCTTTCTCGCAACTCAAAATCCGAATGAGTTCATTTTGCGTCCCGTTCAACTTGGTCCAGCGAGTAACGGCTTCTATCCGGTGATGGAGGGCGTGAATGTCGGCGATCGAATCGTCACGCAGGGAAGTTTCTTACTACGCGCAGAATGGCTTAAGACTCGGTTCGATGAGCATTAATTGTCCGAGTGACTTGGGAGTACTCTCAAGTTCCCTCAGGTTACCGCCGCAGGACTGCGGTGACATGCGAGGCGAAGCGCAATATCACCGCGGTTTTATCGAATGATCAGACCGCGCAACCCCGGAAGCGTCCATGAGAAAAGTCCAATAAGAAAGGCGTCGGCGACGGGATGCTCAATCAAATATCAGAATGCTGAGGTGAATGGCGTCCCGTACGGGAGTCGAACCCGTGTCGCCGCCGTGAAAGAGAGCGCAGCATTGAGTTCTACAAGAAGATGCTCGGAATCGAGCCAAGCAAAGTCAGAACTGGATATGCGAAGTTCGACGTTCACAACCCGCCTTTGAATCTGACTTGGGGATTCGAAAAACGCTTGAATGGCCAAGCAAATTTCCTAAGTCGAAGACCTCGCCTCCCTGGCTAGTGCCCGGCATCGCAATGTAGGGCATAGCGGTGGCAGTTGCTATGACGATGTGCCTGGTTCAGCATGGCATTAAATGCCTCCGTGTGCTGGAAGGAAAGGAAAATTATCCATGCTTATTGCAAAGTCGGTCTTCTATTTCATTCTTGCTGGGCTCTGTGAAATTGGCGGCGGATACCTTGTCTGGCTTTGGCTGCGCGAAGGAAAAAGCATAGGCTTAGCTGCTATCGGTGCGATCGTGCTCGTACTTTACGGAATCATTCCAACGTTGCAACCTGCAAACTTCGGACGAGTCTATGCTGCTTACGGCGGCGTCTTCATCGTTCTTTCGATTTTATGGGGTTGGCAAATTGATAAGATCGTCCCGGATCGATTCGATATCATTGGCGGTATCGTTGCGCTCGCAGGCGTCGTAATAATTATGTATGCCCCCAGAACGTGAAATTCCGAAGGGAATTGGAATATGAGCTTACCAATAGCCTGCAGTTTATCAGATTCTGAACTTCAAGAGCGAAGGGGCGGCGTACTTCAAAGAGTGCGAAGGGCTGTCGTACAGGTAAAAGAGTTAGAGACCGGTTATGCGTACGGCTTTCCTGCCGATGGTGATTGGCTAACCGAGCTAGCGAAGTTGGTTGAGTTTGAGCATCAGTGCTGTCCTTTTTTGCGGTTCTCGATCATCGTGGAGCCAGATAATGGCTCAATCTGGTTAGAAAATGTCCGGACCTCAAGGAGCCAAAGAGTACATAGCAGCTACTTTCACTTCCGAAGCGGTGCTCTAGTCTCAACGCGGGACATTGTCTATCCCTTCTGCCTCTTCTTGATTTCCGCCAATGCTTCCTCCACTGTGCCGCGCGGTTTGTCTTTGAGTTCGGGGTATCGAACCAGCCATTGATTTAGTGCTTCTTCAGACCTGAAGAAGTTGATGACCCCTCAACCACCGCCCGCGAAGAAAATCGTTGACGCGGGCTGGGCAGTGATCAGCTTGGCCTTGTCAAAGACGAGGTGAATACGTGCGGTACTTTCCGGCGAGGAATCATCTATAGTGACTTTTTCATTTGCGAGTTTGCCGCTGACCAGCGACAGCGAATCGAGCGCTCAATTCACGTTGAACTGTCGCCCACTGTCCAGGCTTATCTTATGAAAGACGAAGTCCAGTCGAGGCTCCCATTTAATGTAATGCGGCATGACTCGATAACCTGCTTTGCCGGCGCGACTGTCTTTCTTAAGGATCTCGTATCGCTCAAGCGCATGTTCAGGCCGCGTTTTACGTCCGCTTCACTGACGCCTACAACTTTAGCTAACTCAGCCGTGCTAGGCGTCGGCTTGGCGTCGCGGTCAGCATTGATCAGCGCGCGCGCAATCAATTTCTCATCCGGAGTCAGCACCAGCGTTACCCATCCCCAGCGCCGAACAATCTCATGGAGTTCAGGATGAGTTTTGATGTAGTTGCCGATACGAAAGCGCGTATCGTCCGACTGCTCAACTTTGAGCGCGCCCATAGCGATATCCACGCTGGTGACACTAAAGTCCTGACCCCAATCGTTCACCAGATAATCAATGACTTTTTGTTCTTGAGCGCTGAGCTGTCCTTGATCACTGGCAGCGTTTGCGGCGCTACTAAGTAAGAGAGCGCATGCTGCCAACAGCAATCCGCGTTTGATTACCCCAAATCGCATAAGTTTACATCCTCGCATTAGGCTTTTGCTTTCGCCTGTAGCAGAGCTTCGATATCGCGCTCAATGTTCGCGTTCTTGTTCTCTGGCGAGCCGGAATATTTCTTGTATAACTTCCAACCGGGCGCGATGACGTAGGTTGCCGGAAAGCTAATTATGCCGAAGTCAGTAACCGTATCGTCGTTGCCAACCAGAATTGTGTAACGCATCTTGTACTGGACCGCGAATTTCTGGATATCGCTCGCCCAGCCGGATTGCACGGCCATGCCGATAACTTTGACGCCTTTTGAAGAATATTTTTCTTGCAACTTATTGAATGCTGGAATCTCCCCGACACAGTTCTCACACCAGGTGGCCCAGAAGTCGAGCACTACGATGTTGTCCTTCAGGTCTTGCGACCGCAGCGTCTGCCCGTCAAGTTTCGGCAGCGAGAATTCCGCGAGCGGTTTCGGGTCCTGACCGACTGCCGTGACGACCAAAAAGAGAAGCACGAATGCCAACCTTGGTTTGTTCATTCTTCTTCTCATCTACGCGTGCCTGGCCTCAAATCTTCCGAGTCTCGAAGAGGTCTTTCAAAATCCGAAGCAGTATAAACCCTTGACCTAGCACCAGAGTCAAGTCTTTAGCGCTCTCCTTCTGCGCCGTTACTCACTGCTTGACTCTGGACTCAAGTCGAGGTTGTAGACTTTTGTTATCTCGTAAAGGAGAAATGAAGTGGAAGAGAAAACCGAGAGCCAACTGACGATTTGGGGAGCAGTAATGGCTGGGCTCGTAGCAAGTCTTTGTTGCCTAGGTCCGTTACTTTTCGCAGTGCTCGGTCTGGGAGCGTTCGGTCTGGCGGGTATTTTCGCGGCGGCGCGACCTTATCTTTTGGTCCTCGCCGTACTCTTGTTGGCATTTGGGTTCTACCGCGCTTACTTTCGGCGCGACCAGGCGTGCGCGCCCGGCGAAGCATGCGCCACGAAGCCAACCAGTCGCCTGGGGCGCGTCGGGCTCTGGGTCGCATCCGTAGCAGTGCTCGCGTTTGCGTTGTCACCGTACTATGCCGGCAGGATGGCTGCCGCGTTGGTAATCAAGAATCCGCCTGTGCCTGCGCCAACAGTGCCAACAACCAACGAGGCTGTGAACGCTTCCATAGAAAGCGTCACTATTCAGGTCGAAGGAATGGATTGCAGTGCTTGTGAAGCGCCGATTAGAGCCGCTTTGCAGCAAACGCCTGGTGTGCGCAACGCTGACGTTAGTTACAAGCGAGGCGATGCGCGCGTTGAGTTCGATCCGAAGCAGGCGAATGCCGAGCAGCTCAAACGCGCCATCGATTCGACTGGCTACAAAGCCAAGTAACTGAAGGGAACAGACGTTAACCAAAGGAAGGTATTGGATGTGAGTGAGGTAAATCGTAAAGTCGGTGGAGTATTGGTTGGTATTGGAGGCGTCACGGCGGCGCTGGCGCTGCTCTGTTGTATTGCGCCGTGGTTGCTCGCCGGCTTTCTGGTAGCGCTGGGTCTCGGCTTCATTTTGAAAGATGTATTGCTGCTGTCGATCGCTGTGGTGGGCGCGTTGGTGGCGGTCTTCGGATTTTGGTTGAGACGAAAGCACGCAAAGGGAGAGGGCGCATGACGAACTGTTGCGGCGAGGAACCCTCCGGGGAAAACTGCGCGACGGTTTTGAGCGACAAGAATGCCGCGACCCGCTGCTTCGACTGTGGCGTTGAGGGCCGACCTGTTGAACGTCAAACGATGCTTCATCACATCAGGCACGAACAACTCGCTCGCGCGAATGGCGAAGCTTATCGTTTCTGTCCTGATCCGAATTGCGCGGTCGTCTATTTCGGCGAAAGCGGAACACGGTTCACCATCGACGAGGTTCGGGAACTGGTCAGCGTGAAAACAACTGGCGAGGCGCGACCAATCTGCTACTGCTTTGGCTTCACGCAAGGCGACGCCCGCAAAGAGATCGCTCGTGATGGAACGAGCAAGATTCCAAAGCAGATTAGCCAGCTAATCAAAGACGGAATGTGCGCTTGCGAGGTGCGCAATCCGGCAGGCGTCTGCTGTCTTGGTGAGGTGAACCGAACAGTTAAGCGTCTCTTAGATGAACACGAAACTTCGATGAAAGAAACGCTTGCGCCAGAACATCATTGCTGCGCCAGGTAACTCACGCCGCAATCTCGCGGCCAGGAAACGAGGATGAGAGGAATAAGAAAGCGATGTTCAGACAACGATTAGTAGCCGCAGGCATTGTCGTGCTTGCTTTGCATTTCAGCGTGGCCCTATCGGCCAGCAATAGCGCCACTCAGCCTAAACGTTCAAGGCGTCCACAGGTGCAACTAACTGTCATCACCGGCCCTGACAAAGGACTGGCACGCATTCGTTCAACACGCTTCTTTTGACGGTTTTGTGCGGGGCGCGTAGTTGACGCGCTGAAGGCCCAACGCGGTGTACAGGAAGTGAACGTCGAAGGTGACGCGAGACCGATCACTATCGATTTGCGCTTTGATCCAAAGGTGACGAACGTGAGGCGAATTGCAAGCACAGCAAAGCGCGCGCTGGAACAAGATTCTTCCAACAATGCTCTGGTCAAAGTAGTTTTCGAGAAGGACAAGGGGCGGTAGTCCGTGTGCCGCTAGCCTAAGAAAGTAGGAAAAGAAAGCGATGAGAATTGAGTTGCTGTCCTTTGATGGTTGCCCCTCCTACGAATACGCCTTGCGGAATGTGCGCGAGGTGATTGCTGATGAGGGGCTGGATGCGAGCGTTGAGTTAATCAATGTGACATCGGCGGAGGAGGCCGAGCGGCTAAGGTTTCTGGGCTCGCCGACGATACAAATTGACGGCGTTGACCTGGAAGGGCCGGAGGCGGTGAACACCGGCATGGGTTATGGCTGCCGGGTGTACGAGGAAGGCGGCGTGATGCACGGGTGGCCGTCGAAGGAGCAGATTCGCGCGGCGTTGAGAGGCCGTTTCCAGAAAACAGCTCAGCCGAGTTCCGCTCCATGCTGCCACTGAAGGAGCGTCGTGACGAGGGGAAGAAAGAACCCTGGAGCATATTTCGTTTTCTCTAAACAAAAAGAAAGGACTGACAACGATGAAGAAAATCCTGGCATTTACGATTGCTGCGGTCTTTTTAGTGACCGGCGTTTCCATTTCGGGTGCTGCTCAAACAAGGCGAAAGAGGCACAGCACAAAAACATCTGCGTCGATGACCCAAGTGAAGGTGTGCCCGATCAATGGCGAGCCGGTTAATGCGAAGACGGCGCCCAGCGAAGTCGTGGGAAATTACAAAGTGTACTTCTGCTGCGCCAGCCACAAGTCAGAGTTTAACCAACTTTCCGCTGAGGAAAAGCAGCAGAAGATCAACGCGGCTCTGGAGAAGCAGAACGCGGGCAGGCGCAAGAGCTAAAGGCCTGAAGAGAAAAAAGACCGGCGCGGATGCTGTGTGGTCACCGGCACTTTGGCCGAGTGGTGGCCGCCCGATGCCGGGAATGCATTAGTGCGGCACGTTGCGCCGGGAGAGCCGGCGAGTGCCGGCGGGCTGTCACGCATGAAGAAATTAGCGCATTTGATCGGCGTCTCGCGCCCGGTTCCGGATCGACTACAGAAGACGAAGGAAATGAATACGGCAAGATCGAAGTTAGAATTCCGAATTGCTGGTGACTTTAGGTGTTTCAGGGGCTAACCAGCGTGGTTGGTTAAGGCAATTGATTGGCACTGTACCGCTTCTTCGAAAAGTGATTTTCATGCGGTCCCGATTCTTCTATCCAACGAACAGCGGATCGCTGGGACAACCCAGAAGAGCCGAAAGCTTTATGGAGCCGAATAGTAATAGATCAAGATCATTCGGCACTGCGGTTGCGCCTGGCCGGGTGCGCGCCAAGCCGATGATTCTGGTCGCCGAGGACAGCGCCGACACCCGCGACATGCTGCAGATGCTGCTGGGATTGAAAGGATACGACGTGCTTGCGGCCGCCAGCGGTTTGCAGGCAGTTGAAGTAGCGTTGACAAAGTTTCCGGATTTGATCCTTTTGGACCTGGAGCTGCCGCTGCTTGATGGCCTGGCTGTCACTCGAAATCTTCGTCGCCATCCGAAATTCAAGGACGTTCCTATAGTCGTAGTTTCGGGTCACGATCCAAGAAAGTATCGCGAACTGGCGCTGGAAGCCGGCTGCACGGATTATCTCTTTAAGCCGATTGATTTCGACCGTTTTAACGAAATTCTAAAGCGCAGCGCGCCCTTGAGTCGCGGCAGCGACGATGAAGTGTAAATTCCCGGAAGAGTTGTCAAAACTTTCATTTATCTAAACGATTTTGAGATCCGATTTTCGAAACGCCGTTTTTAGGTCTATTGCTGCGAGCGCTGTGTAGAAAAGATCAACAGGGGTGAGAATGAACCAGGAAGCCAGGAATGAGAGACCGCCTGAGTCCGGGGCCGCTTCGCTGAAATGGATGGCCCTGTTGCACATTATCTGCTGCGGTGGGGCATTGCTAGTTTTTGCGCTGATCGCTGTTGGCGTCAGTGTTCCACTCGCGTTCTTATCACGCGCGCTGCCGTATTTAGCCATCATCGGTGGGCTCTTCGCAGCTGGCGCGTTTTTCTGGTTCTTCCAAACGCGGTGCTCGGCTTGTCCATGGTCTCCGAAAAATAAGGCCGATGAACGCACATGACTCTGGCTAAGATTGGGAGGTGATGAAAATGGTACAGAGAATAATGGTCCCTGAGAAGAATGAGCGTGAGGAAGAAGCCGCAACTCATCAGAAATCACGAAGTCCGAAGACAGAATTTGTTTTCACTGTGATCGCATTCATTGCAGGCGCGGTCCCGATTTACATGCTCTTGCTCGGCAGTGTGGCCGCGATGATGTCGATGGGCATGTCTATGGGTGACATGATGAGCAAGCCGCCCAACCCGGCTATGCAAATGCCCATGATGAAAGCGATTCACTCTTTCATGACGAGCTACATCCCGTTTGTCTTGCTCCCGGCCCTCACCGTCTTAGTTGCCATCTGGACCTACGCATCGCGGCAGTATCCGCGATTGTCGAACCGCATCGGGGCCGGTCTGGCAGCGGGGTTGATTGCCGCGCTCGGGCTCGACGTTGTGCGATTGATGGGCGTCGCGCTGGGAGCTTTTCCAGGCGACATGCCAACGATGTTCGGCAAGATGATCACCGGACGGATGGAAACGGATGCATTAGTCCTGCTTACCGGTTATGTGTACCACTTGCTGCTGAACGGCACGACGTTCGGGATGATGTACACCCTGCTGGCAGGCAAGGCACGCTGGGGCTGGGGCCTCGCTTGGGGACTGTTCTTCGAGCTAGGAATGATGACGGCGCCGCCGGTTCCCATGATGACTGGTCCATTGGCATTTACGGATTCTGGCCTCGTCTGTTTATCGCGACCTTCCTCGCGCACGTGGCGTTCGGCGTGATTCTTGGTGTGCTGGCGCAGCGCTGGGTCCGCGACCGGGGCACGATCTTCAGTCTCCTTACTGAAGCTGGGCCAAGTGCGGAATCTCCATTGCGCCGAGCTGCATGAATCAGCAGCCGTTCGAAAGAGATGTCCTTTGTGCCTCAGCCGGCGATCAGTGAGGAGACATTGCACGCGCTCCAGCGCGACATGTTTTCCTATTTTCTAAAGGAGAGCAATCCCGAAAACGGTCTCGTCCTGGACAAAACAAAACAGGGCTCGCCAGCTAGCATCGCGGTCGTCGGATTTGCTCTGGCGGCTTACCCAATCGGGGTTGAGCGCGGATTCATGACGCGCGCTGAAGCCGTGGAGTTGACGCTGGCGACGTTACGTTTTTTCTGGAACAGCCCGCAGGGTGCTGAGCCTGACGCCACAGGATATAAGGGCTTCTATTATCACTTCCTCGACATGGACACTGGACGGCGCGTCTGGGACTGCGAGCTGTCCACGATCGATACGACGTTCCTGCTTGCCGGAATGCTGACTGCGGCAGCCTACTTTGATAATGAGTCTGAAGAAGAGCAAGAAATTCACAAACTTGCCGGTGCGCTCTACCGTCGTGCTGACTGGCGATGGGCACAGAATGGAGGAGCGACCGTTTCGCACGGCTGGATGCCCGAGAGCGGATTCCTGCCGTATCGGTGGGAAGGGTACGACGAGGCGCTCTACTTTACGTGCTCGGCCTCGGTTCAACTACTTACCCGCTGCCTGAAGAGAGCTACGCCGCATGGTGCTCTACCTACGAATGGAAAGAGATCTACGGCCACGAATTTCTCTACGGCGGCCCGCTTTTTCTTCATCAGTTTTCTCACATGTGGATTGATTTTCGTGGCATTCAAGATAAATTAATGCGCGACAGAGGCATCGACTATTTTGAAAATAGTCGGCGGGCAACCTACGTTCAGCGACAATATGCGATTAACAATCCGCTGGAGTTCGAGGGCTACAACGACTGTTGCTGGGGACTGACGGCGAGCGATGGTCCGGGACCCGCGACCCGCCGCGTCAAGGGCGTTGAGCGAAGATTTGACGATTACCTGGCGCGCGGCGCGCCATATGGCCCAGACGATGGCACGCTCGCTCCGTGGGGAGTTGTCGCTTCGTTGCCGTTTGCTCCTGAGATCGTCTTGCCGGTGATTCGGCACTTCAGGGAAGAGTACCCCGAAGTCACGGGCGAGTATTGCTTCAAGTGCAGCTTCAATCCGATCTTCTGGGCCGAGTCTCCCGACAAGCCCGGCTGGACTTCAGAGTATTTTTACGGACTCAATCTGGGTCCGATGGTTTTGATGATTGAGAACTATCGTTCCCAATTTCTCTGGCGATTGATGAAGCGATGTCCGTATATCGTGGCCGGATTGCGGCGGGCAGGATTTTCTAACGGCTGGCTGTAACCGGCGAGCATTTCGTTTGACGCGCCGACATTCCTGAAGAACTTAATATCTGATACGAGGATATCAAGATGGAAAGAAAGTTTGATCTCATTGTCGTTGGCACGGGCGCGGGCGGCGCAACCGCAGCTTACAAATGCCGAAAGGCAGGCTGGGAAGTAGCCATTATTGATTCGCGACTCTTTGGCGGCACATGCGCGCTGCGCGGCTGTGATCCCAAAAAAGTTCTGGTTGGCGCAGCAGAATTAATTGACTGGACTCGCCGGATGGAGGGCAACGGAGTTTCATCGCAAGAAACGAAGATCGACTGGCCTTCACTCATGCGCTTTAAGAGCACCTTTACCGATCCAGTTCCTGAAAACAGAGAGAAAGGATATGCGAAGGCGGGCATCGTAGCATTCCACGGTCGCACCCATTTCCTCGATCAGACGAGCCTTCAAGTCGGTGGCGATACGCTGACCGGGCGCTTTGTACTCATCGCTGCCGGAGCCAAGCCGGCATCCCTCGGCATCTCAGGCGAAGCGTATCTGACGACTAGCGATCAATTTCTGGAACTGAAGCGATTACCGCAACGAATCATTTTCGTTGGCGGCGGTTATATCTCTTTCGAGTTCGCCCATGTCGCCGCACGCGCCGGCGCGCAAGGTCGGATTCTTCATCGAGGCATTCGCCCATTAGAAGGTTTCGATGCTGATCTCGTCGGACAGTTAGTGCAAGCGACGCGCGAGCTGGGCGTGGATGTTCGGTTGAACACCGAGGTTAAGAGCATTTCAAAGGACGGCGATCATTTTGCTGTAAGGTCTTCAGACGAGAACGGGGAGCAAACCTTTAATGCGGATTTGGTCGTTCATGGCGCGGGCCGTGTCCCGGATATTGACGACCTCGATTTGGAAAAGGCGGGCATCAAGCGTGAGAAAAAAGGAATTTCAGTTAACGAATATCTACAAAGTGTCTCAAACCCAGCGGTCTATGCGGCTGGTGATGCTGCGGCAACCGCCGGCCTGCCGCTGACGCCCGTGGCAAATATGGAAGGGCACGTCGCGGCCGGCAACATGCTGAATGGCAATCATCGTAAACCCAACTATGCGGGAGTCTCCACAGTCGTCTTCACGATACCGCCCCTGGCGTCGGTAGGTTTGCAGGAAGAAGCGGCAAGAAAACAAGGGTTGAAGTTCAAGGTGAATCAGGAAGAGACTTCCGGCTGGTATTCCTCACGAAGAGTGGCTCTGAAATATTCTGGTTTCAAGACGCTTGTTGAAGATGACAGCGGTCGGATTCTCGGCGCACACTTGTTGGGCCATAATGCGGAAGAAGCCATCAACATGTTTGCTCTTGCGATTCGTTATGGACTCAAGGCAGAAGATTTGAAAACGATGATCTACGCCTATCCGACAAGTGCATCAGACTTGAGCTACATGGTGTGATCGTTCTGCCCCGAAGCGCCTTCATAGGATTTTCTCCGTTGTAAGCGTCACTCTTTCTTATCTTTGAGCGGCAACACAGGGCAGCACGCTGAATCGCGATGCTGTTTCAGTTCCACTTCGCAAGCCGACAAATGTCGCGCGAGGACACGACGAAAACCTTTCATCGATTTTAGGCGCTCATCCAACTCGGAGAGTTTGCGTTTCAGCAGGTCACGCACTTTTCGACATTCTTCAGCGCCGCCCGTCGCCAGCAGTCCCTTTATTTCCTCAAGTGAGAATCCGAGTTCCTGTGCCTGCTTGATGAAGCGCACTCGCTCAATGTGCTCGGGTGCGAAGAGTCGAAAACCGCCTGAAGACCGTGCAGGCCTCGGCAAGAGCTTCACCTTCTCGTAATAACGCAGCGTGTCGATGCTAACCCCAGCACGTTTCGCTACCTCGCCGATTTGTAGTCCACCGTCCATTGGAGCCTCTCGATAATGTGATTATAGACTCTAGAGCTAAGTCCAGAGTCAATGCGGATTGTCGCATTTCGACAATGGAGAAGCTGCTTTCACGCCTCATACCGTTCATGTTTGTCACGGTTGCGGATTGGAGTTTAAGAGTAATAGGAGAGTCCGAAAGACGGTTGCGAATCCTATCATCGAAGTCTTCGAACGTCTTTCACACAATGCCATAAGGCCCCGCGATGCCATCCATCGAACCTTCTCCCTGAAACCCTTTAGGTCTTTCCAGATTTTTGAATATCGAAATGCGCAGAAGGTGCTGCGCATCTGGAAAATGGGGGCGTGACTTCATCTAGCCACTCCAGTTAATGTTTACCGGTCTTGGAACGATTACGCGCTAGGCGCGGTGACAAGTGACGGCGTTAACGCGGTAGGGGGGTTCAACCCCCCACGCGCCTACCTTTTTGATTGGGAAGGCTCGCCTTCTGGAGTTGCTGCGTTTCGAACCTCGTGAACAACTAAGGTACAACGGGGTGCGGAAGGTGCAGGCGGTGCGGGCGGTGCGGATGGAAGAAATGCCATTTTTCCTTAGGAAAATTAAAAAGTGGTGTAAAACAAAGCAAAAACTATGGGGCTTGTGAGTCCCCCCTTCGGCACCACAGTCAATTTTTAAGCTTTGTGACTAAAAGACTTACGCCTTAAGGCGGTTTTTGGTGTCACATCCGAGTCACACGAATTTCCGTTTATTTCTTCTTCTCCTT